>Ga0207660_10000045_pt1 | contig 61936 bp, 112 predicted proteins | sample KBSC73BmetaG_FD_184335 | JGI IMG/M metagenome (GOLD analysis project Ga0207660, IMG submission 184335) | Corn rhizosphere microbial communities from Kellogg Biological Station, Michigan, USA - KBS C7-3B metaG (SPAdes) (version 2) | ecosystem: Host-associated > Plants > Roots > Rhizosphere ... | reverse complement strand
TGCAGGGTTGGGGCTGGACGAACCTCGCACCGTACATCCACGGGTTCCTAGCGCAATACGGTGGGTACGTGGGCATGGCTGAACAGAACATCCCACACGGTTCGGCAGCGTTCAACTCCGGCTACGCGGCCTTCAAGTCGAACTTTGCCGCAGCAATTTCCGACCTACAGGATCGCTTCAACACAGGTCGTTCTGGCTTTCCCAAGGGCAGCGCGTTTGGCCCTATGACTCCCCTGCGAGTGTATGCGGGCGAGTATGCCGCCTATGCTGACTACTGGAACAACTATCCAGAGAGTGAGTCTGTGGAGCTCGGCGAAATTGCCATGACGGCAGGAGCGTCTGGCTTTTTGGACGGAGGGCAGTAACTCGTGCTGAACGCCGATTATCCGCGATCGAATTGGGTCGATGCGCTCAACTCGGCACTCACTTGCCCAAAGTGCAAGACATCCAATATTCCGAAGGCCTCGCCGACGGTTACGCGTGAGCAGGATGGCAGTTTGTTCTGCTCGAACTGTTCACACAGCTGGAGAGACAAGCCACCGCTTTCGGCAGCGATGTCTCCAAATTCTATGACTGATCCACCGCTGGTCATCACTCGAATGCTTTTTTCGTAGTTTCAACAGGAGGGTAACGTGGTACTTACAACGAAGATTTTCGACGCAATCGGGTTGACTCGGGACTCGATTGCCCTGTTCTGGACCAAGTGGTGCGCATTCATCGTGGCACTCGCGGCGATGGGAACCAACATCACAGCCGTGGGGATTCCCGAGAAGTATGCCCCAATCATCGCGGGCCTTGCGCTGTTCATCTCAGTTTCGAGCGCTCAGCACCGAACAAGTGAGCTTCCGGGGAAGAACGATTACGTGTCCCCTACGACGCTGAACAGGATCGGGATGTTCCTCCTGTTCAGTCTCGCAATGACGGCTTGCTCGCACCTCAACCCACCGGCGGGTACGTACACGCCAGCGGTAACGCAGACCTACCAAGCCGACGTCCTGATCAAGGACCTGGACGCGTTAGGCCAGACGGCTCGCAACCTGAACGCCTTGCCGACGACGGACAAGGAACATCTCAGCGATCTAACGACGTCGAAAGTCCGGGACGTCTCCCTGATCATGGGAGCGGGGATCAACGCGTATGGGAACGGGGCAACGACTCTGCAGGGCCTGAAAACTTCCCTCGATTCAATTACCCTGGCCCCAGGCCTCTTGACAGCAGCTCGAATGGCGGTGGACCAAGCGATCCTGGAGCACGGAGCGCAAGCCAACACGATGCTGTTCGTGAAGGACGTGTTCACGTCGTTTATGAACGGCCTGCCTCCAACAACGATCACCAACAAGTCGCTGGCGGCGGCCCTGGCAGCAGTCCAGGGAGCCTTAGCCGGCATTCAGTAGGAGAGACGAAGATGGACGCAACCGAAGCAGAAACAGCGGCAGTGACCGTCGAGAAGGTCGCCGAGGCACTCGTGCCGGCGATCGCACCGTTCGACCCACTGATTTCCCTGATCACGACAGCCATCATCGCGCATTTCAACGCGACGAAGGTATGGCCGACGGCGGATCAGGTAACGGCAGCGCTTCCGCCGGACTACAACAAGTTCGTCGCCAACTGGGCGGCGTGGAAACCCTCGGGCGACGGCAGCATCAAGTAGCATGGCGATCTCGCTGGAACAAGTAGGAACGCCGGAGCCACTGTGGCGTTCGGCGTTCCTAGTGCCGTTAGAGGTCACGCCTCTCGACGACGGTATCAACTGGCGCGTCGACGAGTCGTATGACTTCGAGTCAGCTATCCTGGACGACATCATCACCGTTCCAGCGGGGTTCGTCACCGACTTCGCTTCGATTCCCAGAGCGTTCTGGTGCGTGCTGTGGCCGACAGGCAAGTACGCGAAAGCGGCCGTAATTCACGACTATCTCTATCGGACCAAAGGAAAGGCAACAAAGGTTCAGGCCGACCTTGTTTTCCTAGAAGCGATGCAGGTTCTAGGAGTCAGCCGATTAGTTCAGCGAATCATGTACCAGGCAGTCCATCGCTTCGGCTTCAGCTCGTATCACGGAGGTTTGTGATGAAAGTACTGCTTTTTGTGGCCATGCTCGCCTTCGTCGCGGTACCAGCTCGGGCCCAGGTGCCAATCAGCCCAAGCGGTGTGAGCTTCACGTACGACGATGCGAACCTCAGCCTCGCCTCAGGATTTCAGGTTGATTTCTTCCAGTGCGCTTCGCTGCTCAACGGGGCGTGTCAGGGTCAGGCAACGGTGGCGATGCAGTCGGTCACCGTACCAAAAGCGAATCTAACCACGCTGACGCCGGTAGCGCCGGATACAAACAACCGTCTCATCAACTTGAAAACGGCGCCGGTCACTACCGTTCTGAGCGCGTTTCCTGCCGGTGTGCCATTCGTTATAGCGATGGAAGCTATCCCCGATCCAAACGCCGGGGCGACTGGGGGAAACTCGGCAGAAAGCGCACCTACTGGCCCTTTTTTCGCGGCGGGCAAGCCGGTTCCTGCGGTAACGGGAGTTCGAGTAGTCAAGTAACCGTTACGATCGCGACCTTCGACTCAGCGGCCCGCCTGGGTCAACCGATGAAGGTAGGCGTAACGGGGACTGGGACGATTTCGCTTGTGACGGTGTGGCTGAACGACGGGGTATCGGAGAGTGACGTCATTGCGGCTGGAGGCTTTCAGCTCCAAGGTCAGATGACGGCACTTCTTGAACCTAAGATGCTCGGCACTTGGCACCTTCACGCTCGGGTGACGGACCTTCAAGGATGCTCGTCAGAAACCGGACTTGTAAGAAACGTGACTGTGACTCCATGAGATACTTGCTTGCGATCTTACTCCTGACGATTCCGACGCAGTCGATGGCGCAGACCCCTGTCGGCGATTACCCAGGAATTATCCTGTACTTGGTCGCCGACGGCACTGCACCGAACAAGCCGAGCAGCACATTCAGATTGCTAGCGCCGAGCGAGATTACGTGCCAGCTCGAGAACACCGCGGCTCCGACAGGCGCGCTTGCAAGTTCGTACTTCATCAACTGGGCCGATCCCCTGAACGTGGGGCTCTTCTGCCAAGTCGATGCTACTCTGTACGTTCAGCAGCTTCCGCCTGGGATGTGGTACGCAAGTCTGACATTCGTGCTACCTGCGGCCAAGTGGGACCCGTGCCCGGAGATGGCCACCACAGGCGCGTGTCTGCCGAAGACGCTCGATGGCCGGTTATACCCGACGTATAACATTCAGGGACACGAGACTCCGGCCTTCGCGGTTGGCGTGTTCTTGAAACCGCCGACGAACTTGCTGGTCATCAAGGCCAATGACTAGCTTAGTGCCTGCGGGGCTATCGGCTCGACAGTACGGAGCCAAAATCGCGTGGGCGAGGCGCAGAGCGAAGTACGGTGAGAACGGACTAACGCCGTTGGGTAAGGAGAAGCTTAGCAGACTCTGGGGTCGTATGGCTCACTGGTCATCGAAAAAAACGCACTGCAAGCAAGGTCATCCGTTTTCGAAGACCAACACGAAGCTTATGCCGGGTAAGAAGCCGGGAACCTTTCGGCGACGATGCATTGCTTGTGACTCGCAGCGAAATCGCAAGCGGCCCCGTTGGGCGATGATTGGAAACGCACGGGTCTGCATCTTCGCCCATGACAAGTTTTACGAGCGCTCAGTTCACCGACTCAGGAAGTTGCGCTCAGCAGCTCACCCTGACTGTGGCGGCACGACAAAGAAGTTTCAAGCCGCCTGGACAACTTTGAAGGAGTTCATCGACCTCGAGGTTCAGTGGTACAAGCAGTTCAATCTTGCTCCGCCACGGTTGAAGGAAAGCAGAGTTTCCATTAACCGGAGGAGCCGGCTTAAAAAAGCCGTTTGAGACCCGGGCGCCACACCCGGTAGGCCGCGACTGAGGACGCTGGTGGTCATGCCCCATTCAGTAGATTCTTGGTCGCGGCCGATTTCTTTTCCGAAACTCTCTATCCTTAAACCGAACCCCGTGTTGCTTGCTGCAAAACTGACGCGGCCTGCCCACCTTTTTCTGATTTAAGATAGGCCCGCCGCACTCCTTACACACTTTTGTCTGTGTAGGTAAAGTCATTAAAGGGGCTCGCCATAGTAACTATCATGGTGTATTTTTATTTTTTCGCTAGGGTCATCTCTGGAGTCAGCAGAAGTGCTACTTTTCACTTGATTGGGCTAAAAGCGCCCTCGTGATGACCTCGGTGATCTGCGGAGGCTCGTAGCCTTCCTTCGTGACCTTCCCGCCCTTGTTGGTTTTGTCCAACGGGCGCTTGGTCATGTTGGAGCGGTGCACCTCTTTGAAGACCGCGCTGTGAGGGATACCGAAAGCGATGGCCGTCCCGACGACGACGTATTCCAGGTCGGCGAGTCCGTCGGCAATCAGCTCGAGGTCTCCCGAATGAATCGCCATCGCGACCTCGCCCAGCTCCTCCATCATCAGCCGAAGACGCAGAATCTTCACGTCCATCGGGATGTGTGGCGTGGGCTCACCTGCCCTGAACTGATCATGCTTGACCATGAACTCGCGAACCAAGTCTTCGTGCGTCATTTTGGGTCCCTCGTGAATCGGAGAATCGTTCCGTAGTCGTTAATCGGAATTACCACTGGGCGAAAGGCAAGGTCGCTGAGTTCAGGGAGTCGAGTTCCCTCCCACTTTGCTAATTGCTCGAGCTCGTCATTCGTAGCGCGCTTCATGAAAATCTTGGGGTTGAAAATCCAGGTCTTATCGCCGCGTCCCATAACGTAGAAAGCGCGGCTCAGGGAGGAGAGGGCCAGCATATTGAAGTACTGGTCCTTCTTCTCCATAGCTCGATCGTAGAACTGCTCACCCCGTTTCAGGTACTTCATTTCCATCCACGCAGTTCCCATCGGCCCGGTCGAACTTACATCGGGGATAGCCCGAGTGAACCGGTCACAGTGTTTGAATGTGAGGTTCCCCATGTCCCGGAGGTACTTCACAATCTTTCCAGAGTACTCGCTTTCGGTCATTAGTACAGGTCCTCTGAAAAGAGAATAGTACCGTGCAATTCCCCATCGTGAGAGTAGGCGGATTTGGCGCCAGCTGCTAGCTGTAACTTCATCGCCTCCTTGCGATCCACGAATCGGTTACGGGACGTGATGAACCCCTGCTCAATGGGTCGCGGGTCCAACCCCCTATTCACCAAGTTCCGGATGCAGTCGTCATGTCGATGGCCTCGGATAATCAGGTCACCCATCTTGACGGCGGCACAGATACAAACCTCCGGCTGGGTAGCCGCCTTTCCATTCTTAAAGGCGCGATCGATGGAAGCAGACACGGCCTCGATTAGGCCAACGTCATCGGCTACATTTAGCCATGTGCGCAGAGCTGCTATTTCTAGTAACAGCCGGTCATATCTGCCTCCCAGCTCGGCATAGTTCACTGAAAGTACTCCTTGGCCTGCTCTTCCGAGGAGACCTTTATCTCAAATCCTTTGCCATGTCTAGCTTTATCTCGCTTATGACGAGACCGTTCCACCATGGATAACCACGTTCTTTTTGCCGAGCTATCCAGGATTCGGCCTTTCCTCGAGTGCTGAATACGCCATAAAAATCTGGATTTGTGGCAGGACCCGAATCATCCGTTACCACGTATACTGTAAGCAACCTCTCAGAGTCGCATAGTGGACAGTCTTCACGACTGTGAATCCATTGCGGATGATTTGGGCAACTCATGCTGCTGGTAACTCCCAGCCTTCTTTTTTCCACTTTTTGGGAATCGAGGCCTCACCCCAACTGCTAGCGACGTCGACGTCCCACTTCAGCGGAACGCGCATCTTAAGCTCTGGCACCGGTTCCTCGAGCAGTTCCTTGACTTTTTCGCCCATCTTGGGATCCTTGAGATCCCCGCCGAAATCGTCGTGAACGGTCATCCTAAGCAACAGCCCCAGGCGCTTTCTTGCATTGTACAGCTGTCTGAGCTTGATCTTAAGGTAGTCTGCCGAGCTACCTTGGAGCACGCGGTTCAGGGCGCTGTGGAGCCGTTCACCATTCGGGAATCGAGCTCGCCTGCCCTTGATGGTCTTGACGTAGCCGCGAGTCTTTGCGACCCGCATCACTTCGTCCATCAGATCTCGAGTCTCAGGAAACCGCTTATTGTACTCAGCGTAGAGCGCGTCGGATTCTTTCCTTCCGGTTCCAAGCTGAAAGGCCAACTTATCCTTGCCTCCACCGTAGAGCATAAGGAAGTTGACGGTCTTGGCTGGCTTCCGTTTAATAGAGCAGAATTCAGCGACCTGTTCATGGAAGTCAGTATCTGGGTAATCGTTGAAGATCTTAATGAGTCGGGCGGATCTGGAGTAGTGAACGAAAAATCTGAACTCAATCTGACTTGCGTCAGCCTTAAGCCAGTAGCACCCGGGTGCCGGTTTGAAGAGGTACCGAACAAGGAAGTCCCTGAGCCCCGTCTTGTCGGCTTGACGCTCGGGATCAAACACCTGCTGAATGTTGACGTGGCTGGAAGAGAACCGTCCCGAAATAGTGCCGTAATCGGCGTCACCCTTGAGCTGATGAAGCTGGTAGTAAAGAATTCCGTTTCTCTGGGCTTTAAGATACTTTCTAAAGTACTTGGAGTCCAGGCTATCAATGCCACGGCCTTCCCTTACCAGCTGAACAACTTCGTGGTTAACTTCTTTCAGAAACTCATCAGTGAAGCTAGGTTGACCATTCGGGAAGCGCTCTGTAGGTTCGGTTCTCGGATACTCAAGCTGGAGTAGACCGAACAGCTGAGCAAGGTCGTGTCCCGAATTCGGGTTAACCTTTAGACCCGTTGCCTGCGAGATCATGAAAACGATGTTCTCAAACCGACGACGCGATTTCGTGCTCCAACGGTTCAGCAACTCAAGGTCAAGAGGTACCCCGTTCCGCTCCATCTCGCAAACAGCATAGACGATGGAATCTTCCAGATCAAGGACTCCGTCGAGTTCTTGCTCGGTAACGAGAGGAGCGAGGTGGTCGTCCAGGTCCAAGGTATCTTCGGCGTCAGACTCGGCATAAGGACCGACTTCATATGCGGGAAGTTCCCAAATTCTGGATCTGTCAATGTCATGCTTCCTCCGCTTTAGGAAGTCGAACAGCATGTCGTCCATCTTGAACGATCGCCGCTGATCGCTCAGGAGAGCGGCTTTATGCTGAACTTCCCTGATCGAACATCCGATCTCTTCAAGGTCGACCCCGAATTTGCGGGCCATCTGGATGTCGAACTTGCCGGACAGAGTAACAAGCGTTTTGCCCTTGAGCTCATTCTGCATCCAGCGGCGAACAACGCCCTTGTCAAGGTTACCGCCGCCGCGGTGATTTACTGGCAAGTAAAACTTGCGATGGTCCTCGAGGCAAAATGAGAAGCCGACGGGCATCGAGTCCCCATGCCAATCGACACCGTCCGCCTCACAGTCGTAGCTGAGGCGCTTGAAACGGGAATCTAAAACCGGGAGACTCTCAGGAGCCCTCCACCCGGTGTCTGGGGATATCTGACTCAAGAGACTGCCCTGAACGTCGCCCTTTGGTCGATTACGGCTCATATTCGGGAACCGCCATGTGGACGACTGAAATTCCCCGGTTCCAGAGCAATTCCTTGCCTAACGTGTCGGGGTAATCTTCTTCGAAAACCACTCGAGTGATTCCGACATTCACAATCACTTTCGCGCAGGTGAAGCACGGGAACGTGGATGTGTAAATAACGGCCGCGCGCTCAGGAGCTCGGCATTGCAAGACAGCGTTCATTTCGGCATGTACGGCTTGGCACCGAGAAGAGTCTCCTGACTTGTCCAGTGCACCTGCACACGGCTCGTCGGTGCAATGAGTCGCCCCAGACACAACCCCGTTATAGCCCATCGACAGGACGTGTCCCTTGTTATCGGTGATTATCGCACCGACCTTTCGGCGTGAGCACGTGGACCTTGACGCTACGAGTCGAAGCATTCGCATGAAGTAGACGTCGAGATTAGGTCGATTCACAACTTTGCCTTCCAAGTATGTCAAGAGCTTCCGTTCTTGGTGCCTTGAGAATCTGCGCGTAGCGCCACCATCTCGGATCGTCGGTCGCGTCGATTACGCCGGAATGAGGGTGCCACAAGACGCCTAGGAGCCATCGCGGGGGCATCCCTGGGGTCCCTAGTGAACTTAAAGAATACCCACTGGAGATATCATCAAGGAGCCCCATGGCTCCCTCTAGGTCACGGGAGTAAAGGTGAGATGACCCCAGGTTGAACTGAACAAAGCCCGGATCACATCGCAACTCGCCGCAGATGCAGTTTAGAAGTTGTGAAAAGACGAAAAAATCGTAGGGAAGACCAAGCCAGATATCCGAGCTACGCATCCCCACGATCAGGGAAATGACATTACCGCGACGCAGGAACTGCAGTGTTAGGGTACATGGAATATCTTTCGAGGCTGGTGGAGCTGGGGTCCAAATCGAAATCACCGCTTGACGAGTGTCGGTCTCGGTGAGCTTATTAAGAACCCAACGCCGCTGGTGCTCAATTCTCGGTCCATAGGCTCCAGCAAGCACTACACCGTCGTCGCTGAACTGTGCAAGCCGAGAATTGTACTGGGCGATGGCGCCGAGGTTATCGCTTCCGGCCATAATCCAGAGCCACTCGGCGACCATGAACTTGTAGTTCAAGTTCCGTCGCGGGTGGACCAGGATATTCTGTAAAGCGTTCTCGACTCGAAGGACCACGCCAAGCCGCTCGAAGGTCTCCTGACCTCTTGGTGATCGCTGGTCTCCGCAAATTAGGTGTGAAAGAAGCCGTTCCCATGCCTCATGAAAGCTGCTGCCCGTGATTGCCAAGACCATTGTACGATGCCAACCTTATCTTGCGGAGCATGTCCACGTAGGTGTTTTTCTCACTGCTCCGGAAACGTTTCCAATAAGCCGGGTGTGGCATCAGGACACCAGCTGTGCTATTCTCGCCGGTGTTGAAGTGCCGCCGTGATTCTTGACCAAGGAACACTGGAATTGGCTGACCCAGGGTTTCCCAAACCTCACTAGGCCGCCATGACTTACCGTCGATTCTGACGGCGTTCATCATCGCGAACTCGCGCTCGAGATAGCCAGCTTCTTCGATGCAACCGTTCAGATAGCTACTGCTCGCGTTCAAAGCCATGAACGGGAGGTCGATAAGCGTCGAGTTGGCCCGCTCACCGATGAAAAGAAATGCTGGAGACGTCGACCCGATCACCCCGGGAGGCAGAGCTTTCCTGTCGCAGAATGACGACATGAGAACGTCGACTGCCATGTCTAGCGGCATCTTGGTGTAGTCGTACTTGCCCGTTACTCCGAAATCGAGCATGTCGGACAATTTCCGATACTCGGAGTAAATGGCCTCGAATGGAACTTCATCGGCGACATACTCGGTTGCATGCCTTGATTTCCAGTTTGCGAGACAAACTTCGTAAGGTGGCAAGCACGCGACGACGCTTGCTCCGTAGCCGTTCAGGATGCGGGTCAGGAGTTTGACACCCTGGGTGCCGAGGCGGTCCTGACCGCGGTAAATCTTCCCGTAAGTTGCCTCGCCCATATGAAGTCTGTCGATGACGACGTTCTTCTTCGAGTCGCGGGCGTTGATGAGAACCGTGACGTAGGTCTCGAACAGGTCCTCTGACGTCGACGGAACACCCAGGTGGACGTACTCGAAACCGTAGCGCTTGACAAACTCCTGGGCGAGCGTTGTTTTGCCGGAGCCGTCGGGTCCCTCAAGAACGATGATTTTGGCCATTTTCTGCGAATAGCTCCCATGTTCGAGGAAACGTCTGAGCGATGAAGTCTCCGACGGCGTTTGCATATTGGCGAATCTCCCACTGAGCTGCCGTGTCCATTCGTAATGTTAGGAACGCCAACCAATTACGTAGATTCGCGCTCGCCCGCATTCGAGAATACTGCGTTGTTGGAAGCACCCTGCAGGCCAGTTCTCTTGAGATGCCAGCTTTTAGCAACCGCTGATATCGAGCCCAAGAGTCCCGATAGTTGTCCTCGAACTCGTGTTTGAGGATAAGGTACATCTCATCGGTGAGCGGCTGGTATTCACTACTCTGTTTGTTCTTCGTTGCCTGGAATCCGTGCTCGAGTCGCTCACGCGACGGCACGTACGAAAGTTCAGGAAGTTCGACATACCGGCCGCTCATCTCGTTGTATGATTGCGTTCGGTGCCGGTGCCACTCCCTGAACACGAAAATCGGCGCTTGAATCTCGATGGTCATGCCGGCCATTTCGAACGGGGTGGCGTGCCTGTGCTCATAGAGGTAGCGAAGCAGCTTCTCGTCACCGAGAACCCTGCCAGTGTTCTCACACTTGTTGCAGCCTCTTCCCCAAACAAGTTCACCAGCGCTGCAATGCGGGCAGGGCTTGGGGCCCCACCCGAGGAATCCCTTGCTTGTTGACATCCTGGCGGCTTCGATGATCGCTTCATCGGAGCCCCAGGACTCAATGTGCTTGGTGTAGCCGTGGTCGAGAAGTTTAGTTTCCATCGGTCGAGCCGGAATCGCTCACTTCCGACGAAGGAGAAGAGTCGTTACTCCCAGCGCTATCAGCGCTAGCAGAAAGATTCTCAGATTCTGCAGCGCTCGACCCTGGAACGACACTGTCATCGCTATCGCCAAAATCTGCACCGCCACCCCCTCCGCCCGACTCACCGCCGGCAAAGGCCGTCGAGTCTTGAGCCTGAATCACCGGCTCTTCTTCCTCGACATCGGTCGCGGTGTCAACGACGAGCGGGTCAAGAACTACGGTCTGAGCCGGCGGCGGGGCGAAACGGGTCACTTCGCTGTAGTCCGCATCGGCACGGTTCTGGAAGTGATCCCTGATCTTTGCCGCGTGCGGCGTACAGAGCAGGATCGTTCCGTCGGGACCATCATACTGGTACAGCGCGCGCAGATGGCAAGTAGGAAACGATGAATGGAGCCCGTGATGCTGGCATCCCGCTGGCTCGCCTTTGTATTCGGTCAACATATCAAATTTCTCCGTTCCGTCTTCATTGAGACACTTCGAGCAACCGTCAAAATCCCGCCACCACCAGACCTTAGAGTTGCAGCGAGGACAAGGCCGATTACCCAACTTAGCGACGACTTCTAGACTGATGGTATCTGCTCAGTGTTTCAACGATCTGAGCCCTTTTTCTTTCCGATAGCCAAGGCCACAAAAGACACGAAATAAACTGAACATCTTGAAAATGTCCAGTTCTCCACATGTAACCTTGTCCGTTACCCATCACATATATCGAACCTGCGCCACCAACGGCAAGCTGAAATTTCTCAAGTATGCCACGGTATTTTTGGTTAACACCGCAACTTACTTGTTCGCTTCGACCTCCGCCACTAACAACTTTACTGTGAAACCCTGTGCAACCTTCGCCATCATAGAATCCTGCCGCCCAAGCGAGTAGCTCACGATTCCATGGGCTTTTGCAGAACCCAGAGATTGTTCCTCGACGCGTCCGGATAGAGAGCGGCAATAAAGGTGGCCATGACGTCTCCGCCGAACCAGTCTTCAAGTCTGTCGTAGACATCAAGCCCCGCTTTGTCATTGGCCTCGATCATCGCCCGTCGAATTGCAGGCTTGGATGCGAATGTGCCGATACGCTTTTCGATCTCGAATCCGGCGAGTTTGACAGCTTCAGCGAGTTCGGGAATTGTCCACTCGTGGATGTGGTTGGCTGCGGCGAGTCCATCGAACACTGGAGTCGAGAGGTACAGAAGACCACCTGGTCGGAGAGCGTAGAACAGGTTGTCGAGCAACTTTGCCCCGTCATCCGGCGCCATGTGCTCGATTACTTCGAAGCAAACGGCTTTATCGAATGGAGTGTAACGGGCATCGACCAGAGCCTTCCCGTTGGTGACGAAGTCGAAGTTGTCGTGGATGTCGGCCCAGCGGGTGTTGGTCTTCTTGGGGATGTTGTTGAGATCGACGCCGACATATAGGTCAGGAACAGTCTGGATTCGATTTCCCAGTACGTACAGGAGGGGAAGGTCCTGTCCGCAGCCGATGTCGAGAATCGACTCGCCCTGTTTGACTTGCCGTGAAACCCAGCCCCATCGAAAGAAGTGCGATGCATAGTCTCTGTTCACGATTCTCCCGTGTCCGCTTGCATGTAACTGAGTTTTGTCGAATCTGCGGTCCTCTCTTACTCGTTTTGACCGGGTGGCTTGGCGATCCAATACTGCATTCCTTTCAGGGGATTCTTAGAATCTTTTCCCCGTTCTATCTCACCGTTATGCCACATACGGTTGAGTGTGGAAGAGAGGCTGGCAGGTTGAAGGTCAAGGAGCTTGGCAAGTTCGTAGCATGTCTGCGGCGATTTCTTGCGCAGCGCGGCTAAAACCAGTTCCCTTGCGGTCAGCTGCATTATGAAGTAATTCTATCACGGTGGGAAATTGTTGTACACAACAATTTAATGCGAAATGCAACTTTACGAGGTAAAAATGCTGCCAGACGGTCGCGGCGGTTCCATCCGTATCATCGCTTCGCGACCTGAGGCCGCTCGCTCTCCGGAAACCCCTCTCACGGAGATTCCTATGAATACCGAACCGAAGTTCGTGTATCGGTTTTCTCCGCTTCCGCCTTAGGGTCATCACCCGTCTGGCAACTCCTGCGAACACAGGACTTGGTGGAGGTGGGGGGAATCGAACCCCCGTCCGAAAATCCTTCATCGCATGCATCTACGTGCGTGACCTTTCGCAGACCCTCTGCCCGCGGTCAACGGGTATTACTGTCGCGTCCGCGAGTTGTCTCGCCATGCCGGTCCCCTCGGACTCTGTTCTCCCAGCATTAGCCAGCCGAAATTATGACTGACGGTCCGCCGTATCGGCGTCGGCGGTGTCAGCGCGCGGGTGTTAGGCCGCGCGAGCGAATTCGGGTTCCGCGTTTAGCAGAATCGCCCTCAGATTAACGAGTTAAGAGCTTGCTCGGCACGCACACACGATTCACGATCCCCGTCGAAACCAGGACACCCCCAAGCTGAAAAAAGTTGAGTTCGTTGAAGTCTGCACCCGTCAATGTAACGACTGCAGGTTCCTCAGCCACCTAGCCCGTCGGGTCATTACGCCGGCGGATTCAGTGATTTGACTATTTTTCTCGTGCCACGAACTCGCAGGCACATCCAGACCTTTTCGCGCTCTCGGAGGCTCTCAGCTCGACGCTGAGCCGGATTGTAAGCCTTACCGGCGACTTCGAAGAGAACGGCGCCCGCATCTTGCGATGTAGGTTTTTCCCTCAACCATCGTATCGGAATCAGCTTAAACTTTCCGTGTCCCTCTGCTCTTACTGGCTGGCGTCTGGTGCCGTCGTTGGGGAGGTCCCCAATCTTGCATTACTTAGTCCGACCATGAAAGCAGCGACCGCTGGCGGTACAGGCTCCCGTACGGGTATGCCCGACCTTGCCTTTGATCTGCTTCTTGTTCACCGTCTCAAACTTGACGGCAAGCGCTTTCTTCTTCGCCATGAAGCATCACCACCTTTCGTTGGCTTACTTCATGGCGCCTCCTTTGAGATTCATGGTACTCTCCTTGAAAACTTGGCGCCGGTCAGGAGGTCCTGAACGCCGCTAAATCTTCAAAGCGGTAGGGCGGGGAACTCGCTCCCCGCCCCGTCTCCTTGGCGAAGCTTTACGCCTGGGGCGCGTCGGTCGATGCCGGGGTCTCCGACACCTTGACGAACCCTTCCTTCTTGAACTGCGACAGGTAGAAGCCCGCGACGCGCTCCTTGTCCTGACGCGTTCCCGCGAACACGCAACGATCCGCGACTTCCTTCGCCGTAAGCGGCGTGCCGCCGGCCGCGTTCAGAGCGTCCATGACTTCCTTGCCCTGTCCACGCATCTCCTTCGTCGGGGTCTTGTCCGTGCGGACGTAACCCTGAGCCGCCCGAACCGGGGCCGGACGAGTTGTCGCCGGTGCCGTCTGCTCCGTCTCCGCCACTGCGCCTTCCTTGCGAGCCATGCCAATTCTCCTTCTGAGCTGGATTGGGTCCAGCCTTGTTTTGTCCACCAAGTCGACAACCGAGTTCGGCGAAAATACCGAATTTCTCAGGTGCCGGTTAACAATCTTGGTGACACCTTTACGTGTCGTTATGGGCGTCGGATGGGCAGAAAGATGAAAACAATAAGCTCCTGAATGGCTTACCGTGTCCACATACCACACATCGCCGGTGACCGTCCGGAAGATGTCTCCCGGCTCTAACCGTCCACCCGCCGTCACATTCGACCTAAAAGAGATTGTATCATGCCTTTTGCCTCAAGTACACACAAAAATGTCCCGAAAAGCAATTCACGGGGCACCCTGTTGTTACCTATACCAAACACACAGGAAGCCTGGCATTGACCGAAAGCGATCGTCTGGGGCCGCATAGTAGCGACCATCGTCAGTCCGACCGATGCTACCGGCGTAAACTCCGGTTGAGGCCCACAGGTATTCTTTGCCGTCGAGGTAACCATGGAGCCGCCAAACTCCCCTGAACGAGCTGTTCTCTGTAGGACCAACGGGGGTTCCGATGATCTCGATGTCAACCGCGATGTCTTTGGAAAGAAGTTCGTTCTGCACGTCAGTAAGTACCAACCGTTTCTCCGTTTACGTGGAGGTCTTTGGGTTCGCCTAGCAAGTAGGCAACATGTCTCTGGTGGGCTTGGGTGATTGTTTGAAACGCTTTCTTGAAGTTCGCCTCCTGGGTCCTGACGTGTCCGCGAGGCTTGAGCGCGGGCTCATCCGAAAGCTGTAGCAGTTGGTAAAGCGCAGCCTTTCGCTCATCAGCTCTATTTTCAAGCATATGAGAATTATACACCATCCGAGAACCATTGTACACTACAGTTTACTCTGAAGGTGACACTTGCGAGATGTTGATGTCAACATCGCCGTTCCCTAGAATCCGCCAATCATGCTCCCAAGGCGTGTGTCCGAATTCCTCCCCACATTGAATGCAGTAATAGAAGATGAACGGCTGCTGTTCAACTATTGCTGTTGCCCGCACAATTTTGACACCCAGCCCGACGTCCAGGTGAACGTGACCCTTACATCGCGCGCAGGTCAAATCAGTGCAGGTCTCAGATTGCATAGTTCATACTTTCAGACGGAAGCAACGTTAGCAACTCCTGCTTTGCCCGAGTCACAGCCACGTACCAGCATCTGTGCTCATCGTCGGGTTCTGCAAGGTAGGACTCGTAGGTCTTGCGGGCCATCTCGAGGTCCAGCACAACGGTGTGTGCTTCGCGTCCTTTAGACTGATGAATCGACATCAGGTTTATCGACGGCGCGAGCATCTTCTTGAGACCGTACTGCTTCGCCGCACGAGTCAGGTAGGCGAGCCTTGGAAGCCGTGGCAGCACGTGATACAGTTCTCGGTCAAAAGCTGCTGGTAGGAAAAGTGAAGTTGCCGAAATCTCCCCTGTTTTACCCTCAAGTTTAGACTTGATATCCGGCTGTAAGAAGATTGGGTTCCCGTTTGAAACAATTGCCCGGGCAGCGTCCATGGAAATCGGTTGATTCTCCTGAACGCAGTGCCAGCCGCTCAGCGCTAGAATCACATCGGGGTTGCTGAGCGTGGCGTTCGCTCCCTGAAACGGTACGCCGAGATTCTCTAACTGTGCCGCCAGAGAAATGCCTCGATGGAAGTTTCGATACAGCACGAGAGTTGTTGGATTTGAAACGTGCTGAACGTCCAGTTGGCCAATCGGCTTGTACGAACCTTCCTCATTTCGCGGTCTAAACTCCTTTTCAAAGCGAGTCTTGACTCGGTGGATAATCTTCTGGGAAACTTCGTGGACGATTCGAGGGAGACGGTAACTTTGAGGTAAGACAACGGTTTCGTCTGTAGGCTCGCAATTGAACATACTGGCGGACGCACCGGCCCACGTGAAAATGGCCTGATCATCGTCACCAGCAATGTAGAGTCGTTGACACTTACTTGCAAGCTTGTGAACGACTTGCCACTGTAACCAGGAGAGGTCTTGGGCCTCATCGACGAATAGCACGTCGAGATCAAGAGGTTCTCCACCTGCAAGGTAATCGGAGAGGAGATCCGTGTAATCAAGTTTCCCATTGGCGGTCTTCCAATCCCGATACGCTTGTGTAAACCACTTCGCGTACCGGAAATCAATTTCGGGGGGTGCGTCCTTTAGAGTTTCGCGAAGCTTCAGTCCACGATGTCGGCCAAGGTGATTGATTTGCAGGAGTCGGTCTGCCTTGGTTGGTTGGGGGTACTTGTCAGTGACAGCTTCGAGGTTGAAGAGATCCGGAGTATAGCCAGAGAGGTGCACTCCGATAGAGGCGCCAAACGTCCGTAAATCACGCCCGAGGACGAGCTGATTTTGATCAATGGCGAGAACTTTGTAACAGATGGCGTGGAGAGTTTTGACATACGGCAACTCTTCTTCCGTCATGCCAGTTCGACCAAGAGCTTCCAGTCGACCCGCACGGGTAAATGTCATGAAGCCGATACGGTTCGGCTTGATTGTTTTTAGTTCCTTCTCGAAGTACTTCAACAGTGTAAACGTCTTGCCAGTACCCGGACAACCGTATAACTTAAGCGTTCGCACTATACCTCGTTGAAGTCTTTTTCGAAGTTTGGCACTTTGAAATCTTCAGTCTGTTCCTTGATGTTCTTGATCGGATACGTCCAGACTTCTATTTCTCGGCCATTGACGACAAGGTCCTGATGTTTGACACCCTGACTTGAAAGAGCGAGAAAGAAGTCTGCGCCTTCGACCTTGTCAAGTTTCGCGCCCTGTAGGTAGTGCTTGAAGTCGGTCATCCTGAACATCACAAGACCGCCAACCTGGATTGGCAGACCTCGGAGAATGTCTTCCTTCTCAGTCGCTCGCTCGCGCAGTACAAGAAATTCCTGGAACTTTTCAATGACAAGTCCCATGGTCGATGCGCCGACAGGAGCAACGATGTCAACTTTAGTCGCTAGCAAATCCTTAACTGTCTGTTCCCAAGAAGCCTGTTTGATTGAAGCGATGATAAGATTCGCCTCTTTCCCGACCTTGCTCTTAAATCGCTGAAAGGTGAACAAGTCCTCCCAATCCATTGTGATGTCTTTGCCATTGACTTCCAGGATGTACTTGGGCGGGTTCGTGAGTAACTTCCGCAAATTCTGCGCAGAGAGATCGTCGTAAGATCCATGCTCTTGCCATGGCATGTGCCCGACGCCGAATGGCAATGTGATACACGTTTTACGGTCGCAGAGGCTAACTAGCGGTTCTTGGTCACACGAGTACTGATACCGAGCTCGTGACACTGAGTCAACGACGCCGCTTACTTCCCTGTATTCCAACGGCGGGTTAAAGTACTGGGAATTCTGAGTCGCAACCTTAGTTTCCCAATTTTCAGGGCTCGACTTGCGATAGAACACGGCGTAGTTGAACAAGGCCGAGTTCCTGTACCCAGCGACTACCCCGTCCTTTTCCATCCTGGCGAGGCATGGTGGTAGCTCAGGACCGTCGTTTGGGAGGACCGTCTTCTCAGGAACTTTGGGGTCGAAATAAACGACGCCGTTCAGGAACTCGGCGAGGCTCAGCGAGCCATCTGGACCAACGCAGTACCTTGTTGTAGTATCTCCGCCGAAGTATGGCAGATTGATCCAAGACCCATGGTTCTCCTTGGTTGTCTTGTTCTGTTTCGGGAAGATCTCCGCAGTTGGGTAGCCGAGAATTGCAGCCCAACGGCCTAAAATTTGCCGTACTTGTGAAGCTTGAATTGCAGTTTTGACAAAGAGAAAAAGGTGCGCGCCGCCCGACTTACTTCTGCAAACGTTAAGAGCGAAAGATTTCTGAGCTACGTTCTTATAAAGCAGGGCATGGTCAATCGTGTCGATGTCGATGTCGATTGCACCGAACCGACTCATGCCCTCCGAATTTACCGGGACGATACCAAGTCCCGTGACCCCCTTCAGATGGTCTTGATACTGCTTATCCGAAGGTTTGGAATGTTTTGTCGATGCTGGTGGGTCTCTATCAGGGACCCACTCGCCATACGCCGTAAGTGACCCCGTGAAAAGGTCTCGAAATTGCTGCCAGGGTTCCATTTCTCTCCATGCTCAGTTGGAGATACGGGCAGCCACACACCGTGACTGCCCGTAAAACCCTAGACCTCTGAATCGTGAGCTGCGAATGCGTCGATGGAATCGTCGTCGGCGTCGACCGTAATGGTACCGGACTTGAGGCCTTCGAAAACGATCTTGTACATCTTCTCTGCTTTCGCGAGAAGTACGGGGTCTGTCCACGGCGGGTTGCCGTTCCTGACTCGCCATGTGTAGTAGTCGTTGCCGGCGGGGTTTTTGTCAGCGTAGGAACTCAGCTCGTAGATGCCTGCGAACGTGTCCGCGTTTCGCATCCGAATCATCGAGTTGAGGTTACGGCCGGCCTCGAGGCCCGTCGTCTTGAGGCTGACGATGATGAGGTCGTTTGTCTGTTCCCCAGGTCCCTTGTACACAAGACTTGGGTAATTGAAGAACTCGTTGCACTCTGGTGGTTCGCCCTTGGGTCCCCACATGGAGTGCAGGCAAGGACCGCCGTTGTTCAACTGGCATTTCTTGCCATCCGGCGCCTGGCAAATGATGCCGCCACCCTCGTTCATGTCGCGGAACATGATGCGACTGTGGTAGAAGAACAGCGGAACGATCTGAACCTTCTCGCCGTAAATCTCCCCGGTCAGTGTGTTGAACAGCTGCCCTTCTTCGAGTCCCTTGATGTACTTCTCGTTGTTCTTGTTCCGGGCTCGGGAGTTCGTCTGACAAAGTCCCAAACGCGGGAGAACCATGTCGCGAAGCGAAACTTCTTCCTGACCCCGGCTTCCTTCCTTGATGTAGTCAGGCCTCGCCGCAAGAACCTGCTCGTTGGTCAGCGCCAACGCTTCCGAATTGTTCGGTGCTTCTTCGTTTTTCTTTGCCATTGGGTCAGCCTCTCGACTGTCGACGTGTGATTGATTGTTTCAGGAAGACTTTGATTCCGGGTGGTGGATTCTCGCCGCTCTGCAGAAGTCCCTTGACGATCGAGGACATCGTCATGTAGTTCACGGTCAGGAGATCTTCCTGCGAGGTCTCCTTAATCCACTGAAGGAACTTCGTGCGATCTTCAACGCTGACGTACGGCTCGTCCTTGATGGAGAGCGTATCGCCAGAGTCCAGTCGAAACAGGTTCATGCCATCCTGTTCCAGCTCCTTGATCGTCAGCTGCACGAGAGCCTCGAGCTTGAGGTTGATCTCGGAAATCAAAGCCTCGAGTCGGTCTTTCTCGTCGCGGAGTTTGCAGTACTCCTTGCCTTTGTCGGTTTTGCTGAGGGTTGCATAAGGTGGGAGCGGTTCGTCTTCAGTTCCACGAACTGCCACCTTCATGGCTTCTACCCTGTTTTGGTACTTTTCTTCCACCGGGGCGAGCGGAACTTGTCCCTTCAGGCCCGACCATTTGCCGATATGGCTACCCTCGAATCTTTCAAAATTAGCGCTTGGGGGAAGTCCCCATTATATCACGGTAGTTAGCCCAAGTACACTTCTATTTTTACCTCCTTACGCTAAAACATGGCCACTTGAACGGCTTTCTTCTTCACGGGTCTTGGAACAACCTTCACCATGTAACCGTGAAGTGGAACCCCTGTGTTCTTGAGCATCAGGAGGTCCCACCCGTCCACCGCGCCGCGTTTTCTTGTGAATCTTAGGTTGAGCCGTAAGTCGAGCACGTTTAAGAGACTCAGCTCCCGAGTCTTAATCAGGAGCTCAACTGCTTCGGCGTACTCGTCGACCGTCACGCGAACGAAACTTCTTCCGCCCGAGGTCCACGGTCGCTCTCGGCTTCCGTGAACTCGACCTCGCTGCCGCGCTGCAGGTCTTCGAACTTGGTTCCCTGCATAGCCGAACGATGGAAGAAGTACTCCGTTCCGTTCTCGCCGCGAATGAACCCGAAGCCTTTGTCGGTGTTCACGTTCTTGATTCGACCTTTCATAACCGCCTCATTTCGACTGTGCCTATTGTACCACGTGTTAGCCCCGATGTACACTACATTTTATCGCGTTAAATGTACCTCCGTTCTCTGCTTGCTTCCGTGTTGTTCACAATAGTGCGAATCTCGTGTTCGCACACAAAGCAGCATTCGACGTAACGGCCGTCTTCCGAAATTCCCGTAAAGGTCGTTCTCATTCGATCGCACTCGAGACAAAATTTCTGGGGTGACAGCCCATGTGTAGTTGTCCCAACTCGAGCCACAGAGCCACGATCCATTTGATTATCCGCCTATTCTTCTAAGAGGGCTGCACGCCAAAACGCCGTCGTGTTCGTCGCAAACTCGTCTTTCTTCATCAGCGTCCGTCGAACAGCATGGTCAATCGTTCGCTGTCCGTTCGGTCCAGTCGCCAACAGGTCGATGTAGTTCACCGAACTCCTAAGCTGTCCCGAACGGTGAATACGATCTTCCGACTGCAGTCGATTCTTGAGCGAGTAATCGTTACTGACATACACCGCCCAATTGCACTTGTGTTGAAGATTCGTTCCGATTCCACCAGCGAGTACCTGCCCAATCAGGGATACTGGATCGCTGATAAGTGAGGAGTTGAACATGCTGATCGTCTCTTCGCGGTCTGTCTTCTTTTGACCGCCCATGATGTGCAGAACTCGAGGAGCTTTCTTAAGCGCCTGGAGTTTCGCCGCCAGCAACTCCTGCTCTTTCCTGAACCGTGTCCAAAAGATTACTCTGAACTCCGGGTCATCCTGGATTCGTTCGCCGTTCCACTCTGCGGCCCAGTCATGCTTCTCACTTGAGATAACACGAATATCTTCCTGGTTCAGGATTTCATCGAGGGCTTCCTCGTTATTGGGAACATTCTGGAACAGCGTGTCGTCAGCCAAGCCAAGCGACTTGACAAGCTCGAGACTCCGCTTCATCCCACCAATCATGCCGGACGTAACCTGGCTCAGGCGAACAATCTTGACGATGGCCGCAACGGTCATGATCGGGGTTGCAGAGTCTAACCACGTGATGGTTTCATCGCGTAGCTGCTTGTAGATGCGCCACGTTTCGTTCTCCAGCGGTACTTCGACGGCGTTGTACAGCTTTGGCGGAAGGTCCAGGCAGTCGGCCTTCAACCGACGAAGAATGTAAGGCTTCAGCTTTCGCTGCAGTTCTTCAACGTTGCGGTAACCGATAATTTGCTTGTTCTGGAAACCGCCAAGGACGCAGTAACGGTTCCTGAACGCGTACCAATTCTGTACGCCGATAATCTTCTTATTGAGCACTCCAAATGGCGTGTAGAGGTCAATAAGGTTGTTGTTGATGGGGGTGCCGTTCGCCAGATATGCCCGTGAGCAATACTGGCGAAGGTCTCGGGAGGCTTTTGATTGCGCGGCTTTGTGGGAGGTGATGTATGAGGATTCGTCGAAAACGATCATGACCTTACGGCCACGAATCTGACTTACTAGCCCGTCGTAACGATTTTTGTTTCGAATGAATTCGTAGTTAGTAACGATGTAGTGTAGAAGTCCTGGGTAGAATCGAAGTCTGGTGTTCCGAGTCGAATACTGCTGGACGTAGTCTTGAATCCAGGAGTGGAGAATGATTTCGCCGTTTTCTCGCCCCGCCCAGGTGGAGATAACACCGCCTGGGCAGACGATCAGGAGCGTGTCGATGAGACCGGCTTCATAGAGAACGCAGGCGACGTTGATGAAGTGGTAGCTCTTGCCCGAACCCATCTCGTCGAACAGCGCGGCTTCAGGTTTTTCGACAAGGAACTCCACCCCAATTTTCTGATGCTTGAAGGGCGGAGTCTTGAACGCTGAGAAGTCGATCGCCGGGGTCGTCAATCGAGTTTACCCGGCGACGCGCTGCTGCTCGGCCAACAGTCGGATACAAACAAGCCGACCACGACGCCAGACTTCGAAGGCCTGAGTGCGATGTTGCATCGCGCTAGAGGCCAGGAGAAGTGCTCGGCGGTACGAATTGCACAGAACGGGAATCCACTTTCCTGGGTTCTGGTTGACGCTCTGCCACACCGGCTCGTACGTAACTCGCTGACGGCCAAGCATCTTCGCGAGCTGTTCCGGTGCGTCCTGCAACTCCTGCGGCTGCCCCGACTCCTTGTCCTGCTTTGGAAACGAGGAAGCCAGACTGTTGTTGAGCTCCTCAATCGGCTCCATGATCACCATAATGTTTCCCATTATAACCTAATCCACACCCAAAGTACACTACTTTTTAGTCTTTGCGGGGTTACTCCTCCCCGCCGCCGAGCAGGTCGATGAGTTTTTGACGTCGAGCTTCCAGCAGTTCGACCCGTTTGCGAACCTTGGGGATGAACTCGAGCGCCAAGTCGATCGCCGTTTTCGCATCACGAAGCAACTTTTCGACCTCAACGAAGTCGTCAGTATGAACTTTGATCTTCGCCTTCGTGGCAGGTTGAGAATTTACAGTCGTCGGACGTCGAGCAGCAGCGGCAGCTTTCTCATTTGTGCGGTACTTTATAACCGCCTGACGAAGCGCGTCCGGTGTCATGCTGATGTGATACTTCGAACGGATAATCGGCATCAGTCGTTCGGTCATCGCAATCGTGCCGGATTCGCCCGGCTTCAATTCCGCATCGAGAATCGCTTTCGTCTCTCCACGTTTCACAGGTCGCATCAGTTCCTCGGCCGTAATGAACCCCTTCCCCTGAGGTTCTGTCGTCGGCTCGGAGAGCGGCACTTCAATAACCGGCTCTTCGATGATGGGATCAGCCTCTGCCACAGTAGCTACCTCCTGAACAACTTCGCTGAGGAGAACTTTGATTTCCCGAGTTCTCAACATCGGGAAGACCGGAACGCCGAGTTTACCAGCCGCTTCGCGAAGCTGACCAGCTATCGCGTGGGAAACCCAGCGATTGTAGATGATAGCTCGGACATTCGAAGGAACGGATTTGTGGAGGACGTTCTGCTGGTTGTCATCCCAGATAATGATCTGAGGATGCCGAGTGATGCGCTCGGGAAGGTCTTTCGTCTCCCCGCCGGCGACAAGAATCTTGCCGCCACGATTTAGAAGTCGGACGATGAGCTGCGACTGGGTCTCACTAGAGTTTAGTGGCGCAAGCTGCGTTGGGGACATCGAGCCTCCATAGAAAATACTCCTCTCCTAAGCGTTAAAGCACTTCGCGTGACCACAGAAAGCCACCTACGTGAAAATAAAGATTGAGGTGCCATGGTATCTTCACCTAGCCGCAATAATTTCGCTAGGGTCATCAGAAGAGCTTTTGAGCCTCGGGCTTTTTCACCGGAGCCGATGGCCGCTCAGCGATGAGGTCGGAGCTCGTCATTCGTGAAACGGCAACATCGTCACCGTTTCGCATTCGAAGCTCTCGAACATTTGTTGGAAGGAATTCCCTGAACCGGTCGGGTATCGCACCCTGGCACTGAACGTGCTCGTACCGAGCGAGCCGGCCATCGAGGAACTCAACTTCCCAAATTGTTTCGTAAGGATACGATCTCCGACGGTAGTCGAGATCGTCTAAAAGCCAGTAGTGGCGGCCAGCGACGCGAACTGATCTCGGATCATTTCGCTGGGCCATCCATTGAACCCAGAAACTGCAGCAGTAGCACCAGTCATACTCAATGACGTTGTGCCCGCGCCATAAACTAGGTTCTTCCTTGAACCGGCAGACGGGACAAATTACAATAGGTCTTGCCATTCAAGAGCTATTGTATCACTTCAAAGTTTAGATGTACACTACTTCTTACTTCGTCTGAACATTTTACGGAGCACATGTTCTAGAATAACGGCGGCGATCACACTACAGAGTGCAACCGCCGCCGCAGCCCAGAACAGAAAGGCGAACTGAGCCGTATCAAGCATGCTAGAAAGTGAACTCCGGAATAAGAGACTGCAGCTTCGCGATATCGACCCCGACCTGGTTGCCGTCGTTGCCGAGCATTGCGGGTGGCGTGAACGGCAGCGTCATCGGCATCGTGGGCACGACCTTCGTATTGGCCCCGGGGTACGGAATCTTCCGAACTCCGCCTGCGATAATCATGTTGTAGTCGAACACCGACGCCGCGTCCACGCCAGCCTGCCAGGAAGCCGTTCCTGGAGTTGTCAGCGCACTGCTCATGATCCCGTAATTGCCTTCGAAAAAGATGCTGTTCAGGATTTGCGCGTTGTTCGACGGCGTGTTCGACTTGCCGAGCGTTAGGGCGAGCATTTCAGAAACTGGCCCAAGCATCGTGAGGTTCTTCATCGTCAGGTTGTTGATCCCGTTGTTCAGCCCAATTCCGAACTTCGTCCCAGATCCGAAGTCCGCCCGACCAAGGTCGTAGAACAGGATGTCGTGGATATTGATGTTGTTCATCCGCACAGACGGATAAACGACGGTGCTGTCTTTCGGAGTATCGTCATCGAGGCCAAGCAGGTTGATACCACAGTACCCGCGTCGGCACACGTTGAATCCAAATTCAATATTGCTGACCGTCGACCACGGCGCTTTGCCGCCTTGGTTGCGAACGGTGAACTGAATCAGCCACCCTGACTGCTCGTCAATCCAAGAGTTCTCGAAGATGTTATGTTCGATGATCCAGTTATCAGCGTTCTTCAGCTCGAAAGCGTTCTTCGCAACTTGCTTGGTTGTTATCCAAGCCATGTCCTTCGTGAAGTAATTTCCACGAACGATGCCATTGCTTGGAATCAATCCCTGAATCAGCGGATCGTCACCACCAACGATCATGGTTTCCGAACCCGCCGAAAGATAGTTGTTCTGAATAAGAAATGGCCCGGGACCCGTCGCGATGCCGATCGCCTGCGTGTCCTGACCAATCTTCATGACTCCGAAGATCTTCGAGTCCATGACAACGAGGTTCTTCGCGTTACCTTGAATACCTCGCTTGCACGCGTTCCCGCCGTCGAGCCAGCAACCCTGAATGGCGATCGTGTCAGGGAAGTCTGCGTCCGTCGTCGCTCCAGTTTCCAGAGCAATCATCTGGCCGTAGATTCCGGGTGATGAGAAGCCGAGGCCTCTAAACACATAGCCATGAGCGCCTTTTGCCGTAGCAATGTTCGTGTTTGTTCCAGCAACTGGCGCAATGAACACCGGAGGAGCCGTCGCAATTCGAGTTCCTGCGGGCATCGGTGGCGTTACACTCTGCGTGATGTCGATGGGGGCTGAGTTGGGGTCTCTGCCACGCAAAATGCCGCCTACGTAAGTTCCGGGATCGTCGATCACGATATTTTGGCCCGAAATTGCCGCAGCATCCAAAGCCGTCTGAAGGTTCTGACCTGCTGTAACGTGTATCGGCGGAACTGGCGGTGGAACGGTCGAGTCTGCTGGAAGGGCGGCGATTGCGCTCGCGATTGCGCTTTGGGCTTGTGTGAGGTAGGAACGGACGTCACTGTTAGCCATCAAGTCTCCTTATGGGTTTCGCACACGGTTTCGTTTCCACGTCGCTCTCCTCTAGTCGTAGTCGTCGTAATAGTTCTGCATTTATGGTGCACAGGTCTCGAATTGCTTCTCGATGGGGACCAGGAGCACCAATGTTCAACGTGACCTGAAGGCAGTCAACGGCGCGACGGGCTTCGTAGGCCAGCTCGTCTAGCGTTGCGTCCATGAGGGCACGAGCGTAACCGGTCGCCATTTATCGCCTAACCTTTCAAGCGGATTGAAAGATTATAAACTGTTCCTTGTACTGTTGTACAATCCTTTTTACTCCGATGTAATTATTGCGGAATTCGTGGTTGCTTATACCACGCAAGCGCGCAGTCGAGACACAGTCCTTTTGGGGTGATTCTCGGCTTGTTGGGGTGACAGCGTGCTGGGTTGAAGAACACGGGCTCGACCTCCGGTTCAGGAGCAGCCGGAACGGCCGAGTAGATGGCGTGGGTCTTCGTTGATTCAACAGATTGAATCATTCGAGGGTTGTTCTTGGAGTTGAGGGGCAAGCTGGCATGAAAGCCGCGTCGGTCATAAGGTCGAAGCAATTCGGCGTCCCGACCAAGAATAAGCTCGGGAGCTGTTTTGTGGGCCCAGGACATGTAGCCGGTGATTCGCTCCACATCCCCTGACATTTCAACGCATTTCGCACACCATGTTTCACCGGGCATCGCAAGAAGTCGTTCGGGAGATAGCGGTTGATGACAGTTCGCGCAGTCGCTCATGAGGAGACTATTATACATCACCCGAGTAGCCGTTGTATACACCTTTTTGCCCCGAGCTCATTTCTTGCGGGATTCGTAGGCTTCCAGCAACTGCGTTGTGCTCGTCCACTCGGTGTAGGGCAGGATAACCAGATCAACCTGCTTCTCTTTGAGCCACTCGGCCGTGAGCCCCATTTGCTGAAGTAACGAGTCGCCAAGCCAATCAGAGCCATGAATGATGCAGTCGACTTCGGCCCTTAGAATTGCCGGCTTGCTGTCCTCATCCCCCTCGTTGAGGATGACGCGGTCGACCAAGTTACACGCTGACAGCACAGCCATGCGATCCGCTAGGGGCATCAGAGGGACCCGCTTGTACCGCGTAGCGAACTCATCTCGGTTCACGCTCACCACAAGCTCGCTCGAGATCTTCTTGGCTGCAGCAAACAGCGCCAGATGACCGCGATGCAAACAGTCGAACGTGCCACCGATGTACGCACGCCGCCACGGGGCAATTCGGTTGTGCGCTGCGATGAAAGTCCAGTCAATTTTGGACATACAGAGTCTCCCCAATCAGCGCAACCCGAGCTCCCATCTCTACGCACGCTTCGACGAACTCACCATCGCCAGTCTGCGTAAAGCTCTGCCAGCCCACCCGCTCGAAAGTTTTACGGGTGACCATGAATCCGCCGACGTCCACGTACCCGATTTTTGCACGTGCTGGCATCCAGCCATAGCCGTACTTGCCGTAAATCCAGGCGCAAATCGCGAGGTCCTTCTCCCTCATCGCCAAGGTCCTCGACATCAGCTCCAAAGCGCGAGGCATATAGTATGAATCATCATTCGGGAACATGAACGCGTCACCGGTGGCGACGGTTTTTGCAGCCTGCACTTTTTGAGCCTGTCCCCAGTCACCGATTCGCTCAACGAATCGAACCTTGACCTGACTCTTATGCTGAACAAGAATATCGTTCACGTTCTGGCATACGTCCGACGTCGGCGTTTGGTCGAGAATGACGAGTTCCCAATCTTTGTGCGTCTGATTATGAAGGCTCCAGACGAGGGTAGGTAGTAGGTCGGGACGGTCGGACAAGCAGATGACGCTAACCTTCATTCGGCCTCGGCGCGCAGAATGAACGAACTTCAGCAATGCAACGCGCGCAGAACTCGTACGTGTTTGTTGACTCGGAAAGCAGCGCGTTCGGGATCGTAAACTTCTTTAACGAGTTCCCGTCCACTACTTCCTTACCGCACCTGTCGCAGAAATACTTCGTCGCCATCAGAATCCTCCCATAAGATAGGAAACATAAGCCTTAGCACACCGTTGTTCATTCCCGTGGCTCCAGTCGGCGGTCAGGAATGTGGATGCAGCGCTCCAGGATCTCCCGGAGGTCCTTTTCCCACTGAGTTTGTTTCATGTCATCGAGAATGATTTCGAGGTCCTTAGCGATCTTGCGCTTGAATCGCCAGAACGTCATAAGCTGCAGCCACTTCGTGATCATCGTCCGCTTACCATCGATTTCGACGATGTAGATGAACTCGGGGCGTGTCTCGATTCTCGTGACGTTGATATTCATACCTTGAGCTTCACCGGTCCAGTGCACCGAACAATGAGTTCAAGTTCTTGAAGGCCTGGAGCAAAAATTTGGTGGTGAGAACCAAAAGGAGTCTGGTCCACTGCCCCAGAGCCGCCGCAGCGACCACAAGATATGTAATGTCCACTGCTTGTGGCAGGTTCGGTGTTGGTCCAAACCTTTCCATCTCCACCGCACACCTGGCACTTTATCTCAACTCTTACATTCGCCAATTAAGCCTCCTGAGGTGCGCCGACGATATGCTTGGGGGCGATAACTTCTGCTTCTTGCGAGTTAAGCCCGGCACGAAGTGCCGCCGCAATGCAGAAGTTGCAGTAATCCCCGCTATTCCAGGTCTCATTGGTGCCAACGATGACCTGCACGAACATCGATGACTTGCCACCGGGAAGAGAAATTCGACCGAACAGCCGGCCATCACTATCCCGGCCACTGCAGTTTTTCTTCGTGAGCTCTTCCCCGCACCGGTCACAAAACCGCTTTATCGACACCTAGCCTCCTAGCTTTGCGATTCGAATCAGCTCGAGCCAGTCTTCGACCGGGATGTTGATGTCGATATTTCCGTCATCTCCCGCTCTGGCTGTGCCATCTCGCCACTCCTGCTCTGTCATGTCGAGGTTCTCGAGCTGGGCCCCGTCGCCGGTGACGACTCGGTAGATGAGCTCCTGAGCCGACTTTTCGCCGGCTTTGAACGCAGCGCGAACCGCATCACTCACCGTGTTGAATTTCTGATCACCGATCCAGATTTCCCCATGGAACCGCTGTGTCAAAGCGACTCGAGCCGCATACTCATCTGCTTTAGCCACTTTACCCCTCCACTTGCCACGCGAAGTCGCACGCGGTGCAGTACCACTCATCTGGGCGATCTCCCTTAAGCGGAGATTCGCGGGTCACGTTCTGTGGCGAGTTGCACTCGGGGCAGGAAGGCGTCATGGCTTGAACGATCTTCTCAGTAATCGCCTTCACCCGGGCTTCTTGCTCCTTTGCAGTCTCCGGCATCGGGCCTAATCGCTGGCCGCCGGTATTGAGCAGCCGTCGCAGTTCGGCTACTTCTTTCCGCAGCTCAACGATTTGCTGCTCGAGCGCCTCAACACGTCCCTTCACTGCTCGGTAACTTCCTGAACCATCGAGGTCACGTATTGCTGGCCATTTGTGGAGAACTCCATGTACATGCCTCGGCCGATGAAGCCGATTTTGAGCATGGAGCCGCCCCACGTGGAGCCATGGATTGACACGGGAGAGGGCTCGGGACAAATCTTCGGGTGACCCTGGATCGTCAAGCCACCCTCACCGTTGTGAATCGTGTACAGGGTGTTCTTCGTCTGGACCTTCAGCGACTTGCCGGGCTTGAGGTCCTTGATCCAGGCGCCGCCGTCGATCTCCGACTTGGCGATGTTGTCGTTGATCTCTTTTGAGAGATTCGGATGAGGTTCGAACGGTTTATTGGCATCCATTGTCGAAACACCCGCATGACTGACCCGTGGGCTTCTCCGAACCACAGCGCTCGCAGCGCCCAATGGCTTTGAGAAGTCCGTTAACGATCTTGCTGGCATCGGTCTCAGTGCTTGGCACTAGGGAATCGACGCTGTCGACGTAGTTCCCGTTGTCATCCAGCTTGTCGATGGTCCAGGTGCTGTTGCAATCGGACGTCCAGAAGTTGCCACGGACGATGTGCACGACTCCGGGATACTCGATAACCGTCTCGATGCCTCGTTCGTTTAGCTTGGCCGCAACCTCATCAATCATGAGTAGATTCTATCATGACTGAGAACTAATGTACATGCCTTTTTACTCCGACATGAACTTCACGGGGATGCCCATCAGCTTATAGAGCTCGGTATTGGCGTAAAGAATCGCTCTCACGAATTCCGAAACATCGCAGCTAACAGTGATAACGAGAGGAGCTTCTGGAACCGTGATAATCGGCCGTGGCACCCAGAGCAGTTTCTCAAAATCAATGAATGCTGTTGCCGGAGATGCGAGTAGAATCTTGAGCAAGTCTCTTCTGTTCATCGAGGAACCCCTCGAACTCGTCTCTCGCCTTCTCAGCTTCTTGAATCGAGGCATCCCAGCGCTTGATGTGCTTCCGGGTTGCTTGCATTTCCCCGACAAGGAAGCCTGCCATAAACAGGCAAACTCCCGCCAATGCTAGTTCCACGACAACAATTATCATACGGGTCTTCCGCAGTCTACACACCTGCTGTTGGTTACTCGATGCGGCTCGAAGTTAAAACAGAGCGGGCTCAGGAGCTCGTGGAGTTTGATGGCTTGCGTAATTCGTTTGAACCGAAGCTCGTCGTATTCGCCGGGGCGGACCTCTTCGTCGATGTCAGAACCGTGGCCCTGCATGTCGATCGTCTGGAAGAGCTTACTACCTCGCAGGAAATGCTCTTCTCGGAGTTGATCGAGGACCTGCATGAACACGGCGTGAGCCTGCCGTTCATCGAGGTGCTGAATATCACTTTTTGTGAACCACGCTTTGACATTGGTCATTATCAGAGCCTTACCTCGAAATGTGAACCATCCTCATGCCGGGATTCTTATCCTGCAGCATCCGAAGTTTCTCGAGATCTGCGCGTGTGGGGCTCTTCGTGGCTGCAGTGAACGGACACTGACGGCACTCGTACTGATCCCCGTCCGCGGCATACAGCTTATGCTTGACGGCTCGAGCACCGCAGTAGGGACAAAAAATGAAGCTCTGGCTCACTTCGGCTCCTTCTCTACGAATGCTGTTTTCAAGTCCTCCCAGCACTCGTCGCAGAATGGACCGAAATTCGGCGTTGCCCAGTTCCATCCTTCCCCATGAACTTGGTAGCCGGGCAGCTCCCTGTAGCAGTTATTACACCGCCCCGTTAGTAGCTTGGCGATCTCGACGCGAATGCTTGTCACTTCCGAGTCCTCTGCTGCTCGAGGGCTGTTTTCAAGCACGATGCCGTTATCGGATCTAGCTCGAGGTTGGCAGCATCGTCGGCCACGAGATTTGTGATCGCTAATGCGTATTCCAGGAGCTTGCGTATTGCTTTGGACTTCGCATCAGCGACGCAGTCTTGATTCGCGACGAGGCAGTACGAACCGTTCTCGACGAGCCAGATTTCGTAACCATCGACGGTTTTGATTAGCTTCATTCTTTCTCCACAGTCAGGAGCAGGATATCTTTGGGAACGTAGTTGAACTTTCCGTCGGATGTCTGGAACGTCTCGTCCTGACCATCGAGAGCCGTGTCCATGACTGAATCCTGAACATCATCGACGCTAACGGTTTCATCCGTCTCGATCTCGATGATCTGCTTTGTCGTGACTACGAATCGGTGAATCATATACTGTCCAGTAAGTCCTGAGCCTGCTTCTTAAGAACGGGATCGTGGATGTCCTCGGCGTACGAGTCAGCTTCTTCGATAGCCATTTTCGCGATGCGCACCAAGTCCCTGACTTGTTCGAGAAATTTCTGATCTTGCTCGTTCATCTCAGCTCCTCCGAGTACGTGCCATCGGGCCACACAATCCAGAGATTGCGCTTTTTCTTTCGCGCGTAACGAATGGTGGCCCAGGTGCCCGAACCGCGAAATTGCTCATTCTTGGTCCGTGGCGCGGCGATGACCCCGTTAACTGCACAATCGACGATGTCGTGGTTGCGCACGATGTACGGCTTCGGAGACCAGAGCTTTGTGTGACCTGTACACCACGCGCGCTTCTTGGGGTCCAACGGCGGGTGTATCTCAATTTGGAGTCCGTGCTCGAGCGCGAGCTTATGAATCTGCTCGTCTCCACCAATGCAGTCACCGTGATGCAGCACGTCCGGGACACAACTGAAAAACAGCCGGTCGACCGTCACGTACTGCTCTCGGGTGATGCCCTTCGATGTGCCGGTGAACCCAATTTCGATCTTCGAGATCATTCCGGCTCAACCTCCGACTCGGGGCATTCACGGAGTCCGTCATCCCCGTCTTCGCGGTACTGCTTATCGAGCTCGACCACCAAGACGCCTCGCTCGACGTCGATGACCCGGCCCCTTTCGACGGGCGGGTTACGGAATTTGACCCGATCACCGACTTTGAAGCTCATTTCGAGTCCCTCCAGGCTTTTACGAGGTCCATCGCGTGCTCAGCTCGCAGTAACGCGGCGTCACGCATCAGCCCAGGAGCCAGCTTTGACCCAACTGCCAGGAGCTGGTCCACATAGTTCTTGATCCACTCCTGCGGAATCGGCTCTTTATCCGCGGCCATAAGCACCTACGCTGACTCCCGTCCCACGTACCAGTTCTTCGGCTGCTTTGAGGTCGGGATTCGTGTGACCGAAACATCCGGCCGGAGAATATCCACGAAACCCTTGCGGGTTTTTCTCGTATATCCAGAGGCCTTCCCACAGAGTGCCATGGTTCCGGTACGTTGCGTGATGGAACGAACCATCCGCTAACATCTCCCGAAGTTCATCCAATGTCATGTAAGAATTATACATCACCCGAGAACTGATGTACAACCCATTTTGCCCCGAGATGGATCTTTACGGGGTTGTCCTTCGCCTCTTGTTCAGGAGCAAAGCCTGCCCGCTTTGAGGAGCTCTTCGTGGTCTTTCATGAACAGCTCGATTGCTCTGATCGCCCGTTCTGCGTACCCTTTCTGCGATTCTCCTTCCTGCGGGTCGAGCGGCTCATTCTCGAGGTATCCATCGCCCACGAAGCCCGTGTAGGGAGGTTCGGCGTAAAACAGATCTTGCAGCTCGTTCCACACATCAAAGGAAAACACTTGCCCAATCACGGCGCCTTTCAGGATGCTGCACCACCCACCCACGCAACCGATGGTGCCGCACGCCGGGAGTCGCGCATCGAACGCAGCCCGCTCCGGGACCGCTCTCATCTTCCAGTCGGTCCAGTTGAACCGATTCGGTTCTTCCCTGATCACCGTGATGACGTCGGCCAGCAGATCGTACGCGTTCTGCGCGTTGCTCAGGGGAACGAGGCTATCTGTCCTGTAAGTCAGCACGCGGTGCCTCCAAGATGCTTCGGAAGAAGGAGCTCGTGACCCCGCAGCGCTTCCTCGTTACGAGTCATGTAGAGCCGAATAGCCTTGATTGCCCGGTCCGCGTATTGACGCTGCGTCTCGCCGGGCAGCGGCTGCATTGAACTCCGGTTCTCGTCTTGGCGCGGGTCGGCGTATGGCCCGGTTGCGTAGACCAGGTTCTTCCAATCGCTTACGCAGCTGTACGGGTAAACCGAGTTCCACGAGTCCGTCAGGGCGCTGCACCACCCACCGATGCACCCGATCGTCTTGCATGCCGGGATTTTCGCATCCTGTGTCCTTGACAAGTGGAAAAACGCGACGTCACGCACGAGCCACTCGACCCAGTTCAGACGATTCGGCTCCTCGTCGATGACCGTAATCACGTCCTCCATCAGGTCCCACGAGTTCTTCGCGTCACTCGTAGGAAGTCCATTCTGCGTACGAATCAGCATCAATCCTCCTTTTCTGCAGTGAATATCCGGATATCTTTGGGAGAGCTCTGGATAGAATCCCAGACAACGCCACGTTTCTTGGCAATCTCCTGCCATACCACATTCGCGTTCTCTTGCGGTGACCTCGGGGCGTGGCCCCCGATCACGAGGTAAGGGACCGGCTTCGCTGCTTCCATCAGCCGTTCGAACTCCTCGTCCGTCAACGTGTACTCTTGCCTCATTCTGGGTGCTCCTGGGTGTAGGGATCACGAAGACCGCGCTTGACGGCCTCGGCAAATAGCTCGGTGTGCATGAGGTTCAGGACCTCCCTCGCGTGGTCAGGATAGCTGGGGTCCTTCCTCGCACGCTGGTCCGCGACTTCGCACTTCGACAGGTGGAACAGCAATGCCCGGTCCACACACTTGGAAACCGGAACCGCTCCGTCACTTCTTTCCCTTCATGAACTCCTCTTCCGTCGGGATGGGTCCTGCTACCTCGACTTCGCTGAAGTCATGTTGAGGGTTCCTTGTGTGGCGAACAGCCTTTATGACGATGGCTCCGCCTTGTCTGTGCTGAACCGTGACTCGCTCGAGATCCTTGCCGTGCTGAAATTCCCAGCAATGTCCAGGAGCGATCTTAACGCACAGGTCCTCGCCGCAAGAACAGCGGATATCGATACCTTCCGGGACGGGACGCCGATTTTGAAGGGCGAAAGCGAAACGACGCGCGTAGACCTGCTTCCTCGTTCCATCCGGCATTCGCATCCACATGTACGGGATACGTTTGCCGTACTTGAAATACTTGGCCCCAACCCAGACATCGCACTTGTACTCGTTGTAGTAAGGTGAGATATGGCGTAGGAAGGTTGCCCTGTTTTTCTCGAAGTATGGATTCTGCCTCGGGTCGTAAGGATTCTTAGGCATACAGGAGCTATTATAGCACGTCTGGGCATACACATTGCACCGTAAAGAAAAACAAAATTTAAGGTGATTGCGGTAAGCGCCTTATATATACAGAAAAGTTAAGGGCATACGGGCATATCGTTATAAATGGATTAAATCTCGTTGAATAAAGACGCATAAGACCGATGTACTTGAAGTATGTAGACCCACGTAGGCATACAGGGCATAGGGTGTATACATGCTCAGGGTTTGAATTTGTATGCCACGTATGCCCTGTATGCCTTACTAGGTCCACATACATGTTCAAATAAAAACAGGCGTAACAGCATTCAATCAAAATTAATCTTTTTATAAGTCTATGCCCGTATGCCTCCCTCCCTCCTTATATAGGCAAAATAAACCAAAAACAAAGCAGTGTACAAAGAACTCCTGAACGTAGTACAATGTCTGGGAGCTTAACAAGATGCTTCGACAGAGGCTTAGGAGAAGATGGCGAACCAGTACTCGTCCCTGATGCCGGCAACGCCGGAGGAACTTCACGAGCGACGCGTTTTCGTGATGCAAAAACGGGTTGAATGCTACACGTTCGACGAGATCGCCAGGATGGTGCGGGAGAAGTTCGACCGGCCAATCTCTGCGGTCCAGTGCGCGGAAGACTACCGGGTTGTAATGAAAGCTCGGATCAAGGAATTGAACGAGCCCACTGACACGGTGCGCGCCGCGGCGATCGCAAGGCTTCACCAAATGATGAACGCCATCATGGAACGAGTCCAGCAAGGAAGCTTGGACCACATCGAAGTCTTCCTTAAGCTGGAAGCTAGGCTGGCCAAGCTCACTGGAGTGGATGCGCCAACGCAATCCGAGTTGACCGTGAAAAAAGACGGCGAGGTGCTGACTCGTGAGCAATTACTGGAAAAAGTGGCACTTTTACGTGAACGGTTAAAAAGCGCTGGGTCCCTCGATTCCTCGCTCCCACCTCAAAATACGGAGGTAAAAGCGCTAAATCCAGCGCCGGAAGTTACATCCGAAGTGTCAAGGCCGGTGCTCGAGGGTGAAGTAGTTATGGCAGACAGCAACGTCGTTCCATTCACAAAACCATGATTCCAGAATATTTCTACTCCGAATTTACAGGATGGGACGATAAGTGGCACGACGACCACTTAACAACGGTAAAGAACAAGTACGAAATCTCCGCTGAACAGTTTAGTGAGATGCTGCACCAACAAAATGGGACCTGCGCAATGTGTCACACAAAACACTGGGACGTGGCATATCACAGACTCTGCGTCGACCATGATCACAAGACGGGAAAAGCGCGCGGATTACTGTGCCATAAGTGCAACAGACTCGTCGGACAGTATGAACACGGTAAGCTTCGCGATTCCGTCTTATACGCGCGGGCGCGCGCGTATATAAGCAGTCACGTATAAATCACGGAATATAAAGTAGTGTACAACCTAAAATAATGCTGCCCCACATAAAAATCACGGAATATAAAGTAGTGTACAACAGAACCCTGGTGTGCTCTACAGATGAGCTGTGATAGCTCTTCACAGTACCCCGCATCTTTTAGAACGGAGCAAATAGGATTGTACAAGGGCTTACAGTCATGATAGAATTGTCTCTGTTGATTGGTTAGCACGAAGCAATCAAGCTGAGTGCGGTCGACGGAGATTGCGATGCGAAACTTGTTTGCGTACGCGGACCCCACGGAGTCGGCAGCGAAGCGCGAGTTCGGGATGTCTTCGGCAGAGGAGCTCCCGCGGGAGATCTTCATGTCGGACGACGACGAGGATGACGACGCGGACGTCGACGAAGACGACGACGAGGACGAGGAAGACGGGGACGACCAGGACGACGACGAGTAGAGTCACCCGACTTTAGTCGGTGACCGGGATTCTTCTTTTTCCGGGATCGCTCGAGGTGAGCGGTCCCGGCCTTCAACAACCGATTCGACGACGAGGCATGACGATGGCGAGAGCAAGAGCGTACGTACTCGGGAACATTCCCGCGGACCAGAAGTTCCGCGGCCAGGCCGAGCTCATCCTGAACGCGCTGAAAGCCGGGACCGAGCCGATGACCACGAAGGCGATCGCCGACGTGATCGTGTCCAAGCTCACCACCCGGCAGGACCCGGAGCGCGTGGTCGCGTTCTACATGTCCGTGTGGAAGAAGAAAGGCTGGGTCAAGGTGTCGGAGGTCGACGTGACCGACGCCGAGGCCAAGTCCTCGAACGACGCGGACAACGCCCCGCACTCCGTGAACGACGAGGTCGGCGGGGTGGACGCGGACACGCACAACGCCGTGAACATGGAAGTTGCGGTCGAGACCGCCAACGAGTTCCCGTCGCTCGAAGGCAAGAAGCTCGGTGAGGGAGTGCTCCTGGTCATGCAGCACGTCGGCAAGCCGGCCGACGCCGCCGGGATCACCGACTTCCTGAACGCGCACGGTTACGACTTCAAAGTCAACCAAGTGACCAGCTCGCTTGGAAACCTGCTCCGTCAGGGTCGGATCTCGAGGGACGGCGACCTCTACACGATCGCCTAAAGTGACGAGGGGAGCCGAGTGGCTCCCCTTTCTTTTTACTTTGTGGAACGGGAAATTAGGTAGCGTGGAACATGAGCGCGCAGAAGAACCCGAGCAGCCACATGATGATGCCGAACATGAGGTGAGAGAAACCCCAAGTCGGCGTCGGGACTTTCACATAGACGGTCTTCGGCCAAGGAATCCGGCGATAGCCGAGAGGCGGGAGCTTTTCCCAGTCATTGGCCAAGGCTTCCTGCGGCGAGATTTCCGGAGGACCAGAAATCAAGCCGCACCGGATCGCTTCCTTCTCCGACATCCGAGCCACTAGTCGAGCTCCACTAGGTTCTCAGGGTCGTCGACCTCGCAGATGTCCGCCATCATCCACTCCTCGGCGCGCTTGAACCGGTTGTCCAGGTTTAAGTCGGAATCCCAAGCTTCCTGAACCGCTGGGTACGCGATCCGTTCCCGGTCCTCGCGGGAAAGTGCGGCGAACTCCTCCTTCGTGCCGTCAAACTCGATCTCCACGTCGAACGCGAACGTGACGGTGACGCCGATGCTGTACCGCATTTACGCATCCTCCGTGTCTTGGAGCACCAGGTCCCGCATATACGAGAGCGATTGTTTGTACGCTTCCTTGAAACCGGTCGTGTACCTGAAACTTTGACACAGGGTAGCGACCGGGTTCATCTGCAACGTGTAGATTCCCTGACCGCTCAGGTCGGTTCCGGAACTTCCGACCATCGCGACCAGGTAGTGAGACGAGTTGTTGCTGAGCACGATAACGTGGCCGTGGTCAGAACCCGCGAGCGCGATGACGTCGTACCCGGCAATGTGAAACTTCTCACCCGGTTTCATTCCGTCACCTCGAGGTGGAGCCGGATTCCGGGCAAGGCGTTGATGACCGTTTCCGCCGTCCATAGTTCTCGAAGATGAGTAAGCGGGATCGTTCCGCAATCTTCGGACTTGATTGTGATGTCGGCGTGCCGTGGGGACTTGCCCTTGAAACGAAGAACTACGCGCATGGGGGACTCCGGGAAAGAGAGAATTGGCCGGGAACGTGATTGCTCCCGGCCACGGGGGTTCGACTACGCTCCGACTTCCTCGAGCTCCTCGTCTTCCGTGGTCTCGTCGACGATTTCGCGCTCGACCACGCCGCTCTCGGTCTTGACCGTGATGCCGTGCTTCGTGGACTCGTTCACCGTGACCGCGTCGATGTCGAACTCGTTGGTCCGGATACACCCCTTGGATTTGAGAACCATGAGGTAGTAGAGAACCACGCGGTACGGGTCCTGCTTGGTTTTGAGGTCCGACGCGATGACCGCCGTCCACTCGTGCCCCGTCCGGAGTTCCTCGGGTTCCGCGCGCAGCGCGTTCAACACGATGAGCGCCTGCCCCGAGAGTTCCTTCGCCGGGAGTTCGCCGTTCCATCCGTACTTGCGTTCGCGAGCCATGCCGTTTCTCCTAACATGTCGTGGCGGAATTGCCACACCGTACGTACGACCGATAGATAGATTCTATCTCAACGGGAAACAAACATACACTACTTTTTAACCCGCTTGTGCATGTTGCGGGGTATCAGTCGTTGAACACCGTGAGTGTCTGGGTTCCCGGCACCAAGTTGCAGCGGTCGTCGACCACGACTTCCCGGTAAAGCCAGAACTTCACGTCACCGTCGTGGATCTCGGCATGCAATAAATCGAACGTGACACCCTGGTGAAAGATGACGTCGGGACGGTACCCCGGGACGCCACCCCATGTCTGATGCGCAAGCGACAAGCTCTTTCACAGGAACCTCGTCAGGCCCGTTCATTCGGGCGACCGGGATCGCTCCCGGTTTCTAGTTCCTTAAACCTTGCACTTGTGCTGGTGCATCCGCCCGACCGGGATGTGCCGGCCGCAGTCGCAGATCGCCATGACCCGCAAGCCTTGCCAGTTGCGACGCATGTGGCGTCCACCCCAACCGGACTGCTCGACGGGACAGGTTAGCGGCCGGACGTAGACGCGAACTCCCTGAATCAGCCGCTCCGCCATGCCCTCCGCGGGAAGTGACTTGACGCCGAGAAACTGGTACATGTCGTGGGCCTGCGCGCTGTAGCCGTACCGTCCTACAATCTTCTTCACGGGATTCTCCTCAGTAAATGTTGGTCGGGTCCGTCCACGTCTGCAAGACGTGCTCCGGGTCTCGAGTCGAGTTGAACGCGCGTTCCTGGTCGTCACCGGTCAGGTTCGCCATGACCTTCTTCGCCGAGCTCTGAAGCACGTACCCGTTTCGGAAGAAGGAACCGTCCGGGTACTGGATGAGGTAGAGCAGCGAGCCGGCTTCCAGAGCCGGGTGCCCGCGGCGGGCGGGCCGACGCTGCGTGGTGCGGTGACAGACGACGCGACCGTTCATTTCGTGCTCCGTTCGTGAAGCGTCGGGCCTTTGCCGGCCGCGACGAGTTCCCAGTACCGCCGCATCGCCGAGAACCAGTTGTCGAAGTTCTCGTGATACTCGTGGTCGTTCCAGCGATACGCGATGGTGAACTTCATTTTTGGTTACTCCGCGTTCTGAGCAATTTCTTCCGGGGTCCACCCAAGAAACTCTGGATGAACTGGGACCATAGCTGCCGATTCGAGGAACCCGTCGCCGATGACTTTCGCGGTTTCTGTGGTGCAGTAAACTTCGAAAATCCGGCCGTCGTTGAATTGAATTTCGAAATCGTAACGGTGTGTTTTGTAGTGCTGCTGCGCTGCGTCTTTGGTCATTTTCAAACTCCTGGGTCTATTGTACTACACCGGGATGTCGTTGTACACTTCTATTTACTACGAAGGGAAAGTCTCAGGGCTCGCCGCATTTGGTCCTCGGCAAACATCCGTTCGGAACACTTGGGACAGATGCCGTGCGAGACGGGATGCTTGGGACCGGGTCTCATTTCGGTTTCGCACCACGCGCACACGACCCGCAACCCTCCGTGAACCGCTTCGAACACCTGCCGGGACTTGGCTTCCGAAATCATCTTGGGACCTCATCAGCGGGGTTCATTCCCCGGATCCGGGATCGCTCCCGGATTTCGTCATCCCAATTCATTTCCCGCGCCCGCCGAGTTTCGCTAGTAGCTCGGCGTACCGTGCGTCGCTCATCCTGCCCTCCCGTCCTTGAGAAGAAGGGGCGCCCCGCCGCGCCCCTCAGGGGTTATTCCGTTTCCACTTCCTCGTCGACCGCCATGCCGCGGTCCTCGACGGTCGCCGTCGTGCGCACCGTCACTTCGTGTTTGATGTCGCCGTTCTTCGTCACCGCCTCGATGTCGTGTTCCGCCGTTCTGATGCATCCCTTCGATTTGAGAATCAGGATGTAGTAGAGAACGACGCGGTAGGGATCTTGTTTCGTCTTCAGTTCCCCGCCGATTGTCTCCGTCCACTCTTTCCCCGTGCGCAGCGCATCAGGCGCCGCCCGCAGGCCGTTCAGCACGATGAGCGCCTGCCCGCTCACTTCTTTCGCCGGCAGCTCCCCGTTCCAGCCGTACTTACGCTCTCTCGCCATGTCTGTACCCTCCCTGTCCCGATCCCTCATACGTCGTCTGCTGAATTACAGATTTCGTACGTTTTTATAGGGATTTTTTTGTGTCGTTCTCACGTATATGCCCGGAAAATTTTACCCGGAAAAAAGCAGTTCCAACCCCGAAACAAGAACACCAAAATGTTAGACCTCGTTTTCACATTCCAGATTTCGACTCAAAAAATTCGGGAGAAAAAAGTGTATACATCGGCTAAAAAACGTGGTACTATGGGTTCCTCCCTGCCAATAGAGTCGACTGGGTTGGTAAAGACGCAGTAAGGGCTCGCCATAGCTACTACCATGGTGTGTCTTTTAAGTTTCACAGTGGAGACACGTGGAGTCACAGGATAGCATCCAGGACCTCCAAGAGGAGCTCGAGGCGCTAGAAGCACTCGAGGCTCAGCTTGAAGTCCGGGAAATGGAGACCAACTTACGGGCTTTTATCCCCAAAGCCTGGGGCATCATCGAGCCGTCCACCTTCGTCCCCAACTGGCACATCGACGCAATTGCTGAACACCTCGAAGCAATCACCAAGGGGGAAATCCAAGACCTCCTGATCACGATGCCACCTCGGCACTCGAAGTCACTGATTGTTTCGGTACTGTGGCCAGCTTGGGAGTGGATTGAAAACCCGCAATTCCGGTGGGTGTTCGCCTCCTACGCCTTCTCCCTGAGCGTGCGCGATTCCATCAAGCGCCGAAGAATCATTCAGAGCCCGTGGTACCAGCAGCGCTGGGCGAACAAGTTCAAAATCATCGACGAGCAGAACACGAAAGTCCGGTACGAGAACGACCACAAGGGCTTCATGCTTGCGAGCTCAGTGGGAGGTTCGAATACTGGCGAGGGCGGTGAGCGCATCGTTGCGGATGACCCGCACAACGTCAAGAAATCGGAGTCCGAGGATGTCCGGTTGGACACAGTCAACTGGTGGAACATTGTCATGTCTACCAGGCGTAATGATGTTCGTGCCGCCCGCGTCGTCGTACAGCAGCGGACCCATGAGGGCGATGTTGCCGGTGACATCATCGAAAAAGGCGGCTACGTCCATCTCAACCTTCCGACGGAATTCGGTTTTGGTGGGGGCTCGCGGTGCTTCACGTCATGGACACGTTCTGATGGGTCAGAGGCTCGATGGGAGGACCCGCGCCAGGAGATCGGGGAGCTTCTCAATCCGCAGCGATTTGACGCCCAGCAGAACGAGAAAGCGAAGATAGACCTTGGCGACTACCAGTATGCTGCTCAGCACGGTCAAAACCCGGTTCCGCCTACGGGAACGATCATTCAGGCTCAGTGGCTTAAGTATTACGGTGGTCCAGGTCAGCCTCCAATACCAGATTGGAAGCTTGCCACAAACCCGTTTACGCCTCTACTGTCCCTCGATTGTTCTTTCAAAGAGCACAAGGACACTGACTTTGTGGCCGGACTGGGTTGGGCCCAGTTCGGTGCTGATATATACCTTATGCCGGTTTGTATTCACAAACGGCTCAACTTCCCAAATACTATTGACGCAGTCGCCGAGTACGTCGGCGGAGCCAACCTGGACGGCTCGAAAGAGTTCCCGGGCATCTTCCCGTTTATTAAGATTAAGCTCGTGGAAGATAAGGCGAACGGTACGGCGATTGTTGACACGATGAAGCACCGGATTCCTGGCATGATGGCGTTTGAGCCTGGCCAGGGAAGCAAGCAGTCCAGGTTGGAAGCGGTTTCGTGGCGGTTCAGGGCGGGGAACGTGTTTCTGCCGCACGAATCGATCGCTCCCTGGATCAAGGAGTACATCTACGAGCTGTGCGCGTTCCCGAAGGCGAAGAAGGATGACTACGCGGACGCGACGAGTCAAGCTCTCCTGTTCATCGGCGGTGACGGAACAGTGGGCGGAATGCCGACGATGACGACCCAGGATAGCCGCTGGCACAGCGTCGCGTCGGGAAGCGACCTCGAGAGCGATTCGGGTTCCACCTGGGGTTCTGTAAGCCGCTGGTCGGGCGGAATTGGTTCGAAGTGGAGATAAAGTCACCCGACTTTAGTCGGTGACCGTAAATCACGTAAACGTGATTTAGGAAAGCCAAAATGAGTCCAAGACGAAAAGATGCGGTAACGGCGAGCTTCGGTATGGAGGGACTCTCGGGGTTGACGCGCTACGGTGCCGTCAGCCGGGTCTACGAGGAGTTCCTGAAGGAGCTCCAAGGACCGCAGGGGATGAAGAACTTCCGCGAGATGTACGACAACGACCCGATTGTCGGGGCGGTGATGTACGCCGCGCTGCATCTCTGTCGAAAGGTCACGTTCAAGTTTCGCCCAGCGGATGACTCGAACAAGGCGAAGGAGGTCGCGGACTTCGTCGGCGGCGCGATTTTCGATGACATGACGCAGACGTGGCCGGACACGCTGTCAGAAATCCTGACGATGCTGCCGTTTGGCTGGGCGCTGCTCGAGTTCAGGATGAAGCGGCGCCTCGGGATGGGGAAGGTGGACCTCAGGCCACCGGCGATCTCGGACGTGTACAACGGGGTCGGCGGGTTGGGCTACGAGGTTCCAAATTTCGCACCAAGTCGCTTCGATGACGGGAAAATCGGATTTCGTGACTGGTCACTTCGGTCACAGGAAACGTTGTTTCAGTGGGAGTTCGACGAGGACTCGAACGCCGTCGTGATGCAGCAGATGGCGTCCCCTGATTATCGAATCCGGCGGATTCCCCTGGCGAAAGCGCTCCTGTTCAGGACGCAGGTTTCGAAGAACAACCCCGAGGGTCGGAGCATCCTGCGAAACGCCTGGACGTCGTACTACTTCAAGAAGAACCTGCAGGTCTTCGAAGGTATCGGCATCGAGAGAGACCTGGCCGGCTACCCCGTCATCCAGATGGAGAAGCCGGACATCGCGAACGGTCTCGCTGTTCCCGACATCTGGAATACCCAGGACGCGAAGATGGTCGCGATGCTTGCGGCGATCCAAAAGATGGTTCGGTCGGTCCGCCGGGATGAGCAGGAAGGCATGGTTCTGCCATGGTGGGCCAAGTTCTCCTTGGTTGGGACCGGTTCGAAGCGCAACTTCGACACGAACTCGATCATCGGGAGATACGACCAGCGCATCTCCATGAGCATGATGGCGGACTTCATTATGCTTGGTCACGAAGCCGTCGGCTCAAAGGCCCTGGCCGCGACGAAGATTTCGCTGTTCACAAGTGCTCTCTCTAGCTTCCTGGACACCGCAGCGGCGATCATATCACGCAAAGCGGTACCTCTTCTGCTCCAATTCAATGGCTATCCACAGGAATTGTGCCCCGTTATGGAACACGGGAACGTGGAATCAGTCAATTTGCAAGAGCTTGGGGACTTTATTCAGAAGGTAGCGGGCACCGGGTTCAACCCGCTGGCCAGCCCCGAGGCGCAAAAAGCGATCATGGATATCGCGAAACTGCCCTTCACGGTGTCGGAGGCGACGCGGCTGTCGCCCACGTTGCCGAAAGCTGGCGCTGGTGGGGAGGCTCCGAAGCCTGCAAAAGACGGCGTCGGGGACAACAAAGCGGGTGCAGACGAGCTCGACCCGCATCCTCTGGACCCCCAGGGGAACAACTCGGGAGGTCCGGCAGACCTCGTAACTACCTAGAAAGGACTTTGTGGCAGAAGAGACGATTCAGGAACTCGTAAACAGGTGTCAGGCGGGCGCTCGCGGCATGAGCAAGCGCAATCCCAATCGGAAGCTTCTCAAGGACTGCGTTGCGGCTCTGACCCAGCTCACAGAACGGCTAGCAAAGGCTGAAAATGGACCAGGACCTGATCTCAATCAATGATTTCGCGGCGAAGTATCGGGTCTCTGAAGAGACGGTCCGGGGCTGGATCAAGCGCGGGTACGTGGACTACGAAATGGTTGGTCCACGAAAAATGATTCGCAAATCGCAGGTCATCAAGAACGTCGAAGAAGAGGAGCCGACAATTGTCACACAAAGAAGCTGAGAAAGATTACGCCGTCATCGAGAAGAAGAAGGAGCACCAGGACACGCTGAAGACGCTGGACGAGTTGCGCCGGACACGTGCGTCCCGCGGCGGTGTCGGAGCTCCCCTGATCGTGCCTCCGGGTCTCCGGAGCGAGATCATTCTCACCGACGAAGACTTCAAGCCGCCGGTGGAATAGCATGGAAATCTGCAAACCCGACCCAGAAAAGTTCCTTCTCCCCGAAGGTACTCGAGAAGTCAACATCGCTGAAAACCAATCAGAGTACCTGACGCTGCCCGCCCTGGTTACTCCCGACGGCCGCGTGGCGTGCCAGTGGAAGCCGGAACCCAACGACTTGCTGCTCCTGAACATGGGTGTGCCGCTGACTATCGTGCTTCACACTTTCAACCAACCGCTGCAACCGCTTCAGGTGGCAGTCGGCGGGGTGGACCTGCGGCTCCATACTGCTCCAGAGTTGGAAAAGAACACCCACACGTGCCCGCGTCGAGACGACCTGGCGGCATTTGGCATGCCGAGACAAGGTAATGAAGGCGAAGACCGCTGGCGAGGGCCGGATCATAACGGCGTACGAACGTGCTCGTACTGCGGCAGTCTGCATCCCGACGATTTCATGCGACTTGCGAAAGATCGCGTGAGGCTGGGACCAACAGACAAAAACTATAAGGTTTACGTCGACATCCCAGAAACTCAAGGCGACGAGCTGAGGGTGATCAGCGCCAGTTGCGAAGATAACAAGCCGTCTTGGGGAACCCAAAAGTGGGAAGTCGCAGATCTCGAGATTCTTCGACGAGACGGCTGGGGTGGTTCAAATTATAAGTGGATGCTTCGGGCTCCTCGAGGTGTGACGGCGTTTGGGAAGTTCTACTTTCAGCATCTCAGCCTCGAACAGCGAATTGAATTCGTCGATCTCATCAACCAAAAAACGCTGAACATTGGTGATCCGGGATTCTTCTATCGGATGCCATTCTTCTGCGTCAAGGCCTAGTAATGGCTTTACCCGAAGCGATCAGCATTAAGCTTGCATCGGAGCTGCTGGATGTCAACCCTGTGACAATCCGGCGGTGGATTCGATACCGCTACATCCTCGCGTATCGGGTCGGACCGTCACTTATTCGCATCCCGAGAAGTGAGATCGCAAGGCTACGATCGCTTCGGGTCAACGCCGCCGACAACTGCGAAAGGCCTAAATACCCAGAAGTTTAGGTCACGCGTATACATTGGTGTACGTGGAGAAGCACGATCTCTTCCGCGTGATACGATTATCACGTGAGCTACGAGATCGCCAAGATTGACGAAGACGAATGCCTTGTTTTTGGCTTCGCCAACGTCTCGGTCTCGAAGCGTACAGCTTCAGGCGAGGGCGGCGAGGTTTTCAAGGATCTTCAAGGCGACCTCATCGAACCTGCCCAGCTCGAAAAAGCAGCCTACACCCACGTTTTAGAATTTCGCGAAGCTGACGAGATGCACCGCGGCTCTGCAAAGGGCCAACTCGTCGAGTCCATCGTGTTCACGCACGAGAAACTGGAAGCGTTCGCGAAAGATGAGAACGGTGTCGTGAATCAAGAGCACTTAGCGGTGCTCAAGCAGATCTTTCCACCGCGTTGGTGGGTCGGGTACAAATTCGACAAAGAAGCCTTCGCGGGCGTCAAGTCGGGAAAATACACGATGTTCTCCATCGCTGGAGAAGCTGACGCGGAGAAGGTGTAATGGCCCGAAAGCTTTCGAACCTTCGAATCAATCGAGTCGCTCTCGTTGACAAGGGCGCGAACTACGATGCGAAGACTGGTGACGGGGCTCACATCGTCCTCTTCAAGTCGGCTCCCAACGTTGGCGACGTTCATGTGGACGTGCCCGACGAACGCGAGGAGTACGAGAAAGCCACGCTCAGTTCGGAGACGCGCAACAGCTTGCCCGACTCGGCATTTGCCGCTGTTTGGACTGATGCGCAGGGGAAGAAACAGCGCAAGCTGCCCTACAAGCATGCAGACGGCTCTATCGACCACAACCATTTGACGGCCGCGCTTGGCCGAATCGACGGCGCAGACATTCCCGAGTCCGTGAAGAGTTCAGCACGCAGTAAGCTACAGGCTGCCAACAAGCATCAGGAGAAGAACGTGAAAAAGAGCATCCTCAAGCAGTTCCTCGGGTTGTTCGCCGAGCAGGACGTCGAGAAGCGCAGCGCTGCAGTGGCTGCCCTTGCAAAGGCGGTCGACGAAGACACGGTCGACGGCGGTGATGACGAGACCGCCGAAGAGAAGAAGAAGAAAGAAATGGCGAAGATCGCCGCCGAGGCGGTTGCGACCGTTTCAAAGGCGCATGACGCCGAAGTCGCCACGCTCAAGAAGCGGCTCGAGGACAGCGAAGCCGCGGCGAAGATCGAGAAAGACGCGCGCCTCGACCGCGAGATGACCGACGTCCTCAAGAGCTTCAAGGCGACCCCGTTCGATCTCACGACGGACGTCGCGAAGTTCCGGAAGATGAAGGAAGACGCGCCCGAAGCGTACGCCCGCACGATGGAGCTGTTCAAGGCTGCCGACGCGCAGGCCGCGGCGAGCGGTCTGTACAAGAACTTCGGCTCTGGCGGCAACGGCGGCGGAAGTGCGTGGGACAAGATCGAGGCGAAGGCGGATCAGCTCATCGAGAAGAGCGGTCACACGGTCAGCCGTGAAGCGGCCCTCGAGAAGGTGATGCTCGCGAATCCGGCGCTCGTCGCCGAGTACCGCAAGGAACAGCAGTAAGCTCGGCGCGATTCCAAGGGTTCAGCGTCAAACAGATCAGTAGTCAAGGAGAAAAGAAATGCCGTTTCAGGGAGCACTGCCGCTCAAGCTCAGCGGCGCCAAGGCCGGCGCGGGTCTTTCGGGAGCGACCGCGCAGTACAAGTTCGTGAAGTTGTCGGCGGACAACACCGTGGTTCTCTGCTCGGGAACGACGGACGTGCCGATTGGCGTTCTTCAGGCGCCAGCAGCGACGGGCGATCCCGTCGAAGTCGTGGTCGTCGGCGAAACGATCGTTCAGGCGGGTGGGTCGATCACCGCAGGCGCGGCGATCGCGACGAACGCTTCGGGTCAGGCTCAGACGGCGGTTTCGACGCAGACGGTCGTCGGCGCGGCGGTCAACGTCGCGGGCGGCACGTCGGCGGGCAACGAGATCACGGCGGTCGTGAACTGCGCTTCACCGAGCATCAAGGCGTAAGGTTCGGTTTTTTCGAGCAGCTTTCGCAAAAGCGCTCAGAGAGGTTTCAACAGGAGTAGAAAATGCCGAATCCGTATCTTTCGCAGGTTCACGTCGACCGACCGCTCTCGAACATGAGCGTCGCTTACATCCAGAGTGAGCAGGCGTTCGTGTGCGGGAAGGTGTTCCCGTACATTCCGACCGACAAGAAGTCGAACCGGTACTTCCTGTACACGAAGGACGACTGGTTCCGTGACGACGCGCAGCTGCGCGCTCCGAACACGGAGTCGGCGGGCGGCGGGTACGACATCGACAACACCCCGTCGTACTCGTGCAACGTGTACGCGTACCACAAGGACATCGACGAGCAGGAGAACGCGAACGCGGACATCCCGCTCAACCCGGAACGGGACGCTACCCGCTTCGTGACGCGCAAGCTCCTGCTCCGCCAGGAAGTCCAGTTCATCTCGGACTTCTTCACGACCGGTATCTGGACCGGTTCGAGCACGGGTGGCGACATCACCCCGGCTGTGACCTGGGACGATCCCAGCTCGACGCCGATCGAAGACGTTCAGGCCCAGCAGCTCGCGCTGCTCCAGGGGACCGGGTTCGAAGCGAACACCTTCCTCATGGGCTTCGGCGTCTACCAGAAGCTCATCCGGCACCCCGACGTGATCGACCTGATCAAGTACGGTGCGGGTCCCGGCAACCCGGCGATCGCGAACGAAGCCGCCCTGGCGAAGATCTTCAACGTCGAGCGCGTGATCGTTTCGAAGTCGGTGAAGAACACGGCGCAGAAAACTCCGGGCAGCACGACCTTCACGGGCGCGCTGACCGCGGGCAAGAACGCGCTGCTCTGCTACGTGAACCCCTCGCCCTCCATCATGGAGCCCAGCGCGGGTTACTCGTTCATGTGGACGGGCGTTTCTCGGGGAATCGGCCTCACGATCGGAACGTACCGGATTCCGATGCCGTGGCTCGGTCTCGAGACCGTGCGAATCGAAGCGGAAATCGCGTTCGCGAACAAGGTCGTCGGCGCAGACCTCGGCGCGTTCTTCTCCGCTTGTGTTGCGTAATGAGCTCCGCTCCTAAAGCTGAGCTACAAGAGAAGACGGGACCTTCGGGTCCCGTCTTCATCGCGTGTAAGCAACTCAATCTCCGCGGCGTTCCGTACCGTCGCGACGAGATTGTCGACGTTTCAGAGCTGCCCGAGTACAAAGTCAGCCAGCTCCTGAACCAGCGCTTCATCCGACCCTCGTAAACCCAGATGGCGGCCGGTCCAGGCCGATGTGAAGGGAAATCAGAATCATGCCAATCGGTACATTTCGCGTAAGCTCGCTTCTCATGGCGCTCGGCGTTCGTCAGAACGCTGGTAGCGGCAGCCCCGTGAACGGTACGTCGGGGACGTTGGCTGGCAAAGCTGCGCCGGGATCGGTCTACTTCGACGCCACCAACGGCGTCAAGTGGATCAACATCGGTACGAAGGCTGCGCCCGTGTGGTCGCCGCTGAACCCGGTGATCGTTCCCCTGACCGCTGCGCAGCTCATCGCGATGAACGCGACCCCGGTGAGTCTCATCGCGGCTCCTCCCGCAGGGTACAGCGTCGTGGTCGACAACATCCTGTTCGTCATCACCACGACCGCGACCCAGTTCACGGGCGGCGGTGCCGTGACGTTCCCGTATCATGGTGGTTCGGTCAACGCGCACACCGGCTCGATCCCTGCATCTGTCGTTACCGCGGGTGCTGGCACGACATTGACCCAGCTCGGTCCTGCGACGGGCGCGAACGGAACGACGGTTCCAACAGCGACCGGCGTCGATATCACGAACGCAACGGCCGCGTTCGCTGCCGGCACCGGAACGGCCAAGGTTGTCATCGACTACCGAGTTGTTCGTCAGGCCTAATCAATGGCCGCGAAGAACTTCGGCGCGAGCCGTCGCGTCAACCTTATCTCGGGTAACGTTCCAGCAGCTGGAACGGTTCTTGGAACACCCGTTGTAGGACTCGCGGCGGCGAAATTCCTTGAGGTTCAGGCGAACCTCACATATACGTCTGGCGGAACAACGATCGACTGTTACGTTCAGACGTCGCTTGACGGCGGAACGACCTGGGTGGATATCATGAACTTCCACTTCCTGCTCGCTTCCGCTATCAAGATTTCTGCAGTAGCCCTTTCAACGGCTCTTGCAGCTGCAGTCACGCCGACTGACGGTTCGATTGCAGCCAACACGATTCTCAGCGGATTGCTGGGAGATCAGATTCGGCTGAAGACCGTCATCGTCGGAACGTACGTTGGTACGCTTCGGGTCGACGCTGTCGTCAAGGGCTAACACCTCGGCGGTAAGGCACCGTGCAGCGCCAATAAGACGCGGATAACCTTACCGCCACTTTCCTGAAAGGTGGATTGCATGAGCCTCATCTCTCTCCTGATTATCTTCATCATCATGTGCCTCGTGATCTGGATTGCTAAAAAGCTCCTCGCAGCTTTCAGCATCGATGAGCCAATTGCGACGGTGATTTACGTCGTGATCGTGGTGCTTGCTGTTCTGTGGGCACTTCAGCAGCTTGGGTTTGGAGTTCCTTTTGGGTCAGTGAGATTTCGTTAGAGTTAAAGAATATACACGGATAGACATTACCGCAAGTTTTCCCACCCGCGTAGTACAATAAAGCTGTACATCATGGCATGGTCCTACAGTGGAGATCCGTCTAGCAGTCCCAAAGACGCGGTTCGGTTTCTAATCCAGGACACGAACCCCGCGTCTCCGATTGTTCAAGACGAAGAAATCAACTGGGTTCTCACCAACGAGATGAACGTTTGGATGGCGGCTGCCGCTATCTGCGACACTCTCATTGGAAGAGGTGGCGCCGTCAAGATGAAGAAGGTCGACGGGCTGATGATTGCCTACGACCGAGCTTTCTACACGGCGCTTGCACTTGGACTTCGAGCCCGTGGAATGAACTATCAGGTTCCCTACGCTGGCGGCATTTCGGTCGCCGACAAGGAAGCCTTGGAAGCAGACCCCGATTGGATTCGTCCGTCGATTCTTCGTGGTCTGGATGACAATCCGCTGGCTCCGTCGCCCGCGACGCCGCCTGCAAACCCCTTGACTTCGGTTTAACGTGCCGATTTCTGACTTTCTCGACTTCATGCCTGACTCGGTCAGCTTCAATGCTTGGCTGAGTCAGGATAGAACGGGAAAACCTACGTACGATGAGCTGAACACCACCGTGGTTCGCTGCCGAATCTCGATGGAAAATCACCTCATTGTGAATGCTGAGGGTCGGGAAGTACTGGCGCGAGGAACCATTACCCTGGGCACGACAGTGGCCCCGAACGTGAAAGATCGGATCACGTTACCGGCCGGAAACGTGCCCACATCGCCGCCGATGCTTGCCGTGAATCTCAGTTCGGATGAGAACGGACCGCATCACGTGGTGATCAAAATTGGGTAAAGTTTGGAAACTTCCGCCGTTACCGAAGCTTGTCAAAGAACCTCCCAAGATCGATTTTCAGTCTGGGAGCGAGGGCTCTGACGTATCGTTTCGAGTAACAGGAATCGAAGCTCTAATCGCAAATCTTAGGAAAATGGGTCCGGTCGCAATGGATGCGGCTGGTGCTGAGCTCTCGATAATCGCTCATGAGATTATCGAGGATGCGAAGGAGAACTACGTCCCATTCCGAACGGGAGTCCTCAAGGACTCTGGGGACAGCGACGAGTACATTCCAAATCGCGGCATCGAGCTCACGCAGATTGCGATGTGGTTTGGCGGCGTGGTTGGACCAGAGGCGCTTGAGCACGGGGTTCGAAGTGCTCAGGAATACGCGTTGGTTCAGCATGAGGACTTGACGTTCCACCACGAGTTCGGTGGACCCAAATACCTCGAACGGCCGTACGATCAGGCAGTTGGAAAGGTTCCCGACCGGCTTGCTCAAGCGGTTTCGAACGCGCTCGGCGGCGACAGCGGATTAGCGGTTGGCTTCGAGGATTCGGCGGTTTCGTACGCAGGGTTTGAATAGTGGTCCTGAACGAGCTTACAACTTTCTTGCAAACGCAAGGGCTGGGCACTCAGGGAACCGACTTGTTCTACGGAATCGTTCCCGACACTCCTGACGCCCTGATTGCGCTGCTCGAGTATCCGGGACGTCAGAGTGAACCGTTGCTTGGGACCAAGACTCTTGGGCTCGTGTATCCCAAGATTCAAGCACTCACTCGAGGCGTGATAAACGACTACGATACGCCACGAATTTTGATTCAGTCGGTCGTGACGCAGTTTGTCACGATCCTGAACGGCAGCTTGCCAGGCTTCTTATCAGTGGAACCGCTAGCTGACCCGTTCTACCTGAAGCGTGACGACAATTTTCGGTGCTACTTCGCGTGTAACTTCTTAGTCACGAAGCAGCCCAGTACGTCCTAGGGGGACCCATGTGGACCACGTGCGCTACGTGCCATAGAATGCTCGAGGCAGCCCACGCCGATGCAGAGGGGAACTGCGTGAACTGCGCAAAACCAGCGGAGAAGTCGGAGTCGGTTGTGGAGCCGGCAACTTCTGACCATCCGCCTTCCGATCCCGAGGAATAGGCATGAAGATTCTACTCGTGACGCCGTCCGTTTCGATGTCCATCGCGGACGTGTCACGCGGTTACAGGCGAGCGCTCGAGCGAGCAGGTCATCAAATCTGCGAGTACTCGATGAAGGCTCGGTACACATATCATCAGAAGGCGCTGCCCGAAGGCGTGCCACCCGAGATTTTGTGCCGGCAAGCCTCTGAGAATATCGCTCTCGAGGCTCTCTACGGTGAGGTCGATCTCGTCCTAATTATCTCGGGGCTGAACGTGCACCCGATCGCCCTCTGGTCTCTGGCGAAGCTCAAGATTCCCGCTGCGGTGATCTTGACGGAAAGTCCGTACGATGACGAGTTTCAAAAGCAGTGGGTCGACCTCACGCACGTCGGCATTGACACGAAGGCGAAGGTTTTCACGAATGATCGCTCGTCTGCTGAAACGTATGGGTGGACGCTTCTGGCGCCGTCGTTTGACCCCGAATTTCACAAACCTTCTCCCGTTTCAAAAGATCATGTTTGTGACGTCGTGATGGTCGGAACGGGTTGGCGCGAGCGACAGGCGTTTCTTGAGTATGCCGACTGGACCGGCATCGATCTTCGACTTTACGGAAATTGGCCGGACCTTGACGAGAAGAGCCCGCTTTTCAAGTTTTACCGACCCGGCATCGTCGACAATGCGCAGATTTCAGAGATTTACTCAAGCGCAAAGATCTGTTTGAACTTTCACAGGGCAAGTCGATTGGCGAAGACTCCAGGACCTCGGGTGTACGAGTTGGCAGCGTGTGGCGCGTTCCAGCTATCCGATTCGCGTGAAGATCTTTCGTCTCTGTTTGGCATGACTGTTCCAACGTTTACGTCACCAAAACAGTTGCAAGAGCAGGTCAAGTATTTCCTGAAGAATGAGGGCCAACGGGCCAGCCTTGCAGACCAAGCACGTCACTTGGTTCAGAACGAGACTTTCGATAGCCGGGTTTGCGACCTCATTTCAGCCATTTCGTAAGGAGAAAAGATGCCTGGTTCAAACGCTATCCACGGTAAGGGTGCGGTCATCTACATCGGCGCGGGTGGCGCTGCACCAATCAATGTTGGCGATCAGCTCGACTGGTCGCTCGACTTCGACATGGCGTCTGTCGACGTCACGCCGCTGAACAACACCTGGAAGTACTTCGTCAAGGGACTCCAGGGCTACACCGGCACGTTCTCGGGAAACTTCGATCCGACCTCGACGCAGCTCTGGCTGTGCTCGGCTGGCAGCACGCAGGCGGAGAAGTTCTACCTGTACCCGAACGGTGCGGCGAGCATGACGAACTACTACTACGGCACGGCGTGGTTCCAGCTGACGAAGATCGTCGCCGGCAGCACCACGACGAAGGCCAACAACGGGTTGAAGCTCACGGGGCAGGGCCCGCTCAGCTTCCAGTAAGATGATCGACGGCTTGGGGAAAGTCCGCGTTGGCTGTGAAGACGCGGCGACGATCAGAACTTGGACCGTCATTCCCCAAGCCGCCGGTATCGGCGTTGTGCAGTCTGACATCGTCGCAGAGATTGCTTCGGCAAATCGATACTGGGCGACGCAAAAACCTACCGAGATTTACCTGTGGCTCGGTAAATGTTGGTGGGTTTGGCCAGTAGAGAGTGTCGATGAGCAGTTTTTCGCTGGTTCGACCGTCACGTTTCGTGTTTTCGGCAATCCTGTGGTGAAGTTTTAGGAGCAAATGGCATGCCTCGCAACCGCTTCGTTTCCGCTGACGTTACCCGCATCGAAATCTCGGACGGTGACTGGATTGAGCTGAAGACCGACCTCAACACCGGTGACCAGAAGAAGCTCGAAAACGCTGGTCTCCTACCTCCAGTCATGATCGATGGAAAACTCATCAACCCCATCGACTGGACCATTTACGAGCTTCTCAGAGCCGAGATTTTCCTGAAAGATTGGTCGTTCAGAGGGCCTGACGACAAGCCCGTTCCGCTCTCGATGGACGCGATTCGCAACCTCGACCCGGAGACCTTCACCGAGATCAGCACTGCGATCTTCGAGCATGTGACGAAGCGATCCGACCAAAAAAAACTCGCGAGGAATACTCTGAAGGCATCATCGTTTCAGACATCTACGTAATGAAGTGGATGGGGTGGAGTTACGACGATCTTTGCAAGGCTCCACCCGAGTACGTCAGCCAAATCATAAAGCTGATTAACGAAGAGGTCGCACGAAATGCCAGTTAGCGCCGGAGAAGTTGAAGCAGTTCTGAGCGCGCGGGACAACATGACTCCCGCGATGGAACGAGCTGCGCAACGAGTCCAGGCGCTGGAATACCAACTCGGTACGCTGGGAACTGCAAGCGTTGCCTCCTTCAACACCCTGAACGCACAGCTTCAGATGGCGGAGTTCAGGTTTGCGCAGTTATCGGCCGCCAGCGCTTCGTCAGGAGCAGGTCAGGAAGAGGTCCGAAGCCAGCTTGGTCGAACCGGTCAGTCGATGGCGGCACTTGACGGTCTTGCGACTCGGCTGATCGAGCGGATGGTGATTCTTTACGCCATTCGTGGAACTTTCAATTTTGTTGAAGGTTTGTTCGAGGCCGCCGACGGCATGGTCAAGCTGAGCAGCTCGACCGACATGACGCTTGGCAAGCTCCAGGAACTGGAGTACGGAGCCGATAAGCTCGGGATTCCGTTCACGAAGGTCTCGACTGCTATCGACACGTTTGACAAGAACCTTGCTTCCGCAAAATCGGGTGCCGTTGACGCGCTGCACGACATCGGCCTCTCGCTTGGTGCGGTTTTGGCAATGAACCCTGACGAGCGATTTGACAAAACTGCCGCCGCGATTGCCGCACTGCCAACTCAGCTGCAGCGAACGAAGGCCGAAGTTGCGCTCTTCGGGACTGACGCCATTGACCCGCTTATCAAGCAACTTGCATCTCTTGAGGCTGAAGCTCGCAAAAACAACGCCGCTATGGGCGACGATACGGTTCATGCGCTGAGCAACACGCTCGCGATGTATCGGAGTTTTGGGTCCGAGCTCAAGCCGATCGTTTCGGGAATCATTGACGACGGTCAAAAGCTTGTCGCTGCATTAGCGGCACCATTTTTCGGTGGCGGCGGTCCAGGAACCAGCACGAATTCGGGGCTCCCACCCTGGATTACGTCACTGCTAGCGCTTCAAGGCATCACCGTTACTGCTCCTGAGCAAGCGAATCCTACTGTTTCGGCTCAGCCTACGGGAGCACGAGCTGGAGCTGGAGCGGGAGCGGGAGCAGGTCCATCTCCAGCGTCAACGCCGTCACTCGATGTCGGTGCAGCTTATATCAGACAGCTGACTGATGAGAAGAACAGCGTCAAGGCGCTGACCGACGAACAGATCAAGGAACTTGAGCAGCTCAAGAAACTTGGAGAACTGACTGAGGCAAATGCTGCTCACCTTGACATTACATCAAGCCAGTACAAGCAGTACATTCAGCAGCTGAAGGACGCTGCCGAAGCTGAACGTGCGCTCATCAGGGAACTTGAGCAGAAGATTCGTATCGACAACGAGTCTGACGCAACGAGCCAGATGGTTCGAAAAAACCTTGCGGACGAGGCGAATTTGGCCCGCATCCGCTCAAGTGAGCTCGACAACGAAATCAAGATGTTCCAGCAAATTGCTCCTCTGTCCGCTGCTCAGTCGCACATCAGCGATTTGAAGCAGCAGGACGCCGACGAGAAGCAAGTTCTTGATACAATGCTCAAGTCGCTCTCGACGGAAAAAGAGCGAACTCAGGCTCAGGACATCTACGCACGAAACCACGAGCGGATTTCGAAGCAGATTGCCGCTGAAGAAGATAACATCACGCGAATCCTGATCTCTCAGGCTCAGGCCGCGAGGTTGGCTCGTGCTTCGAACGCCAAGGGAGACGGGCAACGGCTCGACGGTACTCCCGATGATGCTCACCTGAACATCGCCGACGCGGCAGAGCGCAGGTACGAAGAGGCCCAGCAAGAAATCGACATGAAGCTCAAGGCTGGGATGATTACCCAGGACGACGCGAACGCCCTGCAAATCGCAGCCGCAAGAGCTTTTGAAGAAACGATGAACGCGGCCAACAAAGCTGCGGCTTCGGTCGATACAGCTGGCAAGTCCATGGTGAACGCCGCCAACAGCGCCAAGGTTTTGGCCCAGAGCGTGACAGCAGCTGGTTCTGGACTCGCAACGATGGCTGGGGACGGTGGTCAGCACAGGGACGGGATGTTCTTTGGACCTGACGGCGGCGGCACGGCAGCTTATGGAACAGCCGGCGGATACATTGGCCGACAGGCCACGCTCAGCCAGCTCTGGCGTCAGGCCAATGTTCCTCAGTTCGCCGATGGTACAGATTTCGCCCCTGGCGGTATCGCGGAGGTCGGCGAGCGAGGTCGTGAATACGTGAACCTGCCTAGAGGGGCTAGCGTCTCGCCTAGCGGAGTTCCGGCTGGTAAGACCGAGATTCACGTAAGTGTTAGCGGTGTGATGGATCATTCAGCCAAAGAAGATCTTGGCCGTATGATTGGCCAGCACATCATGGATATACTTAAGGGTGGCATGAAGCTCGGTACTGCATGATTCTTCTCTTTCTTCAACAGGTCGGCGTTGTCGCAGCCCTGACAGGAAACGTCAGCGCTCCAGCGGTGTCTGGAACTCCAGGCAACATTACGGCTGTCGTCACGCCTATCGTAGTTACGGAAAGAAACGTATCGCCGGCTACTACTCAGGGACCGGCTCAATACCCAGCGTCGCTGCCGCTACTTCTGAACGTTACGACTCCAGGTATTCTTGGAGCTCAAAACATCACAGTCCGACTTCCGCCAATTGCTGCAAGAGCTGGCGGAATGTCGGTTCAGCTATCTCCGCTCGTCATTCATGATGTTGTACCACTAGTTGGAACGATTGGTTCGCCGGGACAATTTCAGCCGATTATCACGTTCAACGGGAGCGATTTCTCGAACCTTGTTCGCTACGAAAGCATCCGAATTACCAACGTAGCGGGGGATCAACCGAAACGCTGCACTCTTACGGTTAACAAGACCGGCACTCCTCCTACCGCCGGAATGGACGTCAAGATTGCTTTGCAGTCGGTATTCCCAGCAAATCTGATCTTTGGCGGCACAATTACCCAAGTTGAGCAGTCATTTGACAAGCTCCTTGGTAATACAGTTTACCAAGTCACGTGCACTGGTTACACGTTCCTTCTGAGTGAACGTTATCCGAACGTTTCGTACGTGAACACCAGCGCTGGAACCATCATCGCAAATCTGTTAACCTTGTATGGGCCTCCCGGATTTGCTGCGACATCTATCAGCGCAGGCGTTACTGCAACGCTTACGACAATCAATTTCGACGGTACTCAAGATCTGCCGCACTGTATTTCGAAGTTGATGTCCGCCATCGGCGGTTACTGGCGGATTGACGACAGCAAGATCGTTCACGCCTACTTGGCGGCCGAAACTGACGCTGTACCGGACCCCATTGACGTCAGCAACACGACGGCGATGATTGACCCAGCTTTCAAGTACAAGGTTGACATTAGCCAGATTCGTAACAGAATCAAGGTAAAGGGTGGAAGCGGCGGCAGCACTTCGATTCCAATTGGAGCTGGCGGAGCATCGTTCATACCAATCAGTTCTGCTCTGGCTTTCAACCTAAGTGGACCGGGACAGGCACTTGTCGATATCCCAGTCGCAGGTACTCCTGGGCCGATGAAGACGCCAACGCCGGTTTCGTACACCCAGGCGACTCAGTCGTCACTTGTGACGTCTACTATTCAGTACATTTCGCCACCGTCTTTCGTGGTTCAAAGCACGTCAGTACTGAGCGGTGGTCAGCTTCCGTCGGGATCGTACTTCTACGGATTTACGACGCTGACGCTGGCTGGTGAAACGACACTTGGAGCGTTCACGAGCGTGCTCTCGGGCTTTAACGGGGCCCGGGTGCAAATGAACATCAACATGAACGCGCTGTTCCCGTTCCGAGTCAATGGCGCATATGCGATCAACGTTTATCGCAAGCCAATTGCAAACTCGTTTGGTCAATATCAGCTCGTTGGCTCCATTCAGCTTGGTCAGAGCGGCCTTACGTCACCGTTCTTCGACAACGTTCCAGATAACTCCCTGGGCGTGTTCGCCCCGGTGTTCAACTCGGCAGCTTACTCTGGGACGACAGCGATCGTTTCGAGCATTGGCGGACTAGCGGTTGTTTGTGACCCTGGAACTAACGTCGTCTCCCCTGGTGTGATGACCTACAACGGTGGGGCAGCGTTTTGGTACACTGCGAGCGGCAACAATCTCGTAGTTCAGGCATTCTCTGCTGGCGCGAGCTTCCCGACACCCGGCACCGTTCTGCGAAGTTCAGCGGCGCTTCTAGGCGTTACGGGTCTCAGCACTGGTGCGGCACTTCCGTCGGGTTTATCAGTTTCGTCCTTTACGCAGGCAGATGATGCGGCTTCACAAGCAGCTCTTGCGGCATTACTGGGAAATGGCGATACTGGAGTTCGTGAAGAGTTCATCAGCGACGGCTCGCTCGTTACTGACGCAATGGTCAAGGCGAGAGCGGCAGCCGAACTCGCATACTTCAAAAATCCGATCATTTCGTTTGATTACCCGACCCGCGATTCGAAAGTTGGTCCTGGGCGCAGTGTTCATGTCAATATCGCTGGTCTGACCGGGGACTTCCTAATTCAGCAGGTTGACATCAGCCGAATCGGTACTGACATCGGCGCTAACATCATTCAGAGTCCGTTGTATACTGTTTCGGCGTCAAACGTCAAGTTCACATTACAGGACCTGCTGAGACAACTCGGCGGATTACTCACCCTGAGTGGCAGCGTCATAGGATAGAAAATGGCAAACACAGCGTTCGACAAAGGCAAGGCAGATTTTCTCACGTATCTGACCGGGCAGACACTGAAAGCGATGCTGATGACAACGGCGTATACGCCGACGGTCAGCGACAATTTTGTTTCGGCAATCGTCGCGAACGAGCTCTCCGTTTCAGGGTATACCCGTCAGGCTCTTACCGGCATGGCCGTCACGCAGGATGACGTCAACTCCCGGGCCTACTTCACGGCCAACAACAACGTCTGGGCCGCTCTCGCGACCGGACAGACCATCGGCTGGGTCGTGCTATACATTGACTCGGGTAGCGACGCAACCTCGAAGCTTTACGGGGCGTACCAGACAACTGCTACCCCGACGAACGGCGGTAGTTTCACAATTCAGTGGGCCTCTGGCGCGTCGGTGCCGGGCGGCGTAATTCAGCTTTCGTAAGGGTGGAGCATGGCTGACAATATCACAGTTACTCCTGGTGCAGGAGCAACGGTCAAGACCGAATCGGCGCTCGATGGAGTGGCCCAGATTCAGGCTGTCAAGATCTCGTACAGCACTGAGGCAAAACTCTCGGTTAAGCAGATCAACGTCAGCGCGAGCGGTCAAAACACCCTGATTGCCGGCGTCGGTGGTCAGGTTATCAAGGTCTATTACGGGTTCCTGGTCGTCAACGGCACCGTGCTGTTCGATTTCAGAGACGGCGCGACGACGTCCCTGAATGGAGCTCCGTTCCCGCTAGTTATCAACGGCAGCATCAATTTGCCGATGGTTAGCGAACCTTGGCTCACGACATCCTCAGGAAACGCCCTAACTTGTAACCTTTCGGCGGCGGTCACCGTGACCGGCGTCCTGTTTTACACGCAGGCATAAGGATGATTATCTATAATCCTACGTCGACCAGTAGCGTTACGGTTAGCACTACTGGGACTATCAACAATCTAGATTTCAGCAACGCAAACGTCATCCGCATGACGAATGCGTCAGCTGCAACAATCACCGGCTTAAAAGCCGGTACGGACGGACAGCGAGTTATTATCTTCGCTCTTGGTACCGGTGATGTGGACTGCGCAAATGCGAGTGCGTCGTCCTCCGTTGGTAACCGCTTTTCCCTGGATGCTACTAGCAGCAGTCGGCTGCGAGCAGGTCTTAGCCGAATCGAACTTGAGTACGATACCACTTCGGGTGTCTGGCGCGAAGTCAACAGTTATCTGTGCGACTATGTGTCTTCAATAACGAACCTGACCGCTACGCCCGTATCAACGGGCTATCAGGGTGCAAGTCAGCTTACAAGCGTGCTTATCATTGCACCTTCGGGCGACAAGGCGACGTGTATCTTAACGGCGCAAGGCGGTGCTGGTGTCGGGTGGTCTGGCACCTGGTTTGGTCCTGGAACTGTAACCGCTGGCGCCTTAACGTTCACAATGACAGGTAGTGGTGCCGAACCATATACCATCAACCTAGATTCTGGCGGAGGTACGATCTCAATTGCCCGTAATGGTGCAGGTACAATTACAGGTGTAACTACCGTTATTTGTAGAAGACTGATGTAATTCGGCTAATCCCTGGGGGGACCACGACCGTGATTGATACAACCGTACACCTTGGCGACATTATCACGACGTTTATCGCCGCAATCGTCACCCTGATCGGGTGGGGAGTGCGAAAGATGTTTTTCTCGGTGTATCGATTCATCAAGAGCGTCGATGGCTACGAAGAGCGGATTGAGTCAAGCGCGGAGGTAATCGACCTTCACACTGACGCGCTGGCAAAATCTGGATGGCTGCACGAAGACGTCAAGCTTGTAAGCAAGAAGCGTCGAGCTACTGATCGGTCGTCGTTCCGAGGGAGCTACTGAAATGGGCTACCTCACCATCGCTAATGATGTACCAACTCCGGTAGAGTTCAAGCTGATGCGTGCCTCGGGGATTAGAATCCTCGCGGCACTCAGCGACGTCGCTCGGTCCTCAGGAATTGTGCTGCAGATTACGTGCGGGTCGAACAGTCACCCGGCGCTGGACCCACACACGCTGGGAGAGGCTTACGACGTCAGAAGCCACAACCTCAGCGCGGCTCAGAAGCAGTTGGTCTTAAACCTGACGATGAACGAACTCCTGGACGGGGTCGGAGATATCGCGCTACCAGTCTCGGGAGGAATTGCGACAAAGTTCTTTTTCGGCTTTCTCGAAGCGGCAGGAACACCGAATGAGCACTTCCACTTCCAGCGGCGTAAAGGCGTCGTCTGGCCACCAGTTACCGTCAGCGCAGCACAAACAGTAAAGGCATAACCATGGTCAGCGTTATCAGCGTTCTTCGATTCAACACGACTGCAACGCCCGGAAAATACACGATCACGGCGCCGCAACCGAACAGCTTTCGCGACGACAAGGGCAACCCGTCGCAGGCTGGAGACGTGCTCAGCGTGCAGCCCAACGGCGACATTCAGGTGCGCCGAGCTGGAACTGAAGGTGTGTTCGAGCTCTGTCAGCGGGACGGGCTCTTCGGCATCTATCAGATTGATCAGAACTCGCCCATCACGGTGATTGCGCCGACGGGATTCTGACATGAACAAGCTCCTGTGGTGGCCACGTGGAGGAGGCGGCTTTGTTCCGCCTCCAATGTCCGAGCGCATCAAGATTCGTGGCGCGATGTGGACGGCTCGAGCTCCGCTACCGTGGGGTCCGCGGCCCATGCAGCCGGACAACTCCGTTACGATCGACTACTTCGAGTGCCATACGCCAGCGAACCAGGACCTCATCATTTCGGTGTATGGTCCCAACTCGCCACGCAACTACACCAGCGCGCCACTTGGACCGATTGTGGACCCGGGCTACCATGACCAGCTCCCAGCGACCGACTGGCGTGGTAACTTCGACTTTTACCTAGATGCCGCTCAGAAACTCGAAACGTCCGGCATTAAGTGCGTTCACTTTCTACGTCCCGACCGCGGTGTCGCTGGGCTTGACTGGACAGTCGAGGATTTGGACCGAGAGCTGACACCTTTGTTCTCGGCACCCCGCGCCCAGGCGTTGATGCACTCAGTTTGTTTGGGATGGGAGCCCGGACCGAAGTATTTCTACGACAATGCCTGGTGGGTTCAGATGTGCCAGTGGATGGCCCGAGTCTTCCCAAACTCGCTGCGCCTCATCCACATGGTCGCTGACCAGGATTCGCCAGTAGGCGGCAACGACAGCGGTCCCGGGGTGCAGGGTTGGGGCTGGACGAACGTCGCACCGTACATCCACGGGTTCCTAGCGCAATACGGTGGGTACGTGGGCATGGCTGAACAGAACATCCCACACGGTTCGGCAGCGTTCAACTCCGGCTACGCGGCCTTCAAGTCGCACTTTGCCGCAGC
>Ga0207660_10000042_pt1 | contig 62123 bp, 84 predicted proteins | sample KBSC73BmetaG_FD_184335 | JGI IMG/M metagenome (GOLD analysis project Ga0207660, IMG submission 184335) | Corn rhizosphere microbial communities from Kellogg Biological Station, Michigan, USA - KBS C7-3B metaG (SPAdes) (version 2) | ecosystem: Host-associated > Plants > Roots > Rhizosphere ... | reverse complement strand
CGCAGGCGATGAGAAAGTGTCGCCAAAAGATCACGAACACTGCACCCCCTTCGTGAGCGCGAACCGATCGGTCAGTTCGGCGCAGCGTGGGCAGAATTCGAGCCACGCGAGCGCGGGAGTCTTGTCGGAATCGGGAGCCATGTCGGCGAGCTTGAACAGCCCGCCTTGCCATCCGGCCTTAGACGGTCGGCGCGTGGTCGCGTTGCAGTGCGTGTTGCCGCATCGGAACTTCATTACTTCACCGTGAACCCAGTGACGCGCGTGAAGTCCTGCACATGCGGGATGCTCTTAACGGTCGCCTGCACGATCTCGCCGATATGCCCGGTGGCGTCGGACGACACTTCGCCCATGTCGAGCCCGTATTCGTTCGCCCACGCGTGCATCTGCTCGTCGTTCATGTTGAGCGTGAAACTGATCTTGATTTCCATGTCCTCATCCTATCGTCGGTACTTGAATATTATCATAGTTCCCCGGGGCCGAAGCCCCGGGGGTCAGTTGAACCTACCAGCGGAGGCCGATAGCGTCTTTCACCTGCCGGTGGAATGTCGGCTCCGGTTCGCTCGGGATCGCCTTCTCGACGGCCGCCGAGACGGCTTCGCGTACGGGCTGCTGCATCCGGTCGGCGGCGTCTTCGTACAGCTTCGCGCGGTTGTCGGCGAGCCGAGCCTGCTTGGTGTAGAACTCGACGAGCGTCGTCCCGTCGATCTCGGCGTTCGTCCGGTACGCCTGCGCCGCCTTGCGCTCGTCGAGCGCCTTCTCACGCAGCGTCGCCGCGATGAGCACGCCTTCACTCGCGTTGTATTCGAACGTGAAGGTTCGCGTCTTGCGCGTGGGCGTAGGTTCCGGCTTCGCCTGCGACGCGGAAGCAACTTCGGCCTGCGCCTTTTCAGCGTCCTTCGCGGCGATTTTCTCGCAGCGCTTGCAGGTCACGGACTTGTCAGTCGGGCGAAGCGGCTGCACGTTCTTGAACCCGCTGGTCGTGTAGTAACTGTTGCCAGTGGCACCGATGCCGCACGCCGAAGCGTATGTGCCGGGCGTTCCGGCGTGCTCGCGTCCTGCGATGTGAACCGCGCCTTGTCCGTGTCGGGCCGTAACGTTCATCGTGTCGTCCTATCATCTCGTCGTCTTGCTTACCCCATGAAGCCTATGCCGGTTCGGGGATCGTGTCTAGTGACTCTGATATAAATAATGAAGAGATTATTTGTAGGGTTCGCGGTAACACCTCGGGGTCGACGAAAGCCGGACCCCGAAAGGTCCGGCTTCCCTAGATCAGCGCCGCGATGAGCAGCGCGAAGACGCCGAGCAAGACGACGTGCGCCGCCTGGTCAAGCTTCGGCAGCGCTTCGGGATCGTTGTCGAGCCACCCGCTCTTACCGATCCTGCGTGCGAACGCTTCGAGCGTCCAGCGCCGATCGATCACGTAGTGTGTGATTCCGTTCAGGATCAACGCCGACCATACGACGAGCGGTTCGGCCGCACTGAACTCGACATCTTCGACGTTCAGCACGACGGCGAGCACACCGGCGAGTGTCGCCGTGTACGTGACGGCGTGCACCATGCAGTTCCGGCGACCCTCGTTCGAATGCGAACCGGTCAAACCCTTGTGCTGCGCCTGGTGATCCGTCTGCACGAAGTAGTCGCCGAGATAGTGCCCGATCAGGAACGCGGCGAACACGGTTGCGAACATGTCATCTCATCCTTTCGTCGGTCCCGGCCGCAAGGCCGGGACCCTCCTACGGCTCGACCGCGCGGACGACGACGACGTGGTTGTTCCCGTCCCCGTCCGTAGTCTGCGCTTGGAACGCCGTCGAACCCCAGTCGGTGGCGAAGGCGATTGCCGGATCGATCCCGGTGATGCAGTTGCCAGCCGGACAGAGTGGTTCGCTCTCCGACTGCCCCTCTTCGACCGGGTGTGTCGTCTCGACATTCCAGCCGGGGCGCGTGGTGTAGTACATGGGCTTACCCTTCGTTGTTGTTCATGAGCCTAGCTATTTGGGGGCCGGAGCAGGCGCGGGTGCCGGTCGGTTGCATCCGGGGCAGTGTTCGCCGCAGCCGTTGCACTTCATGGCCGTGATCCTTTCGTCGTTCGTCGATTTACATCAGAGTAGCACGAAGGACCGACCTCGAAGGATCGGCCCCGGCTTGCGTCCGTTCGCAGCGCGTGCTAAATTTTTCTTCATCGACATACGACGAAAGGATGAAACATGCAACTGGTGTGGAACCTGCATCCGGAGCAGATCAACGTTCAGCAGGCGCGCAGCGCCGCGTTTCAGTACACGTTGCTGAACTACAGCGACGGCCGCGCCGAGCTGAGCGTGCAGCACCGGGGCGACCGACCGAGCGCGAAGCCGGTCAAGCGGTTCGTCTACAAGAACCGCAACGGAGCATTCGGCGGCGCGCAGCGCTTCGAAGACAAGCACGGGTACCGCGATCCGGCGCAGCACGCGCCCGCAGAGATCGTTCCGTACCTACCTGAGCTGCCGGAATCCGTGGTGACCGTGGTTGCAGACCAGGAACGCAAGGTGCGCATTGCCCGGCTGAGCGCACGCACCTTCGGCACTGAGAGCGCCGAGAGCAAGCACGAGGAACACACGAAGGCGTACACGAAGCTATGCCGGGCGCTGCTGTGCTGCCAGACGATCGGCTGCTACGGCCGAACCGAGATCGACAAGGCGGAATGCTCCGCACACGACGAAGAGAAAGAGGACTGACGATGACACGGCCACCCCGCACCGGCTCGAAGCCGGTGCGGCCGAAAGAGACCGACCCTGAGACTGAACGTGTGCGCGACAGCTTGAAAAACCCGTTCGCCAAGCACTACGGCAAACACAAGGGTGCCGATCAGCGATGAGAGCGCGTGAAGTGTGTCCGGGCGACACACTGCCGGACGGCCGTCTCGTGCTCAAGGTGAGCCGCACCGATCGCTGCATCTACATCTACGTTCCCGGGGAAGGACCACGCCCTAAGCGGCTGCGCTACGCGCCGGACACGATCATGCCCGGTCCCGACGAGCGGCACCCGTCGCGATACGAGAACGGACACCCATGGTACCGCTACCGGTCGAACACGACCGGGTGGGCTGTGACCAGCAAAAATGATTAAATGAGGGACCCCCTTGCGGGGTCCCTCAGCTCTATGCTAAATTTATTTCATCAGCAAGACCGACACAGACGATAGGACGAAACGATGAACCTGAACGACATGACCGTCTCCGAACTCCGCAAGCTCGCCGCTGAGTACGACATCGCCGGTCGATCGACCATGAAGAAGGCGCAGCTCGTCGCCGCGATCGAGTTCGCTTACGCGAAGGCCGACGTCGAAGCCGGGGAACTGCTCGACGCGGTGCTCGGCACGGAAGCGGACGTCGCCGCTCAGGTACAGGCACGCATCGACGCCGAGAACGAGGCGCGCGCCGCTGCTCAGCGCAAGCGCAACCGCACCAACTACGCGTTCGCACCTGAGGTTGAATCCGCTTCGATCGAAGAGGCGATCGATCGCGACGTCGAAGCCGGTACCTACAACTACACGAACGAAGTCGCCATCTTGCGCGACGCTCCCGGCCGCGCCATCGTGACGGCCGCCTTCGACGGCCGCACCGTGGGCGGCTCGATCGTCCGCAGGGGCAAGACGCTCGTGCTCACAGCCGGGTCGGTGCGCGTCACCGGCAACACCTTTGAGAAGGTCGCGAAACGGCTCGCGAAGGCGCTCGACTTCCACGCCGACCGCATCGACGTCGCCCGATCGTTCTGATAGGTTCGAGCAGCAGCAACACAAGGGGTCGGCGTTCGGCGCACTCGATTACAAACTTCCACGCACAGCGCCGACCCGCTGTAAGACGACCTGAAAGAATGATGACCATGACAGAGCAGATGATCGTGTTCACTCCGACCGTGACAGCGCTCGAACTCAAGGGCTTCGCCGAAGGCGTACAGGCTCTTGCCGAGCAGATCGAAGCCGTGCAGGCGGAAGATGTCACGAAAGAACAACGTGTCGTCGCAGAGCAGGCGGCACTTGCACTGTTGCGGAATTCGCCGATCGCGCACGTCTCACTGCGTAGGCTCGAACGTTTCGCGCAAGATGTCGTCGACATGTCGACCAGTCGGCGTGACGACATCATGACTTCGATGTTCGGGCCCGACACGGAATGAACCTTGATCCGAAGCGCGTCGGCCTCATGCTGCTTGTTGTCGGCGCGGTCATGACGTGCTCGGCGCTGTCGCTGATTGCGCTGGCAGAAACCTACCTGAAAGTATGAACATGAATGCATGGGTGTACGTCGGAGGCATGACAGTACTTGCGGCCGGTCCGATTGTCGCGGTGGTGATCGGTTCCCGAGCCTTCGACGACGACGACGACGACGAGGCCGAACCTGTGCCGACGACGTGCAGCGACGACACGACACACATCGAACGCGTGACGGACGCCGGTCCGTACGACTACTAGAAACACGACGAAGGGAAGACATAGGATGAAGACCGTGATCATTTACGAACCGGGTGACCTGCTCACGACCGATCAGGCGGCCGACCACTTCGGGTACTCACGAGATCACTTTCGTAACATGCTCATGCTGAGCAACAAGGCGGCCGACCCCCGGCTGATGCGCCTGCGGATCGAGACCGACGAGACGTGGCGCAAGGCCAACAAGAGCCGCGCGAAGTTCGTCTTCGAGTACACGGCGATCAAGGAGTGGTACGAGCAGCGGCAGCGTCGCTCGACCGTCAAGCACAAGACATGGGCGCGTCGAGGAACGCCGAGCCCGATCCTGTAGTACCGCGAACGGCCGCCTTCGGGCGGCCGTTCTTATTTACTGTCGATGCTTACGCCATCTTGCGCCACGGATTACGTTTTGCCCGATAGTTCTCGGTATGATGTGCGCGGGGTTGACGCAGCGTCGATGCTCGCAGGGTCCGCCCGGACATGACAGATCACGGTTATGACACTCGTGATCGATAACGAGTTCATCGGGGATCGGACCAACAAGCAGTGTGTACGCAAATCGGTGAGCTAGCGTGTACTTGTTGTCGATGCTCAGACGGCCGTAACCGTCGTCCCCAAGGGTTCCGGTCCAGTGCCAACATGTATCAGTCTTGTCGACGTTTAGCCAGAAACGTTCGGCAGGGGTTCCCGTCTGCCGTGATTTGAGCGGCGTCAACGCGCGTCCACGACTCGCCTGGTTGTAATGAGCGTGACAGAGACCTTTAGTGCGAACGTCGCGGGTGCATGATGCGAACGTGCAGGTACGCTTGGGCATGTCGATTCCTTACCAATCGGCCGTGTCCGGAGCGTTCCCGCGCTGCCGGACTTTTCAACGCTATCATGAGGATATGAACGAGTCGGATCTTGACCTAGCTAGCGCGATCATTGCTGAGCTAGACCAAGTCGATGCGGCGGCGATCGACTGGACTCAAGACCCGGTCCGGTGGGCCACGGAAAAAGCACATACCTTTCTATGGTCCAAGCAGCGGGAAGTAATCGAAAGCGTTCGAGACAATCGCCGAACGGCCGTACATTCGTGTCACAACGTGGGAAAAACGTACACGGCAGCCGTGACGGCTGCGTGGTGGATCGCCTCGCACAAGCCCGGCGAAGCCTTCGTACTCTCGACTGCGCCGACCGCACCGCAGGTGAAGGCGCTGCTCTGGCGTGAAATCGGCCGCCTGCATGGGCGCGCGAACCTCTTTGGCCGCGTGAACCTCGCTGAGTGGTACATCCCGAACGAGGCCGGGGGCGAAGAACTTGTTGCCTTCGGCCGCACCACGTCGAAGGACAATGAAGCCGCCTTCCAGGGTGTGCACTCGAAGTACGTACTCGTCATTCTCGACGAAGCCTCCGGCGTCGACACGAAGATCTGGGAAGCGGCCGAGTCGATCGCATCGAACCGGCTGAGTCGCATCCTCGCGATCGGCAACCCGGACCTGCCGCATTCGCCGTTGGCAACGGCGTGCAAGCCGTCGAGCCCGTACAACGTCATTCACATCGGGATCGAGCACGCGCCCGCGCTCACGGGCGAAGCCGTCCCGGCCGAACTGCTCGACTATCTGATCTCGCCGGAGTGGGCGGAAGACCGGCGCGCTGAGTGGGGCGAAGAGTCGGCGCTGTATCAGGCGAAGGTACTTGGACACTTCCCGACCGGCGCAGCCGACCCGTGGCGTGTGATCTCCGAAGTACACGCCGCCGCGTGTCGCTACATCGAACCAGCCTATGACGCCGACCCCGTCCGCGTCGGCGGGCTCGACATCGGCGCGGGCGGTGACCGCACGGTGCTCGTCGAGCGCGTGAATGACGCCGTGGGACGCGTCGAATCGTTCAAGGAGCGCGATCCTGAGGCGGCAGCCGAAAAGCTTGCCGACGTGATCCGCCGATGGGGACTCTCGCGCGTCAACGTCGACACGATCGGCGTCGGGTGGGGACTCGCCGGGATGCTGCGTAAGGAACTCAAGGCCGAAGGCGTGGCGATTGAGAGCGTCAAGTTCTCCGACCGATCGAACTTCCCGAAACGCTTCGTGAACATTCGTGCTGAAGCATGGTGGCACGGCCGCGAGCTGTCCCGGGACAAGGCGTGGTCGCTCGCGAATCTTGACGATGATGCGATCGCCGAACTGACGATGCCGCGCTATCTGGAGAAGAACGGCCGTATCCTCGTCGAGCCGAAAGAAGACGTGAAGGAACGGCTCGGCCGGTCCCCCGACATCGCTGACGCGCTGCTGCTCGCGTTCTTCGATGGCATCTGGATTCCACCGGTGTCGGACTCGCGGCAGGCGTTCAATGCTGCTGATCTGACGGCCGGGATTGTCGGCCCTGGTGCGGTATTCCCGAACTCGTTCATCCCCGGCTTCCCGTCCGGCATCCCGACGAGCCTCATTCCACGCCGATGAGCCCGTCCCCGAAGGGACGGGCTCGCGGTTCCTATGGCTTAGTACATGTTCGTGAAGATGCGCGGCACGAGCACGCCGGGACGGTCGGCAAGCTCGACGAGGTCGGTACCGAGCTTCGCCGCGAGGTACCGCGCCTGCTGCTCCCACCACACCATGACCTTCGTGTTGTCGGAGTGGCGAGCGATGTTGCGGCGGGTGACGGCGCGGTGCAGCTCGGCGAAGAGGTTCGTGCGGATCGCGTGCATGTTCATCTTGATTCATCCTTCGTCTGTCGTCGTGTGTCGATTGGGGTTGCCGGGGCCTGAAGGCCCCGGCTGGTAAAACTAGCGCCGGTCGTCGCGCCCGTTCTGGAGACCGTTCTTCAGTGCCTCTCGAACGTTGTCCATTGAGTTGCCTCCGGACAGAGCGATCACCGCTTCAATGCCCTTCATGTGGCTGTAGCGGTCACCCACGAAGTGTCCGAAGCCGCGAATGACGGTCACGTTCCCGATCACCACGGGGTACTTCTTACCGACGCTTGCAGCAGCGTCGATAACCTGGTAGTCGCCGCCGATCATGCGCGTGGTGGTGACTTCGGGGGCGTAAGCGGTGATGTTCATGTCATTCATCCTTCGTCTGTCGTCGGTGCCTTACCTCTCTAACAATACGGATGCGCAGCGGCTGTGTCTACCCCTTCGGGGAAAATATTTTGAATTATTTGCGAGATACCGATACGCCAGCTCAGCGGGGGTATGCTACGCTCGAAGGACACAGACGAGAGGACGAAACGATGAAGTGGGCGAAGCTCGAAGAGCCGAACGAGTGGACCGGCGAAGTGCAGGTTCGGTACATCGCGCAGGTCAACACGAGCGACCGCACTGGCCGCGCTTATCTGCAAGTGCGCAAGATCGGCGACCGGTGGCAATGGTCGGTGCACATCGTGGTTGCCGGGCAGCCGAAACTGTCGCGCATGGCGTCGGGCGTATACGCCGTGACGCCGTACTCGCTCGGTGTCGCCAAGGGACGCGCCATGCGTCGCGCTATGCAGACTATCCGCGCCGTCGAACCACTCACCCGAGCGGCCTAACTTTTCAACCATTTAAAGCCCCGGACTGTACGAACGTCCGGGGCTTTAGCGTGTTCTTTTGTATAACTGTACGAAGTTATTATGTTACATTCTCGGTATGAATGCAGGAATCATCGGTCGAGCGGGGGTCGAAGATGTCTAGGCCAGCAAAGAGCATTGCTCGGCTCGAAAGCGAGATCGAAGCGACGTATCCAGGGACGACGGTGTGGATCGTCGGCGACGAGGCGCACAAGAACACCTGGTCGGATCACAACGCGAACGCTGCCGGTGTGTACTGCGCAGCCGATGTGAAGGGTGACGGAGGGCTGAGCCTGCCGAAGTTCGTCGCTCACCTGATCGCACGGCCGCATCCGAACCTGCGGTATGTCATCTTCAATCACAAGATCTATGAGCGGTCGAACGACTTCGAGCCGGAGGATTACCACGGCAAGAGCGGGCACGAAGAGCACGTGCACGTGTCGGTGGGCAACGGGCCGGATGGCCGCAGCACGACGAACTACGACAACGGCTCGACATCGTGGCGCATCGCGTCGATGGTCGATGACACACCGCCTCCGGCGAAGCCGTCGAAGCCGAGCACCGGAACGAAGTTGGGGAACAAGATGCCGACGATTCAGCGCGGGAATAAAGGCAGCCGCGTTCGGATGCTGCAAGGGCTGCTCATCGCGTGGGGGTACAAGCTCACGGTTGACGGCATCTTCGGCAAGCAGACCGAGCTTGCATTGCGCGACTTCCAGTCGAAGCACGCGAAGCCGGTCGACGGCATCGCAGGTCCGATCACGTGGAACAAGCTGCTAGGACTGTAAGGGGATGATCGACATGGGCGAGAACAACAACAACAACACGAGCGCGCCTCGCAGCATCGTTTACGTGTTCGGTGCTGCGGTACTCGCGCTCGTCGCTTACTACGTTGACGCGAAGGTCAATGAAGTCGTGCTCTGGCAGGCGGCGCTAGCGGCGTCGATCCCCTTCGGCGCGCTCGTGCTCGCCACCGTGAAGGCGTGGCCCAAGCGGAAGGGACCCGACCAGGATGCATGATGCGGTACTCTTCGCGGTGCTCGCGCTCGCCTGCTACCGCGTGACGCGCTTCGTCGTGAAGGACACGATCGCGGAACCGGTCTTCGGACGGCTTCGCGAACGGCTCGAAGAACGGTGGATCGCCAAGCACGCAGGCGACGACGAGAACTTGAAGTATCTCTTCGAGCAGACTGTTCACTTCAATTCGAAGCTGGCGTACATGCTCTCGTGCCCGTGGTGCCTTGGATTTTGGGTATCCGGAGCGGGATCGTTGCTAGTATCGGAGGCGTACGGGCTCGATTACCTTATGTTCGCGCTGCTGTGGCTCGCGACGTCGACCATTGTCGGCTTGATCGGGCGCATCGATTCAGACTAGGGGCGACCATGCGTCTTCCGGCGTTCAACAGTGTGACGGCGTCCGCTGCCGTCATTCCGCCACGCCGGATGCATGATCCCGAGTACACGAGCGAGCAAGACCAGCTTTGGGACTATTACCAGCGGCTCGAAGAGTTCTCGGCAGCGGTGAACTGGAAGGCGAACGCGATCAGCCGCGTTCGGCTCATCGCTGCCGAGTTCATGCCGGGAGGCGACGAACCGATTCCGATCACGGAAGGGCCGATCGCTGATCTCGTTGCCGAGTTCGCCGGAGGCATCGGCGGCCAGTCGCAGATTCTCGGCGAGACCGCCATTCACCTGAACGTGCCCGGCGAAGGCTGGCTATGCGGCGTCGAAGACATCTTCGGCGAGCGCACGTGGAAGGTGTATAGCGCTGACGAGTTGCGGATTCGCAACGGAGAGTATCAGATTCGGACGGGCGAAAGCTCACGCGCATGGGAATCACTCCCCGTCGATACGCTCGTCGTGCGCTTTTGGCGTCCGCATCCCCGCTGGGGGTGGCGAGCGACCTCGCGCGCAGCATACGCGCTTGGCGCGATGAAGGAACTTGACCTCATCAATCGCCGCATCATCGCTGAGACCATCTCGCGCATGGCTGCGAACGGCGTGATCCTGTACGACCGTGGGAAGCTGAGCTTCCCCGACCTTCCGACTCCGGTGAGCGCCGAGTCGGTCGACCCCTTCGCGCAACTGCTCGTCGATGTCGGCTCGAAAGGTGTCGCCGACCCGACGAGCGCGCAGGCAACCATTAAGATTCCGATCGGCGCTGATCTCGGCGATTCGGACGTCAAGATTTCCGACCTCATTCACGTGATCGATCTGTCGAACCCGTTCTCTGAGCGGATGCTTGATCAGCGAAACGGGGCTGTGACACGCCTTGCGACAGCGCTCGACATCCCGGCCGAGCAGTTGACGGGGCTCGGCGATATGACGCACTGGGGCGCGGCACAGATCGAAGAGTCGGGCATCAAAGTGCACATCACGCCCGACATGGAAATGATCTGCCACGCCTTCACGGAAGGGTTCCTGTACCCGACGCTGGAAGCTGAGGGACGCGCGCTCACCGGACCTCGGGGCGGTAAAGCGGTTATCTGGTATGACCCAAGTGAAATCGTCATGCGGCCCGACCGGTCGAAAGAGGCCATCGAAGCCTACGACCGAGGCGAGCTGTCCGGCCCTGCGTTCTTGCGTGAGCTTGGTTTCTCGGAAACCGACCAGCCGGACGAAGAGGAACTTGCACGGATCATCGAACTGAAGCGGCAACTCACGGTAACCAATCAGGTACCTACAACGCCGGACGATAACCGAAATGACACAGCCGTCGACACAGCGAATCCCGACCCCACTGAGGCACAGACGGATATCGAAGATATGCCAGTCGACATCACTGAGCGTGCACGTCGCCTGCTGACGGGGGTGGACCGTGGCTGAACTCGAACCGCAGTCCATCGAAGAACTCGAAGCAGCATCCGAAGAATACGAAGCGCTTATTGCGGCCGGACTCGTGCTAGTTGTTGCGGCAGCGGCCGAAGAAATCGAACACAACAACTTGTCGACACTGTCGACGGCCGTCGTCGACATCATCACAACGCTGTGGAATGAGTATGTCGACGCGAAACTGATTCCAGCGCTCACGGTGTCGATGTCGATTGCGAGCGAGGACGCCGCACGTGCCTTGAGCAGTGCACTGGGCGATCTGCCGTTCTTGAACGAACCGCTCGACACGCAGCTCTATCTTGCGCAGGCAAAGAATCGGCTCGTCGGCATCGGCAATGAGTTGTGGTTCAACGCGCGCACAGAGATCGCGGCAGGGCTCGCCGCTGGTGAGGACATTCCGACGATTGCGCAGCGCGTACGCGAGGCGGCCGGAGTCACGGAACCGCGCGCGCGCGTGATCGCACGTACGGAGTCGCATGGCGCGCGCAACACCGTGAACGCCGCGAGCGTACGCCGCGCCGCAAGCGCTTTCGGCAGCGCTGACGCGTTCTCGCGACGTTGGCAGGCGGCCGAGGACGCCCGCACGCGTCCGACGCACGTCGATGCAGACGGGCAGACGGTCGGCCTAAACGAGCCCTTCACGGTCGGTGGCGCGTCGCTCGACTTCCCCGGCGACCCGGCCGGACCACCGGGCGAAGTGATCAACTGTCGGTGCACGACGATCACGATCATCGACGTCGATGCGCTCAACACCGCGTCGACCGGCACCGTAACCCTGAACGCCGCTGCTTACCGGATTGAGGACACTGAAATGCCGTGGTCGATTGTCGAAGGCGACGAGCGTTGCGACGCTGGCGAGTTCGCCGTCGTGAAGGACGCAGATAACGAACTTGCAGGCTGCCACGCGACACGCGACGAAGCTGAGGCGCAGGTGGCGGCGCTCTACGCCTCCGAGGCCGCAGATGACGCAGACGCCGCTATGCCTGCCGCGATGCGAAACACGGTGCCGTGGTCGGGTGTGCTCGTCGTCGAAGGAACGCCGACCGGTGACGGCCGACAGTTCGCAGCGGGTGCACTCACGTGGCCCCAGCTCGGCGACACAGCATCGCTTGAAATTCCACTCGGATGGATGTACGAGCGAGCACATGGCGGGATGGCTACCGACAAGGTCGTGAACGTCGGACGCATCGACACGATCACGCGCGTCGGCAATGAACTACACGGCACCGGCGTGATCAACCTGGATACCGAATGGGGGCGGCGTGCGGCCGAGCAGATGGGCACGCGTGAAGACCCTGGATTCCTCGCAGGTGTTTCGATCGACGCTGATGATCCCGAAGATCCGCAGGGATTGAACGTCGAGTACGTCTTTCCGGACTCGTGTGCACTCGAAGAGGCACCGGACGATGCCGGAACGCTGCTCGATGACAACGATGGGCCCGACATGGCGTGCATGATCCCCGAAATGGTCGTGTACCACTCCGGACGCATCCGCGCTGCGACGCTCGTCGACATCCCGGCGTACGTGGAAGCGCGGCTGTATCTCGATCAGCCCGTGCCGGAGGGAACGCCGGTTGAAGCTGACGCTGTCGACATGCCCGTCACGGCTTCGTCGTTCACGATGGAGATTCCCGACCTGCCTCCGGCTGAGTGGTTCGACGAGCCCCGCGATGAACCGGAAATCGGCGCGATCACGATCACGGATGAAGGACGCATCTTCGGATACCTCGCGCCGAAGAACGTCGCCCACCGTGGCATCCGGGACAAGCGCGTCACGGTGCCGATGGGGAACGTTGACTACGGCATTTGGATGAACCGCGTGACGCTTGCCGACGACGGACGCGGCAGCTACACCCGTGTAGCAACCGGCCCGATCACGATGGACTGCGGTCACGCTACGGCGTCACCGCACGTCGTCGGCGCTGCTCGACGTGAGCACTACGACAATTCGTGTTCGATCGTCGCGACCGTGCGCGTCGGTGAGAACTCACGCGGCGTATGGATTTCCGGCGCGGTGCTGCCGGACGTCACGCCCGACCAGGTACGCCGGATGATGGCCTGCCAGCTTTCGGGCGACTGGGGGCCGCACCGTGAGAAGCCGGGTAAGCGTGAGCTGGCCGGTGCGCTGCTCGTGCCGGTGCCGGGCTTCCCGAAGCGCTCGAATGCCTTCATGAGCATGAAGGCCGGGCAGCTCGAACACGTCACGGTGCCGGTGCGGTTCGGCCGTATCGTCGAGCCACAGACGTTGAGTTTCAACGCCGACGCCGCAGCCGAACGCATCGCGGCATCGATCGGACGCGACCGCGCGTCGCGCGTACACAGCTTCGCTGCGCACCTCGCAGCGGGAAAGGTGAACTGACATGGGATGCAACTGCGGAAGCAAGAAAAAGGGCACGATCAACCACTTCTCGACGGAGGATCAAGCCCGGATCGCGCGTGAGCGCGGTGGCGTGGTCGTGACCACGGCGAAATCACAGCAGGCCGCACCTGCGCCTGCAAATCAGAACTAACCGTCGATTCGAAGGTTTTTCGAAAGGAACGCCTTCGAATCGATGTATGATCCGCGTATCTACCCGAATACATAGAGGGATGAAATGCCTAAGAACAGCGAAGGCGGGTTCAACCTGCCAGAGGGCACCGAAGAGCTGAATGCTCGGCTGGCGGAAATGAACGACGCCGAGCTGTCTGGACTTCTTACGAAGCTGGGCGAAGCCTTCGATGCCAAGTACGGTGACGGCACCGGGCTCACGGATGAAGCGCTGACGGAGCTGGAAACACTCGGCAAGCAGATCAAGGCTGCTCAAGACGTCACGACCGACCGTGAGACGGATCGACTCGCACGTGAAGCACGTGCTGCGGAGCTACGCAACTCGGTTCGGCCTGCGGCCGATGCCTCCGCGCAGGCCGACGAGGCAGACGCCGACGAGGCAGACGCCGAGAACGCCGACGCTGAACAGCCGGAACTCGTCGCCGCTCAGGGAGACACGCCGCTCGTCGCGGCAATGCTCGCCATGACGGAGACCGCGAACACGCTCAAGGCGTTCGCGGCCGACAATCTGAAGCCTGAGTACGACCTGAACCGCCGTCTGCGGCTCGGCGAGATCGCCAAGTACGCGCCCGATGCCGGAGTGCACGAAGAGCGCAGCGAAGCCGTGCTCATCGCTTCCGCCGACGTTCCCGGCTTCACGCAGGGTGGACGCGTCGAGAACATCTATGGACTCGCTGAGGCCATGCACGCACGTGCGCGGATGCTCCCGATTTCGAAGACCGGCAACCCGAACATGTACCCCGTTGCGAGCCTGAAGCGTGAGTTCAACTTCATGCTGAACGAGAACGCCACCCCGAAGCAGATCAATGAAGTGCTGACGGCCGCGAGCGACGTCGACATTCTCACGGCCGCAGGCGGATGGTGCGCGCCGAGCGAAATCTCTTACGATTTTTTCAACATCGTCTGCGAAGACGGCATGATCGACCTTCCCACGGTCGGTCTCAACCGTGGCGGCGTGCAGTACCCGACGTCGCCGAGCTTCGGCGACATCGTCGCGATCCCCGACATCGTGTGGTCGTGGACGGAGCAGGACGACATCGACGCCGTGACGTCGGATTCCGTCTTCAAGCCCTGCGTACGTGTCGAGTGCCCGACCTTCGTCGACCGTCGCGCCGACTGCTTCGGATTCTGCGTTACGGCCGGTAACCTGGTCGACTACGCATACCCCGAACTGATCGCGAACTGGCTACGCCTCGTGTTCGCCATCCGCGCGAAGGCGACGAACGCCGCCATCATCGACATCATGCTGAACGGTGGCGGGTCGGGCGACCCGATCTCAGCATCGATCGCCGTCGATCACACCGGCCTGCTCGGCGCGACGACGTCGGCGTTGCTTCAGTCGATCGAACTGAGCATCACTGACTACCGCGAGAAGTACAGCATGTGTTCTGATGCCGTGCTCGAAGTCGTGCTCCCCCGGTGGGCGAACGCCGTGATCCGCGCCGACCTCGCGAACCGTGACGGCATCGACGTCTTCGGCGTCACCAACGGCATGATTGCCGACTGGTTCAACCTGCGTGGCGCTCGTGTGCAGTTCGTCGGCGACTGGCAGGTACGCGAGCCCGGCGCACCCGGAACCGCAACGCCCGGTGGCGCGACAGCGCTCACGGAGTGGCCCGACACGATGGATTACATGGTGTTCGCTCCCGGCACGTTCGTGCGCGGCAACTCCATGTCGCTCGATCTCGGCGTGACGCGCGACTCCGTGCTGAACGCGACGAACGACCACACGGCGGCGTGGGCTGAGGATTGCTTCGCGATCCTGAAGCCAGGACATGAGTCCCGCGTCGTGACCGTCGCTCTCTGCCCATCGGGTGAGATCGGCGCTCGTACGTTCACCTGCGCAGGCTCGTAAGCAGCCGTGACGACAGCGAACAGCACGAAGGGAGGTGAACGGTAGTGGCACGCGGACGACTCTTGATCAGCAGCGGAACGCTGCCGTTCACCGCACCGCAGTTCGATCTGCTGTCGACGGCGACGCAGCTCGATCTGCCGGATGCCCATTGGCGCATGGGGATCACGTGGGAACCGCTCTGCCCTGAGTCGAGCGGCACCTATGATCCCTGCACAGCCATCGTCGAGAACGCCGGGGAAGTGGAGCAGGCTCCCGAACCACCGGCGAAATCGGCCACGACCGCATGGCAGACGCGTGCCGCGACTGCCTTCACGGCATACTCGCGTATCGACTGCTCGCCAGTCGGGCAGTGGGGCCAACTTTCCGAAGTGAATCAGCAGGCGCTGCTGCGCTCCGAAGCGCGGTTCGTCGAAACGGCGTTTTGGTCCGGCGCTGTCGCCGGGCAGACGGTTGTGTTCCCGCATCTTGCGGCAGACACGGAAGTGACGGACGGTGGCGACCTACTGCAACCGGCCGCAACCGTTGTGACGACGACGGCGCAAGAGATCGCGATCGGCATCGGAATGCTCGAAGATGCGATGCGGGACTGCTACCCCGGTGTCGCAACGATCCACATGCCGATTCGTCTCGCGGCACTGGCTTCCATGCACGACCTCATTGAGGCGCGGGCAGGCCGGATGTTCACGAAGATCGGTTCGAAAGTCGTCGTCGGCGACTATCCGGGAACCGCTCCGGACGGCTCGACGCCGCCCGTAGGCACCACTTGGATGTACGCCACCGGGGAAGTGTTCTACTCCCGGGAGCGGACACCTACGCGGTTCAGCGTCGCCGAGTCGTTCGATCGTGATGTGAACACGGTCAAAGTGATCGCCGAACGTACGTATGTGCTCGGTTGGGACTGCTGCCTATTCGCCATCCCGATTCTGAACGGAGAACTGTAATGCCCGTATGCGAAGCCCCGATCAAGGCGGAAGTAGCGCGGTTCACGCTGCTCGACGCCTGCGGCGCTCCCGTATTCGGTGATGGATCGGCGCAGGTCACGACCGATTCTTTCATCGAAATTCAGAACTCGCCGAACTATGAAGAGGGAACTCGGTTCCTACAGCGGAAGGCGAATGGCGAGCCGTGCGTGAACGAGCAGGACCCGGGGTTCCTGAATTGGGTTGAGCAGACCGTGAATCTCTGCACGCTCGACGTCGACCTGATCGCACTCGTGACCGGTGAGGACCCGATTGCGTCGGCGACCGACTTCGTCGGCGTGCAGTTCGGCGACGGTCTGCTGAACGCTCGATTCTCCAAAGAGGTATGGCAGCCGGTCGCAGGACAAGGCGCGTGCGACGCCGAAGGTAATCAGCGCTGGATTTACTGGGCGTTCCCGCACGAGTACGACGCTCAGATTCAAGAGTTCACCTTCGCGAACGACGTCTTCACATTCTCGTACATGTCGAAGACGCGCCCGGCTAACCCGCTGTGGGACATCGGGAACCCGTGGCTCTCGAACACGCCCGTATCGGCGTGGGGTCCGGGCAAGCACTACGCCTTCGCCATCACGACGACGCCGCCGCCTGCCGCCGCCTGCGGTGCTGTCGAGATCGGCAGCTAATGCGCTAAGCTAATTCCATCTGACCTATGAAGCGCCCGTGATCGCCGGTCACGGGCGCTTCGGCATAGATGAGGCGAAACATGACAGAGCAACTGATTCCGAAGATCATGCACCACATCTGGATCGGACCGCCGATGCCGGATCACCTCAAGGCGAACTGCGCGGCGTGGGCAGAGATGCACCCCGACTGGGATATGAAGCTGTGGACTGAGCGCGAGATCAACGAGATCGGTCTTCAGAATCGAGCGCTGTACGACCGTGCTGAAAGCATCGTGCCCGCCGATGCGGTTGAGCAGTTCCGCGCCGACATCGTGCGGTATGAAGTCCTCGCGCTATTCGGCGGAATGTACGTCGATGTCGACACGATCCCGCTTCGGCCGATCGAACCGGCGCTTGCCGGACACCGCGAGTTCGCGGCACACGAAGATCGCACGTGGATCGGAAACACGTACCTCGGAGCGATCCCGGGACACGAGATCATGCAGACGCTCGTCGCTGGGCTCCCGGCGAACGTGCACCGGCTTCGCGGCAGGCGGCCGAACAAGCTCAGCGGGCCGCAGTACATCACGCCCGTGTGGAACCGGTACGGCGGCCACATCGCGCCACAGCGGCTGTTCTATCCATACAGCTACATCGACGTGAAACGCGGCACGGTTCCTGAGCAGTTTGCGCCCGAGGTATATGCGGTGCACACCTGGTTTCATACCGAAAGTGTTCTTCGTTCACGAAAAGCACGTTCATTAAGTTTATGGCATTCTCTGCACGATCGTGTGCCATTAGGTTTAATGTACGTATTTTTAATCGTGAATTCATGACCGCGCTTGCAATGTGTCTGTCGAGCCTTCACAGCCGCAGGGTGATTGCCGTAGTTCATGTTTTCTTTTGCGGTTACCGCTTCCAAATGCGCAGGTAGCACGCAAAGGGGTGTTTCGCACTTGTGATTGATTTCTAGTCCGCCTGGAATCGGACCGATAAAGTGTTCATAAGACCATCGATGCGCATACGGACGCATCGGAGTTTCATCGGGGCCAGCGTAGAAAACTCCGTACTTGCCGTTATTTCCTCCGATCCAAAGCCAGCATCCGTCACTTTCCCGGATGTACCGCATGAAACGCTGTTCGGGAGGTGTACGCCTTCTTGTGTGTTTTGACATGGCATCACCTTAACATACGCTAGGATGGAATCATGATGACATTCGATGAACTCGCCGAACTCGACGGCCTGATCTCGCGCGACGTCGGCGAGCTGCTGTACAGCTTCGCCGCGCTCGTGCCTGCCGATCAGGCAATCGTCGAACTCGGCTCGTACCGTGGCAAGTCGACGTGCTATCTCGCCACCGGGGCTCACATCGGGCATAGCGCGCCCGTGTACGCGGTAGACGCGTGGTCGGAAGAGGTGTCAGCGTGGCGTGCTTCCGTCCTCTCGACGCTCCCGAGCCCCGTCTTCGAAGACTTCACAGCGCAGCTTGACAAGGCCGGAGTGAGTGACGACGTGCACGTGATCCGGTCACTAACGACTCTCGCGGCCGAGCTGTACGACGGACCGCCGGTCGGCTTGCTCTACATCGACGGCGATCACAACCGCGCAGCCGTGCTCGCCGACTTCCGCGCATGGCGGCGGCACCTCGCGCCTGATGCCGTGATCATCTTCGATGATTTCGGCGTCACGAAGAACCCCGGCGTCTCGCTCGCGGTCGGCGATCTCGAAGCCTCCGGCGAGCTGATCGACATCGACAAGCTCAAGAGCGAACGACTCGCCATCGCTTCCGCAGGCGACGTCATCGGCGAGCGTAAACCGGGAGTCATGAAGTGAAGCAGATCGAATACACACCGGCCGGGTACTGGGAACGACGCTACCGCGAGGGGCGCAGTTCAGGTGCAGGCTCCGAAGGCGACGAGGGTGCGTACAAGGCCGACTACGTCTCGAAGTTCATCGCCGATCACGACGTGAAGACCGTCGTTGATTGGGGATGCGGGGACGGGCAAGTACTCGAACTCGTCGACCTGCACGAAGCGCAGTACATCGGGGTCGATGTATCGCCGCTGATCGTGGCGAAGATGCGTGAGCGGTTCGCTGGTCCGCGCTACCTCTTCCACACTCCCGAAGCCTACGCCACCGGTACCCGGACGCACTTCGACCTCGCGCTGTCGCTCGACGTGCTCTTCCACTTCCCCGACGATGTCGATTACTTCTCGTACCTTGCGAACCTCTTTCAGAGCGCCGACAAGTACGTGATGATCTATGCGACGAATTACGCAGGCGGCCGGACGGCACGGCACGTCTTCCGACGCGAGTTCACGCCGGATATCGCCGAGCGGTTCCCCGACTGGGAACTTACGACCGTCGAGACGCCGATTCGCGAAGGTCTCGCCTCGTTCTTCGTGTATGAGAAGGTGCAGAATGCCGCGACTCTCGGTTAAGATCATGGCGCACTCGAAGCGTGCGCACCTCGTGCCTGAACTCGTCGAACGACTTGGGCTGACGGACGACGATGTGATCTGGGATCGCCGTAACAACCGATGGGACACCGGCCGTCGTGCATGGGAAGCGATCGATCAGACGGCCGACTGGGGGATGGTCGTACAGGACGACGCACTGCCGTGCGCCGACTTCATTGCAGGCATGGAAAAGGCGCTCGAACGCGTCCCGACGAACGTACTCGTATCCCCGTACATTGGCACGCGTCGACCGTCACGAGGCAAGATCGAGCGCGTCGTGCAAGAGGCGGCAGCGGCGAAGGCGGCATTCATCGAAATGCCCTCCCTGAATTGGGGAGTAGCGATCACTGCGCCGACACGCATCATCGACGGGATGCTGCCGTGGTGCGACGTGCAGAACTACCCGAACTATGACCGGCGCATCGGCCGCTATGCAATCGACGTGCTGCGTATGGGCACATGGTGCACCTTCCCGAGCCTCGTCGACCACCGGGACATCCCCTCCCTGGTCGGACACGGGGATGGTCGGGTTGCGCACCACTTCATCGGCGAATCCACGTCCGCACTTTCGGTAGACTGGGATGCGGGAACGGTGCGTATGAGCGCGTCGCGGACGGTCGCCCGGTACACGGGGGGATACACCGGCACACCGGGACCCTACGGGACGCGCGGTTATCACGTTGCTCGCAAGCTTCGCGTGCCGAAGCAAGGACGCGGCGGGGATATCGTGCCGGAGCGGCCGGAGCGGCCGGAGGGGTTGGATTAGCTATGGCGATCGCACAGTACAGCGATATCTTTTGGTACCCGAACGGTACTCTCGCGGTCGGTGTTGCTGTGCGCGTCTTTCCGCTGCATTCCAACATCCTCGCGCCGTTGTTCGCTAACGCCGGTGGCACAATCCCGCTCGCGAATCCTTTGACGACGAGCGCAACCGGCGCGATCTCTTTCTACGCCGAGCAGGGCGAATACTGGCTTCATGCTGATAGCGAGGCATTTCAGATTGCGGTCGGCCTCACTCCGGTGACTCCCGAAGCCTTCACGGCGCTGCAAAGTGATGTGACCGTGTTGGAATCGGACATGACGACCGCACAGAGTGACATCGACAGTTTGCAGTCGGATGTGCTCATTGCGCAATCAGACATCACAGCATTGGAGTTGGCGGCGCTCGAACTGCGGCAGGTAACGCTGTCAAGCGGTATCGCAGCCGGAGGGGCGATCAGCGTCAATGCCGGAAGCCCATCAGCGATCGACATTGCGCCGTTCATCGGCTACATCACGGACTTCACGGCCGATCCGTTCAATCCGTCGATCACGCGAATCGACTTCCCCGGCGTCATCGGAATCGAGATGGATGCCGGGAGCCTCGCGCGTACGGTCACGTCATGGCTCATGGACGAGAACCAAGTCATCACACAAGTACCGTCGCCGACGACGAACGAGCAGCGCCGGACGCATGTCCGCATCGGACTCACGGCGCAGTTCGGCGGCGTGATCACGATCGATCAGTCGTTGCCGATCATCATGCAGCAACCGGCTAATCAGCTTTCTGACCTGATGGTGTCGCTTGGTCCATTCAACGTCAGCGGGAACGTGATCACGCCCAACGGCGCGAACCTCATGCTGAATCATTCAGCGGGGAAGGTGTTCTCTCAGGCGTTCAATCACTACGTGGGACCCGTCCAGACGAATGACCCGCACGTCACGGTCACGCAAGCGCAGACTCCGGCGCAGTTTCGATATGTCACGAGCACGAGTGCCACGTTCGGCGCGGTACGGAACACGCTCGACGTCGCCAACTACGCGCCCGGCGGCGTCATCACCCCGATCGGTGGCGGCGCAGGAACGTCTACTATTCACCGGGTTTACCTGTTCCCTGCGAACAACGCTGCTGATCAACTCGTCATGCAGTACGGAGGCAACACGTATTCGAGCCTAGCGAACGCGACCGCTGCGATTGGTGCAGGCACGTTCACGCCGAACCCGATGCTTTCAGACGCGGCACTCGTCGGCTATATCGCTGCGACTCGCGTTGCTTCGAACCTATCCGATCCCGTTCAAGCCACGTTCGTCAACGCAGGTAAATTCGCGACACCGTAGGGAGTTGTTGTGCCAGTTATCAATCCAATCAACGGCGGAACGCCGTCCGGTGACGCGCTCAGCACCGGACCGTGCGCGCCGTGGCCGACGCTCTGCGCGAACTACCCGCCCGAAGCCACGTCCGAGCAGATCGAAGAGGCCGAGTGGATCGCCACCGAAATTCTGTGGGAAGGAACGAAAAAGCAGTTCGGTCTCTGCTCCATGACGTTGCGTCCGTGTCGGAAAGACTGCTTCCCGGCATGGCCGTGGATTCCGTCTACCGGATGGTACGACGTTAGCGGGATGTCATGGCCCTACCCGACTCCGGCGCTCGTCGGTGGGAAGTGGTTCAACATCGTATGCGACTCGTGCTCGTCGGGCTGCTCGTGCTCATCGATTTCTGAGGTCGCGCTTCCGTATCCAGTCGCGAACGTGACGCAAGTGAAGGTCGATGGCATCGTGTTGCCGACGACGGCGTATCGAGTCGACGAATGGCGTCTCCTCGTACGGCTCGACGGGCAGGACTGGCCGCGCTGCAACGATCTCAACCTAGATGACACCGAAGACGGCACGTGGTCGGTCACGGCGCAGTACGGCACGACCGTGCCACGGCTCGGCAAGCTTGCGGCCGGGCAGCTCGCAACGGAGATTGTGAAGCGCTGCGTCGGCGCGGGCGACTGCCTGCTGCCGGAGAGCATGGTTCAGCAGATCACCCGGCAAGGCGTGACGAAGGTGTTCTTCGATGCGAAGTCGTTCTCTGCCGGACGTACCGGTCTCTACTGGGCCGATCTCTTTCTGAACCGGAAGAACCCGTCTAACACGGGGATTGCGACGATCTTCGACATCGACGGCGAGCACGCTCGACGCGTGGGGACGTCCAATGGGTGAGAGCAACGCGAACCCCTTCGCCGGATTTGATATCGGCGTGCGTATTAAAGACTGCGTGCTCGAACGGCTCGCCACAACCACAGACGGTACTCCTGATCGTGCGTGCGTCGTGGCAGGCGAAATCGCTTGGGACGACTGTGAGTGCGGACAGCTCACTGTCGCCATGACGAGCGACTATGAAGCGTCGGGAACGACGCTCGCGCGTGCAACCACGGAGACGCCGGGGCGGCGCGAGTGCGGGCCGCCCCTCTTCGTCTTCACCTACGTCGTGACGATCCTGCGGTGTGCGCCTACGGGCACGAACACTGCACCACCGACATGCAACGAACTCGAAACGGCAGCACGCGGCGCGAGCGAGGATGCGTGGGCAGTGCGTGCCGGAGTGATCTGCTGCTTGTCGTCGGCGATCCACGATCGGCTGCCGAACGGCACGAAGCTATACGTCGACTTCACGACCGGCACACAGACGTTCGTCGGCCCGCAAGGTGCGTGTATGGGCTCGGCGCTGCCGGTCACGGTCACGATTCAGAACGGCTGCTATCCATGCGAGGTTAGCTAGGGGGCGACATGGCGACGGTCCGCGTTACGCAGCGCACGAACAAGGCATATCCGCTGCATTTGTCGCGTCCCGGTGGTCCGCTCGAACGACACCTTGAGTTGCGCGCGCTCGCCGTGCAAGCGGCGTCGAAGCAGCGTATTCGTGAGTCTCCGCAACGTATCGACACCGGCAACCTGATCAACTCGATTCAGATTCGCATCTATTACCGGAACGGCATCCCCATTGCGCGCATCGGGACTGACGTCGAGTACTCGATCTATGTACATGAGGGAACGGTGTTCATGGAAGCGAATCCGTTCCTCCGTGATGGGCTGATTCGCGGGATGCAGCAATTCGCTTAATCGGTGCTACTCTCTGCGTATGGATTTCACAACGCGGAAGAACAAGCTCGATTTCACGGTCGACGGCGTGCAGTTCACCACGAAGAACGCGATCGCATCGGGCATCATCTTCAAACTGCAAGGCACCTTCGGGAAGCTCGGCGAGCAGGGGGCGGCGGCCGACAAGGGCGAAGCATTCGACGAACTGAAGAAAGTGTACGAAAAGATCCTGACGAAAGCGGCATGGAAGAAATTCGAACCGCTCATCGAAGGCGATTGCGACGACAAGTCGACGCCGATCGACCCTATGACACTCATCGACATCACACAGTGGCTCATCGGGGAAGGACTGGGAAAAGACAGTACGCCGCCGCAGGATTCCTAGCAGCATGGGCCACACATGATGAGGTGTGGCCGCTCTTCGACGGCTGGTGTGCCTCGCAGAACGTCGACCCGCTCGATCTGCCGTGGGATCGGTGTCTCAACCTCATCTACTTCTTTGCTACGCGAAACGCCTCAAAAGAGAAAAAGCAGGAATTCGACGCCGCGATGACTGAACAGACCACGGCTGAAACACTGCGGAAGATGGCGCTGACCAGGAAAAACGCCCTGAGAGCAACGCAGACGGCCGATAATGCACCGGTGGTACCCGAAGGTACACCGGATTCGCGTATGGCTCGACGTCCGGGGCTACCGCCGCGCCCGGCAGGGTGGGGAGACGACGAGATGGCGACTCGACAATCACTCGTCGTCGCGCAGGCACTCAAAGTAGGGTGATGACTACTCCCATAAGTGCGGTAGCGTAAAGGGGCCGCTACTGGGGGAATCATGTCTGACGCACTCGGCACTGCATATGTGGAAGTCGAACCCGACTTTTCGCAGTTCAATCGACTGATCGATGCGCGGATTCGAAGCGCGATGCGAACGCTCGAATCCCGCATCAGTCGTACCCTGCGCGGCGTAGAGCGTGAATTCGCTTCGTTCGGTTCGGAGGCGGCGAGCGAAACGGAATCGGCATTCCGAGAAATGGCGCGCGATGCCGACGACGCCGCCGACGACATGATCGATTCTATTCAGCGCGTCAGCGGTCGCCGTGTCAAGCTCGATCTCGATATCGATCGTGAAGGCACCTTCTCGCGGTTCCTTTCGTCGATCACCGGTGTGCGTCTTCCGATTGCAGGATTCACCGCACTAGGTACGGCTGCGGCTGCGGCGGCCGGTGCTGTGATCCAACTCGGCGCAGCACTCGCACCTGCGGTTGGCATTGTTGCGGCGCTCCCATCTGCGGTCGGCGTCGGCGCAGCCGCCATCGGCACACTGCAAGTTGCCACGGCCGGGTTCAGTGACGCGATGGCTGCCGCGTTCGAAGACACGGAAGCCTTCGACGCCGCAATCGAGAACCTATCTCCGAACGCGCAGGCAGCAGCACAAGCCTTCCGAGAGATCGTGCCTGAGCTGCAAGCACTGCAAGACTCGGCGCAGGATGCCTTTTTCGTCAATCTCGACGAGGCGATCACCTCTGTTGCAGCATCGCTCACTGGTCCGCTGTCCACCGGCATGACCACGGCGGCCGGATACGCCGGAGATCTCGTCACGGCGCTACTGAACGTCGCTGGTTCTCAGTCCGGCATCGACTTCGTGACGTCGAGCTTCGAGTCTCTGAACGGCGTGCTGTCACAGCTTGCGGCTCCGGCGGCTGCGCTCTTTACATCCCTGCTCGATCTCGGAACGGCAATCAATACCGCCTTCGGCGGCGACGCGGCTGTATCCGGTCTCGCGGCGATCGTGCAGCAGCTAGCAGACTTCATTGCGCAAGCAACGGCATCTGGACAAGCCGTGGCATGGGTGCAGAATGCCATCACGGTCTTTCAGCAGCTCGGCGCGATCATCTCGCCCATCGTCGACATTCTGCTATCGATCGGCTCGGCGGCGCAGACCACCGGTGGCAACATCCTCAGCGTCTTCGGGCAGGGCATTCAGGTGTTCGCCGATTTCCTCGCATCGGCGCAGGGTCAAGACGTCTTGATCACGCTCTTCGAAGCGCTCAATCAGGTGGGGCAGAGCTTCGGCACCGTACTTACAAACATCGCTCCGGCGCTGCCTCCGATCATCGAAGGCATTGCGGGAATTCTTAGCGTAGTCAGTCCGCTACTCGGCCCGCTGTCGCAGCTCGTCGGCTCCGTGCTGACAGCGCTCGCGCCGATCCTTGGCGCTGTCGCTGCTGCGATTCAGCCGCTCATCGGACCCTTGACCGAAGTGCTCAATTTGCTCGGTCCGATCCTTGTTGAGGCAATTACAGCATTGATGCCGATTATTACATTGCTTGCCGACCTGCTCGGGGGCGCACTTGGTGTCGCAATTGAGCTAGTTGCATCCGTTTTGAAGGCACTTGCCCCGATTTTGACGACCGTGCTCGAAGCACTGACACCAGTCTTCGATGCCCTGCAACCGCTCTTCGAAGTACTTGGGCTGATCGCCGATCTCGTCGGCACCGTGCTCGGCCCGATCATCGAAGCACTCGGAACGATCTTGCTGTGGCTCGTCGAGAACATCATTCTCCCGGTCGTTATCCCGATTCTCGAAGATCTCGCCGACTTCTTGACCGTCATTCTTGGGACCGCGATTCAGCAGCTACAGCAGAACTTCCAGCTGCTCGGGGACGGTATTCAGATCATTTGGGAGTTCATTCGTGACCTGATCATCTCACGTGCTGAGGAGATTGCGCAAAGCTGGCAGCTCATGATCGCGCTCTTTAAGGCCGGGTGGACGACACTCAATACCGTTGTGTTCACGCCGCTCAAAAACGGCATTAACACCGTAAAGACGGTAGTTTCTAATGCTTTGTCTGGAATTAAGGACGGATTTAACAATTTCGTCGGATATGTGAAGGGCATCCCCGGACGCATCAGCGGCGCGCTGAGTAGTCTATTCGCGCCGCTGGCTTCGGGATTCAAGTCGGCGATAAATTCGGTCATTCGGGGATGGAATAACCTCTCCTTCTCGATTCCGTCTGTCGACATCCCCGGACTCGGGTCGGTCGGCGGCGGCACGATCAACACCCCGAACCTGCCCTATCTCGAAACGGGCGGTTTCACGCAGGCACAGGGACTCGCCATGCTGCACCCTGACGAAATGGTGTTGCCGCTGACGAACTCGAACGGCATCAATGCACTTGCAGCGGCACTACGTACGGCCGGAGTCGGGAGCGGGGGCGAGCAGCCGATTCAAGTCGTGGTACAGATCGGCAATGAAACCATCACGAGTATGGTAGATACACGCGTGAATCAAAATAACCGGACGCTGACACGCCGCGCCCGCGCTGCTACGGGAAGGAACACCTGATATGGCAACGTTGACGGCGACATATCTCGACGATCTTGGGCGCGTGCGGCTCGAACTTGTCGACGGCGAGCCGGGTGTCCGTTATCGGGTACAGCGCTCTACAGCCACCGACCCGACATGGATGGACGTGCGCGGCGGGCAGTTCCTCTCGACAACGTTCACAACCATCGTTGATGACTACGAGTACACGCCGAACATCGTCAACACCTATCGACTGATCGAGCCGGTCTTTTACGACGCCTTCGACCGGGCGTACCCTTCGGCCGGAACGCTCTCACTCACCGGCAGCTCGACGAGTTACGCGTCAACGCCTGACACGGCATCGCTCGACTTGACCGGTGATCTTGACATGCGTGTGGACGCCACCATGACATGGGGAGGCACTCAGCAGGCGCTCATGGGTAAGTACGTCACGACCGGTAATCAACGTTCGTACCGTCTCACCGTGGAAAGTACGGGAAAGCTCCGTTTTACGCGTTCTCCAGACGGCACTGCAACCACGGGAATCAACTCCACGGTGGCCGTGCCGGTGACGAGTGGTCGTCTGGCCGTGCGTGTGACACTCGACGCCGACAACGGCGCGGGTGGACACACCGTCACGTTCTACACGGCTGCGAACGGCGTATCGGGGCCATGGGTGCAGCTCGGCACGCCGGTGGTGACTGCCGGGACGATCACGAACTTCTCGGGTACCGCGCCGGTCGAAGTCGGCTCGTCGAACAACGGTGCTCTGCTCCCCATGACGGGACAAGTACACGCGGCGCAGATACGTTCAAGCATCGCGGGAACCATCGTCGCCAACCCTGATTTCGCTGCGCAGGCACCGGGAACGACGAACTTCGTCGACTCCGCTGGCCGCACGTGGACAGTGCAGCCGGGAGCGTCGATCATCTCGATTGCCCCGGTTCCCGGCACCACGTGGGGGACGGCGAACACCGGGCAGACCTGGAATCTCGGCGGCTCGTCGAGCGGGTTCAGCGTGTACGTGAACAACGGTGTTGGCGTTATGACGAGTTCGGCTCCGGCCGGGCAAGTCGTCGAGCTGTATACCGATCAGATTCCCGGTGCTGAGGATGCCGAAATCACGTGGTCGGCAATCTATCCGAACCCGGCGAACCTGCTTGATCAGCCGGTTGAGTGGGGAATCGGACTGCGCACCGCAGATTCAAACAATACCTACGAGTCGAATCTTCGGTTCCGCACCGACGCTGATGACTATATTGTTGAGCTGCGGATCGGAAAGTTCGTCGCCAACGTATACACGCAGCTCGGTACCACCGGTACTATTGGCACCTGGATTCCGGGCATTCCGTGGCATGTGCGCTTCCGTGTGCAGGGATCGACGTTGTCGGCGCGTGCATGGCAAGACGGTACCACCGAGCCAGCTAACTGGAATCTCGTCGTGGTTGACACGTCGCTCGTCGCGGGAACCGCTGTGTACGCACGTGGCTACAAGGGCAGCGGCACCGCCTATGAGCAGTGGTTCGGACCGATCGAGTCGCACTCCATTCCTGAGAGCATTGCCGACACGGTCACGATCACGCCGATGCAAGACGGCGTGTTCCTGAAGTCGCTGACATATCCCATGCTGAACCGAGAACTCGACTGCGTCGACTGGCAGGAACTCAGCCGGTCGTCGCGCACGGCATTCTTCGATATCAAGGGACGTCACGAAATTCTCGGCATCGCCGATGTCGGTTCGTCGGCGTCGTTCTCACTCACCTTTATCTCGCGCTCGAAGGCCGAGAATCGCGCCATCGTCGCACTGCTGACGTACGGCGGCGTCATGCTCTTGCAGCCCCCGGGGGACGACGAGAACGAAGAATGCCCGACACTGTTCTCCGGCATCCCCGAGGGTTATGTCATGGTCGGCGACTCCGTACAGTCACGTACCGTATACGGTAAGCCGATCTGGCAATGGACGGTCGAATTCACTCGTGTTGCAGCTGCGGATGCGTCGAGCATTGTCCCGACCGTGATCACGTGGACGCAGCTATGGGACTTGATCGGGCCCGAAGGTACTTGGGAAGACGTCTGGGCTACGTGGTCGACATGGCAAGAACTGTGGCTCACGCCGGGTAATCCGCTCGCTTTCGGAGGGACAATCGTAGGATGACCGATCGTATTAACCGCGATCTCGCGGCGCTCTTGACGCCTGCGCCTTCCCGGGGTGTGCAATTCTCACAAGGGAAAATTCTTGCTTGGGATCGTGAAGAACTGCGGAACTCGATCGAGTGGCGCGGCATTACGCTCACAGACATCCCCCTCGTCGAAGGGCTGAACAACCTGACATTGAAGGTCGGCGACATTGTCGGTCTCATGGGGTGGGCACCCGAGAACGCGAAGGGAGTCGGCACGTGGTGGATCATCGGCAAGCTGTCGAACCCCGGTGAGTTCATTGCCGACCTCACGTTCTATCTGGGGCAAGTACGCTTCCGGACGCCGAACGATGCGTACGACCAGGTGTACTTTGGCGCGGACACTGACGGTAATCCGCTGTCAATCTTGTACTACGGCGATTCGAGTTCGTCGAAAGCGCTCGTGATCTATGGGCGTAACGTCCTGAGCATCCGTGACGTCAGCGGGTATGAAGTATTTGCCACGGATGGCGTGTCGGGAACTGGCCTGGCGCGGCCGTACCTGAACATCCCGCTTTATCCCTCGTCGGGGACGTCGGTAGGCACCGGTGGTCCGTTCTGGCCGCAGTTCACCAACGTGAACTATCAAGAGGTCATGCACGGCATTACGACGCTGTGGCATCCGCGCATCCGCGTCGGAGTCGCGACGAGCGTCACGAGCGGCACCGTCGATTGGCAGTTGCGTATCGACGGCGTCACGATTGGCTCAGGCTCAGGTACGGGTAACGGAACGTTCAACGTCACCGGTTGGGGATCGACGATCACTCCGGGAAATCAAGTCAGCGTGCAGCTGTGGTGCCGCAACACCGCTGGCAGCGCTTCGCGCGTGATCCCTGACTATTGCTACGGACTCCAGTCGTAATGGCTACCGCTGCTGATTTCGCATCGATCGTTTCAGGCTCGCACACCGCGAAGTTCCGCGCCGTGGCCGTGAACGGATATCAAGATGGCGAGACGCCGACCGGCACCGAACTCAAGATCATTAACGGGGACGTCGAACTTGATGCAACCGCCGATATCCGAGGCACCGCTTCGCTCACACTGGCCGAGCCATGGCCTGAGGTACGAAACCGTTCGCTCGCGCCATTCGGTGCGGAGGTGTTCATTGCTCGCGGCGTCGACCTCGGCGGCGCGGGCGTTCTGTGGGCACCGCTCGGATATTACCGCGTTAACGATGTCGAGCAGGCCGACGCGGCGAAGGGTCCCGTGCATGTCGCGCTGGAAGACCGGATGTCGACGATCATCGACTCTCGGTTCCTTGAGCCCCGGCAATGGCTGCAAGGAACGCTTGTCGGCGACATCGTCGAAGAGGTCGTTACCGAGATCTATCCGAGTGCAACGATCATCTTCGACGACGACTCTGACGAGTCGCAGCTTGGCCGCTCCCTGATCGTGGAAGAATCCCGATTCGAAGTGCTGAAGACTCTTGCTGACGGTCTCGGCAAAATTTTCTACTGGGATGCGCAAGGTCGACTCGTCTTCCAAACTGCCCCGGATGAAGATGTACCGGTGTGGATCGTCAACGCCGGACCGGGCGGCGTCATGGTGCAAGCCGATCGATCATTGTCGCGTGAAGGCATCTACAACGCCGTAGTGGTGCTCGGTGAAGGTACCGACGAGATGCCACCGGTTCGTGCTGTCGCGTATGACGCGCAAGCGTCGAGCCCGACGTTCTTCGGCGGACCGTTCGGCCAGGTGCCGCGTTTCTACTCTTCGTCGTTCATCACGACGCAGTCGCAAGCCGAGAACGCCGCCGTAAACCTGCTGAGGCAGTCCCTAGGCGCTCCGTACGACGTCGGTGCGTCTGCGGTACCGAATCCGGCGCTCAAGCCTTACGACGCCATTCGAGTCGTCTACAACGACGGTAGCCGCGAGATGCACATTGTTGAGAAGGTCACGATACCGTTGAACGTGGAATCGTCGCTGAACATCGCTACTCGGCAGTCGACCATCATTCACGTAGGGATTACCTAATGCCACAGACACCTACCTATGGGTTCGAGTTCGAGACGCCGCAGACGAAGCCGGGGATCACGCTCACCGGTGACATTGACGGCTCGTCGCCGATCCTCGCCGAACAAGTAGAGACCGTCATTGCCGGTATCGATGCCCGTACCACGGCGTCTGAGGGCGACATTGCTGCGCTGCAAGCCGTGTCGCCTAGCGACACGGGATGGATCGCACTCACAACGGCAGCCGCAGGCGGATACAGCGTCACGACGAGCCTCTATCGGCACTGGGGGCCGGTCGTGTCGGTACATATCGTGCTTACGCGTACCGGCGGCGCGTTCACCGCCAACAGTGCCGGTAACGTTACTGACACGACTATGTGCACCATCAATACGACGACCGCACGCCCGTCACAGACGACCTATGCGGCGATTCAATGTTCCGTCACGTCGGGTACGGCACTGCTGAACACCTCGGGAACGGTCGTGGTTGCCGACCTGCACTCGACGTCAGCAATCAACACCGACGACACCGTACGTATCTCGACGACGTACTTCGTCTCGACGTTCAACTAGGAGGAGACAAGTGCCGAACACATCGAATTACGCCTTCGAGTACGAGTCGCCGTCGTCGCTTCCGGGAACCACGCTCACCGGTGGCCCTGGGGGCGGTTCGCCGATCCTTGCGGTACAGGTCGACAGCACGATTGCAGCGATCGAAACGCGTGTTGACAACAACACCGACAGCATTGCGCTGAATACTGCGGCGATCAGCGCGAACGGCACGTCGATCACGGACCTTCAAAACTGGACACGACGCGGCACGGTATTGATCTCGTTCACTACGTTGAACGCGTCGACAGCAGTCGTCAACTTCGGTTTCACATTCCCCACCGTCCCAACCATCGTGACGAACATCGACTCCGGTGCAGGTGCGACTGCCCGGTGGGAATCGCGAGCGATCACGGCGACGACAACCGGCTTCACAATGTTCGTATATCAGTCGCAGGCGAATACGGGGACGTGGGTTGATATTCCGGTGTCGTATATCGCCACGTATCGAGCTTAGGGACGATTGTCCGCCATGTGACCCCGCACGACAAGCACGCCTGCGCGTGGTCATCAGTGAGCGCGAGCAGCTTCCCCGAGCAGATCGGGCAGCGTACGCGCCTCCGCGCACGCACGAGTGCCTTGCGCTGCCGCCATGTGAGGCCGCCCCACGTTCCGTAGGTTTCATTGTTCACGATGGCTTCAATGAGACATGTACGCCGAACCGGGCACGTACCGCATATCTGCGCCGCCGTGGCGTTCGGCTCGCGCGCCTTGTCGTCGGAGTCCCAAGGATCGAAGTAGCGATCCGCAAGGCTCCGACATGCGGCGTCGGCACGCCAATTGCGCGAAGGCTCGCGGCCGGAGCCGCGAGCCTTCTCACCCGGTTGAGTCAAGTTATCCCCTAAGCAAAGTACTGAGCGCAGATCGGGCCGAAGCCCTGCGCAATGCTCACCTCGTCTGTGAGCGTCCGCTGGCAGTTAATGCAGGTGTTGTACAGCGCGCCGTATTCGGCTGCCTTTTCTTTCGTCATGCGGTGTTCAGGCTTGATCGACTTCAGCGGACGCTGCCCGGTGTACTCGAAGCCGTCTTCGGTAAGGTGTTTCGTCGCGATGTGGCCGTTACGCGTGCGGTAGACCTTGAACACGTCGGCGCCGACCTGATAGATCCCGTCTTCGAGTTCCGGCGTCGAGTTGAACGCCTTGCGGACACTCGGCAGCTTCTCGTACTTTTTGATCTTTTCGGACGCGAGCGCTTTCGACAGCTTGTGTTCCTGCACCCACGTGATAGCCGCGAGCGCCTGCGCCGGGTCTTCGATCTTTTCGGCGAGCAGCTTCACGAGATAGTTAATCTGCTTTTCGGTGGCGGGGTACTGAACGGGGAGCGTGACGGTCATTGTTTCGTCCTTTCGTCGTGGTCTTTAAAGCATAGACCAGCGATCCCGGGAGCCGCAAGCGGGGCAGCAAAATATTTTGCTGCTGCCCCGTCAACGTAGGCGGCGCGGCGTCAACGTCTTGTCTTCGAACCGCTGCGCGATGCGCTCAGCGCCGCGACGTGTGCGGCATACACGCTGATCGATCGGGTCTTGACCCCAGTCGGCAGCGGCGTGCTGTACCCACAGCACTGCATCTGCACGCGAAGGTGCGACCATCACGAACCGGTATCGCAGCGTCTCAGCGCGGTAGGTGTGCAGGCTCGTCTCGTCTTTGATCCATCTCAACCGCATATCGGTTCCTTTCATCCGTTCTTCGCAGCTTCGAGAACCGATCGGCGGTACCCCCGAGCCTTCTCGCCGTTGCCGATCGCGAAAGCGTTCGGCTCCGGCGTCACACCGTACGCACGCATCCGCGTGTGTACTTCAACATCCGTAATGCCCATCATCGCGGCGATCCGAGCTGTCGAAACGCCGTGCAGTCCTTCGGACAGACGAAGCGCAACGTCGAGAATGTTGTGCTTCGCGAGATTGAGCGATGCCGGTTGTTCACGCCGCCACGCCTTACGAGCCGGGAGCGCCTTCACGTGTTCCTTTTCCATAAACCATACTCGTACGGGATCGGGCGCGCGATTCTCACCCTGTACGCGCACGAGCGCCCACCCGCCTTTTTCCAAGTCCTCAGCGTGCCAGCCCTTGCCGGTGGCGTCTTCGCCTAGCACGACGCGCGCCTCTTTCGAGCCCGCGACCGCGAGGCAGACTTGCGTCGTGAGCTGTCCGGCGATCTGCGAATCGAGTCCCGGACCGTTCCCCGTCATGGTCGGTTTCTGCGTCGCCCACCATAGTCGGATACCGGCAGCACGAGCGCGCCGAGCAAGCGAGCGGAGACCGCCTACCGAGTCGGGGACTTCCGCCATGAGTTCCGCGCCCTCGTCGACCGAAACGGTAATGTTCGGCCGCTCGTCGGTAGGCTCCCATAGGTCGATGCCGCGTGATTCCATGATGGTTTCGCGCTCTTTCATCTCGGCGATCAGCTCGTCAATGACGGTCTGCACGCCTTCGGGCTCTGACTCGACGCGCGCCGTGTGTCGCCAAAGTGCACCTTCGGTGCGCTTCAGATCGAGAATGACGAGCGCGGCGTGCGGCTTCGCGAGCGCTTCCGCCATGAGCACGCGCAGCGCGACCGACTTCCCCGAACCGGACGTCCCCGCGATGAGCAGCCGCTCATCAGTGTTCACTCGAACGACTTCGGCCGTGTCGGCGTCGAGCCCGATCCCTTCGCGCTCAGGCGACCATGTCAGATCGAGCGAGCGCGTGCGCGTGCGGACGCGCAGCACCGCGCGGTCGGCCGTACCTCCCGGCTTGACCTGCGTACGCACGGTGTCGGGAACGGCGAGCAGCGCGCGCACCTGGTCGACCTGCTCATCGAACTTCGCCGGAGTCCACAGCCCTGCGAAGCCGATCGGAATCAGCAGACCCGACTCGTCGATCACGGGCTCTTCGGGCAGCACTTCGTGCAGCTTGCGTTCAGCGGCGCGGTCACTCCATGTTGTGATTCGGTGCATGATCGCTGATTCTTCCGGCGTCGGCTTCATAGTTGACGGCCGCTGAAATCGGGAGATGAGCGACGGCTTCGACATTGACGGCGTGGGTGTGGCGTCTACCGCAGCGGCCGGAGACTCTTCGGTGTCGTCGGCGCGATGCGCCCACCCGTCCCACATCAGGTAGCCATACGTCAGCGGCCACGCGATCAGGAACTGTGGATCACCCTGCATGAGCGCGATCGGCGGGTAGGCGATGAGCGCGCACGGCACCGCGAGCGCGATCGTCGAGCGCAGCGTGCGCGTACCGAATGCGCGCGCCTTGATTTCCAGATCGGTCGACTCGCGCGCAGGCGCGCGGTACGGTGCCGGTGCGCGCTTCGAGCGGTGCGCGCGTGCGCGCGCTTCACGTTCAAGGCGCGCATTGCGCTCGCGCGCCTCGCGCGCGCGCATGTGCTCTTCGAGTCCATCGGCGCGCACCCAGTCACGCGCGCTCTCTGCATGGCGGCGCGCGCCCCGCAGGAACAAGTCCCACGAAGCGCGCGCCATGCTGCGCGTCTGTGCGCGCTCATCTTCGCTAACCACCGAAGAGTTCCTTGATCGCGTCGAGCGTTCCGAGCGAGAACGCCGTGTAAAGGGCTTCCATGAACGAGCCGACAATCCCTCCGGCCCCGTGCGAGGCCACTGGCAGCAGCACGAGCATGAAGATTGCCGTGAGGTTATACGTCGGGTCGAACCACATGTCAGCGATCACGGCCGCGAAGGTCGCAACGCAGATCATGCTGAAGATGACTTCGGTCGGCATCCCGGCGCTGAAGTTGTGCATGAACCGCGTGAGACCGGTCGCCCAACTCGTCGACCAGGTGGCCGCGTACATCATGATCGACCCGGCCGTAGCCACGGGCATCACGACGTACGGTGACCATCGCTGCCCTTCGAGCCGCTGATTCAGAACCCAAGCGACGATGAAGAACCCGATCGCCATCCATCCCGCTGCACTCGTGTGCATATCTCTTGTCCTTTCGTCCTGTGTCTGACTAGGTATTTCATTATACACCCGTCCGGCACGGCACACACTACGGGCCCCCTGAACGGGTCCCCGACCTGCATAAACGCGTTTTCGACGGGTACCCCGGCACAGCGTGCCGAGTGTGTCGAACTGACGTTTCCGCAGGTCAGCGTGCGAATCATAGTGTGCCGGTGGGGATGGTAGGTGTGTCGGAGCGGCACACCAGGTGTACCGGTGTGCCGCTCACTGTGCCGCTAGCTGAGGCCGAGCGCCTTGCGTACCGGCATCATCCAACGTGCCACGTGCCCCGGGGACTTCTTCGCGGGGATCGCGAGATCGTTCCGGGTGGGAAGCTGCCCGTTCGCCCGAATGAACTTCTCGATCCACTCGATCAGTTCGGCCGGTCCGGTGAAGTGCGCCGAGACGGCTTCGATCATTTCGGCCGTGGTGTGTGCACCGGGAAGAACGATGCGCGCGGGCGCGCTCTCGACAGCTTCGGGCGCGCGCTCGTCGGTGTCCTCGTGCGCGCTCATCTCGCCGACGGGCGCGGGAGGTGCGCTCACGGGGCGCACTGCGCGCACGGTGCGTGCGCTCTGCGCGCGCTCATTCCAGGGGTTCATGTGCGCGACCGCTTCGGGAGCGAGCGCGCGCGCGCCGACGTAGCGCGCAGCGATGCGCGTCTGAATGCGCGCGCGCATCTCGTGCGTGAGGATGCCTAGCGCGTCGGCCTCTGCCCATGCGCGGTCGAACGCGCGCCGGTACAGACTGCGCGTGAGCTTCGGGCCGACGTTCGCCGCGTGTCCATGGTTCACGATCCGAGTGATCAGACGTTCGGTCACGATCGTCGTCGCATCCTGCGAGGTCGCCTTACCGCGCTTCAGACGCCACCAGGTGATCAGAGCAGACGGCTTGTGCTCGCGCCCGAAGGTGATGACCACGTGCCACGCAACGGCCGCGAGAAGCGGCCACAGCGCGAAGATGACGCTGCCACCACCCCACCATGCGACGACGCTCATGAGCGACGCCATGAGCCACACACCGGCCTCGTACCGGTTGAACCCTTCGCCCTTCGTCATGTGCCAGAGCGACAGCGCGCCCAGGATCGCCAAGAACGCTTCGAAGACGACCACGACGCTGATCGCCGTGTCGAGCGAGTGCAGGCCGACGCGGTGCAGCGCCGTGATGGACGCGTGCGCGCTCAAGTTCGTCGCGGCGAGCGCGACGAGCGCGACGCCGCTCAAGAGCGCGATGCGCAAGCGCGCATCCGCGCGCGCACCGGATTCACGACGCGCGCGCTTGCGCGCTGCGCGCGCTTCGAGTTCGGGGCGCTTGAGTTCGCCCCAGATGCGCGCGCGTTCCGATGCGCGCGCTCGCGCGGTGCGCGCGCTGGCCCAAATGATCGTGATCGCCGTGAGCGCGACGAGCGCGCACGCGAGCGTCAGAGAGCTGTAAGGGTTAAGCGTGAAGTTCATCGTTTCGTCCTCTCATCATGTCGTCAGCGAATTGTATCAGAGTACGAAAATGAGCGCGCATCCGGGGGATGCGCGCTCATCGCGTGGTGCGCGCTCATGCGCGCTCACTGTTTACTTACGTGTGCGATACCTGGTTAGCTCACGATCGTTATGGCATCTCCGACACTCGCGTTTGCCGTTCGGGTATCGGTAAGTGTTTGCTTCCGTGTACTCATGCCCGGCCGGGCAGTGCGTCTTGACTGCGTTCTTCGCTGCTGGTCCGCTACCTCGCAAGGTGTTCTCGCGGGAAGTCACAGCTTCGAGATGCGTAATTTCTACGCATAGCTTGCTCCGGCAGCCGCGCGCCTTGACGTGATCGATGTCGAGCCCTTCCGGAATCTCCCCGAACGACCATGTATACACAACCCGGTGCGCTTGACGGTTTTTCCCGTTCAGCTTGAAAACACCGTAACCCCGCGATGAGGCAGCTTTCCATTTTCTACATCCGTTTTCGTCCGGTTCATCAACTTTGTCCCAAAATCTACGCTGTATCTCATCCATAGAGGCACTTCACGGATTCGAACCGTGGAATACTCCCTTTGCAGGGGAGTGCTTTAGACCGCTCAGCCAAAGTGCCATGTGGAGCAGGGAAGACGCCGCGCGGAACCATGGATACGCGTCGTCTAACCCCTGCGTGGACCGTGACGGATTCGAACCGACAACCCTCTGTTTGCAAAACAGACGCTCTACCGTTGGAGCTAACAGCCCGTACGGCGACAGGGACTCGAACCCCGAACCAACACTTTGTAAGAGTGCCGCTCTTCCATTGAGCTATCACCGCGTAGCGAACCCGGGACTTGAACCCGGAACCACGATCGTATCAGGATCGCGCTCTGACCAGTTGAGCTAATTCGCCATGTGAGCAGAGTACCCGCCTTCTCTGCTCCGGCCGGACCGAAATCTATCCCTATCCGACCACCCTTACAGACACGCATTGACCGGTGTGCCGTGCTATCTGCGTACCTCGCGCAGGATTCGAACCTGCGACCGCAGAGTTTAGGAAACTCCGGCTCTGTCCGCTGAGCTAGCGAGGTGTGTGAGTGTGAGGTGCAGAGTTCGAATCTGCTTCCGCTATGCGGGTGTTCCTTGGTACGTATGCGCCCCTAAACCCCTCACACTCCGTGCCCCGTCTAGGCATCGAACCTAGGACCCGCGTATTAAAAGTACGCTGCTCTGCCACTGAGCTAACGAGGCTCTGTACGCCGTGAAGGATTCGAACCTTCGACCCGCAACTTAAGAGGATGCTGCTCTACCTACTGAGCTAACGACGCATGGTTATGAAGTTGTTACGTGTCTCGCCGTGGGTTCGAACCACGGGCCCCCGGGACTTCACTCCGGCGCTCTGCCAACTGAGCTAACGAGACATGACAAATCTCAGCGACGAGATTTGGCGTCTTGCCGAACACGACAACTCACGTTGCCGAGCCTTGAGCCACGGGACGGATTCGAACCGTCGACCACCCATTTACGAGACGGGCGCTCTGACCAGACTGAGCTACCGAGGCATGGAACTGTATGCCGGTATCGAACCGGCTCCCTCTGTTTGGAAGACAGATATGCGGCCTTTACACCAATACAGCGCGCCCCGAGAAGGAATCGAACCTTCGACACCTAGATCCGTAATCTAGTGCTCTATCCGCTGAGCTATCAGGGCTTGCGGCACGGGCTGGATTTGAACCCCCGACCTCTCCCTTTTTCGGGAGCGCTCTACCAAACTGAGCTACGTGCCTGAACCATGGCACCTTGCAAGGTACTTACCATGGCCCCATCCGGCCGACCCTTAACTAGTACAGGTCAGCTAGTACTCGCCTCCGGATTCGAACCGGAACTGAACGGCGTTTGAAACCGTTGCCTCTGCCGTTGGGCTAGACGAGCGTAACGCGAGAGGGAGTCGAACCCTCACTACACGGCCTCTGAAACCGTTGCCTCTGCCAGTTGGGCTACCGCGTCGTACCCTGAGTGAGATTCGAACTCACACTGAACGGCTCCTTAGACCGATGCCTCTTCCGTTGGGCTACCAGGGCTTATGAAGTTGGGGAGTGTGACGGGACTCGAACCCGCAACGTCCCGGACCACAACCGGGCGCACTGCCTTCGTGCTTCACACTCAGTCGAGACGGAAGGAATCGAACCTTCGCTCCCCGCATCCCAAATGCGGTGCCTTACCATTGGGCCACGTCTCGTCAGTGAGGCTCGGTGTGCACTTCCGAGCGGGACTCGAACCCGCAACCTATCGCACGTCGGCGAATTCTCTACCAATTGAGATTATCGGCCGAGCCTCACAGCGCCATACGTGGGGATCGAACCCACTACCTTCCGCGTGACAAGCGGATGCTCTCCCAATGAGCTAGTACGGCATTCCCCGGCGCAATGCCCATCAACGCCGGGCGGATGGTTCGACGTTCCAGCGTCATGTGAACCATCCTCGTACTCCGACCGGGACTCGAACCCGGTACCCGAGAGTGAAAATCTCGGATCTTAACCCATAGACGATCGGAGCTTGCAACAGTGCCTCCGCTGACCTACCGCTGTACGCCTCAGCTCACGACGCCAGCCGCATAGGACTTTTACAGGTTCGGCACTGTCTTGCTGCTCGCCCTAGGGTCGAACTAGGAACCTCCGCGTCCAGAGCGCGGCGCAACTGCCAGTTGTGCTAGCGAGCATCGATATGAAGTTGTCGAGCTGCCCGGGGTGGATTCGAACCACCGACCACACGATTAACAGTCGCGCGCTCTGCCGCTGAGCTACCGAGCATCGGCTTGCTGCCCCGCTTGGATTCGAACCAAGAATCTCTAAGTCCAAAGCTTAGCGTGCTGCCAGTTGCACCACAAGGCATTTATATCAGAGCCGGGGATGAGGCTCCCCCGGCTCCCGACCGATGGCATGGTCGGGGCGACCTTCTTCATATGCCTCATGTCGCCTTGTACGGGTTACGGGATTCGAACCCGTGATCTTCAGGTTGAGAACCTGACGAGATGACCGCTACTCTAAACCCGCTCGGCTTCCGGGGACTTGTGTCCCCGTGAAGCTTAGTTGCCCGACGTATTGAAGTCGATCTCCGGAACGACCGTCTCAGGCCGGATGACGATCCGGTGGTGCCACGGGTCGACGTTCAGTTCGTCGAGTTGGATCACCATATACGTGACGTTGTCCGAGAGGCCGAACATGTGCTTCACGTACGATTCGGGGTTGTTGCTTTCCGCGATCTTGCACAGCACTTCGAGCTGATTGCCTTCGTCCGTGATCGAGCACCGGCCTTCGACCGTGTACAGCACCTCGTCAGTGATCCCATTGAGAACGAAGATCTCTCGGTTCACTTCGAAGTTGTCGGCCGCCGTGGTCATGTTCTCGTCCACGGTGGTCGCCTCGTCAGTGCACGCGCTGAGCGTGAATCCGAGCGCAGCGACACCCGTCGTGGCAACGATGGTCTTCGTGACTTTACGCATGATATCCAGTCCTCTTGTATCCTATATCTGTCTTGCGCTCGTCGGCCATGACTCTATGATCATGCCCTCCACGGCTTGATCCACGGCCGACGAGCAGTGCCCACGGTACGACTCGAACGTACAACCTACGCCTTCGGAAGACGTTGCTCTATCCATTGAGCTACACGGGCTGAGTTGACGCCGTGGGTATCGAACCCACCACCCCCGAAGGGACCGGCTTTACAGGCCGGTTGCCGCACCTGCGACTGACGCCATCGTGCCGGACGGAAACTAGTTGTAGCCCGCGTCCGACACACGTAGTCGGTTCGAACGACTACGTTCTGCGTTGCATCTTCGAAACTCGGGTACAAGATACAACACGGTATGAAGTTCTCAAAGCGGAAGATAAAGGACTCGAACCCTCACGTGTTACCGTGGCCCGGTATTCGACACCGGTTGCGGACCATTCCGCGCTATCTTCCATGATCCGGCAGCACTTGCGGTCACCTAGCCGCATCAGCCTAGTTCCTACGTACTGCCGGTTCCCCTTCTCCCGTGCCCGTTGATCGCGTGGGAACGAAAGTGGAAGGTGAGGGAATCGAACCCCGGCCCGTGTGGACCGCCGAGTTAGCAACCCGGCTGCGCTTACCAATACGCGCACCTTCCATGCGATCGACCCGAGCCCGTAAGGTGCAACCCCCGAAAACCCCTGACCTCAGGCCGATCTCGTAGCGGGAACGGGATTCGAACCCGTACCGTACGGCTTATGAGACCGCAGCTCTAACCGTTAAGCTATCCCGCATCGTGCGGCGCTTGCGCGCCTCGTGCGTGCCGGGGACTCGAACCCCGATCCATACCGACGAAGGTCTGTGCTCTGCCAATTGAGCTAACACGCGTACCACGGAACCACCCGCAGCCTTTACCGGTCCCGGTAGCGAGCCGGGCCGGTCGATCCGTTGCGATGGTTAGTCGCGTGATCATTAAGTGTACGGATCAACACACTCAGCACCCTCACAAGGAATCGAACCTCAGTCAACCGCTTTGGAGACGGCCGCCTTACCACTAGGCTATGAAGGCTTGTGCCGGGCCGGAGCCCGGACTTCGATCGTACCAAGCGCCGAAGCGCTCGTCGTGCTACTTCGGGTTCGGCAGCGTCTGCCCGTTGTCCCAGTCGAGATCATCCCAGTCGTTGTCAGTCTGCATGTTCGTCCTCTCGTCGGTCCGGCGTGTTCTGCCTTGATGTATTAAACAATAACATGGGTGCCCCGGGCGTGCAACCCGGGGGTACCCCCTTGCCATTTCCGCAGCTCAGAGTGCGAACCACCGGTAGCCGTGCGGCTTGACATACCGCGTCTCGGCGCGCTTCTCCTTCGTGAGTTGGCGCAGGCTCGAATACACCTGTTGCTCCTTCTCGTCGAGTGCGATCGCGAGCGCTTCCTTCGAAACCCCTTCGACCTTGTCGGCCGCCTGTAGCAGCTCGTGCACGGCGTTGTCGCGGTCGATCGTCTCTTGCGGCCGGGGCCGCCCGCGACCGCGCTTGGGTTCGCTCTCAGCGGGCGCGGCGGGCGGCTCCGGCTCATCGGTGGCGAACGTCTTCGGTTCGTCGGCGACGGGCGTGATCGCATGGTTCAGTACCGCGTCGACCTTCGCGCGCGTCTCGTCGCTGATGACAGCGGCCGGGATGACGGCCTCACCGGACTCGATCACGGTCTCTTCGTCCTGCTCGGCCGCCGGGATCGGCACGACGCCGCCCGTCGCGAACGTCGAGACGTCCGGCGCATCGACGATGTCCGCACTCTCGGCGTTTCGCGTGTCGTAGGGAACGGCCGTGGGTTCCGGCGCTTCCGTGGACTCTTCGGCCTGCGCTTCCGCTACCGCGCGCCGTCGCTTGGCAAACGCATTTTGTCGGCTTCGTGCAGTGAACACTATTTGTCCTTTCCTCGTGTGCTGTGATTCTACCATTTATGAAAAAGAGGGTGCCCGCAAAAGCGGGCACCCTCATGAGCCGGGTCTAGAATCCAGCGTCGTCGTCGGTCGCGACACCCGCGCCGGAGTCCGAGCCGTAGCCGAGCGCTTCGCCCTCAGTGAGCGAGGGGAACTCAGTCACTTCGATCGCGCCGCCCGTGGGCGGCTTGATCGCCCACTGCACTTCCATGTAGTCGCCCCACTGGGCGTCTTCCTTTTTCTTGATCTTGGCGCGGAAGGGCTTGCCCTCCATCACCTTCGCGATCTGCTGCATGGTCGGCTTGTGCTTCACGAGCGTGTCGAAGGTGATACCGACCGCGCCGAGACTCTGCATGAACTTCTTCGCCATGCTGCCTTCGGAGGAACGGATCACATAGAACCGCTTGATCTCTTTGCCGGAGTGCGGGCCACTCGTGATCTTCGAATCGACTTGCACCATGAGGTTGCCCGACCCAGACACCTTCCCCTCCGCCTTCGTGACGATGAAGTCGTATTCGCCGTCCGGGGGCAGGGTGAGCTTGTCTTCGACTTCGGAAATCCAGTCATCCCACGTTTCGTCTGCCATTGTCCTTTATCCTTTCGTTTCGGCCGTAGCCGGGAAGATGAGACGCATGATCTGCGTCAAGTTCGGGTTATCGTACGCGGCTTGGTTGAATCGATCTTCGAAGTTCGAGCCGGTGACGTACAGCGGGTGGGTTTTGACGAGCGCTCGGAACACCGAAGCGGCGTCGTCGGCGATCATGCCTTGCTCGTTCTTCATGAGCGCCTTCTTCATGAACACGATCGCGTCGAACGAGAACGGCAGTCGCCCCTGAATCCCGCCCTGCATGGCGGGTCGGTGCTTGCCGTCTTTGAAGACGCTATGCGCTGTCGCCGCGAACACGCGAAGCGGGTTCGACGGGTCCGACACCCGCGTCATGATACGAGAGGTATCCGAGAGGACGCGACGCCGGATAGCGCCCCAGTCCTGAATCCGGAAGTCCTCGTCGACCTTGCGGATCGCTTCGATCCCCTGCTCTTGCCCGACCGTGAGCGAGTCGAGCCCGATCGACACGAACGGGTGATCAGTGCGGTCGAGCCATGGCAGCGTCTGCGCGAGGACTGCGGCGCTCGTGACCTTCACGATCGCAATGTCCCACGTTCCATCCGGCTTCGGCGGCGCTTGGGCTGGATTCCACAGTTTGAGCCGGAACGGCTGCCCGTCGCGGTTGGGATTCGATCGTCCCTGGAAGAACTGCCACTTGCCTTCGATGTCCAAGATCACGCATGGCGTCGGCATGGTAGCAAGCAGCGATGACTTGCCATGCTTCGTCTCGCCGTATACCAAGAACGACGCCGTTTCCAGCTCATTGAACACTTCAGTCACTCATCATCTCCTCTCTGTCGTGTTTATCTATTACATAAGTCTATCACAGGTGCAGCGTACCGCGCGTGCGGGTCCCGTTCTTCGAAGAGGTCGCGGATGGCGTCTTCAACACGCGAGCCGTCGTCGAACATGCCACAGATGTCGAAGAACGAGCAATCCCATGAGCAGTCACGCGTGACGGTGGGCTGCGCGAACATCTTCACGCCGATCTCGCCGAGCTGCGCAATGCGCTCTTCGAACTCGATCACATTCGTGATGAGGCCGATGAGCCGGAGCCGATACGACTCAATCTCTTCGGCGTTGTGAATGATCGTCTCGCGCATGTAGAACGGCGGCTTCGCCGTCTTCCCACGCTTGACCTTTCGCAGCATGTTGTATAGCGCGCCGTCGACATGTTGATCGGGATACACGATCGAGAGCAGCAGGTGATAGTGCAGCATCTGCGGATCGCTCTGCAAGGTGGGCAGCATCTGCGTGAAGTTCTGTACGGTTTTGTGGTCGACGAACTGCGTAAAGCCGGTGACCTCGTCGAGCACGCGAGCGTCGAGCTTGCCGACGATCTCGACAGACTGCCCGAAGTCAGCGCCGAGCTGATCGGCTGTGATGCTGATCTGCTCTTCGGCCCCGATCACTTGCAAGTGCGCGTCGGCTCCGGTGTCGGTAAGCCACTCGAAGTAGCCTTCGACCATGGCCCGTTCAAGGTCGGTATCTTTGCGGAACTTTTCGAGCACGTTTAGATCGGGCTCGACGCCGAGTTTCTGACACTGATCGGCATACCCGACGAGCGCCGCGCCGATGGCGTGTTCGAGCGCCTGCCGGGGATCGGTGGGGTTGTCTGGCGTGTAGAACGCTTCGAGCGCGGTGTGCACCCGGGTGCCGGACTGCAACGGCCCCACGGGACCGTGCAGTCGCGGCGCGAGGCGGCGCACGTGCCGCAGCCAGTACCGGCGCTTGCAGCGCTGGAAATCTTTCAGGTCTGACTGCGAGATGCGCCGAATTTCATTCACCGAAGAATGCCTTTCTCATCTGGTCGGTAACGTCGGCATCGCATCCGGTGCACAACGTCTTGAGTGGTCCGGTTGGGTTGTCGCTCAGAATTGTTGCGTCCCAACCGTTCAGGTCTGCCCCGCATTCGGGGCAGTTACCCACGTCCCTCATCACGGACCCCCGTCGATCATGTCGTCTTTGTACTGCTCGGCCTTCGTGATCTCGGTGTCGATGTCGATCATGTCGTTCAGGTATTCGGCGTGCTTGTTGCACACGTCGGCGGGTTCGAACCCGACAGTCTGATCGAGCAGATCGAGCGCTTCGATCTTCGCGGCTTCGGCGTCAAGGTGCTCCGTCGACTTCCCGGCCGCCTTGAGTTGTTCGCGGTCGCGCACGATCTCTTCGAGCCGCTGCATCTTGGCGTACAGCTTTTCGACCTGCGTCTCCTCGATCGTGTCGGCCGTGATGATGTCGATGATCGTAATCGCCTCGTGCTGCTCCGACCCGATGCGATGCACCCGGTCTTCGCCCTGCATGTTGTCGATCAGCGACCACGACCGTTGCAGCCGCACAAGCGTGTCGGCGGCCGTCATGTTCAGGCCGACGCCACCAGCCTTGTACGTGAACAAGATGTACTTGAGCTTGCCGGACTGGAAGGCTTCGACCGTCTCGTCACGCTGCGCGCCGGTCACGCCGCCCGTGATCACGCCGTACTCGATACCGGCAGCGGCGAGACGCTGCGCAGCAAGATCGATGAGCTGCCGGTGCTCGGCCGCGATGGCAAGCGGCTTACCGGGGTTGTCTTCGATGATCGACATGAGTTCGTCGATCTTCGACGACGGGTCGGTGAGCGTGACCTTCCACGATCCGACGTCTTCGGGCGTCTCGCCCTTATCGACGTCGCACATGGCAGAGGCGAGTTGCAGCAGACGCGTCGCGGCCGGGAGGTTCCCGTTCATGACGAGCTTGTCGCCCGACTCCGTGGTCAGTACGTACTCGTCGGCAACCTCCTTATACGCCTTCGCCTGCTTCGGGCTCATCTCGACGTGGCGCACGACGCGCGTCTTCGCCGGAAGCTGATCGAGCACGATGGACTTGAGCATCCGGCGCATCCGGACGTCAAGCAGCGACAGAAACTCGTCACGCGTGGCCGGATTCAGACCGGTGATGGTCATACCACCGAAGGCGTTGAATTCCTTGAGCGCGTATCGGTCGATGAAGGCCGACTTGCGCGGGAATCCGGCCGGGTCGATCGTGTGCAAGATCGACCAGATGTCGCCCGGGTGGTTCGCCACCGGCGTACCGGTGAGCGCCCATCGGTATTCGACGGCTGGACCATGGAAGACGCGCCAGATCGCGCGGGACTGCAAGGCGCGCGGGTCCTTCACGCGGTGCGCCTCGTCGAGCACGCAGACCTTGAAGGGGATCGCGTTCAGTTCCTTGTCGTGCGTCTCGCACTTCGCCGGAGTCAACGCTTCGTCGCCCGACACCGGGTCACACTCGCGGCACTTCTTCAGACGCACGGAGCCGTACGGCGCGAGGCGCGAGTGCAGACGCACCGATTCGATGTTCATGATCATGATGAGGTTCGGGACGTCGAGCGCTTCGGCGATCTGCTTGCGTCGCTTGGCGGCCGAGCCGTCGATCACGACGGCGTTCGCCTCCGGGAGCCACTTCGCGACTTCGCGCGCCCAGTTCCGCTTAGTGGAGTTGGGGCAGACGACGAGCGCGGGATACGCGCCGCCTCCGTACTCGGGAAGGATCATGTCGACGCGGCGCATAGCCGCGAGCGTCTGAAGCGTCTTGCCCGAGCCCATTTCGTCGCCGAGCAGCGCGGTACGCGCCTGCACGAGGAAATCGGCCCCGGGAATCTGGAAGGGGTACAGCAACTCGTCGTGCTCGTTCACGGGCGTGTACGGCTGCACGGGCTCGCGCGCGTCGCGCAGCTGCAAGATAACGTCTTGTCGCGCCTTCTCGCCTCGCGACCAGATCCCGAGCATCTTGCCGACCTTGAGCCGGTCGCCGAAGAGCGCCCGCGCCTGAATGCACGCCGCCCACGATTTTGGGAGCGTCCATCGCTTGGTGTCGGCGTTCCATTCCTTGCCCGGAATCTGAGACACGAGCGGCTTGTCTGCCCACAACATGTCGTGCAGAACGATCCGGCTGCCCGTCTCGTCGAGTTCTGCGATGATCGGATTCATCTTTGTCCCTTCGTCTCGTCGTCGATTTTCATCATAGCACCGTTCGATACGGCGAGCCATTCCGGGTAGTCAACATCTTTGAGCAGTGCGTACGCCTGCCGGGCGGCGTCGGTGGCATGGCCCATCTTCGCCGAGTGCCACCCCGCTCGACGCAGCGCGACGTCGTTCGCAAACTTGAGATTCGCCTTCATGTACTGCCGGATCGGGTTGCTCGTGTACAGCTTCGCGAAGGCGCGCACCATGCCGGTAATCTCAAGCGCGTCGCCCTGCTGCGAGGACTTCGCGGTGCGTGCATTGATGATGAAGCGCTCGACGGCGATGTGTACGCCGCTGAACCCAACGTAGTCGCCTGCACGCACAACAAGGTTCCTCATCATCACCGGCATGTGTTCGGCGGGCACCTCGTGCCGCATGATCTGCTCGTCGAGAAACCCGATACGAGGACGGTTCGAGTACACGAAGATTCCCGTCGTCTTGCCGGGGTCGACACCGAAGATCACGTATTGCCTAGACATTCTTCTTTCTCCGCTTCTCTCGACCTCTAATACGGTCACATTCCCGACAACGGCGCTGTATTCCGTGTCTTCCTCTGGTGTATCCGGTGTTTTCCGGAGTGTATTCGTGTCCGTACTTACAGTGTGTCTTTGCTTTGTTCACGTTCCACGGCTGTGAACGGCGAGTGTTCTCGGCTTTCGTCACCGGTTCTAGATGCTGCGGAGTCACACAGCGTCGATGCAGGCATTCGGTACCGCCCGGACATGAGATGTCGGCAGTGTGGCACGTGTGATCTAGCTGCATACCATCTGGTATCGGACCTATCACGAACTCATAGGCGAACCTATGTGCGCCTCCCTGCCTGCCCGCACCTTTGAAGCTGCCGTACCCCTGATGATCTAGCGCGGCATCCCACAACATGCAGCCTTCCGAGTTCGGCGGGAGCGCCTTCGCCCAAAATCGGTCTTCGGTGCTCCCGTACACCCTCGTTGGTGACAGCGTCTTAGTAGGATCGCCGTGCCTCTTCCATCTGCGGTAGTGCTTTTCGCACCAACCCTTGAGCGTGGCCGTTCCCCCGCACTCATCGACATCGCACAGTTGATTTGACATCTGACCTCTTTCCTAACTGGTAAGAGGACAGTATCACAACTCGGATTTCTCGGCCCATCGTTTCCCGGTCGCCCCGCCCGAAGTGAGCGGCAGCGACAGCAGCTTGTCGTCGTTCATGATCGTGTTCATCGTGGCAATGGCGTCTTCGACATCATCGTCCGGCACTTCCGAAATCGCTTCGTCGTGCACGGCGAGCACGAGATAATCGCCGAGCCCGGCCGCGTCGAGTTCGAGCAACTTCGTCTTCATGATCTCGGCCGCCATACCCTGAATCATGTAGTTGACCAGCGGATACAGCTTGCCCGGATCATCGGCGATGAAGTGTCGCCCGGTGATCGGCGACATGACGTACGCCGAGCCTTCGGCCTTGTACCGCTGCGCTGCGTCGCGCTGCACACGACGCTGGAATTCCGGCACTTTCGCGAACGTGCGCTTGTAGTCGGCTGCGAACCGCTCGATCTCGGCAAGAGGCAGGTGCGTGGTGCGTGCCAGCCGCTCATTCCCTGCGCCGTAGTTGGACGCGTACACGTACGACTTCGTCAGCGACCGACGCGGGTCTTTCTTCACGATGGACGGGTCCGAATAGATCGTCTGAGTCATGAACGTGAAGAAGTCGCCCGGCTGCTCGAACGCGGCGAACAACCCCGGGTCTTGCGAGAGGTGCGCGAGCAAGCGCAGTTCAACCTGGTCGAAGTCGAACATCACGAGCGTCGTGCCCGGGGACGACACAATGCAGTTGCGCACCACGATCGACAGCGGATCGTCCTCGTCGACACGCGGCAGTTGCTGCAAGTTCGGCTTCGACATCGACATGCGTCCGGTCACGACGCCGAAGCCGGTCGTGTCCTCTTCTTTGAATCCGAGCGTGTTGATGCTCGGGTGAATCCGACCGTCCCGCTCGGAATACTCAAGGAACCGGCGCAGATACGTCGATTGCAGCTTTTCCACGCGCTTGTGCTCTTGCAGTAGCTGCGCGAGCGGGTGCCGGATGCCTTCGAGCGCGAACTTGTCCAGCGACCACGCGCCTTCGGGCGTGCGCTTCCACAGCGGCACTTCGTCACGGAGCAGCACGTCGATGATCTGCTGCGACGATCCGAGGTGCACGCCGAACTCGTCGATCCCTCGCTTCGCCAGCGATGCGTACAGCTCGGCGAATTCGTCCCGCTTCACCGACGTGTACTCGCGATCGATGAGCACGCCCTTGCGCTCCATGCGGTCGGCGATCCAACCTACCGACAGTTCGATGTCGTACGCGCGCGGCGCGATGCGCGCGACCTCCGGCCAGTGGTGTTCCCACAGCCGGACCGTCAGCACCGGGTCGAGCGCGGCGTACACCCAGTACACCGCGCACGGTCCGGTGGCCGTGATCGGGATCGTCGCCCACGTGTACCCGCCGGAGCGCATGACGTCGTGCAGCTGCTGCTGTGCAGCGGCTGCTACCGGGTCGATGTGCCGGGCGCACTGCTGCTTCAGTCCTACTGAAACGGTGGGGTTGACGATGTGCGCCAACATCATCGTGTCGTCGACCAGATGCACCGGGATGTGAATCCCGTGCTTTCGGAGCATGGCGATGTCATACCGAGCGTTGTGCGCGACGAATCGGCCGTGCCGCTGCCACCGGCGCACGATCTCTTCGATCAGTCCGTACCACCGGTCGAGCGGGATCGCCCACCCGGTGAACCGGTCGCCGAACTGCACGAGGCGCACGGAGTCGAGTTCGGGGGAGAGACCGGTGCCTTCGGTGTCGAAGCCGATCCGGTCGCAGGTGAGGCTGGAGAGCCAATCAAGGCACTTCGTCACGTCTTCGTACGTCTCGACGAGGTGCAGGCTCACGCCTTGCAAGGCCATGGTTCGTCCTTTCGTCAGTCATCAGAGCAACGAAGCCCCGCGCAGTACGCGAGGCTCGTTGATTTCTATCTTACTCCGGCCGGTGGCTGCGCATGAGCCGGATGCCGGGGAAGTCGTCGTCAACGTCATCAGCCGCAGGCGTCAGACGCATCAGTGTACGGATGCATACTGTTAGTGAAATGCTCGCGAGGGCGACAGTGCCTAGCACGATCATTAGTAGGTACAGAATTACAGAGAGTGAGCTCAAGTCCATAGCGGGACCCTTGGGTGGTAATGGGTGAATTACGGCAAGCATACGAGAGACCGGCCCCGTGGTCGGGACCGGCCTCTGTGTCGTGCGTCTAGTACTGATTCACGATTGCCTTGAATATCTCGTATTCGTCATGTTCGAAGACGAGTTCGACCGTGTCCGCAACCGTCGTGATAACGATCTTTCGTGTCGTCGGATCGCCGTTCGTCGGCCAGATCTTCACGAAGCTGAGATCAGCGTCGCCGATCGTGTGCTTCGTCTGTTGATAGACGGGTCCCATCATGAGTCCTCAACATTCTCGGCCGGAGCCGGGTACTCGACTTCCGCCCATGTGTCCCACATCGGCACCGGATCGCCGCCGAGTTCGTCGGCGTCGTGGTTGCGCGTCACGCGGCACCGGAAGGATTCGATCGTCTTCAGGTCGATCCCTTCGTTCGCGAACATCGCACGAGCGACGTTCACGAGGTTCTGCGTTGCGGCGAAGGCGTCGTTACCCATGCCGCCGCGCACGGTCATGAAGTCGGCTCGCATCATCTCAGGTTGCTCGCTCAATGCATCTCCTCTTCGATGCCGCAGAGTCGACGCGCAACCGCGTGACCCTCATCCTTGTCAGCTTCGCCGGTCACGACGAGGAACTTCGCGAGCACGTCGAGCATTCCGCGCCATCGGTCGTCGAGATCGTTTCGGTGCTCTCCCGTGGCCTTGACGGCTTGTTGCAGCCGGACTTTCTTCGCATGGGCGCGTTTGACGAAACTGATCATCTCTTCGACTGCTGCCGCATTCAGCGACTCGCGCTTGCGATAGCCGTTGATCTGCTCGCGCAGCTCGTCGACCCCGGCAGAGACCGGGATCGTCTCGACTCCGGCCTCATACATCCGCTCGCGGATGCCCATGTAATCGGCGTACGCCTCTTCGAGTACCGAACGAGCGACATGCGCGTAGTCCGAACGCGCCGGGAAGGCGTCGGGTCGATCGACCTGTTCGTGCTTCCCGTCGTACTGCACGGTTCCGGCCTTCGTGTCGACCACGGCTAGCGTGAAGTCACCGAGCATGTTGCGGTTCATCGTGTTGAATCCGGCCGCGAGCAGGTACGCGCACATGACCGCATCGTCGTGGCTCACGCTCAGCGACGTAAGCTCGCCGACATCTTCGCCGGTCGTCCGCGTCAGCGAATACTGATGCCACATCACAGTCCCCCGAGGAACGAGCCGAACTGCACGAGCACGTACAGCAGGACGATGATCGTCGCGAGCGCGGCGACGCCGAGCACGATCGCCACGGCGAGCGCGCAGCCGCTGAGCTTGCGCTTGTCCTCTGCATTCATATTCGTCATGTTTCCTTCTTCCATGGTTCCTAGTCTTGCTCAGTCTCGAAGTACGCGCCGTTCGCCGTCTTGTGCTGCCCGTCGTGGTCGCGGTTGCGTACACACTGGCTATTCGCCGGGTCGACGAGCGGGTTCGGGAACCGCTGCGCGAAGCATCGTTGCCCTTCGACGGGTTTCCCGTTCACGAAGTAAAAGAACTGCTGGTATGGCTCAGGCTGAGCCTGCGGCGCTCCGGCCGCGAGCACCGCATAGACATGGGCGCGCATGACATGTCTCGTCTTCGAGTCACTGTCGATATACAGCGGTTGACCGTTCTCGTCGCGTCCAAGCGATAGCTGTATCTGGTGTTCGGCCTTGTCGGCGTAGTACGCGAAGTCTTTCGTCTCGTCACTCATCGTTGTCGTTCTCCATCCGCGTTTCACACGCTTCGATGATCGCCCGGATCTGCCGGATGGAATCTTTGATCCCGAACCGGCTCCGCTGCGCGGGAACGCTCGGTTCCTTCGCGCGTTCAGATTCGAGTTCGGTCAAGGCTTCGACGACCTCTTTCAGGACTTCGACCTTGATGATCATGATCGTGCGTTCAGTGGCGTTCACTCCGACCACTCTTTCAGCAGCACGATGTTGTCGACGTGCAGCGTCCCCAGCTCGGGGCTTCGCTCGCAGATCTGGGCTTCGATCTCTTCGATCACTTCCGCGCTGTCGATGGGACCGCCGGAGCGCTCGTAAAAGCTGCGGCCGGAACCCTTGGCGAACTTGTATGAGATCATGTACCTGTACCGGTTAGCCATTCTCGGTGCCTCCGTTCCGCTCGATCCACGACACGCGGTACGCGACCTGCTTGTTCGGCATGGTCAGCGTCGCCCGGTGGTGTTCGTCGCCTGCCTTGTCGGTGCTCGACGTGTACGCGAAGCCGAGACCCATCTCAGTAGCGATCTGCTGCATGTCGTCGGCGTGCGCGTTGAACCGCGCCTCACGCTCGTCGTGGTCGCCTTCGATCACGCAGTACAGGAATTCGATCGGCCCGAAGTCGTGCACCGGGATCTCATCGTTCAGCTTGATTGCGTCGCCGAGCTTGCGCAGATCGTCGGCGATCTGCGTACGGCGTTCGTCAGTGTCCATTCTCTATCCTTCATCGTTTCGTCGTAGTGCCCGGTCCAACGGCAATCGGACCGGGCGGCTTCCCCGCAAAGAGAAGAACTATTACTCTCGTCAAGCCTAACATATATGTCAGAGTCCCGCGAGCGGGTCGACGTCGGCCCCGTTGCGGCTGCCTTGGGGGATCACCGGCTCATACCGGGCGAGCAGATCGGCGATGCGTTCATCAACGCACGCAGCGTCACGGAACGCGGCGGCGTTGTGCGGCGGGATCGCCATGTCGCCCGTGTCGCGCCGGAAGTCCTTCTTTGTAGGCACGAATAGCTTGCGGAGCACGTCTTCGGCATCCTCAGTCCAGATGATCGTGTCGCGCTGCCACTCGCCTTCGATCGCCGACTTCCCGAGCGAGACGAAGACGTATTGCCAGCGCGCGATGGGCTTGAACCGGCCGTCGCCCTCATCTTCGACCGGCTGCGCCCACAGGATCGCCGTATCAGTCCAGCGGCAGCGCGAGCAGCTTTTGCCCGGCGCGGGCTTCGTACCGGGCGCGTGGTTCAAGTGCGTCTTGCGGTATGACGAGCCGAAGCCCAGTACGCGCGCGTAGAACACTTCGCCGGTGTCGTCGGCCGTGAAGAACTGCAACGGCAGGTCGGCGATGCTGTCGACCTCGGAAGCGTAAGGGTAGTCCGCCATGAAGTCGGCGAACGCCTCGGTTCGTACATCAATCGGCGCGGTTGTAGTCGACATATGTCGTCCTTTCATCATCGTGTCGTCGTCTTGATCGGTCCGGCAGCGGACCGGCACGACGAAAGCCTAGCACGAGCGGTATTATGGTTGGTAGACGACAGATGAAGGGATAACAGATGTGGCTAGTGTGACTTATTCCCGGTTCGCTTCGGCGCGCCCTGGAGCTGTGGCGTATGCCTGCACGAAGCTCGGGTTCCGCGTGTTCCCGCTGCGTGTCGACACCGGGACGCCGGTCTTCACCGAGTGGCCAGAGCGTGCGACGAGGGACTTCGAACAGATTCAAGGTTGGTGGACGGGCAACTACGCGCCGTGCGGCGTCGGGATCGCCACCGGACCGGAGTCGGGTATCTGGGTGCTCGACATCGACATGAAGCACGGGATCGACGGCTTCGCCAGCCTGCGCGACCTCACGCACCGGCACGGCGGCACGGTCGACGAATTCACGCGCACCATGTGCGTGCGGACGCCCAGCGGCGGAGCGCACCTGTACTTCCGATGGAACGAGGCAGCCGACGCCGAAGGCGGCGTGCGCAATGAGTCGTCGGGGAAGATCGGCGCGGGGATCGACGTGCGCGGCATCCGTGGGTACGTCCGGGCTCCCGAGGTCGGCGCGTACCGAATCGTCGAGCGAGCGGGGAAGCGATTGCTGCACGTTGCCGACGCGCCCGATTGGCTCGTGCCGCTGTGCAAGAAGCGCCGGGCGACCACCGTCGAGCCCATGACGAACGCGGACATCCGCGCACGCATGTCCGATCGCGGGCAGGCGTGGGCGAAGTTCGAAGCGGCCGAGAGCGTGCGGAAGTTGGCACGTTCGGCGGCCGGTACGAGGAACGACATGCTCAACCGGACGGCGTACCGTCTCGGTACGCTTGCAGCTCTATACGGCGAACCGTCTGAGGCGGATGCCCGCGCGTGGTGCTTCAAAGCAATGCGCCACGCCGGAGCGAACGACACGGCCGAGCAGCAGATGCGGACCTTCACATCCGGTTGGGAATCCGGTCGGGCAGCGCAGACGACGAAAGTCGCCGATCACGCTCCCGTCCGTGAAACGTAGAAAGGGACGAAAAGCGATGATCGACGACCAGACAGATAACCCTGAAACCGACCCTAGCACGCCCGAAACGGACGACTTCGCCGCGAGTATCGTCGGCGGCATCACCGGAGCACGGGAACGCGTTGACGAGACCATGCCGGACGCCACGGCCGTCGTCGACCTTGATCAGGCATACCGGTTCCTGCCCGAGAGCGTTGCGCTTGACGAGCCGGTGCCCGGACCGAAAGAGCCGGACAAGGTCGCGCGGTTCCTCTTGTACCTCTTCGCGGACGCCGGGATTCACCTGAAGCACTGGCGAGACGAGTGGTATCTGTACCGCGAAGGCGAGACGGGCGGCGCGTATCTGCGCATGGGCGGCGCGGACAACCGCTATGCCGTCGCCGACGCCGTGCGAACGCTGCTCGCCGACGCCTCGTACATGCAGGCGACGAAAGACGGCATGGAGCCGCGCCCGTGGAGCCCGAACACGTCAAGTGTGCGAGAAGTGACGGAAGCGATGGCGTCGCAGATGCGCATGAGGGAATCGATGGAAGTTCCCGCGTGGTTGCGCCGGTCGGAGCAATCCGAGACGATGCCCGGCGACGAGATCACCTGTGTGCGAAACGGCTTGCTGTGGTGCCCGCGCGAAGGCGGAACGGCGGCACGCACGCTCGTCGACCACACCCCGGCGTTCTTCACGGATACGGCCGTGGCCGTGGCGTACGAGCCCGACGCGCGGTGCGACCGGTGGCTGAAGTTCCTCGATGAGCTGTGGCCGGGCGACGAGGACTCGCACGCGCTCTTGCAAGAGTGGTTCGGGTACGTGCTCGCGGGCTCGACGGGACTGCACAAGATCTTGACCCTCGTCGGGCCGAAGCGCTCGGGTAAGAGCACGATCGCGTGGGTACTTGAGCAGCTGCTCGGCGGCACGGGGCAGGTCGACCACCCGACCATGGCGCGGCTCGCCGAGCCGTTCGGTCTTGCGCCGATGCTCGGGAAGCGGCTCGCGGTCGTCGGCGACGCGCGTATCGGGAAGTCGGACGCCGCGATCGTCGAGAAACTGCTCATGATCTCGGGTGAGGACCCGGTGACTGTGAACCGGAAGAACCGCGACGAACTGAACGTGAAGCTGGACGCTCGGATCATGATCGTGTCGAACGCGATGCCGGACCTGCGAGACACGTCGGGCGCGCTGGCGTCGCGGTTCCTGCCACTTGAGATCAACATCCCCGGATTTCTCGGCCGCGAGGACTTCACACTGAAGCGGACACTGCAAGACGAGCTGCCCGGCATCCTCACGTGGGCGCTCGACGGCGCGGACCGGCTGTGGGACCGGGAAGGCCGATTCACGATCGGCGAGTCGGTGCGGACGGCGATGAACAACGTCGAACGCTCGTCGAGCCCGATCAAGGCGTTCGCGAGCGATTGCCTCGTATTCGATCTTTCACGGGATGCCGTGGCGTCGAAAGACGCGGTGTACGAGGCGTACACGATGTGGTGCGCGGTCGAAGGATTCAACGCTCAGGGCAAGAGCGTGTTCTTCCGCAATCTGTTCTCGGCGTATCGGGGCGAGCTGGATTCCGCACGCCACCGGGTCGACGGCCGCCAAGTCCAAATGCTCATCGGCGCTCGTCTCGGCTCCGAAATCTGATTACGGAGAGTAACGAAAATCGCTGTGCAGGGATCGGGGCGATCCCTGCACAGCAACCCTGCACAGGGTTGCTGAGAGTGAAAGTCTAGTAACTTGGTTGTATATCGGGTATAGGGTGTGCAGGGATGCGTGCATGGATGCTGTGCAGGGTTGTGTGCAGAGTTCTTTGAGGTTCTGACCTGCGGTGTGCAGGGATTGCAGGGGTTATCCTGATTTCTTATGTGAGAATCTAAAAATTAGAACATATGTAGTAGAACATAGAATGTAGAACTGAAAATGCAATCGATCCCTGCACACCCCTGCACGGCATCCCTGCACGGGCCCGAAAACCGATCACGGAAAGTGACATTCGAGAGGACGACCGATGGACGACGAGAGCGATCCGACATACGAGCTTGCGAGGCGGCCGTACTCCGGCGAGCTGAACGTGAGCCCATGGGATGCGATCTTGAGCGAGGTGCGCCGGAGCGCGTACCGCGCGGCGTGGATCGATGAGCGGGTCGACCTGGAAGCGCGACGGGAGCGAGCGCTCATCGACTCGGACGGCGGGGACTTCGAGAAGGCAACGGACTATGAGATCGCCGTGCGCCTGCGGGGCGACGAGCTGCGGCAGTGGATCGAGCAGAGCCGCAAAGAGCGCGCGCACCTGACGAAGGTGGCCGCCGACGCGGTGCGCGCTGGACTGTCTGAGCGATACATCGATTCGCTGCGCGCTGAGGCGCAGATGATCGCGCAGGCGCTCACGAAGGCGCTCGACGCGGCCGAGCTGACGCCGATTCAGCGCGCTCGCGCGAGCGAGGCGCTGCGCGAGGCGCTGGCCGACATGGGCCCGGTTCTCGCGGCCCGGCAGGACAGTATGGCGGGCACCGTGGCCGTACGACCGGAGATAGGCCGCTAAGGGGTCTAGCGTCCACGCTCCCGGCCTAGCACCCCGTTTCCTATACCCGACTACCCCCGGATTGCCAGCGCGAGCCGTGGGGCCGTTCACGGGAACCTGAACACGGGCGGTCGGTATTCAGGGAAACGGCGACTTCCCTGAACTTGAGTCGACCCGACTCAAGTCCGGGCGGGAACGGGATAGCTTTTGAGAAGTGTGGTTCCCGCAAGTTATCTTCGGGCGTGTCTGCGCAGAGCACGCAAAAGGGGCGATCCTCTCGGATCGCCCCTCGCTTAGTTCCCGACGCCGCCCATGGGGCAGCCGGGTTTATGTGGTCGCTGCCCGCAAGCGGAGCAGTTGGGTAGTGGCATGGTTACCTCCTTAGCGGTCGAACATCCCCGTGTCGATCACGCCATCTTGGAAGCCCTGCGTGTGCTTCCCCTTGCGCCTGCGCATGGCGTCTTTCACGAGCTTCTGCTTCTTCGCGTCGAGCTGATCGAGACGCTTCTTCTCGGGGTTCTTTCCCGTACGAACGGCGCGCATGACCTCGCGAAACACGGGGTCGGCATCCTTCGGTATGTCCTGGTTAGGCATGGTTACCTACCTCCGATGATCTTGTCGGCCTGCTCGATGATGCCGTTCAGTTCCTTCATGCGCTTCTTCTGCGCAGTGGTGAACGTCTTGCCTGCGCTGCGCATGATGCGCTGCTTCTCTGCACGAGCATCGTCTTTGATCTTCTGTGCATTGATCTTCGTGATCTTCATGTGATCCTTTCGTCTGTGTCCCAACAACTCTAACATATTCCGGGACGCAGGGATGGGATGGGGTACCCCCTTCGGGGGTTTCGGTCGAATGTCAGATTTGTCGGCGCGGGGGACCTCCCGCGCCCCGCCCCCGAAATCACACCGTGTTTGGAAAGCGCTTACCAATCGAACCGAACATGTTAGGCTCACCGGATGACGAACACGACGAAGACACCAACCGAAACCCTGCTCTCGTACTTCACGTACGAGCACCTGCCAGCCGACCTGCGTGCGGTCTCCGAACCGTTCGCCGGACTGGCATACGAACTCGCTGCCACGCTGCCAGCATCCGCAGAGACGACCGTGGCACTGCGCAAGCTGCTCGAATCGAAGGACTGTGCCGTTCGCGCGGCGCTGGCCCTGCGCGAGGCGGACTAGCCGTGTGGAGCTATGAGGAACCCGAACCGCTGACGCCGCCGCACTTGGCGAACGTCGAGCTTCATGAGTACACGGAGACGTTCCCGCGTGAGCACGCCGCCGGACACGGCCGCTGCGGAGCGCTCCCGGCCCGCGCGTTCCGGCGCAAGTACCCGCTCGGGTGCTACCGCGAGTGCAGCCACGAAGGCGCACACTCGGCCCTCGCACGCACCGCGCAATCGATGGATCGCAAGGCGCGTATGAAGGGTTGGCGTCCGTAGGCAGCGAAGAGCCCCGCCTTTCGGCGGGGCTCATGTCCTAGGCGAAGCAGTAGTTGATCTTGTCGCCGCGTCGCTCGTACTCGTCGAGCGAGGCGAAGATGATCGATTCGGAGTGCCATGTTGCGTAGTACTTGGCCTCGTCGGCGGTCTCGAACACCTTGCCCGGCTCCGTGATCTGTCCCCGGACCGTAATCCGCAGGTTTACCCGACCGTCTTTGCGGCCTGAGATCTCGTACCCGTGCGTGGTGATCCCGATCAGATCATCGGTGCCGCTCACGGAGCGGAACCCGTCGATCAGCCACGACTTCGACCACATGATGTGTCCCTTGATCTCGTACCCGGTGGGGATCGCGAACCCGATGCGGTTGACGTTGCCCTGAGCGTTCATCGTGTCGTCCTATCGTCGTACCCTGTGGTGTTGTATCTGCAACTCTAATCGAATTCCCGGCAGGCGTCCACCCCTGCGCCCAATTTTCTCAAATATTTTTCGGGCAGCGAAAAGCCCCGGCCTCGTGAGCCGGGGCTTTCGGGAGACTGGCAGCGTGTGCCGTGTTGAGCTTAGCGCATCCGCAGTTGGGTGGCCGTCATGCCGTGCCGGTCCGGGCGTATCGGACCCTCGTACGCGATCTGCACTTCGCCGCGACCCCGGTACGTGTACGAGCCGCATCCGGCCGGGCAGTCGGCGAAGCCCTTCGTACCGTCGATGTACTCGCCGTACCCGGTACCGCCGCACACCCCGCACGCTACGACTTCGCGCCGCCGCTGCGGAATCGGCTGGTATTGCAGCCCCTCATACTCCGCAAGCTCGACGTAGCGCACCCGCTTCCAGCCGCCGAACGCCTTCACGATCGTTTCCACCTGCTTCCAGCGCGCGCAGTGCCGTGTTTTCCGCGTGCCCATGTAGTTGGGGTGGTCGTTCGACACGTCCCAGTGCTTGCGCGGATCGTCGTCATGCCTGCGGCACACGGTGCACCCGTCGAGCACGGCGCGGTAACCGCGCGGCTTGAGATTCCCCTCAGCGTCGAGCGCATCGAAGTAGTACCGCCCGGCGAACGCTTCGGACCCTTCCCGGTTCCAGGGGTGTTCCCCGTCCGGGAACGGCTCGAAGAGCACTTGCAAGGCCGGTGGTTTTGGTGTCCTCATCCCTGCATCCTTTCCCACGCGCCGACGACGGCCGCCGAAGCAACGGCGAGCCCGACAAAGAGCATGGCGATCGACAGAGCCACCATGAGGTCGTCCGTGGGGTCGGCATTGAAGCCGACCGCTCCCGCTCCGGTCATGAGGCCGAGCCCCGCGATGTACAGCGCTGCTACAGTCGTGCGGCTCATCGCTCGCTCCCATTGATCACGAGTACCGCGAGGATGCCGAAGAGCAGGCCAATCACAGCCTCTTCGAAGGTGATCGTCTTGCTGTCGTCGAACGAGGACATCGCGAGCAGCGTAGTCACGCCGCCGACCGCCAAGAGGATGAACCGGACTAGGTTGTTCCGTTGCTTCACGTTCATGTCGTCGTCTCCTCCGCGCTCATGACGTCTTGCCATGTGTCCTCGTACACGCCTCCGGCGTCGCGCACGTGCGACTCCGACAGCAGCGCCTTCGCCTGCTCTTCGGCCGCCTCCGCGTCCGGGGCTTCGACGGTCAAGTGATACGAGATGACCACCCAGACCTCAACTGTGTACTGCTTGTTCGCCATCATCGCTCTCCGTTCTCGTACCGCATCTGAAGGTCGCGCTCGGCGCATGTCCCGCACAGCTTCGAACCGTTCGCGCCGATCAGCGTCGCATGGAACACGATCTTCGTGTGCGGCTTGCACAGCGGCTTGAATCCGAGCGCCGAGAGGTGTACGACGCGGCCTCGCTTGTCGGTGATGGGGTGGTTCATCGTTTCGTCCTTTCGTCGTGTTGACTAGCAACTATGACGATAATACACGAGGACCCCGACCCGCAAGGGCCGGGGTCCTGGAATCTACGCCGGGACGGTGATGCCGCGCTCCCGGCAGTTGTCCGCGTACCGCTCGTAGCAGGCGACGCAGTACCGCGAGCCCAACTCGTTGATACGGGTGGACAGCTCCGCGCACCGCACGCCCGTTTCCAGGCTGCGGTTCCAGCACTGGCCGTACTGCTGCTCGATCCACGCGACGGCGTAGTTCTGCGCCGCAACGGCGTTGTCGAAGCGCTCGGCGACCGGCGCAGGCGAGCTGCTGAGCGTACGGTGCTCGGCGTCCGCGTCGATGATGTCCAGGAGCGCGCTGCTCTTGGTCCGCGACGTGTCGAGGTACACGCGGATCTTCGTGCGGCCCCACATCGCGATGAGCATGTTTCCGTGCTCCATCGAAGGCGTCCAGTGCAACGTGACCTTGTCCATGATGACCTCCAAGTCGTCGAATCGTCCTGTCGTCCTGATGACTTCTTAAGCCTAGTAGCCCCTGCACGAAGGTGCAAGGGCTACGGCAAATATTTTTGAATTATTTCGTTGTTGCTGGTCAACCGCTGTACGCGAGGTGCATCGACGCCACGGCGTAGTACCCGGCGACGTACAGCAAGAGCAAGAGCAGCATTCCGGCCGACGCGAGATCCCAGTCCGAAGGATCGATCACGTGCGCCCGCGCGGGACGTGTCGGCCGACAACCTTCGGACCGATCACCTTCACGCAGTTCTGACACTGCGGCAGCTCGGCCGCACGGTCATATTCGTCCTGCGTACCGGTGCCGTACCAACCTGCCCACCCGGCAATGCCGCACTCGGCCGAGAATCGCGAGCCGGTGAATGTGCTCAGCGCGTGCGTGACCCTGCCGTTCTTCAGGTACAACCACTCGAAGGCCGGTGGCGGTGCGCTCATGATTCCAGCTCGGCGAAGAACGTGATGACCAGGTTCGCCCGATCGACGCCGAACTTCTCGGCGCACACGTCCATGATTTCGACTACCTTCGCTGCGTCGAGCTTGCCGTACACCGTGACGTCGGTACATGAGATGTGCTCGCCCCCGTCGACCGGATCGGCGTACTTGCACACGATGTAGAACTCACGCTTTTGACGCCGCGCCATCACTTCCCCGCCTTCGGCGCGTGGCGGAACCACTTACCTTTAACGCGGTCGAAGGCGTCGTATGCGACATCGTCGACCGGTTCCATCCGAGCCGGAGTCGCCGTGCTCGTGCCGAACGGCGACCATCCGCCGGAAGCCTGCCCCTTCGGGTTCGACTTCGAGACCTTGCCCGGCGTGATGCCGCGTCGCTTGAGTTCGGAGCGCTGTGCGCGCGTCTGCTTGCTCTTCATCGCTTATCCCTTCCCGTGGTCGTGTCGCTGCATGTCCTCGCAGTCTTCGACGCGCTCGCCGCAGGAGCCGCAGGTGTACGCGTCTTCGTACTCGTCGTTCGGCATGATCAGTCCTCGTCTTCGTCGTTCTCGGTGAGCTTCAGGAACTCGTCTTTCGTCGGCAGCTCATCGAACGACCAGTGTCCGAGCAGATGCCCGTACCCCGACGCCGTGAACGTCCGCTTGTCGAAGTTAACGACGTACGTATACTCGCCGAAGTAGCCGAGCCGGTACGGCTCGATCTTGCGGTCTCCGTACACGTACCCGGCCGCGAGCGTGCTTGCCGGATCGCCTTGCGTCTCGCGCAGCAGTACGTACCACTCGTCGAGCTGCTTCGTCGACACGTTCGTGTTCGCGTACTGCTTCAGGGCTTCGATCTGCTCGGGCGTGGGAGTCGACGAGTCGTCGACCACCTTGAGCGCCTGCACAGCCGCGTGCGTCTCGGGCTTCGCGTAGTTTTCGCGCAGCCATTCGAGCACGTCAGCGCCGAGTCCGGACGGGTACGAATCGAAGTGCACGTACCCGGCCTTCGTCTCGCCGTCGATCACGAATGCCATGTTGCCGGAAGTTCCCATGTTGTCGTCCTTTCGTCGGATGATCGGAGGTAGCCCCTCCCCTGGATACTCCGGCCGAAGCCGGAGTATCGCAGGCAGGTTCTACGTCAGCCACGAAACGAGCAGGTACCCGCCGATGAACAGCACAGCAAATATCGCTGTGTAGACGAGCAGCAATGTCCAGTATCCCGGTGGGCACATCACGAACCCCCGAGCGCAAGGCCGAGCACGGCCGCGATGATGAACACGCCTGCGAGGAACACGCAGGCGATGAGAAAGTGTCGCCAAAAGATCACGAACACTGCACCCCCTTCGTGAGCGCGAACCGATCGGTCAGTTCGGCGCAGCGTGGGCAGAATTCGAGCCACGCGAGCGCGGGAGTCTTGTCG
>Ga0207660_10000040_pt1 | contig 63792 bp, 72 predicted proteins | sample KBSC73BmetaG_FD_184335 | JGI IMG/M metagenome (GOLD analysis project Ga0207660, IMG submission 184335) | Corn rhizosphere microbial communities from Kellogg Biological Station, Michigan, USA - KBS C7-3B metaG (SPAdes) (version 2) | ecosystem: Host-associated > Plants > Roots > Rhizosphere ... | reverse complement strand
GGATTCGATCCCGGAGACTTGAACTAGGTGATGAGATGACCGACACTGACCTGTCATCAGTGGAGCGACTCCAGCGACTTATCGACCCACTTGGCGGTTCGTGGGACGTGACGTTCGGCGAGGAACGAGAGGAGGCGGGCATTCTCTCGTCAGGTTATAATGACCAACATCTGGAGGGAGACGACGTGACCATAGACGTCGTACTCGACACGAAGGCCCCAATGGTCAGTGGCGGCGGCTACGCCGACATGTCGCTGATGAGTGGAACGCCCTGGGAGGGCATCCTCGTCGTCGAGGGAATCGAGACCGGCGATGGGCGCGAGTTCGCGCTCAACGCGATCACGTGGGCGGAGGTGCCACTGCCGCTGCGTCGCAACATCGAGGACTCGCACGGTGGTGTGCCGACCACCAAGACCGTGCTTGTCGGACGCATCGACGAGGTGTACCGCAACCCAGAGAACCCGGCGGAGATCCGCGGACGAGGTGTCTTCGATGACGCAGGTGTTCATGGCGCGGAGGCGCTGCGTCTCGTGAGTGGCGGGTTCCTGAAGGGTGTGAGTGTCGACCCAGACGACATCAAGGACGCGGACGTTGAGCTCATCTTCCCCGAGGACAACGAGGATGAGGAGCCGATGGACGATGACATCCTCGTGATGTTCATGGCACCTGAGAAGACTGTGTTCCACGCCGGACGACTGCGGGCCGCAACGCTGTGCGACATTCCCGCATTCGTTGAGGCGCAGATCTGGCTCACGGATCAAGCACCCGCGAGTGAGGCCATCGCCGCCGCGGCTGCGGGCCACTTCGGCGAGCTCAGCGATACGTCGTGGAACGGCGCGGCGCAGGAGGCGAGGCTCGGTAAGACGCACAGCGTCAGGACCGCGAAGCAGGCGTACGCGCACGTCGGCGTCGGTGACACGAAGGTGACGGCCCGCTTCCTGCACCACCACATTCAGCAGGTCGTCCTCGCAAACGGGAGTGACTCTGTCCAGGTGCGGGAGGCCAACCTAACCGCGTGTAGCATCGGTCTCCGTGCCATCAACGCGGGACGTGCTCAGGCGCTCACGGAGTCGGAGCGGAAGGCCGCATACACCCACCTCGCCGAGCACCTTCGCGCCGCGGGGTTGGTGCCGCCACCGTATGAGACGAGTGACGTCTTGACGGCCGACGCATCTGACGAACACCTCGTGCGTCCACCCAGGGAGTGGTTCGAGAACCCGAGGTTGACCTCGATCACTCCGCTGACGATCACCGAGGAGGGTCGAGTCTTCGGTCACGGCGCCGAGTGGAACACGTGCCACACCGGAATGGCGGACGTCTGCACGACTCCGCCGCGAGAGGGTGAGCACGCGTACTTCCGCCTGGGTGAGGTCGTCACGGCCGACGGTGGACGTGTCGCGGTCGGTCACATCACGCTGGGTACTGGGCACGCTGCCACGCGTGGCCTCACTCCGCAGGCGGCCGCCGAGCACTACGACAACACGGGCACGGTGGTCGCCGTGGTCGCGTCGGGTGAGGACGAGCACGGCATCTGGGTCGCCGGAGCGGTTCGTCCAGGCACGCCCGAGACCAGAATCCAAGAGCTGCGCGCCGCGCCCCTGTCGGGCGACTGGCGTCGCATTGGCGGCCAGCTGCGGCTCGTCGCATTCCTCGCGGTGAATCGACCGGGCTTCCCGGTTCCGCGCACGAAGACGTTCCTCTCGAAGGGTCAGCAGTACAGTCTCGTCGCCGCAGGCGTTGTGACGCAAGACATGCGTCACATCGAACGCCAGGTCGGTGCCGAGGCCGCGCTGCAGCGAATCGCCCGGAGCATCGGTCGGGATCCTGCGAGTCGGATGCAGGAGTTGAGGAAGCGAGTGAGGGGAGAGTAACGATGTGCGGATGTCGTAAGAGCAGCACGGCCGTCGCGACGCCAGAGCAAGTCGTTGCGTCGGGTACGCCCGCTCAGACCGCGCAGCAGCGGCGAGAGCAAGAGACCAAGTCGCAGGAAGCGGCACTTCAGAACGCACGGTCATGAGTGAGTACAACCGCACGGTGGTGCGTGTTGTACTATGTACACGGGCCGGCTGATCGACATCGAGGTTACAAGTGGACAAGAAGAACGAGGGCGTCAGTCTGCCTGCCGATCTCACCTCGTTGGACGACGAGGAGCTGGCCCAGCTGGAGCAGGACGCCACCGCCGAGTTTGACGCACACGTCGACTCGAACGAGGGAGACCCGGACGCGCGACTCGCTCGCGCCACCGAGCTCGCCGATTACATCGACGCCGTCCGGACCGAGCAGGGTACGCGCGCCGAGGCCGCCGCCCAGCGGGACCAGCAGGCTCAGGCGCTGCGAGACCGGGTTCGCCCGCCGCAGGCCGAGGGTGATGAGGACGGCACAGAGGGTGAGGGCACGGCGGAGGTTGTCGAGGGTGAGCCGGTCGGCGTCACCGCATCGACCACCGTCATCGCCGATCGTACGAGTGCTACGAGCGCACTGCTCTCGGGTGCGCCGGTACCGCAGGCCACGCGCAAGCTCAACCCGAACCTGTCGGACATCAAGCGCAACGCGCCCAAGGTGGACGGCACGGCGAGGCGTCGTGAGTCCGTGCTGGTCGCATCGGCCGAGATCCCGAACGTGTCGCAGGGCAGCCGACTTCCAGACATGGACGCGCTGGTCGCGGCGATGATGGGTCGCGCTCGCGCGCTGCCCGACGCCCACGCCGGTGTTGACCGGACCCCGTGGTACCCCGTCGCGTCGATGCAACTGGACCACAGGTTCATGCTCGACATGCGGGCGACGCCCGAGGAGGTCAACGAAGTTCTCACGGCCGCGGCCGACGTCGAGGCGCTCGTCGCCGCCGGCGGCTGGTGCGCGCCATCCGAGATCTCGTACGACTTCTACAACATCGTCTGTGAAGACGGGATGATCGACCTTCCTACGGTCGGCATCAACCGCGGTGGCATGCGCTGGCCGACGTCCGCGTCGTACGGCGACATCGTGAACAACTTCTGGACGTGGAACGAGACGCAGGACGTCGCCGCCGTGACGGGCACCGGCCAATCCGGGACGAAGGTCTGCTACCGCGTGCCGTGCCCAAGCTTCAACGAGGAGCGACTCCGCTGCGACGGCTTCTGCCTCACGGTGGGCAACCTCATGTCGGACGCGTTCCCAGAGCTCATCGCGAACCACACCCGCCTTCTGTTCGCCGGTCACGCGCACCGGATGAACACGCTGCGGATCCAGGCGCTGCTGAACGCGGCCTGCACGATCGAGGTCACGGGTCACGGCGTCGCCGGCGCGGGTGTCGTCGCACCGGTCCTCAGCTCGCTTGAGCTGTCCGCCATTGACATGCGTGAGAAGTACCGCATGTGCGAGGACGCGGTGCTCGAGGTCGTGCTTCCGCGCTGGCTGCGCGGAGCGATGCGAGCGGATCTGCGACGCCGCACGGGGATCGATCTGCTCGAGGTCGCCGACGCACGACTGATGAACATGCTCGACCTGCTCAACATCCGGGTGCAGTGGGTCACCGACTGGCAGATCGGAACCACTGGACTTCCGGGTGGTACCACACCGGTTGTGACGTGGCCGACGTCCGTGCAGTTCATGATGTGGCCCGCCGGTACGTTCGTCCTCGGTCGCGGACTCCAGCTCAACCTCGGAGTCATCCGCGACTCGGTCCTCAACGCCACGAACGACTTCACGGCGGAGTGGATGGAGGAGTGCTGGCTTCTCGCGTGCGTCGGCCACGAGGCACGCACGGGCACAATCGCGATCTGCGCCGACGGCACGACCGGTGCCGCCGACCTCACCGCCTGCCAGTAACGTCCACCCGGTGAGTATCGGCGATGATGGGAGAGGGGTGAGGTCGTGACAAGTGGGGCGTACCTCCCGATCACCTTTGACGACTTCACCCCTCGTCCCCATGGGTTGCTCTTCGTTGCCACTCCGGTGACACCGGGAAGTGACCACTGGCAGGCCGGCGTCACCTGGGAGCCACTCTGCGTCTCCGGCTCGACGACCTTCATGCCGTGCGTCTCCGGCGGGGACGTCACCCCACTCGCGAAGAGCGCGACGCACGACGAGACGCACCAGGGCGCACGACCGTTCACGGTCATCACCGAGTTCGACTGCGCGCCCATCGGGACGTGGGCGAACGCCGAGCCGACGGCGCTGCAGACTCTGACACGCGCCGAGCAGGGTCTCATTGAGCGAGCCTTCTGGACCGGGAACGCGGGTGGGCAGCATATCGTCTACCCGAACCTCACCACGGTGGGTCCGCTCTTCGACTCGGAGATCCTCCTGCAGCCGGCCGGCACGTACGTGTCGGGCGTCGCGCTGGACGTCGTCGAAGGACTGGGTAAGCTGGAGAACGCGCTCGCTCAGTGCTGGGACGGCGTTGGTGTGATTCACGTGCCGACCATTCTCGCGCCTGCGATGTGCGCGCAGTATCTCATCTATGAAGAGGGTGGAAAGCTCTACACGAAGGCCGGGAACCTCGTCTCGATCGGCGCGGGGTATCCGTGGGACATCGGTCCAAACGGCGCGGTGGCACCCGCTGGAACCGGGTGGCTCATGGCGACTGGGCCCGTCTTCATCATTCGTGGTACTCCTCGTGTCTTGGATAAGCGTGGTTCCCTCGATCGCGGGGTGAACACGCTGAAGATCATATCGGAGCGAACCGTGCTCCTTGGCTACAGCTGCTGCCACGCAGGCGTGCTCGTCACGCTGGGCGGTGAACCCGCGGGCACTCCGTCCGCATAAGGAGAGTCCATGTCGAACGACTTGAGTGCGGTACCCATCAAGGGTCGCGTCGCACGGTTCATCCAACTCGACGTGTGCGGCAACCCCATCAGCGGTACGTCAGACGAGTGCCAGATCATCACCAAGGGATTCATCTCCATCACCGTGGAACCGCAGTACGAGGACGGCGAGCAGCATCGTCAGCGACTGGCGGACGGGTCGCTCTGCGTGAATGATGACGATCCCGACGACTTCACGATGGTCACTCTGACGATCTCGCTCTGTGGCGTCTGCCCGTCGATCGCGAAGGTCGTCGCGAACGCTCGTCTTCTTCAGGATGCGGGCGCGGTGACCGGCACGGGCGCCGCATACGGTGAGGGTCAGAACACGAAGCACTTCTCACTCGAGGTGTGGCAGAGCGTCACAGGGCGCGGCGCATGCGATGCCAGTGGCGCACAGCGGTACGTCTACTGGGCCTTCGCGAACCTGCACAGCGGGCGCGTCGGAACGATGACGATCGAGAACGCCGGGCTGACGATGGAGCTCACGGTGAAGTCGGACGCGGCCGGCGGGTTGTGGGGCAACGGCCCCGGCACGCTGGGCCCGTGGTTCACGGGTGCGTTCGCGGACGGTGAGCACTACCTCTGGAACATCACCACGACCGCACCGCCGACCATTCCGCCGAACTGCGGCTGCAACCCGATCACGTAACCGGAGGCGCGCATGACCGCACTTAGTGCCGAGCCGTGCGCGCCCTGGGAACCCATTTGGTGTGAGCCACTGCCGCTGTCCACCGCTGCGATCTCGGGCGACGCGATCGACTGGGCCACACACATTCTGTGGGCGAAGTCAGGGCGCCAGTTCGACGAGTGTCAGATCACGTGGCGGCCGTGTCGTCAGGATTGCTGGGGCAACGCTTGGCCGTTCGATCGGATCGAGTCGCGCTACCCACACCCTTACAACTACGCTGGTCAGTGGTTCAACCTCGGCTGCGGCGGATGCCCAGGCACGTGCTCCTGCACCGTCCTTCACAGCGTCGCACTGCCGATGCCCGTGGCGAGCATCGTTGAGATCAAGGTGGACGGCGAGGTCCTCGTCTCCGGCTCGTACGTCGTCTACGAGCACCGCACACTCCTGCGAGTCGACGGTGAGCCGTGGCCGCTGTGCAACGACCTCAATCTCGCGGACACCGAGGTGGGCACGTGGTCCGTGACGGCGACGGTCGGGACGGCGGTACCCTCGCTGGGTCGAATGGCCGTCGGTGAGCTCGCGCGTGAACTTGCGCTGGCGTGTGTTGGAGACGGAACGTGTCGTCTCCCCAGCGCGGTTCAGTCCATCGTGCGCCAGGGCGTCAGTATGACCTTCCTCGACCCGAACGTCGTCTTCGCCGACGGGAAGATCGGTCTCTTCCGCACCGACCTCTTCCTGAGCACGGTGAATCCCAGTGGCATCGCTCAGCGGGCGGTAGCCTACGATGTGGACGGTCCACGGCCTCGGAGGCAGACGTGGCCACCCTGACGCCACACGAGGTCGCGGAGGCGATCCTCGCCTGCGCGGCCGACGTCGTCACGGACGTCAATCGTATCTGCGTCGTGCCGGGTGAGATCGCCTGGGACGAGTGTGAGTGCGGTCAGCTCGTCATCTCCGAGGTCGACACGTTCCCGTCGAGTGACTTTCCGCTCGATGAGGTGAACAGAACGGCGGAGTGTGGGGAGCCGTGGCACGTCGTTCAGTACACCCTGTCGCTGACGAAGTGCGTGCCGGTGCCGGACTCTAACGGTAACGCGCCAACGTGCGCTCAGCTCGCCGCTGCGGCCGCTATACTCTCCCAGGACAAGCGCTCTGTCAGGCGCGCCGTCTTCTGTTGCCTGCAAGCGCTGTACGATGAGATGGATTCGAACAATCCGCAGATCGAGGCGTTCCAGCTTGGACACTCCGTGACGATCGGACCGGAGGGTCAGTGCGCCGGTCACGAGCTGACCATCTGGGTCGGGTGGACGAACGACTGCGGGTGCTGACGTGGCGACCGCACGTGTGCGCCACATTCAAGACAAGGCAGCACTTCGCGCGATGCTGCGGTCTCGCGACGGCGCGGTGGCAAAGGATCTCTTCCGACGTGGGAAGAAGGTCGAGGCGCAAGCCAAGCGAAACCTGCAGCGGCCGCCTAAGCGCGTCGACACGGGTCACCTTCGTTCGAGCATTCACACCACACTTCTCACCGTTGGTGGGTTGCCCGCTGTGGAGGTCGGCACGAATGTCTTCTACGCGATCTACGTGCATGAGGGCACGGGTGTCTACGGTCCACGTGGCCAACCCATCCGGCCCATCAACGCGAGGTTCCTGTCATGGAAGAGTAAGAAGGGGAAGCGCATCTTCGCTAAGCAAGTGCTTGGCATGAAGCCCAACCCATTCCTCCGTGACGCGATGATCGCGGCGAAGGATTAGAGGAGTGTCGATATGACCGCCGGGCAGACTAGGATGGCTCCATGACAGACGCCACCGAAGTCGTTCGGTTCAAGGACTTCTCTGTGTCACCCGAGCCCATCGTCTTCAAGATGGAGGGCGATGAGTTTCACTGTCTACCCGACATCCCACTCGACCTGCTTATCGAGCTGGCAGAGTTTGCGACGGTCGGTGAGCAGCAGGGACGTGGTGCCCAGATCGAGAAGATGAAGGAGTTCTTCGACGGGATCCTCGATGAGGACTCCGCGGGACGACTTCGGGAGCGGATGCGGAAGGGTGCCGCCCAGCCCATCGGTAAGCGTCTGCTCATTGACGTGATGCCGTGGCTCATGGAGGTGTACGGGCTCCGCCCTACCCAGCAGTCGTCCGAATCTGCAGATGGATCCGACGACACAGGTATCAGTTCGACGGATGGTGTCTCGCCCGAGGAGTAGACGTACTCGCGCTGAAGCCGGCTCGTGTCCTCAACGTCGCGATGCACCTGATGATCGAACAGCAGACGGATGAGAAGATTGCAACGAGGCTTCACGACCAGCTGACCGGACGATTCCGCACGCTGGGACCGCCCATCCCACAGGAGGATGTTGACGCACCCGACTGGTGGAAGGGTGACGAGGAGGCGTACGAGTCGACGATGGCCGTGGCGCGACAACTTTCACAGCGCCGGGCGAGACGGAGGTAAGCGATGCCGCGAAAGATCGACACCGCGGTCGTCGAGTACTTACCTGACTTCAGCGCGTTCAGTCGCACGGCGGATCGAGAGCTCACGCGCGCGTTCGCGCGCGTGGAACGCATCGCGGAGGAGTCGGCCGAGGAGGTCGAGGAGTCGTTCCGCGAGGCGACGACCGTCGTTGGGAACTCGTTCGACAACGTCGCACTCGAGGCGCGTGAGTCGTTCTCCACCGTGGAGCGCGTCGCGGGCGAGGCCGCAAACGAGATGAGCAGCGACTTCCGTCGTGAGGGAGAGCAGGCGGAACGCGCGCTGGACGAGATCGGCGACCGGGCCCAGCGTGAGATGGCACAGGTCACTGCGGCGACGTCCGTTGCAGCGAGCAACGTCGGCCGGAGCTTCAACAAGGCGGGACTCGCCGCGAGTGCCGCGTTCCTCGGCATCGGTGCGGCGGCGACCGCGGGACTCGGCGCACTTACGTTCATGGGACTGAAGAGTGCCGCCGAGCTGGAGCAGCTTAAGATCGGATTCAATGCGCTGACGGGAAGTGCGGAGAAGGGTCTCGCTGTCTTCACGGAGTTGCAGGCATTCGCGGCGAAGACGCCCTTTGAGTTCCCAGAGGTGGCGAACGCGGCGAAGCGGTTCCTCGCGTTCAACGACGCCATCGGAATGACGGACGACCAGCTCCTCGGGTTCCTCACGACGATCGGTGACGTGACGTCCGTCGTAGGCACGGGCGCGGAGGGCATGAACCGCATCGCCTTCGCGCTGGGTCAGATCGCCTCGAAGGGTAAGCTCTCGCTGGAGGAGTTGAACCAGATCAGTGAGGCGGTGCCCGGCTTCTCCGCGGTCGCGGCCATCGCGAACGCGACGGGTATGACGACCGCCGAAGTGATGGAGCAAATCTCCGCCGGCGCGATCAACGCGCAGGTCGGCATCGCCGCACTTCTCAAGGGGATGCAGCAGTTCCCGGGCGCGGCGGGAGCGATGGAGATGCAGTCACAGACGCTTCTCGGCGTCTTCTCCACCTTCAAAGACGTCTTCGGTCAGACACTCGCCGCATCGTTCGAGCCTGCCATCCCCGCCATCAAGCAGTCACTAAAGGACCTCACGCCGGTCATCGGCGAGGCGATCGGTGACATCGCGCCACAACTTGGGCAGCTGCTCGCTGGCGTGCTGCCGCTCCTCGGCTCGATCATTAAGTTGCTCGCGCCGGTCCTCGGTCCGATCCTCGGCGCGCTGGGTGATGCGCTGAAGGAGTTGGGTCCGTCACTGGAGGAGCTGGGGCCGCCACTCGTTGAGATCGCGGTGGCACTCGTTCCGTTGATACCACTGCTCGCCGAGCTCGTCAAGCTCGCCGTCGTCATTCTCGTCCCGGTGCTAAAGCTGCTCGCACCACTCTTTGAGCTTCTCGCTCCGGTCATTCAGTTTGTGGCCGACGCGATCGGTGAGTTTGTCACTTGGCTCAAGAGCATAAACTGGGCGAGTGTCGGGCGAGCCATCGGCGGCGCGTTCACCAAGGCGTGGACAGCGACGAAGGACTTCTTCGTCGGTATCGGACGGTTCATCAAGGAGATGCCCGCGAACTTCATCAAGGGTGTGAAGGTGTTCCCGGAGGTGTTCGTCAAGGTTATCGAGGCCGCGTTCACCCGGGCACTGCAGATCGTCGGCCTCGGCATCGGACTTATGCTTACGATCATTCGTGAGTTCCCGGGTCGTGCGATGAGAGCGATTGGTCAGCTCCTCATCCTGATGAACACGTTCTTCGTGAACCTCTGGAACACGCAGTTCGAGAACGTGCGCACTGGTGTCATGCTCGTGGTGAACTTCATCAACTCCATTCCGGGTCGCGTCGCCGCGGGACTCTCCGCGTTCCCGGGAGTTGTGAGTGGCATCTTCACGAAGGTCTTCAACCGGGCGCGTGACATCGTGCGTGGTGCCGTGAACGCGATCGTCGGCTTCTTCCAGAACATGCCTAAGCGACTCAGCGGTCTCGCCATCAACATCGGGCAGAGCATCGTGAACTTCATTAAGAGCTTCCTAAACCGCGCCATCGACGCCGTGAACTCCGGGATTGCGAAGATCGATGAGATCGTGCCTGGTGGTCTACCGCGCATTCCGCGCCTCGCACACGGCGGCATCGCGATGGGACCCGCACTCATTGGTGAGGACGCGTCCACAACGCCCGAGGCCGCCATCCCGCTAGGTGACGCACGTGCGATGGCAATGCTTCGTGACGCGCTTGGCACCGTGGGTGGTACGAATGTCACATTCGCTCCAAACGCCATCGTGGTCAATGTAACGGGCGACGTCTCGCCGCAGAAGGCCGCGCAGGTCGGTCGCGCGGTCGGCGAGAACATTGCGTCCGTGCTGACGTCACGCAACATTCGAACGGCCGTGAGAGTGAGCTGACGATGGGACAGTACAACCCGCGCGTACCCGACGTTCTTGGTGTTGAGTGGGTCGGCCTCCGTAATGAGGACGTTACGTTCTCACCGGCGGTGAACGTCGTCGAGCTCGGTTATCGATTCCGCAATGACGCGTCACGTACACTCATTGACGGTCGGTTCTACACTCGAGGTCTCCCGCCCGGTAACGCGGACAACCAAGCGTACATGATGAATGTGTACCAGTCGGGCGCCGAGGATCAGACCGGGCCGATCCGACGCTGCGTCATTCCAGTGAACTCCGTATCTGTCACCGGCACGTTCGACACGTCACCCAGCGTGGCGAGTCTCTCGGGCACGACGAACGGCTTCGCGCAGATCATCGTCAATTCGGCGACGACGCAGAAGAGCATGGCACTCTTCTTCGCGGTAAATCAGTTCGCGCAAGAGCTGAACGGTAAGCGCATCGTTGCGGTTAACATCTTGCATCAACTTGCGTGGAACCCAGTGAACGCGAACACGCTGGAGACCGCGGAGCGATTCGGTGAACTTCAGACGAACAGCAACATCCGCTGGCTCACTGGACCAAGCACCACATTCGCCTCGGTGCAGCTTGCTCCCGAGACGTACCTACAGCTGAGCGGCGCCGACGTGTTTGCCATACCGCGGCTGCTCGCATTCGGTGATGACGTCGTGCAAGTAGGCAACTTCGGCGACGCGCGCATCTCGCGCGTTCGACTCGGTGATGCGAACTGGTTGTGGTCCACGCCGTCGAACACTAGCACGCAGCAGGTGATGCCCTGGCGATACGATGAGCTCAAGAGGTTCGAGGTCAGCGCGGGTAGCAACCGCTACTGGATTCAATATGACTTTGGTGGGTCCACCCGCTGGCTCGGTGAGTTCTGGTTCGGGTACGCGGCACTCGAGGTGTTCTACTGTGAGGAGAAGCGCGTCGTCGCCGGCGGCATCGACCCGACGTTCCCCGTACCGGGTACAGGTGGCACGATGGCGTTCTACGACTTCAGAACGCAGGTGGCCGCTCTTCGTGACCTACCCACGCTGTCCGCCACGCCGACACTTCCCATTGGCGAGTATGGCATCACGGTCAACGCGTGTGACGTCGGCGATCGCGTAGGCGCGTTCTCTGTCCCCGTGTCTCACCCGGCGACCGCGAACGTGTACCCAGAGCTGAATGGCATTCGTCAACTTGACGCGATCGAGACACATCGTGGTGTGCGCGTCAACGTCACTCAGACTGAGGATGAGGTCTTCACCAGTGAGGAGACCGACGTCCTCATGCAGCTGACGCTTCATGAGTCGGGTTCACCGGTCGTGAACTGTCACGGGTACGGGCAGATCGCCGAGGCCCAAGTATACGGCATCATCACCGCGCGCCAGGACCTTCTCGCCAGTTCCATCACCGCGCCGATCACGGGAACGTATGACCAAGGTCGGTTCTACGCTCGTCGCTTCGGCGACACGTCGGTGCCGCTACGACTCGTCTGGAACGACACACCGGCCGTCTTCGTGGAGATCACGGCCGAGGACTTCGACGAGTTGCCTGCGATCCTCGACGGCTGGAAGGAAGTGACGCTCTCGTTCAACTCTCCCGTCACCGTTCACGGTGCCGGGATCAACCCGACGTTCCAGTGGGAGGCTCCGCTGGAGACAGCGGGTAACCGCTGGGAAGTTCTCGGGCTCACCGCACCCGCCGTCAGCGGTTTGCCCGGGCAGCCGTACACTCAGGCGTCCGCCGCACATCTTCTCGGTCCGACGACGTATGGTGGAACCACCGCGAACGCCGACTGGATGCCGCAGTACGCACCGCCCGTGTCGGGCACGGCGGCTGACACGACCACCGACATCATCTTGCTGCTGTCGGAGGATCCGGCGATCGTGACGGGTCTCGCGGTCAGTGGTGTCACGCAGGAGCTTACCGCGTACACCGAGTGCGATAAGTCGCCGTGCTGCGTGCCATCTCAGCTCGCTTACAACCGTGTGACGTGGTCACTTCCGAACGGAACCGACACGGCGGCCGACACGTGGCAACGCGTCGAGGCGGCGGGCTCATGGGGCACCGCTGATGACGGAGGCGCGTGGGTGCTCGCCACCGCCCCCGCGGACTACTCGGCAGACGGTGAGGAGGGCTTACTCACGTTCTCGGCGAACGCGAGCAATCGCTGGGCGACGTTGAGCGTCGGCGCGGTGAACTTCGACATCACGTGCGACGTCGTCTGTGAGGACACGATCGCGTCGGGCACCATGGCCGGAGGCATCATCGGCCGGTTCACCAACTCTGCGAACAACTACTTCGCCTCACTTCGTTACGACTCCACGGGTGCGCTTGAGTTGTGGGTGCAGAAGTTCGTCGGTGGTGTCTTCACCTCCATCGCAACGCGAGCGCTCGGCACGGTGGTGGAGCGTGGTGCGAAGTTCACGATGCGCTTCCTCGGGTTCGGGCCTCTTCTTAAGGCGAAGATCTGGCGTTCTCATCTACCTCAGCCCGACGGTTGGCAGATCGAAACGAGTGACACAAGCCTCACATCAGGTGGTGGAGCGGGCATCTTCGGCAACGACGGTTCGGCGGTGATCGGTCACACTCTTCGCTTCGACAACTTCGTCGTCACGCCACCGCAGCAGTGGTTCGGATACTACGAGCTGCAGCGAAATGACACCACCGAGAATGAGTGGAAGACCGTCATGAAGGCGACGAATCCGGGCGTCGCGACCTTCAACGACTACGAGGCGCGCATCGGCGTCGTGACATCATATCGCATCCGCACCGTGAACGCGCTGCGGTTCGAGGGCGACTGGTCCAGTGAGGTGTCGCGAACGATCGAAGAGCCGGGAGTCACTCTGCCTTCGTGCGGCACGGATAAGCGTGGTGTGCTTACGTTCACGACGAATGAGGATCAGACTGGCGCGTCTAACCTCGCCTACGCGATGACTTGGGAGGGCACGGTCGAGGAGGGCTTCTCACTCATCGAGGCGAACACTCTTCAAATCCAGCCGATGTTCGACCGCGACTATCAAGTCGCGTTCCACGGCACAGAGCGAGGAGGTGAGGCGTTCAGTCGAACGCTACTGCTCGCGAACGCCGCGGTCGCCGATCCGCGTCTCGCGGATGGACACTCACTGCGTGATCTCGCGTGGGCGGATCTCCCGTACGTCTGCGTCCGTGATGACATCGGTGACCGCTGGCTCGCCGCCATCATCGTGCCTAGCATTAACGCTCGTCGCAACCGTCGTCTCTACAACGCCGAGCTCACCGTTATCGAGGTGAGCAACACCCCAAGCCCGGTGGACCCGTGACGTACACGACACTTCCCTTTAACGAGTTCCTCGATCTGCCCGCGTACCGCGGACAGCGAGTAGAGCGGTTCATCTACCGACTCGTCAACGGCGTGACGGGTGAGGAGCTCGGGTTCATCACACCGCTGAAGGACGCGACGCCGCGTCTGACACACAACACCGGCCAGACGATTAAGCGTCAGCTAAGCATCGCACTTGGTGTTCGCGACACTCAGCGGGTCACGCCTCTCACCGACCGCATCGTCGTCTCGATGGAGGTCGGCGGCGTGGAGTACCCGCTGGGTCGGTACATGTTCACGGACGACAGCGTCGCCGACTCGACGGGTGGGGAGCAGGGATCGTACACGCTGCTCGATGAGGGCTTCATTCTCGATCAGCAGCTGGAACACGCAACGACGGTGACGGGCGCGGTGCACGATGCGATCATTAAGTTGCTTCGTGACTTCACGTTCGTCAAGAACGTCGAGTCGTCTGATTTTGAGACGAGGACGACGTTCGGCGCGGGGCAGAGTCGCGGCCAAGCACTCGACACATATGCAACACAGGGTGACTACTTCCCGTTCTGGATGGATCATCAGAGTCACTTCCGAATGATTCGCACGGTCGACCCGGCCACGGCACCGGCCACGTTTGACTTCGACGTGGGGAAGAAGGTGCTGCGTGACTCGCCGGTGCGCAGCAGTGACGTTCTCACGGCGCCCAACAAGTTCATCGTCATTTCCAATTCAGGCACGACCGATGAGATACCGCTCGTCGGCTCGTACGAGGTTCCGCCGTCCGCACCACACTCCATCGCCCAGCGTGGATTCGTCATTCCCGACGTACGAGACGTGCAGGCGTTCACCGGCGTGCAAGCGTTCGCGATGGCGCGAAACATCGGCATCCGTGCGACCGTCTTCGAACGATACACGCTGACGACCGCGCTCGATCCGCGGCATGACTCGTACGACATCGTCCACTGGCGCGAGGACAACTGGCTCGAGCTCGCGTGGACGATGGAACTCATCGCGGGTGGGCAAATGCAGCACACGATCCGAAAGGCGTACGCGGCGTGACGACACCGACCAAGAGTGAGTGGTTCTCGCGGATAGCCTCCGACGACGTCACCACACTGGTTAGCGCGATCGCTGAAAACGCGCATCGACTTGGACTCAAGTGGCTTCTTCGGCCGGGCACGATCATGACCGGCACGGACACGGGTAACGTCACTGCGCGCGTGGACGGCGACGACATCGCCACTCTTGGCATCGTCTCCATGGTCGGTAAGCTCAACCCAAAGTCGCGCGTCTTTCTGCTCATCATCCCAAGTGTCGGCACGTACGTCATTGGGCGAGTCGGCTCCATTGACGAGTATCAGCATAAGTCGCACCAGCAGGCGACAGCCAGCACCAACTCGACGACCTCGTACGCGAACCTCACGAACCTCGCAGGTGTGGCGTTCGTTGCGCCACCGTCCGGCAACGTGAGTCTCTTCTACGCCGCGACGCTTCTGAACAACACAATCGGTGGTGGCGCGTCGCTGACACCGTGGATCGGGACGGACAGCATCGTTGGATCGGGCACGCAAGTACTCGCCGCCGCCGACTCGAACGCGGCGCGGTTCGACGGCACGCCGAGCGCAACGTTCCAAGTCAAGGTGGCAAATCACATTCGTGTGACAGGCCTCATACCCGGTCGAGACTACAACCTCTCGATGCGCGGCCGTCGGTTCGCGAGTGGTGGAACGGCGACGTTCACGCTCATCGACACAATGGTCATACCCGAGCGCTGAGCGAGCGATCGTGTCGCAATGAACGGATAGAATGATGCCGTGAGTGCAGCAGTCATCATAACACACAACCGACCCGCACTGCTCCGTCAATGCATTGCAGCGATTCAGCCGCAGGTTGACTTCACCATCGTCATCGACAACGCGAGTGACCCACCCGTGGAACCGCTCGCTCAGTACGGAGTCATCACGATCCGTGAACCACTCCAGCCGCCCAACATCGCGAAGATGTGGAACACGGGTATCGACGCTGTGCGAATGCTTTGTGATTGCGCGTACGTTGCCTTCCTCTGTGACGACGCCATTGTCCCACCTCGGTGGTTCGACGCCGTCACGGACGGGATGATCGAGACGGGTGCGGTCGCGGGTTGCTCCGACCCATTCCCCGATCACCCGCACAAGCCGTTCAAGAAGACGGCGCCGGACGGCGACCTCTTCGGGCGGATGGTCGGGTGGGCATTCGTCCTCGACGTGTCGTCCGGCATCCGCGCCGATGAGAGTATGCACTGGTGGTGGTGCGACACGGACATCGACTGGCAGGCTCGCGCGAGAGGCGGGATGTGCGTGATCAGTGGCGACTTCGCCGTGCCGAACATACTGCCCAACGACTTCACTGGCTCACGCCCCGAGCTCAGTGAGCGAACGGGTGTGGACGCCGCGGCGTTCGCGGCGAAGTGGGGAAGTAGACCGTGGTAGTCGCGTACGGGTGTTGCGTCGGGTCGTGGCATAAGTTCAATCAGTGGGTGCAGCCATCACTACGTGGCAAGCCGCTGTACGCGCTGGGCGGACAGACGTCGATCGCTCGCGCATACAACTCGATCCTCGACGCGTGTGCGGGACGCGGATATGATGCGCTCGTTCTGCAGCATGACGACCTAGAGATCCTCACTCCCGATGCAGAGAAGATCTTTCTTGAGGCACTCGGTGACCGACGAGTAGCACTCGTTGGCGTCGCCGGTAGCGATCTCGCGTCAATGCACTGGTGGAACGGGAACACGCTGGGTCATCAGCTGACCGACTCGGGACTGCTCGACTTTGGGCAACGGTGGGGTGATGCGCTGATGATCGAAGGCAGCATCATGGTTCTCTCACCGGTGATGATCGAGAACCTACGGTTCGACACGCGTTACCCGGGCTTTCTCGGGTATGATGACGTGTGCCTCACGGTGAGTGACTGGGGCTTTAGGTCCGTCGTCGTCGACGTCGACACACATCATCACAGCACGGTGGGCATCAAGTCTGACGCGGTGGCGAGTGACTGGCAGCAGACGGAGGAACTCTTCAACAAGAAGTGGGGGATACGATGAGGGTACTGGTCACGGGATCGGACGGCTTCATCGGGCGTCACGTCATCGACCACATTCTGAGCGTGACCGACTGGGATGTGTACGCGGTGGACGTCGATCACAAGATGAGCTACGACTCGCTGACGCGGGTCACGCGCATCTACTGCGACCTCACGGACGGACAGCTTCCACCGTTGGATGACACGGAGGCAGTCATTCACCTCGCGTCGCTTGTGGATCACGTCGGATCACTCGAGTATCCGGCGGAGTCCGTGCGCGACAACCTGGCGGTGACGCTGACGGTGCTCGAGTGGGCACGTCAGCAGAGGCAGTTGCGGCACTTCATCCAAGTGTCGTCGAACGAGGTGTATGGGCCTTCGTCCAACGGCGAGGTGTTCACGGAGTGGTCACCCATCGTGCCGCCCACTCCCTATGCGGCGGGTAAGGCCGCCCAGGAGGCCGCGGCGACCGCGTGGTGGTACACGTATGATGTGCCGACGACGATCGTCAACACGATGCACGTGTTCGGTGAGCGTCAGTCGAGCGTTCAGTTCATTCCGGCTGCTATCGCGCAGCTGATCGCCGGTGAACCTGTACGGATCTACGCGAAGCAGATCGCAGAGCATCGCTGGGTGCCGTCGCGACGCAACTGGCTGTATGTCCTCGACCTCGCGGACGCGCTCGTGTGGACGATCGCACGACCGGCGGGACGACGATCCCAAGGACACGATCGACCTAACCGCTGGAACGTCTCCGGTCCGTCGGTGAACTGCATCAGCGTTGTCGAGCGTATCGCTCGACTGCTCGACGCACAACCGATGGTGGAGTACGTCGACGTGAGAACTGCACGCCCGGGACACGAGCTTGTGTACGAGCTCAATGGAACGAACATTCGGATCGCCGGCTGGCAGCCGCCGTTCGGATTCAGCAGTGGGCTCGAACGGACCGTCACACTGATGAGGACTCAATGAGACGAACGACGTGTAGCTCATGCGACTTTGATGCGCTGGTGACGTTCCTCGACCTAGGAAAGTCACCCGTCGCAGACGCGTACGCAGACACGAAGGCCGAGTCACTGGCACTGGAGTATCATCCTCTTGAACTTGCGGTCTGCACCAACTGCTGGCTCGTTCAGTTGCTTGAGGTACTGCCGCAGGAGCAGCTGTTCGGGACGGGGTACCACTTCTACAGCTCCGCCAGTCCGCCACTGGTCGACTACCACAGGCGGTACGCCGAGGCCGTTCTGCAGCGAGAGGGATTGACCGCGGTGACGGGTCTCATTCTCGAGGTAGGTTGCAACGACGGCGACATGCTGCAACACTTCACGCGCATCGGTCGTCGGGTGATCGGCGTCGATCCCGCGCTAGGCCCAGCGGGTGTCGCCCGCGAACGTGGGTTAGACGTTCGCATCCGTCCGTTCGGCAAGGCGTTTGCGGCGGACCTCCTGGACCAGAACGGACCGGCGTCGATCATCATCGCAAATCACGTGCTCGCTCACGTGGCGGACGTTCACGACTTCCTCAGTGGCATCGAGCTGATGCTCGCACCGGGTGGCGTCGCGTACGTGGAGGTGCAGTATCTTCCGGACCTCCTCGTGAACAACGCGTTCGACCTCGTGTATCACGAGCACCGCAACTTCTTCTCGTTCACGAGTCTGCAGCACGCGGCCGAGCGCGTCGGCCTGGCCGTCCGCGCGATGTCGCTGACCGAACGACAGGGTGGGTCGCTACGAGTCGAGCTCGTTCATCGACTCGACGTCACCGCGAGTGACTGGACGTGGCTGCACGGGACGGAGAAGTGGCTGACGACCGTCGCCGCGTACGAGGGATTCCAGGGTCGAGTGGATCGCATTAAGGTGCGGCTCTCCGAGATGCTCTTCCGACTTGAGGTAACGAAGAAACGCGTTGCAGGCTACGGCGCACCGGCGAAGGCGACGACGCTTCTCAACTTCCTCGGCTGGACGCCCGCGTACGTCGTCGATACGACCGAGGCGAAGCAGCTGCGCTACGTGCCCGGTACGACCGCGCAGATCATCTCACCACATAATGAGATAGACATGCCTGACGTGTACCTGCTACTCGCGTGGAACTACGCGTCTGAGATCATACGCAACCACTGGTCGTACCGCGGTCGTTGGATCCTTCCGATCCCTGCACCGGTGATGCTGTGAAAGCGATCGTCATTACGCGTGATCGCGTCACGTACGCGAAGCAGACGTGTCACGCGCTGGCGCGAATGGGCCTCGACGTTCACATCGTCGACCACGGCTCGTCGTGGCCGCCGATGCTCGACTGGCTCTACTACGTGGAGTACCCGGTGCTTCGCTGCGGTGACGCATCGCCGCGCGACCTGTGGGGTCGACTGCGCACCGTTACGTTGGAGACGATCGTCCCAGTGGGTGAGCGATACGTCGTCTCCGACCCGGATCTCGTACCGTCACTCGGCTGTGCGGACGGCTCATGGTTGGCGCTGGCGCACGCGGTGCTCAACGAGTACTCGAGCATCGTGAAGTGTGGTCCGGGGCTACGCATCGACGACCTCCCGTTCAACGTCTTCACCGATCAAGTGAAGGAGTGGGAGCGACAGTTCTGGATCAGAGAGATTCGACCGGGTGTGTTCTCCGCGCCGATCGACACCACGTGTGCGCTGTATCGGCCGTGGAACACACAAGAGTTCACGCTGGGCCCGGGAGCGCGCCTCGGCGACCCGTATACGTTTCGACACCTGCCGTGGTACGAGTTAGAGTTGACCCAAGAGATCGTCTGGTACCGCGCCCACGCTCTGGAGGGCGCATCACACTGGGAGCCGCAGCGATGATCAGAACCGCGGACGTCACCGTCGTCATACCCGCCCACCCTGGTCGAGTCAAGAACGGACTGCTCGCCCGGGCCGTCGGCTCGGTGTGGACCCAGACCGTCGTGCCGCGCGGCATCAGCCTCGCGATCGACATCGACCGAGAGGGTGCTCCGGCGACTCGGCAGCGAGCGTTGGACGCGGTGCCGTGGCCTAGTGAGGGTGGCCCAGCGTGGGTGGCGTTTCTCGACTCCGACGACTACTTCCTGCCCACCCACCTCGAGGATTTACTGAGGCACGCCGAGGACACGGCGGCCGACTTCGTCTACTCATGGTTCAAGGTTGAGACGAACGCGGGCACGATCCTCGAGGAAGACCCCATCTTCCCGGCGACGCACTTCACGAACCCGTTCGACCCGAATGATCCGATCGAGACGACGATCACAACGCTCGTCCGCACGGGAGTCGCCAAGAGCGTCGGCTTCAAGGCACTCGATCGTGGGCAGGTCAACACGGGTGAGGATCGCTACTTCACGTTGGGTTGTCTCAATGCCGGAGTGACCATCTCACACCTCGTCAAGAAGACCTGGATCTGGGCGCATCACGGCATGAACACGTCGGGTCTGCCGACGAAGGGAGACGCGCGGCAGTGAAGGTGTATGTGTATCCCGCCGACACCGCGGGCTGCGGTTACTATCGTCTTATCTGGCCGGGGCTGAAGCTCCAGCGAGACGGGCACGACGTCAAGCTCGTGCATCCTGATCAGAACCAGAAGGTGACGGGTGGAAAGAACGCGGCGGGTGAACTCGTCCAGGTGACCGCGCCGAGTGACGCCGATGTGATGGTGTTCCAACGTGTGTCATCGGCGACGATCGTGGACGCGATCAAGATCTTGCGTAAGGCGGGAGTCGCCGTCGTGGTCGACATTGATGACGACCTACACGCGATCCACGGTCAGCATCCGGCGTTTCACATCCTCAACCCAAACACGGGTGGTCGCGTCGCCGAGTACAACTGGGAGCACGCTAAGCGTGCTTGCGAGGCGGCATCATTCGTCACGGTGTCCACTCCGGCACTGCTGCCACGCTACGCACCTCACGGTCGAGGCGCGGTGATCTACAACTGCGTGCCCGAGGTGTATCACCGCATTTCACAACCGAAGGACGTGCCGCACACGATCGGCTGGCCGGCGTCGCTTCACTCACACCCTGACGATCCATTCGTCTGCGGCCCAGCGATGGGGCGCGTGCAGCGCGCCGGTCACCGCTTCAAGATCATTGGAACGCCGCGTGGTACGAAGGAGGCATTCCAGCTGGACAGCGATCCCGTGGCACCGGGTCCGATTCCGATAGGACGTTACCCGCACGAGGTCTCGAAGCTTAGCGTGGGCATCGCGCCGCTGGCTGACACACGCTTCAACTCGGGTAAGTCTTGGCTCAAGCCGTTGGAGCTCGCATCACTCGGTGTGCCGGTGATCGCATCGCCGCGAGTGGAGTATCGCCGGCTGCACGCGCTAGGCGTTGGATTGCTCGCTGACAGCCCGCGCGTCTGGTATCGTCACGCCGTCGAGCTCATGACGAATGAGGCTCGTCGGGTCGAGTTGGCCGAGGCCGCCAAGGCTGCGGTGAGGCATCTGACGATCGAGGCGAACGCGTGGCGCTGGTGGGAGGCGTGGACTCGAGCGCTCGAGGTAGAGCGAGGACCGAGGAAGACCTGGGACGTCGAGTCGGCCGTTGGTTCCGTACCAGACCTGACCTGAACGTGCTTGAGGGAGGACCTGACGGTCCTCCCTCGATGTGATTATGTGAGCTAGACGGGCCAACTGAGTCCGCAGGCGATGCAGACCTCCGATCTCTCCAGTTCGATGATCGACTCGCTGCGGCAGTCGGGACAGCGCACTCGACTGCGCGTCGTTGTGATCTTTCGGCGCTGCTCCTCGGTGAGTCCACCCCAGGTCCCGTACTCTTGGTGCGTGTCGATCGCCCACGCGAGACACTCGTCGCGAACGGGGCAGCGAAGGCAGGCGGCGGCCGCCTTCGGGTCGGGCAGCTCGCCGGGCTCTGGGAAGAACGAGCTGACACTCATCCCGTTGCACGCTGCGAGATCCTGCCACTCCAGCACAGCTACATCCATTCGGGGATCCGGTGCAGTCGGACCATCTCGCACTCGGCCAGTATCTTCTGAAGCGCAACGTTGCGGTCACCGCACAGGTTGTGGTAGTGACGATTGTCCTTGAGGTCGATCGCGGCGAAGGCATCATCACCACCACGACGAGCGAGGGCGACTTGTTCGATCCGGTCGATCTCAGTCTGTAGCGCCGCGTACCTCTGATGCGCCTCGTCCGCACGCTTTGCATGATCTTGCCACTTCATCGTCATCCTCCGATCGCGGTAGGATCCTGACCTACGTTCGCTCGCTGCCCCGCGGCGAATCCCGCCGAGGCACCCGTGTTGTGGTAGCGCCGGCGACCGCCCGACCCGATCTGAAGATTGTCGAGCACCCAGCCGTCCACCTGCTTCTCGCGGTTGACGAGCACGAGGTCGGTGCCCGGCGTGGTGGACGTCGCCTCGTCGATCGTCGACTTACGCACGGTGCGGAGCTTGTCCTCGGCGCCGCGCGCGAACCCGCGGATGTACGACCGCTTCGCTTGGTACTTGTCCGTGCCACTCATCCACGGCCCATACTCACGGATCTTCTCCTTGTACCACGGGCCTAGTGTGAGTGTGCACTGCAGCGCGAGTGAGGTGAACAGCTGCACGATGTACTCGACGTCCGACTCGTAACCGACGATCAGTAGGTCCGTGCGCTTATCGGCCGTCGCCTGGTAGAACCCGCGGCAGCCGAGTGCGTCGGCGACCCACACTCCGATGGAGACGTACTCGTACGCGTAGGCTTTTGGGACGTCCCCCAACCTGACACGGCGAGACACGATCTTCTCGATCTTCGTCGCGTCGACGCCGGCGAGTGTCGCGTCGTCGATGCTCCACTGCACCATGAGTGTGGTGGCCTTCGCGTTGTACGCGTCGCGCTCCTCAGGTGAGGTGCCCTTGGCCTCGGCCTTATTCAGCAGCTTCTTGATCAGTGCGGCGCGGGCGGCCGGGTCGGGTGCGGTCATGAGTTCTCTCCGTTCTTCTGGATCTTCACACGGTGGAAGCGCAGATACCACATCACGTCGAACACCCAGTGAGTCGGGTTGTCCAGCAGTACGCTGGTCGTCCCACTGGCGTGGTCGACGCGGTTGAGTACGACGCGGAGGGTGCCGTCACGGTGGATGAGAACATCGCCCTGGCGAGGCTTCGTGTAGATCTCGATGGGACGTGCGCCCCGAGGTGGTGCCATCACGGTTCACTCCATTCACTTCGTTCGTCTTACAACCAGATCCTAACAGGATCTCACATCTTGTGCAACAGGCGGCCCGCTGGGTCGGGCCGCCTGTCGGGTACTTGTCAGTTGCGGGAGAGGACCAGTGCGGCGGTCTTGTTGATCGCCTTGTGCGTCTGACCCTGAAGGGCGGCGAGGAAGCGGGACTCGGGCGTGCCGCCCGACCGCTGCCACTCGAAGTACTCGGACACGGCGTTGACGAGTCCCCAGCCGGTGCCCTCAAACCCGACCTCGGGGCGCGTGTGCCAGCCGGTGATGATCTTGGTGATCACCTCGTCGCGGCGTGGACGATCGGGAAGCACCCGCTTAAGGACATCCTGCGCGGCCTCATCAGAGACCGTGACGGCGTTCAGTCGCTCTACGTTGTCGACGTATGTGCGGGCGTAAGTGTCGAGCCGCTTGATCGAGTCCTCGGCGGCGGCGAGCTTCGCCTTCACGTCGCCGGTGTGCGTCACGACCCAGCGGAACTTCACGTCCTTGCGGAAGGACTGGAGGGTGAGCTGGTTCATGCAGCGTCCGCGCAGTGGCATCACCATCACCTCGACGGCCCGCGAGCAGTCGTGGCTGGTGCGCAGCACGCCATACATCTCGTGCGGGTCCTCGCCGTCGAGCAGCTTGGTGAGGTCGGTGGGTAGTTCCACCTGCACGACCATGAACGCCTGTCGACCGCCGCGGAGACCGCCCGCGGCGACGAAGTGCGGGGAGACCTGGTCCATGAAGTCGAACGCTTCGCCGTACTGCAGCACGGGGTAGGCCCTGCTGACGATGCTCAGCCAGTCGCCCGTGTCGTCGCGAACGATCGCCTTGCGACCGTCGATCTTGGTGTACCGCGGCGGCTTGCCGTCCTCCTTCGTCATGAAGGACACCGGGTGTTCCGACACGGTGAAGTCGATTCCGCCGAGCTTCGCGGCCTGGGCCGCGGCCTGCGGCTCGTCCTTGAGCTGGCCCATCTTCATCCACGGAACCGTGCGGGTACTGAAGGCCTGGTCGACGTCCGCGTACGTGGTGGTTTCGGTAGTCATGAGTTCTCTCCGTTCTCGGTGATGGTGATGATCGGGCCATTGACATTGACGGTGCGTGCGGGGATGGACTCGTCGACGACAGGTACGTCGGGGTCGGTGAACTTGAACCAGAGGTCGCCGTCGGAGAGCCCGTACCGGGCGCCGCCCTCGATGATGAAGCCGGGCGAGCAGCCGCAGCCGCAGCCGGCGCGCTGCGACCAGCGCAGTGTGAGGTCCTCGTACCCGAGCTTCTCAAGCACGTCGAGGACCAGCGGACGCCACGCGCGGTACGGACGGCGCGTGCGGTCCTGCAGGTCCTCGAGGACGTTGAAGGCGCCGCTGCCCGACACGTAAATGCGGGTGCGACGCACGAAGTACTTGGGGTTCTGCTCGCGACGCCACAGGATCTCACAGGATCCCTCGGTGAGCTTGTGCTCGGTCTGGCGCGTCTGGATCTTACCGGTCATCTCGATCTCTCCTGTTCACTTCGTTCGATCTCGCTTACAGGTTCATCATAGCACTACGATGCGGTGATGTCAAACCTCCGCCGCACCGGCCTCCGTCGTCACCGTAGCCCTGTGGACGGGACGTTCGACCAGAACTACCTTCCAGTCGTCCGGAACGCCTGGCGCCTGCATCAGGACCTGGTCGACCGCGGCCTCCTCCGAGTCCGCGAGGACCTCGCGGCCGAAGGACTCCGTACGCTCCAGTTCGACGTACCACGCCTCCTGTGCCATGATCGATCACCTCACTCTCTCGATCTCATTGTATCAGGAGACGACAAAGGCCGCCACCACGGTGTGGTGACGGCCTCGTCATCAGTCGTACAGCTTGCTGACGATCGACTGAACTACCGGATCGCTGATGACACTGGCTCGCTCCGCGTCGTAGGACACGTTGTCGAGCATCGCTTCGCCGGTCGCTTCGGCGATACCTTCGATAAGCTCGACGAGTTCGTCGGCGAGCGCCTCGATGCGTTGCGACGAGTGCGCGGTGATGTGCTTGTTGATGATGTCAAGTACCTGGTGCTTGAGCATGATCTCTCCGTTCACTTGGACTCATCAGCCGAGGTTCTTACCTCGGGACCAGGGGGCGGTGACCCGCCCCGTGGTTTCGTCCTCAGTAGCCCATGTCCTCCATGGATGTCCACCCCTTGTCCCACTGGGAGTTACGAGCAGACTTGGCGCGCTTCGTGCGACTGTCGCGAGCGGCCGCTTCCTTCAGTGAGTAGTGCTTCTGCCTGCATGCCTCGATCGTTCGACCGAGAAGCTCGGCGATCTCTGGAAGGGTGGCCTCATCGTCGGCCCATCCTTCCTCGAGAAGCTCAACCTCGTGGGCTTCCCAGATCTCCGTGTGGTGCTCGGCTCTCGCCCTACTCGCGTCGTTCACGGCCTGACGCTTGGTGTAGTCGTACACGTTCGTTCCCTTCGTTCGCTACTGCACCTCCGGTTCTCCCGGATTCCGCTCCCGACCGGACGGGCCGGTCGGGACGGGACTCGTGAGAGCCTAGGAAGTTGGTGCGTGCGTCTTAATGACGTGCTTGACCCAGGCGGGCTTGACGCCTACCTTCGCCGCGATCTCCTCATCACCTGGTCGTGGAGTGGCGGCGGCCAACTCGAGGATCTTCTGCTTTGCGGTTCCCGGCTTGCTCGTGACCGCCTTGGTAGGCGTCTTGCTCATGACGGTCGCGGTGGCGTACACCGGAGCGGGTACCTCGGCTGGACGGGACGCCTCGGCCTGTTTGGCCTCGACGATGGCGGCGAACTTACGTACAAGATTCGCGATGAGCTCGGCGAGCATGTATGCCAGCACCGGCCATGCGTGCGCGATCGCAGCGCCGATGCTTTCCCGGTAGCCCGCGACGACGTTCGCCGAAATGCTCACGCTGAGCGTGAATACGAAGACCAGACCAACCCGACCCTTCCAAGGGAAGTACGGGATCTGCAGCGCGATCATGGCGCATACAGCGAGGAGGTCAACGGTGCCGGCGATGCCGCACGCGAAGAGGAAGGAGATCTTCCAGCTTTCCAGGAGGCCTACCTGAGTTCCGAAGCTCGTGACCGCGCCAATCACCGCAATGACGTAGGCGATCTTCTTGACGAGTTTCGCTGCCTTGAGGATGAAGTCTAGCGGAATACGCGTAACGTCCATCTTCGTTCCCTTCGTTCGCTTCAACACTGTGGACTTGTCAAGTACCAACTTCCTACTACTACTATTATATCCCATAGTGGGGAGTCGTGCAAATTCTCAGGCCGTGTCAATAGGCGAAATGTGAGAAACTTCTGTCAAGTTCCTGACAGTTGGTCACTGTTGATCTTTTAGCGACTCATCTTCGGGCACTGACAGGCCCTCGCGCCGGAGTGCCTTGATCAACCGTGCCTGGTACGCGAGCATGTCCGTGCGCTGCTGGTTAACGATCTTGTGCACTGCCCTGACGTCACGACGTAAGATCACCACCGCACCGGCGATGGCAGTGATGAGTGTCGCCACTGCGGTGATGATGAGTGCGATGCCGACACCGTCCATGCCCTACTCCTCGGCGGGGACGGCAGGTCCGATCGTGTGGCTGTGGGCCGTGCCGCAGTTGCAGTCACACGTACACGTCAACGTGGGGAACTCGTTTCCGGCGACGGCGTCGAGGTACGTGTCCCAGTCGGTGGTGGCGCTGACCGACAGTCGCATTGCGTCGGTGAGGACGACCTGCGTGGTACCCGCCCTCGCCGGCGTCTGAATGCCGCCGGGACTCCGAAGCTTACGACGGTGAATGCGGTTGCTCACCCACACCTCACCATTGCGATCGGTAGTCGACTGGATCTTGTAAGAAACGTCGGACACGTCGTCCTCCCATCCTAACACGAGCAGCATGTTGCGCATGTGCGGGAGGCTCGTGATGAACTCCCGCAGGACACTAAAGTGCATGTGCCAGCGGTGTGTGTTGTCCGGTTGCCGAGTCGTCCAGGTGACGAAGTCGTAACCCTCCGGTGCGAGGTCGGTGTCGGACTGACCGAGTACCTCACGCCAGCCTGTCAGTTGCGGATCACGCTCACTGAACGCCGCACGCACCCTCGCGCCGTACTTGGCAATACGACGGTAGTCGCCGCCGTGAGCCTCCGGGAACGTCCAGTCGAGTGCGGCAGACTTGTCGGCGGGACCTCGCTTATCCGCGGACAGTTGGATCGAATAGTCGTTGCGCCACTCTGGCTTGGCCAGCAGGTTGGCGCGAGTGTTGTGGTAGCCCGGCTTACTCGCGTAGAAGCCGCCGAGCTGCGTGTCGGGTTCCATCGCGTGCAGCTGCTCCCAGAACCACCAGAGTGCGTCGGAGATGTGACCCGGGTCGGGATTGGTGGCCACGCTACACCTCCAGTAAGAAGTCACGGACGCGCACGGCGCACGACGTGTCACCCGTTGGTGCCTGCTCAATGTACAGCACACTAACACGTCCGGGTCGTGAGCGGTCGACTTGGAACTCGCCGAACGCGTAGAAGTAGTTCTGCCCGGCCTCGACGACTCGCCAGTCGTCGTAGTTTGGTGCGCTGGCCGAGCACACGCGAACGCCGCTGAAGAGAACGTGCATGTCACCGCTGGGCCCGAACGTCAACTTACCGCGGGTCGCTGCGAATCGACCGGGTGGGTAGCGATTGAACACGTGCGTCGTGCCGATCTTCACCGTCACGGCGTCCCACACGCCCGACGTGACGTCGTACCAGCGCGGATGCTCGCCGGCGAGGTCAGAACGCTGTGACATCGACACGACGTGCTTCGGCGAGTTCGTCAGCAGGTCGGGACTCACGTAGTCGGGTAGGATTCCGATCAGTCCATTCGGTCCCACGCAGATGTCCGAGACTTGGATCGCGTAGCGCGTGTCCGTGGTGGCGTTCGGCACGTGCACCGCGTCGTTCACTCCGAACGGGTCGGTGCCGGTGGCGCCGACCTGAGCACCGGCTGTGTTGAACCACGTGCGCCCGTGATCGTCGGAGTAGACATAGACGATGTGATGTTGCGCGATCGGTGCAGTGGGAACCTGCAAGACCGCAGAGTTGCCCTCACGCCACGTGCCGGCGAGGTGCAGTCGGTCGCCATCGTAGACGGGATGTGCCCAGTAGAAGTTGCGTGATGTCGACACCGCGCCGTTGTTCGGTGCGGTCCAACTGCCACTCGATGATGTGACGTCGCCGACGAGTGCCCAGGCGCCGTCATACTCGGCCAGCCGCATTCGACCCGCGCCGGGTCCGCCGTTGCGGTACCAAAAGAGCAGCCCACCGTCAGGCTTACCGGTGAACGTGGGGTAAGTGGTGACGCCGATCGCCGTGCCGAGTAAGTCGCCGGTCATCGGCTCGAAGGCGGACGGTAACCACGTCGCGGCCGCGCCGTCATCGAGGAACCCCACGTACGAGCGCGTGTATTGGATGAGATCGTTGTGCTGACCAGCAGCGATGTGCAGCGTGCCATCCAGCCGCGAGACGCCGAGGTTGATCGAGTTGTGCGAATCGTTGGCTCGTAGGCCGAACGGCAGTGCGATGCTCGACCACTCACCCAGCGGGTTGCGACGAGCCAGCATCACCGCGTTGTTCGGCGCGTACCACGCGGCGTACTGCCACCAGCCGTCGGTTGTCGCGTACGACACCAGTGCCTGCCCGAACGACACCGTGGATGGGTTACCACCGTACTGGTCGACGAAGTACTTTGCCACACCGATGCGTCCTGAGTTCGCCAGTGTGATCGTCACTGCTTCCCCCTTACGACGAAGGCCCACGGAGCCGACACTCCGTGGGCCTGCTACGTCGGTCGCCCCGTCTGATTCTACTCGACGGGCGTTACGGTCACGACGCTCCACTTGCCGCCGCTCTTCACGATGCGAGGCGGGTCGGCACGGCTGAGCCGATACAGGCTCAGGTAGATCTGGTTCCCGGGCATGTCGAGCTCGGTCGCCAGCTCGGGACGGGTCTTCGGCCCCTCGGCCTCGAGGTGCTTGAACACCCTCTCGTCACGCTCCACCGTCGCATCGGGACGCGGACGTCCACGCTGGGTGGCCGGTGCCTCAACGGGCGCCTCGGACATGGTTCCTCCTCATTAGGACTTCTTTGACTTAACCACTATACCAGGAGCTCACAGCTTCGGGTAGTCGTTCGTGACGTCGATCTTATACTCACGCTCACCTAGTGGGGTGCCGACATACGACCCGGGAGTGCCGTCGAGTGCCTTGCGGATCCAGCCGCCGATCCAGCGACCGCAGTCCACCGTGATGCCCTTGCCCCACGTCATGTTGAGTCCGGACAGTTTCCTAAGAGGACGTATGCGCCAGTCGTCCGGAAATCCCAAGATACGTGCGACCTCCCGATGTGTAACGGTGCGATCCAGACGCGGATGCACGATGTTGTGGAGTCCGCCGCCGGTGACGACTCGTCCGTAGCGATCACCGTGCCAGCGAGTCGGAGTGGTGAAGCCCATGTTGAACTCATTCTTCACCGTCTTCTCTTCGATGCTTTGCCACGAGTCGGGCAGCCGTGCGTACGTGTCCCAGTACCGTTGGGCGGCCGAACCGATGGCCATGCCCGGGTCCCAGCGAATTCCATCCAACAGGTCGCGGATCCGCCTGGTCAGCGGATTGTCCAACCCCACGTGCCCATCTACGGAGCCTGTAGGACTTCGCCGTTGGTCGCTCCACCAGCTGGCAGGGCTCCGGTACGCCTGGGCCTCCCAGGTCTGAGGTAAGATCTCCAGATCGCCCAGGACGTCGTTGAGAACGGGGTAAGCAGAAAGACGGGGACGCTCCACACCAAAGGGAACGCGCGTCGCCATGAAGAAGTAGCGACGGCGAATCGCCGCTCCACCCACAGCGATCGCGTTGTGAAGCACGTGGTGGAGGTCATAGCGAAGGCCCGTCCGATCTTCCAGACGCGATCGTAGAGCCCGCATGAGCTCGGCACCGGCCTCTGATGTGTATGCGTTTTGAACACTCTCGAAGATCGCAACGTAGGGCCTCACTCTCGCCGCGTAGTCAACGAACGCCCACATGCAGTGGTTGATCTTACTGTCCGCACCGCGAAACGTCTTCGACGACATGACCGAAAACCCAGAGCACGGCGGGTTGCCAAAGACCACGTCAGCGTCCACGACGGACCAGGACTCGGGCACCACAGCCTCACTCTGCCAGCCGTGTCCCAGTAGATGGCGGTTCGCCTCGCAGTTGGCGACGCCGAACCCGCCGACCATCTCACGCTTACCGACCAGCGTGAACCCCGCTTGGACCATACCCAGCGTAAACCCGCCGGCGAAACCCTGACAGTCGATCGCACGATACACGATCTGATTCTAGACCGCTCGGCTGCCGAGGTAAGCACCACAGACGCAGTGAAGGTCGATGCGATTGGTGCTCGTCGCGCGCACCTCCTTGATCTCCACCTCACTGAGATCGCGGTGGCACTGCCGGCACTTGTCGCTGACGCCGTCGTACCCGCGTGAGGCACGCTCGAGGTTCACCGCGTGCTTGTCGACGAGCGCGATGTGCAGTCGATCCGCGAGTTCGTCGGCGGGCATCAGCGTCACAGCGAACATGAGATTCGTCAGGAACTGCCACGCGTCACGCAGTTCTCCGAACGCCGCGTCCTCGTTGACGTGCCGCGACGTCGCCCAGGGCTTCCATCCGATTTCGTCGAGCATCTCGTTGAGCTCAGCGATGACGGCGAGCGTCATAGCGCGGATGTACTCGATCCGCTCGTCCTGGTCGACGAACCCGGCGGGATCGACGTGGACTCTCGTCGCCACCTCCCGTTGGGCGGCGAGCATGTACTTAAGTCGATCGTGCGCGTCCATTACGTCTCCCTCGTGGCGGCCGCAGCGGCCTCCGGCGTTCCGATGTCACGGGTGCCCGTGGTAACCAGCGTCGCTCCCGGGCAGATGGTGTTGAGGTGCTGTCCGATGCTGGTCGCACCGGGTAACATCGCGAGTGCGCGGTTGCGTGACACGACGAGTGGTCCGCACCACACGTAGATGTCATCCTCGTAGTGCTCGGTCGACGGCCCACCCTCCACCCACGTCTGGTCGATGAGGCGGGTGTACCGCTGGGCCAGGCGGGCGGGCATACGCTGAACGCCGATCGCGCACGGATGTGCGACGACCTCGGGCACGTCGTCCTTGTGGAAGATGTTGTCACTCATCAGCACGAGGACACGCTGTTCACGACAGACGCTTAGGCCGACGGCGAGGGCGTTGCCGACACCGTGATCGTCGAGTACGACGGTCACCCGCGGCATCTCGCGTACGAGCTGCCAGACGGGCATGGCGTTCTCACCGGTGGCCACGATCACGATCCGATTGGCACCTGCCTGCTGAGCCTCCTCCACCGCGGCGATCATGAGCGAGCGGCCGTTCACGACGAGAAAGGGCTTGTGGTAGGGCGGCACAATGCCGCGGAGACGTTCGGACTTACCACCCGCGAGGATCACGGCGTCCAAGGGTTCAGCTCCTTCACAGATTGCCGAAGCTCTTCCACCGACTGGTCGACGTATTGTATGCCGTCGCGAATCGACTGGATGACCGTGAGGTCATCGTCGATGTGGATCCAGTCGCCGTCGTTGATGAGCGCGATCTTCTCTTGCGCCGAGACACCCGCGTTGAGCGTGATCGGCATCAGACCCGGAATGAGTCCGAGTCGGGCGAGCACGATCTCGGCGGCTGCCACAGACGCGCACGTGGTTACGAGGAAAGGTTGGCCATTCGTCGCATACTCGTGTGCGAGCTCGTACGCACCAGAGAGTGTTAGTTCGGCATCACGGATGACGCGTGCGTACGCGCGGTTTTTCGCCTCATGAATCTGCCGCGCCTCGAAGACGCCACCCACCTCGTTGGGCAGCCACTCCGTCCACGACTTGCCCCACACGAATTCCCACGTGTCATCATCCACGTGCAGACCTGCGCGGGCATACGCCTGGCGCACCAGCGGCCTGCTGTCGATCAGCACGCCGTCCAGGTCAAACGAGATCGAGCGCATTCTTCACCATCCCCCAGATTCCGGCGACGACGTCCTCGTTGGGCATGTACGGGATCGCACGCAGTAGGTGAACCACGCACCAGTACACGGTGGCCTGCCACTCGTTGTTGTTCTGGACGAGCTGACGCAGGTGCTCGGGTTCCAATCGCCAATCGTACGTGGTGTCCGCGTATCGCAGCACCTCGTAACCAAGGAGTGACTGCAGCAGCTTACCCGTGTCCACGGACCAAAGGTCGGGCACGGCCGGCGTCGCGGGAATCGGATCGATGAGCACGATGTCCGAGCCGCGCAGCATCACGTTGTCCAACGTTGGATCACCGTGGGTCAGTCCGACATTCAGAGTGTCCCAATCGATTCGCTCACCGAGTATGGCGAATCGATCAAGTTCATGTGCGTTTCTCACAATGGGCAAGTCTCGTAGCTTTAGCAGATGCGCGTCATGGTTTAGGCGCACGGCGGCCGGTCGCCACCGCAGCTCCTGCAGCACCATGAACACACGGCTCAGGAATGCCCGGTGGTTGAGCATCGCGTAGGGTGGGTCGACGAGACGCTCCATTACATATGACGTTTCGTCAACGGCGTACACTCGCGGCAGCATGCCCCACGGGTGGGCCTGCAGCCAGCGACCCTGCAGCGCGACACGCGCGTCACCTTCCTTGATGATGAACGGCACCTCGCTAATGACGGCGCCCGATGATCCTCGCCTCACTTCCAAATCCTCTCCTCGATCATCGTCAGGTGCCGTGCCTCGGCGACCGCGCGATCGAAGTGCGCCCGCTGAGCGTCGACGAGCCACGTCCAGTCGCCGCGTCCTTCCCGTGAATTCAGGTGAGCGACCCGCACCGCAAGCTCCTCTGGCGATCGTACACGTAACCAGTCTCTCAGTGTGGGCGGCGCGTCACCTAAGATGTTGTCTTGCGTATCGTACAGCGGGTGGAAGAAACACACGGTGCCGGCGGCGAACGCCTCCCACGGCTTCGCCGTTGCCCAGCCGGTACCACTGGCCGGCGTCGTTAGCGTGCAGCGCACCGAGTGGAGCTTCGGGAAGTACTCCTCCCATGTTGCTGGCTTGATCGTAACGCTCAGCTCGTCGAGGGACGCCTGCGACCACGTGCCGTGAATGAACCACGGGTCCAGCGGCAGCACCCAGCGGCGGAGGACGTCGATCCGGCGCGTACCCTCCTTCACGTCCTTACGCGTCTCGTTGATGAACAGGCCGAAGTTACGTCGCTCTGCCCACTCGCCGTTGAAAGAGATGAGGTCGCCGAAGGGCGTGCCGGGCATTAACCCGTTGATCTCCAGTCGGGCGTACGTGTCGTGCACGGTCGACACCCACGTCTGGTCGTCACGAGAATCGACGAGTTTCGCATATCGTCCCCAAGCAACAGCAGCCTCGTAGGTGAGCTGTGGCACGTGGTCACCCCAGCGGTGGTGCTTGAGCGGCTTTGAGTCATTGAACTGCGCCAGCACAGGGTGACGCAGCGGCCACTTGAGATCGCGCATCTTATGGCGGTTGCGCGGATCCGCGTTGAGGTTCACCTCCTCGAGGTGCCACGGATTCTGGTCGCGCCAAGCGTTGACTCCTCGGAGGAGAAAGCCCGCGTACCACGCGCACCAGTCTTGCGGCTTCGTCAGTTTTGTCGGGTCGTCGACCATTGGGATCGGTGTGTTGCTGGTACCGTGCTGGCCGATCCACATCACCATTCCGTCGAGCGTGGTGAACACGTCGAGGATGAGGTCGTCGAAGATCTTAGCGAGGATCAACTGCCGCTCCGACGTCAGCGGCAGTCCCTTGATGCCCGACGCCAAGATGCGCTCCTTGAGCGCGACGCCTATCCCACTGCAGCACGAGCACCAGATGTTGATCACGTTGAGCGGGAAGCCGACGCGTGACGCGTGCTCCCCGCTGTTGCGCCCGACGATGATGAATGTGTCGTCGGAATGGCGACGTGCCAGGTCCATGAGTAGACCGACGCCCTCGACATCACCACCGAGGTTGCCACACTTCGCCAGTGTCAGTGGCATGGAGCGGCCTAGCTTAGCATAGCCAATGCGCTTCCCCACGCTGGGTTCCTCTCTCGTATGAGGAGGCCGGACCGCCTGTGCGCCTGTGCTCTAAGCGGTCCGGCCTCGGTCTATGGGTCAGAACGGCTGGGCAGGTGGTGTGGGCGGAACACCGGGCGCCGTGGGTGCGGCGACGGTCGGCGGGGTCGACGGAATGGGCGGTCCGGCGGCCGGAGCGCCTCCTGGGGCACCTACGACCGGCGGGCCGACGGTAGCTCCGGGTGGTGGCGGACCCGTGCCCGAATATGCCTTGACCGCCGTCACTTGATTGCGCATGGCACCTTGCCACTCGGCGGCACCTAGCGCGACGGTTGCCATTCGGTTGACGAGATCCCTCGCCACCTGGTCCGGGTGCGGGTTCGCGGCGAAGTAGTCGGCGGTGAGACCGAGCTGCGCCATCTGCTGGAAGAAGATGCGCAGTGCGATGGGACTTTCTGCGGAGAGGGTGAAGTTCGTCCAGATCGGGCGGTCTTTCTTGGGCCCGTCGAGGACGCGCATCTTCACCTTGTACATCGGCTTCCCGTTCGCCGTCTTCGTGCACTCCGCCTCGGTGACCATCACGTTGTAGTCACCGTCGGGAAGTACCGAGTCCGTCGCTTCCTTCTGCAGTGCCGCCCAGTCGATCTCAGTCACTGGTCACCGCCTCCTTCTCTTCCTGGTAGATCGTACTCAACATGTCCTCCACATCGGGGTTGACGATGGTGTCGGGCAGTGCACCCTGGACCCGCTCGCCCGACTCGAACGATGGGTGTGAGCCGACGAACAGGTTCACCTGCGCGACGGTGTTGTTCCCGTCCGCGTCGGCGACGCGTGTCTGGAACGCGTAGGCGCAGATGTCCACCCAGTACGGCAGCGAGACGCTGATCTGTCCCTGCATGTACGGGCGCCACTTACCGCTCTCCTCGCGCGTCTCCGCGACAAAGAGAACGCAGCGCACGGGCCCGGGCATGATGGTCAGGTCACGGAAGCCGCGGATGACGCCGTCCATCTGGACGAGCAGCGCGCCCCAGCCGTCGTAGCCCTTGACGAGTCCGTCGCTGGAGATGTTCTGCTTGCAGCGACGCTGCAGCTCCGTGATGCTGTCCAGAACGATGGACTGAAAGTCGTGCTGGGCCTGCGTGAGCCACTGATACACCTGCCGCATTGTCGCCCAACTGGCCACGGCGACGTAGCAGAAGTCCCACGTGCCGTCGTGCCTGGGCGGCGGACCCTGGGCGGGGTCCCAGTTCCTCTTGCGCAGCGGCGTACCCGACCTGAAGCCGCGCTGCCTGATGAACTTCCACGAGCCCTCCGCGTCGATGACGAGGAGTGGCAGCGGGGCGGTCGACGTGAGGGTCGACTTGCCCGCCTTGCTGGCGCCGTGGATGAGCATCGACAGAACGTTACCCTTCTCTTCAGTCACTCGATCCCTCCGATCGCTTCACTGATGTAGTACTCCAGCGGGTCACGCTTCGTGTACAGCTGCGCGAGCATCGCCTCCGCGCGCGATCCGTCGTCGAACATCGGGCACACGGCGAAGAAGTCGCAGTCCCACGTGCAGTTGCGGTTCGGCGTTGGGTAGGCGATCTCACGTGGGTCCACACCCTCGTCCAGCTCATCACTCACGTCGAGCATGGCGTGGATCTCACCACGGATCCGGCGTCCGTACGAATTGAGTTCGTGGTCGTTGTGCCGCACCTCCACCCGCTCGTAGAAGGGCGGCTTGGCCTTGTCGGTTCGCTTCACCCGCTTGAGCATGTTGTACAGCGCACCTACCGCTCGCTGACCGTCCTCGAGGTTCAGGTACTCGAGGTAGTGGTAATGCAACATCTGCTCGTCCAGCGGCAGCATAAGCGTCGGCGTGCGGAGGTCACCGACCGTCTTGTGATCCATGAAGAGGTGGGCGCCGTCGCTGATACGATGTAAGCGCACGTCCAGCTTACCGATGATCGCAACGTTGCGACCGATCGGCACGTGTGCCTCTAGGTACGTCTCCGGGGCGATCACCTCGTAGTCGGCGTCGGCTCCCGTCGTGGCGAGCCACTCAACGTAGCCCTCGAGCATGATGCGCTCGAGGTCGGCCTCCGACTCGAACTTCTTTGCGGTCTCCGGATCCATCTCGCCCGCGGCCGTGCGGTCCAGTACGATGAGACGCTCGAGTTGGTCGAGCATCTGGTCGGGTCGCGTAGGTCCGCCGGGTACGTAGTGCTCCTTAAGAGCTCGATGGCAACGATCACCGACCTGCCGCACACCTGTGGGCGGCTCGGCGCGAAGCGTGAGTCCACGAAACCACGCGAGCCACCACTTACGTCGACAGCGCTTGAACGTCTGCAGCTCGGAGTTCGACACGAAGCGATCGTACGTCGTGGCGGCCAGCCGGGAAAGTTCCGCGAGGTCAACCGCCGCGTGCCCAAAAGGGAGGGTGTCCTCCGTTACGGGTTCGGTCGTGTTCGGCGTAGCAGAGACCACAGCCACCGGAGATGGGGCCTGCGGCGTGGGCGGCGGTGGCGCGCTATCGTCGGTCGTGACGGCAGTGACGCCCGCGAGCTCAAGTCGGGAACGCTCGTCATCGGTCATCCTTCCCTTTGCTTCGATGCGCCAGATCTTACCTTCGGTGATGCCCGACTCGACCGCCAGCTGGCGACGAGACATGTGACGTCGCTGTCGGTACGCAACGACGTCCGCTCCGGTGATGCTCACAGCGTCTCTCCCATGATGCGTGCTTCCTCGACGTCAAGTTCCGTGGTGTCGCCACCCGCGGCGAGGATGGTTGCGCGGTCTTGCACGATCTGCTGCAGTCGCGCGTACTTCTCGTTCAGCGATGCGATCTGGTTCACCTCGATCGTATCACGCGCCACCACGTCGATGATGTGAACGGACTCGTGCCGCTCCGACCCGATACGATGCACGCGGTCCTCGGCCTGGCGGTTGTCGACCATGCTGTCGGATCGCTGCAGTCGGATGAGCGTGTCGGCGGCGGTCATCGTGAGGCCCGTGCCACCCGCCTTAATGGTGAACAGTAGGTACTGCAGCCTACCCGCTTGAAAGTCCTCCAGCGTTCTCTGCCGCTCGTACTGGCTGGTCACGGCGCCGGTGATGAGTCCGTACGACGCGTGTCGTCCGTCGAGTCGTTTCGCCGAGAGTTCGATGAGCTTACGCCACTCGGCGCAGATGACCGCCTGCCGCGGGCCAAGCTCGTCAAGGATGACCTCGAGTTCGTCCAGCTTAGGCGACGGATCGACGAGCTTAACGTCCCACTCGGTGACGTCATCCGTGCCGTGGGTGTCGACCTCGACCGACGCCGACGCGAACTGCATCAGCCGCGTGCGGCGCACGAGATCGTTCGCGGCGACGAGTGTGCCACTGCCGACGATGACGCCGAGTCCGTCAGAGAGTGCCTTGTACGCGCGCGCCTGGGCGGGCGTCATGTCGACCCAGCGGGTCGATCGCACCTTTGCCGGCAGCTGCGGCAGGACGAGCTCCTTAGGCATGCGTCGGAAGCGCGGCTGGAACATCGCCTCGAACTCACCACGTCGTTCGGGATTGATACCCACGACGTCGAGGCCGCCGTACCCGTTCCACGCCTGGAGGCAGTAGCGGTCGACGAACGCCGTCTTCGTCGGAAAGTCCTTCGGTGAGATCGTATGCAGTACCGACCACAGGTCCAGCGGCGTGTTCGCGATTGGCGTTCCCGTCAGCGCCCAGCGATACCGCACGCTGGGTTGGTGCGCCACCGCCCACACCGCGCGCGTCTGCTTAGAGTGTGGGTCCTTGATACGGTGTGCCTCGTCGATGATGACGGTTTTGAACGGGATGGCGTTGAGCTCTTTCGGGTGGACTTCACACCGTGACGACGGAATGTTTTCTCCGCGAGAGTCGCACTCACGGCAGCGCTTGAGCCGGATGCTGCCGAAGGGCGCGAGGCGCGAGATGAGTCGCACGGCCTCGATGTTCACGATGATGAGCGCCGATGGGTCGGCGGCGGCCTGCCCCAAAGCCTTCCGCCGACCCACCGCGCCTCCTGTGATGACGTAGGGTGTGACGCCCGGCAGCCAGCGCGGGGCCTCTGCCTCCCACATGGTCTTCACGGAGTTCGGGGAGATGATGATTGCAGGTAGCGCGTCCTGGCGAAGAGTGAGAAGTGCAGCGAGCGCCTGGATCGTCTTGCCCGTTCCCATGTCATCGCCGAGAAGCACCTCAACACCGCGAGCGAGGAACTCTGCGCCCACGCGCTGAAACGGGTAGAGCCCATCTTCGGAGTTCCACAGCCAGTCGGGCTCAGTGAGGACGCGCATGTGCATCAGCTCGTCGATCTCAACTCGGCGCGCCCACGCCCACTCAAGTAGCTTGTCACCGATAGAGAGTTGATCGTGAAAGACGCCGCGAAGCGTGACGCACGTCGCCCAGGATAGCGGGGCTCGCCACTCTTTCGCCACCGGCTCCCACCGCGCACCGGGCACTTGCTTAATCAGTTCCTTCTCGTCCCAGCGGGTGCTGACGAAGATGTGAGTGTCGTTGAGGATCTCAGCAAAGGCCATCCTCGGTTCTCTCCGTTCACTCAGCCGATCGCGGCAATCGTACCAATCGTACGCTGCACCAGCGTGTGGTTCGGGTGGTGGGTGGCGAGCCAGATGAGGGCGTGACGTGCGGCGTCGTTCGCGTGACCCGCAAGTCCGCTCGTCCACCACCCGATCTTCTTGAGCATGAACGTGGTAATGAGAGCTTTCTGTGACCGACTCTGTAGAGTCAGCTCAACGTCGTTGTTCACACACAACCAGCGTACGACGCCGATCGTCTCGAGTGCGGCGTACTGCGGGGTGATGCGCGTCGACTGCTGAGTGTAACGCTCACATACGACGTGCGGTACGCCTCGGTCGTTCTCGAGGAGGTATTCGAGCTGCCGCATTGCCTCGTAGGGGTTTCCCTCGAAGTTCACGTAAGGTCGCAGCGACTCGCCGCTCACTGCGAAGAGTCCCGTCGTCTCGCCCGGGTCGACACTGATGATGATCACTCGTAGACCTCCTTGCCGCCCCACGTTTGCCCGTGCGACACGGACGCCGTGATCGGAACCTGGAACATCGTGTCGTCGTTCATCACCTTGCGCAGGACCTCCACGGTCTCGGGCACGTGCTCCTCGGGAACGTCCAGCACGATCTCGTCGTGCACGGGTACGACCATCCACTCGCCCAGGCCGGCGTTGTCCAGCTCAATGAGCTTGCGCTTGAACACCGCGGCGGCGGCGCCTTGAATGAGATAGTTGATGAGTGCGTACTCCTTGCCGCGATTGCACACCTGGTAGCGGTGTGTGACGGGGCAGCGAACGTATGGCCGACCCTCGGTGCGGCCGCGCTCCGTGCCGACGCGGATGACGTCTTGCATGAATCGTGCCACGCCCGGAAAGAGAGAGTCCCAGCGGCGTCGCACCCGCTGGGCCTGCGGAAGGTCGATGCCCGCCGTGAGCGCGAACTTCGGGACACCCGCCGCGTAGATCGTCGCGTACCCGGCGTTTTTGACGATCTGCCGACGCGGGTCGCTCTTGATGATCGTGTCGTCCTCGTACACCATGTGAGCCAGCGCGACGAAGAAGTCCTGGTCTGATTTGAATGCGTCGATCATCGCTTGCTCGCTGGCCATCGAGGCCAGCATCCGCATCTCCACCTGATCGAAGTCGCACATCACCATGCGGCCCGATTCGTAGCGCGTCGTAACGCTGTCGCGCACGACGTCCGCCGCGCGGTTGCCCTCGTTCCTACGCGGAAGATTCTGAAGGTTGGGACGCTCCATCGACATGCGGGACGTCCGTGCGCCCAGGACGTTGATGGATGGGTGGATGAGGTCGTTCTTGTCGGCCTCGGTGACGAAGTGCTCGAGGTATGTCGATGCGATCTTCTGGATCTGCCGACGTTCCAAGACGACGCGCGCTAGCGGATGGTCGATGCCGCCGAGGACCTCCTTGTCCAACGCGATCGCGCCACTGGCCGTAGCCTTCGTGAACTCAAGGCCGGCGCTTTGGAGGACGCGTACGACGTCTGCGTTCGACCCGGGCCTGACGTCGTAGTGCTCGAGGCACCACTTCTCCGCGTCCTCGACGTACGCGCGGAACGCGGTGAGCTTCTCTGCGGCGTACGCGCGATTCACGTGGGCGCCGTTGCGCTCCATTCGTTCGATGATCCACGACACCTCGTTCTCGAGGTGGAACGCATCGAGGCACTCGGCCTCGACCTGCGGCCAGAGAGCGTCGTACACCTGCCACGTCAGGATCGGGTCCAACGCCGCGTACGTCCAGTACGGCTGGTAGTCGATCGGCACCGTCTCCCAGGTCCACCTGGTGTTCTTGAGGTCGTCCTGCAGCGCGGCCGCCGCGGGATCGACGACGCGTGCGGCGACGTTCTTGAGCGCGGTAGAGAGGTCAGGTCGCAGCACGTGGGCCATGATGCGCGTGTCGTGGACTCGCTCACGTGGCATCTGAACTCGCATGTGTCCGAGCATCCCCGTGTCGAACTTCGCGTTGTGTGCCAGCCAGACGCCATCCCACTTCTTGACGACGTCCGCGAAGAGACCGGCCCAGCCGCCGATGAACCTGCCCTCGGCGCCGACCTCGGAGGTCCACGGCATCACCCAGCCGTGTTGCCCGTCGCCGATCTGAACGGTGCGCACGACGTCGTGACCGACGACCAGTCCCGTCGTCTCTGTGTCGAACGCGAGGGCGTGGCGTGGACGTCGGTCACCCAGCCAAGAGTTGAGCGCGAGAACGTCGTCGATGGAGTCGACGAGATGGAGCTTCGCGTCAGCCAGCGTCATATTGGATCACCGTCAGTCCGCACTGCTCCATGAACGCCACCCACTTCTCGGAGTTACGATGGGACGCCGGGTTCTCGTACACGACCGTCTCCAGTCCGCTGTTCGCGATCAACTTAGCACACGTGCCGCACACACCCGAGGACACGTAGACCGTGCCACGTTCACGAAGTCGACGCTCGCTGAACATCAGCGCGTTCTGCTCGGCGTGAAGTGCTGGGCAGTCTTCGTACGTGCTGCTTAGCTCAGGCAGCGAGAGCAGCTGGTCTGGATTAGGCCCGCGAGTCCAACCACCGCTGGCACGTGGGCACCACTCAACACACGGAGGATCGTACGCGTGGTGAACTCCGCGAAAGAAGTTCGCGGGTGGACCGTTGTATCCCGTGTCCACGATGCGATTGTCACGTGAGACGATGACCGCGCCTACCTGGTCACGACTGCACAGGCTCCGCCTCGCGATCGTCCGTGCTACCGCCATCCATGTCTGGTCCCATGTAGCTCGCGAAGCGGTCTCGGTACCAGCGCTCATCACTCGTCTCCTCTTCGTTCGCTCCGGTCGTGGTAGTGCGGCGCGCACGGCGCATGATGTCTTGGAAGCAGTCGCCTTTTCGTCCGAAGCCTTCGGGTAAACCGAAGTGAATGTTGCTGGTCAGACCTTGGCTCACGACCTGTTGTGCGGCCGCCATGTCTCGCTCATAAAGGTGCATGCTTAGTGCGGTGTGACGATAGCGACCCGGCGGCAAATCCAACGCACGGGCGACGCACAACTGGAGCTGCGCGAACTGGAAAAGGTCGTATGGCAGGCCGAGCCACGCGTCGTTGCTCCGCATAACGACGTTCATCTCGAGTCGGCCGTCGTAGGGCGACACCTCGAACTGAAGGAAGACCGTGCACGGATAGTCCTTCTTGCCCGGCTGGTTGTCCAGCCACGGGTCCCACAATGTCACAACCGCCTGTCGTGACGACGGGTCGCGCTTGAGTTTGTTCACGGCGCACGACACCTGATGCGTGATGCGCGATCCGTACGCGCCGTGAAAGCGACCGTCGTCCTCCTCGATGTACCGTTGAAAGTTCACGGAAGCACGGGTGAGGAGATCGGGTCGGGCAAAGCCGCCGATGAGTTGCACGGCCTCGGCCGCGGCGATGTTGATGTTCAGCTTACGAGAGGTGCCGACAGGTAGTGAGTAGCGCGGATCGTTTAGCTCGAGGACGACGTACCCGGCGTCGAGGGTGGTGAGCTCGCGCGGTGAACGATAGCGATGGTGCTTTAGGATGTGCGTGAGCGTCGTGAGGTACAGCCGACTGCCGTTCTGCTCGGTGATCAGAGTCGCCATGAAAGCTGGTCATCTCCTGTTCTGAGAAGTGTTGCACGCATTGCGGCATGACGAGCGGCATTCACTACGATCCTAGCGAGTTCATCACCAGGTTCAGTGAGCGAGTAACGAAGTGTCGGCATTTGCGGAATCTGTGCAATTGAATAAGCTTCATGCAACATCGGCAGTTCGCCCACTCGAACATAATCGTCACCACGAGTGAACACACGACGTTGCAATGTCTCCACAGGTGGATTGATGATGACTGTCACAGCACCACGCGACAGTAGGAATTGTTCGATCTCGTCGAAAGTATCGCGATCCATCTCTGTGGGACGACCCTTGACACGCGGGTAGATCCATTCGCCGAGATGCCAACGATCACAGATGACATGATGATCGTCGCCGGGTATGTAGTCCAGAAGTGGAACGATGTATTCACTGCGAGGTGAACGAGTAGGAGGACCGGCTTTCTTCATCGTGATCGTGCCACGTGTGAACGTCGCTGCGAGATGCGTAACGATTCGCTGGGCGAAGGTCGTCTTACCTGCGCCGTCCGGTCCCTCCAAGATGATCAGCACATTCGTCTCCGTTCACTCAGGTCAGCGCGCGTATGACTCCACGCCGGTTGACACATCCACCGTATCGTACGCGTCTCCCCTGGTGGCGAGGATCGGCCAGAACTGCGTGTCCCACCTCGCCCAGTGCAATCGCCACTCCGCGCTCTCCATGCGATCCTCGATCGTCTCTGGATTCTGCCATCGCTCGTAGGAGTGGCGAGGGCGGTACGAGTTGTAGCGCGTCAGCTCACGATTGTACGAGACGTGATGGTCCCACCACTCACTGAGATGGTCGTGCGACTCGATGGGTGAGAGGCGGTCGCCCAATCGCGACAGTCGCGCGTCGACCCAAGCGACGACTCGCTGCCAGACGCAGGACCAGCAGAGGTTGAGCAGTAGCGGCTGACCGCGCAGCGCGGCCGTGATCGCGTACGCGACATCGGGTGTTCGGATCAGTGGGTGATCGCCCGTGAGCGTTCGGTACGCGGAGCGCAGGTAGACGAAGAGCACCACGACCGCCGCGGTGGCCGGGAGGGACACGGCGAGCTCGAGCGGCATCACAACACCGCTCGGTTGACGTAGGCGTCGCGGATGCCGTCGTCCCACTGGGCGGCCTGGGCCAGCGCGTGGGAGGACTGCCGCGGAATGTAGAGCTTACCGTCGTGGTTCACGGTGAGAAGCTCAATGACCTCGTAGGGCGATGCGCTGAACGCGATGCGCGCTCGAGTCACCTCATTGGGTACGCGAGACATGCCCTGGGTGTGCACGATGTAAGTCTTCTCGTCGGCGACGGCGCCGACGTAGATGTCGACCTCGAACCAACGATCCTTGTCGGGTCGGTCGGAACTGCCCGATCCGAGACGCTGGCCCGTGAAACGAAACACGTCGCCGTTCCGACCTCGTAGCTCGTACTCCTGGACCGGTGGCGCGGTGGTGGTCACCGTCACTGTCCTCTCCTTCGCTCGGTTCTCTGGTCGATTCTAACTAGGAGAGGGGCGGCGGTGGGGAGGCGCAGGTGGGACGACCCCGACCTTCGCTAGGAGATGCGTTGACGCCTACCCCGTGGTGCCACTCTGGACAACGCTCAAGCCCACCGTGTCGGACTCTCGCGTGTTCTAAGGTAGCCGCAGGTCGTGGCACGGTGGCAGGTCCGTCGAGTTAGATTGGATCACCGCTCTTAACAACTCAAACCGGAGGTCGCTCGTGGACTGGAAGTTCTTCGTGCTCGGACGAGATAAGACCCCGCTGTCAAACTGCGATCGCTGTCGCAACGCCGGGCCCGAGCACGACCGTGAGACCTGCGAGTGTCTCACCTGCCACGGCTTCTACGCCGCGACCGATGATCCCATTCGACTGTACGAGATGAGTCGACGTCACCCCGAAGGCCGCTGGGCCGTGCGCTGCGGCGCGGCGTCGGGCATCATCGTCGTCGACGCCGAGGGTGTCATTGATGAACGGCATCAAGTGTCGGGTGTCGAGGTCCTCGACGCGTTCGAGTCGTGGACCGGCGGGCTCGCGCTGCCACCCACCGCGCTGGTCGCGTCCACACCCAGCGGGGGTGTGCACCGCTACTACCGTCATGTGCCTGGGCTGCGCAGCAAGAACCGTATTCTCCCGGGTGTGGACCTGAAGTCGGACGGCGGGTACGTTGTCTTTCCCGACGGTCGTGAGGGTCGGAACTGGATCTTCTATGGTGACCTGGGACAGCTAGGCGACGAGTTGGTCGCTTGGCTGCTCGACGCTCGCGGGGTTCGCGGTGAGGGTAGCGCCGGGGGCGGGACGCGTTCCGACACGTATGACTTTAAGCGGTTTGAGCGCGAGGGTTGCCCGGGTGGGTCGCGGGACGAGTTCTTCAACGAGCTGCTGTTCCGACTGCGGAAGGCCGGTGTGGACCGTGGCCTCGCGGTGCAGCAGGCACGCGCTCACTGGAGGCGCGCCGCCCAGCCACCCGATGCCCGCTACTACATGCCGTGGCACCACGTCGAGTACAAGATCGAGCGGGTGTGGCGCACCGTAGAGCCGGACAACGTCTCCGCGGAGTTGCAGGCCTGGGCGACGGCCGTTGGTTCCGTCCGAGACGCGGCGGGTTCGATGCCTAGGGAGGACGCCAGGAGGCGAGATCGGGTGAGTAGAGTGACGATCGCGCGTCGGGAGGCGTCGTGACGGGTCCGGAGCCGCCATCGCAGGTACCCCGGCCCATCGATGAGATCCACGCCGCGAACGCGCTGTCGGAGATCACGCACAGCGACACGGGCAACGCGAAGCGGTTCGCGCGGCTGTTCCGCGACGTCGTCAGGTACGTGCCTGACCTCAAGCAGTGGTTCGTCTGGTCGGGAACCCACTGGGAGCCCGACGCCGCGGGTGAGACGTTCGAGTTCACGGAACGGATCGTCGACGAGATCCGTAGCGACGCGCTGGCCGCGAGTGACGAGCGTGAGAACGGTCACATGTCACCGCGGGAGCGGCTGCTACAGCACGCGGCGAAGACCGAGTCCGAGCCCGCTCGTCGCCGGATCCTGTCGACCGCGCAGAGCAACCCGGGCCTGGTGATGCGTATCACGGACATGGACGCCGCGCACAATCTCATCGCGTGTCCCAACGGTACCGTGGACCTGGACACCGGTGAGTTGATCCCGCACGATCCGCGGCACCACAACACCGCGTGCGTCCGCGTGCCGTACGATTCGCTGGCGCGAAGCCCCGACCTGGACCGCTACCTCGCGACGTTCATGCCCGACGAGGAGGACCAACTCGTCTTGTGGGGTGTGCTGGGCACCGCACTGCGAGGCGGCAACGCCGCGCGCCTGCTGCCGATGTTCCTGGGACCCTCGACGAGCGGCAAGTCGCAACTCATCGCCGCGGTGGCAAACCTGCTGCGAGGCTACGCGACCAGCATCAACGTCTCGGTGTTCCGCGGGAATCTGGACGACCGTCCGCGGCCCGACCTCGTGAAGGCGATGTACACCCGCGTGGCGTACGCGACGGAGGCTGCGCGGTCGTGGGAGCTGCACGCGGACCAGGTGAAGAGACTCACCGGCGGCGACCGCATCCTGTACCGGAACCTCTACGCGGAGGCCGTGGAGGCGGAGCCTCGCTTCACGCCGTTTATCGTCGCGAACGAGATGCCCAGGGTGAAGGGCGCGGACGACGCGTTTCGCAGGAGGATGCTGGTCGTCAGGTTCGACCGCCCGTTGGGCGTCAGCCGTGAGGACACGCGGGTCCGGGAGCGGTTCGTCAACGACGTGGCGTGTCTGCAGGCTCTGCTCGGCCGCATGGTGGAGGGCGCGCGGTCCCCGGCGTTCGTCAATGGTGTGAACCTCGAGCTGCTGCCCGACCGCTTCCTGCTCGCGAAGATGGACGCGTTCGACGAGGTGGACCACGTCGGGTCGTTCCTGCTGTGGATGGCGGAGCAGGGCTACCTCACCCAGGCGGAGGTCGACTCGCCGGCGAGTCGGTGCGCGAAGGCCTCGGACCTGCACGCGTGGTACGGGCACTGGGTGCGCAAGCACGGGGACAAGGCGGATCGCGAGGGCGCGCTTAACCTGCGAGACTTCGGACAGGCACTGCGCACGAGAGGGTGGGAGGCGACGAAGGTGGCGGGCACGAGGTGGCTCGGTTGGCGGCTCACGACGGAGCCCGGGTGGATGTGATTCCGTTGTACCTTGTACCTAGGAGTTGGGTACAGTGATCAACTATGACTAAAGCGAGTGAGGGTGTGATGCGGACGAGTGTGGGACCCTGTACCCAAAGGCCCGGTTTTGTACTCACATTGTACCCCGTGGGTACAGTGAGTTGATCTTTGTTTTACCAGGTCAGAGCTAGTTCTATCTATCTATTGTACCCTTGTACCTAGTAGTAGAGTAACTACGTATAAGGATATACCTGAATCACTATAGATCTTCCCGGCGAAATTGTTAGACTTTTGGGCCCGGTTTTGGGTTCAAGGTACAGAGGCGAGAATGGCGAGAAAAAGAGCGGACAAGGTCGTCACGCCCGCGGAGCAGGCAGAGGGTCGCAGGCTCGCGGAGTACCGGCTCGCGGAACCCGCGTGGGGGCACCCGACACTCGAGTGGGATGCGGAGCTCGGTCTCGCCGTTCCGACCACACGCCCCGCGGACGTCTCGTTCTGCGGGGTGCGCATCTGGAGCACGGGTGACGCGTGCGGGAAACCCTCGGGAGCGGGAACGGCCCACCTCGGGGTGGGGGCGTGCTGGATGCACGACACACGACTGGAACGAGCGATAGGAGCGTGGATCGTGGCGCACGCCATGGCGAGGATCGAGGACATCACCCCCTGGGAGGCGCTGCTGCTCGCGGTGAAGCGTGCGGCGGCGTGGGCGGCGTTCTACGAGGGGAAGGTCGCGGAGGTCACGGATGACGAGGAGCTGAGGCCGGGAGGTGAATCCCACGACTGGGTGGTCGCGCTTGAGCGAGTCAACGACAAGCTCGCAAGATACTCGAAGATGGCCGTGGACGCGGGCGTCGCGGCCATGCTCGTGCAACGCGCGCGCACGGAGGGGGAGACCATCGCACGGGTGCTTAACGCGGCCATCGCCGAGGCGGGCCTGGGCGAGGAGGCGGAGACGCGGCTTCGTGCGGCGCTCAGGAGCGCACTGCTCGCCGTGGAGGCCGTGCCCGAGGTGGAGGGCGAGATCGTTCCTTCTCTCGCTGGGCCAGAGTCGTAGGATAGGATTGACCCGAGGTTGATCCACCGACGAACGGAGAGAACGATGCCTAAGCCGGGACAGCAAATAGCGCCGGGTCGCAGGAAGATCGTGAACCACATCACGAAGTACATTCGCGATCGCTACCCGCGTGTGCTCGAGAACGACGACATCGCGGAGGCGCTCGGGCTCGAGCGTCACCAGGTGCGAAACTCCATCAGGAACTACATGAACGAGCACCCGGGCGAGTTCGTCGAAGACGGGCCGTACCGCTACGCGGCGGTCTCGCCCAACACGGGACACGCGGTCGCTCCCACCAGTGGTGGGCCGGTGCTCAACGGAGGCGTGGACCTTCGCACGCTGAATGACGGACCCACGCCCACCTTTCGGTACCTCACCACGCTGGGTGCTGGCGACGTCCTGCTGCAGGACGACGCGAAGGACGTCTGGCAGGCGACGCGGCTGTGAGAACCGGTGGTGACTGGCTGCAGCTCGGCCTCATCCTCTTCTTCGCGCTCGGTGCGTTTCTCACCATTACGCAGGTGGGTAAAGAGCGTAAGCCCATCACCGGCGGAACGGCCGCCGCGACGGTGCTCATTCAAGCGTTCATCATCGTCGCCATCCTGACGTGGTGGCCAACGTAGGGAGTAAGTAGTGACGCAACCCAATGACAAGCCTACTCGGATCACCCCCGATCAGGTGGACGCGCTCAATGACATGGTGGCCCTCATCAGCGAGATGGTCGTGGGATACCGCAAGCGGCTGATGGACGGCGGTATTCCCGCGGAGTCGGCCGACCAGATGACGATGGCATTCCACACCATGGTGATGGAGCAGACGAAGGAGGGCGTCCGGCAGGGCGCGGCGCAGGCGCGCCGAGCACGATGAGCCGGGAGACCGCGTCCGGGCGTCTCACGCCCGGGCTGCGGCCCATCATCGACCACCCGCTGGGCCCCACCCTCAGGCAGCTGGACTATTGGGTGTCCCTCAGGCTGGTCAAGCCGGTACGCCGCAACGGGCCGCGAGCCTACGGGAGCACCTTCACGGAGGAGCAGCAGACGAGGGCGATCAACATCGCCCGCCTCGTGCGGCGGGGATTTACCGCGCAGGGTGCGGCCGCGGTGTTAGACTGCGGCGATGTTCTGGAGAGCGGAGTGTTCATTGCTCACCTCCCGGACGGAGTCATCATCGAGCTACTCGCACCGGATAAGGTGGTCACGTGACCAGACCGAGTCGATCGATGAAGGCCAACGAACGGCATCCCATCATGGTGCCCAGCGTGGGGCGCAGACGTAGGAAGCACAGGTCCAATCGACGCGCCAAACGACACAAGCGAACGGAGACGAAGTGAGGATCGTTGTCGTAGCGGGGACGCAGATCGTTCCCCGCACACTACACACGGCCGGCTGGGTGAACACCCAAGAGGAGCGGGCGTACGCCTTAACCGATCCCGACATCCTCGCTGAGTTTGCGGGTCGACTGTGCTACCAGAGCTGGGCACGCCCGAATCCGAACACGGCGACCAACCGCTCGTACCTCGAGCACATCCTAGTGCAGCAGCACTACTCCGTTCTCGAGCACGCCAGCTTCTCGCTGTACGTGGACGGCGTCTCGCGATCGTTTCTCGCTGAGTTGACGCGTCACCGGCACCTCTCCTTCAGCGTACTCTCCCAGCGGTTCGTGGACGAGTGGCACGTGGATACGATCACTCCTCCCGCGCTGGACGATCGACCCGAGTTGCGAGCGGAGCTGCGCAACCTCGCCGACCATGCGAGCAAGGCCTACGTGCAGCTTTACAATGCGCTCACCCTCGCTGGGTTGCCCCGCAAGCAGGCTCGTGAGGCGGCGCGGGCCGTGCTACCCAACGCCACGGAGACGAAACTCATCGTCACCGGTAACGTCCGGGCCTGGCGTGAGGTCATCGCCAAGCGCAACTCCCCGCACGCCGAGGCAGAGATGCAGCGCTTCGCGGCCGAGGTCCTGCGGATCCTGGTTGAGTGGGCACCCAACTGCTTCCAAGACGTGTTCGGGTTCGAGCGTGCACAAGAACGGAGTGATGCAACGTGATGGAATGGCGTGAGGCGGTTGATCGTGCGATCTCCGCGGTGAAGATTGCGGAGGATGCGGCAGGTCGTGAGAGCGGCATTGGACTTTCCTACGAGCGGGCCCAAACGTTTGCCCAGATTTCGTACGCATGGTCGAACATCGGTATGATGCTCGAGGCGCAGGAGACGGCCGAGGAAGAGACGCCGTGAACAATCCGCGGTTCATGGTTGTGACGCCAATCTCCGATGATCTCGTCGCCGTGCTGATCTGCGCGGGTGAGCCACCAGCGGGCACAGAGGACGGCTGGAACGAGCGCGATGTTGAGGTTCAGCAGGTCGCGAGGATTGAGCTTTCGCCTGTTGCATTCGAAGCGTGGTGCGTCAGGCAGCTACTGTGGCTGCGACAGAGAATGGAGAAGACGTGAAACGAAGGATCGCCGCACTGCTTACGGCAGTGACGATCGGCCTGGGTGGTGCGGTCGCCGTCGCGACGCCGGCCGCCGCACACACCCAGTGGGGGTGCAACCACGGGTCGTCATGCATCACCACGGGGTTCAACGGGGGTGGCAACAGGTTCACGATCGTTTGGTCGGCGTGGACCAAGAATGTGTGCCACAACCTCCCGTCCAACTTCCGCAACGTCGGCGCCTCCGCGGTGTCGGACTTCGGCAGTGGGTGGGACATGATCTGGTACCAAGACCTGAACTGCAACGACTTCTGGGGAGGTGACCGCTTCAACTCACCGGGGCACGTGAACTTTAACGGCCCGTACTGGTACCTCGAGGACGACGTGGAGTCGTTCGCCATCGTGCAGTAAGGAGAGACGTGAGAGTGCGTAAGCAGATCGCCGCTATCACGGCAGCGATCGCCATTGGTGGAGCGGGTTCCGCTCTGGTTGCCACACCGGCACATGCATCGTTCGACTGGTGTCACGGTGTCAGTGTGGTCTGCTTCGCTGAGCACAACGACGGCAACGGGTACCGCTGGGGTCCCAGGTCATTCCCGTACGGCGTCTGTGTCAACGTGCCGGGTCCGATCGACGACAAGATCTCGTCACTGTGGAACAAGTACGGCTGGGACAACTCGTCCCCGCCGCTGACCATCAACGGGTACAGCAACCACTGCGGCCAGCAAGGTGACTGGCTGTTCGGTTGGGGCCCAAGCGCCTACGTGCTGTATGTCGGGTGGCTCAACAACGACAAGATGTCCTCGGTGTGCCTGGGACCGAGAACCTCGGGTTACTGTCCCTGAGCGAGAACTTGGTCGCGACTCCCCCCAGTGCGCGACCGGGCGGAGAGGGCGGCACGAAAGTGTCGCCCTCTCCTGGTATGATAATCTCATCGAACTGAGCGAACCTAGGAGGAAGTAAGTGAGACTGCGTCCACTGCTCTCGTGCCTGTCCCTACTCACCGTGCTCGGCGTCGCCGCCTGCTTACCCGCCGACGGGGACACGCCCGCTGGGCCGGTGTCCGAGCCGCTCCAGACGGTCTTCTACCTGAGGGTCGTCATGCTGGACATCAACCACGAGACCGCACACCGCAACCTCGTGTGCGTGATCACGGGCTTCAGTGGCGACCGCATCATCCGCATCCGTGACCGCAAGACGGGTCAAGACAAGGAGTACCGCATCGTCATCGACGACGCAGCCTTCAAAGCGCCGCAGACGCTGCGGCTCGAGGTCTACACCGGACTTACCAGCATCAACGTGCGCTGCGGCGCGCTCGGGGTCATCGGCGACTCGATCCAGTGTGAGCCGATGGACGAGCGGCTGAACGTGGCACGGCTCGTCCCGGGCAGAGACCGGATCTTCGACGACGCCGTGCGCGGTCATCTGAACGTCTACTGTGAGGTGCAGATCGTCGTCCCCGTGGGCGCGGTCTGACGTGAGGTCCACACCGTGATGTAGCTCACATGTACCGTCGAGATCGTGAGAACGACTCGACGGTACGTGCGTCTGTACGTCCGGGCCTACGCCGACTGCTACCGCTGGGCGTGCGATGCTCCCGTTGCCCGCTGGGTGATGAGCGGCCTGCTCATGCCCGGCTCACGTTCTCGCAAGATCCTGGTTGCACTCCGGGACGGAGTGGGATAAAATTGGACTAGGAGCCAAACGAACGGAGAGATCAAGTGACGGAGCACGACAGGCACGATGCGGAGCGAGGTCTCCTCAACACGATGCGAAGCGACTACGCGGAGGCGCTGATCGCGGGCATCCCCGATGAGAAGGCGTACGACGCGCTCTTCGCCGCACTGGTCAAGCAGCACGCCGGCGGCAACTTACCGGTTCCGCTTCTGCTCAAGCTGCTCGCCTTCTCGGTTCGCCGCCTGGCGATCAAGAAGATCGAGACCAAGCTCGCCGCCGCCCAGCAGTTCCCGATGCACACTCCCAACTAAGGCACCACCGCAAGACCAACCTCCTAGGCGCCGCCCGCGACTCGTTCCCCGCGGGCGGCGCCGTTTCTGTGCCCAAATCGCATCCCTCAGGTCCTCCTGGGGCATCGTTCGTGGTCGACCCTGGACGGACCGTTCGGCCTGGTAAGATCGGTCTATGAGCATCGACCTGATCCTCTGGATCCTCGCGGCGCTCTCGTTCGGAGCGTCCGTCGCGCGGCCCGATGACTGGGGTCGCCGACTCATCCCGCTGGGCCTCTGCCTCGCGGCGATCACCTTCATCGTCTAGGAGTCCGCATGCTGACCCAGTTCCCGCAAGCACGCGTCATCCTGTACGTGCTGTCGATCCTGACGAACATCGCGTCGTTCTTCGTCGTGCTCTACAGCCCTGACCTCGCCCAGGCGTTCGTCTCCACCTCGGCACTGCTGACTACCGCGGCCGGTGCGGTGGCGATCACGAACGTGAACCCGGACGACGCCCGACCGTGACGACGCTCGCCGGCACGCCGACCGCATCACCTTGGGAGTACGCGGCCGACCTGGTCGACCCACCCGAGGTGAAGTGGCGGCGCGACCCGGTGGGCTGGCTGCACGAGCGTGCGGGTGCGGAGACGTGGAGTAAGCAACGTGAGATCATCGCATCTGTCCGCGACCACCACAACACCGCCGTCCACTCCTGTCACGAGGTGGGTAAGTCTTGGATCGCCGCGGCAACCGCCGCGTGGTGGTTGGACACCCACCCAGTTGGCGATGCGCGTGTGGTCACAACGGCTCCTACGCAGGCCCAGGTTCAGGCCATCCTCTGGAACGAGATCAACGGGTTCCACGAACGCGCTGGATTGGCCGGGCGGCTGAACCTCACCGAGTGGTACTTCGGAAACTACCTTGCGGGCCTGGGACGTAAGCCGTCCGAGCACTCGCCCGCGGCGTTCCAGGGACTGCACGCCCGGTACCTCCTCGTGATCCTCGACGAGGCGTACGGCATTCCCAAGAACATCTGGGACGCGGCCTCGACCCTGGCGGCCAACGAGCACTCTCGGATCCTCGTCATCGGCAACCCCGACGGTCCGGGTGAGTTCGAGGAGGTGTGTCGGCCGACGTCGGGGTGGAACGTCATCCACGTCGGCGCGCAAGATACACCCAACTTCACGGGAGAGCCGATCTCCCAGCGGCTGCAGGACATGCTCATCCACCCGTGGTGGTACGAGGACCGCAAGCGAAAGTGGGGTCCCGAGAGTGCACTCTTCCAGTCGAAGTGTGAAGGTCGGTTCCCGACCGGCGGCGATCCGTTCGCGGTCATTCGCTACGACTGGGCGCGGGCGTGTCAGCTACTCGACCTGCCCACGGGACGTGGCGTTCGCGAGGCGGGCGTCGACGTCGGCGCCGGCGGTGACCGCACGGTCATCCGACTCCGCGAGGGGTGGGTCGCGGGGGAGGAGCGAGAGTTCATCGATCCCGACCCTCAGCGCACCGTGGGCGAACTCGTCTTGGCACTGCGTGAGTGGCGCGTAGAGAAGGTAAAGGTCGACTCCACGGGCATCGGCTGGGCGATCGTCGGCGCGCTGAAGGAGGAGTCTTCCAAGCACAACCCACGTGGCTCATGCACCCACGACGCCGAGGTCGTTGGGATCAACTTCGGCGCGGGTCCCAGCGAGGGCAAGGAGGATCGCTACCTCAACAAGCGCGCCGAGCTGTGGTGGAACGCCCGCGAGTTGAGTCGACCCGAGATCCGCCGCTGGGACCTGCGAAACGTGGACGACGACGTCGTGCACGAGCTCTGCTCGCCGCTGTATGAGATCCTTGACAACAAGGGTAAGATCAAGATCGAGCCGAAGGACCAGATCATCAAGCGACTCGGCTTCTCACCCGACCGCGCCGAGGCGCTGATCCTCGCGTTCTTCGAGTCGGTCACGACGGGCACCATCGTCGCGCCCGCCGGCATCGTCTCGCACCAGCTCATGCCGTGGCAGCACACAGGTCTGCGGTCTCGAATGGCCGGCACACGGTAGTCGTGCTAGGATGAACACGTGACCACCCCCGACATCCACGTCCACATTCACCTGTCGGACGAACCCCGCATCAACGCACTGGAGGAGCAGATCGTGTCCGTTGCCGAAGACCTCACCGCCCTGACCGCGGCCGTCACTGAGTTCAACGAGGACATCGCCGCGAAGGTGGCGGCCCTGGAGGCCGCCCAGGGCGAGTTCACCGTCGAGGGCCAGGCGGCCTTCGACGCGCTGAAGGCGACCGTCGAGGCGGGCATCACCGCCGTGGGCGACGCCGACCAGGACGGCACTCCGCCTCCGCCGGAGCCCACTCCGTAACGCACGCCACACAGCACACGGCCCCCGGAGGAGCCCGCTTTGGAAGTAAGCGGTGCCGGGGGCCGTGCTTTGTCTTACTTGTCCTCGTACCAGCGCCTACGCACGGGTCCCGTGGGTGCCGTCCACTTCGACTCGTAGTGAGTGAAGACGACGGCCCAGATGCGCAGGTACAGGTCGTGCAGTGACTTGGTCCGCGCCTCGGGCTTGAACTTCTCGTAGTCGACCTCGAGCAACATCCGGCGCATCGCCTCGGCGAAGTCCGTCTTGAGGCAGTATGCGCGGTACTCGTAGTCACGCTGCGGGGTGTGGATGATCCTTCGCAGTCGATCGTTCATGTACCGCTTACGTAGGTGGACGAGTGCCGCACGATCGCGTGCCCTGACCTGGAACCAGTCGGCCGGGTCACCCGATATGGGTGCGTTGTCCTCGGCCTGCGCCGGCATGATGATGCCGAACGGGGTCATGATCCACATGTTCGTTCCCTTCGTTCGTTGCTTCCTGGTCCAATTATATCCCACTTCACGAAGGTCTGCAAGGCGACCCAAGATCGCCGCCTGGTACCGTAGTCACGTGCCAGTGTGGATCCTCGTACCCTTGATCTTCCTCGCCGTTCACCGCGTCACGCGGCTGATCATCGAGGACACCTTCCCGCCGATCGGCGTTCCCCGTGACCGTGTGGTCAACTGGTGGGACCCGGATGACGAGTGGCTGTTTAAGCACCCAGGCGCCAGGCCTCACTGGGGTGCGGTGGGTCGGTCACTCGCTTACCTCTTCCGCTGCCCGTGGTGCATGTCGATGTGGGTCGGCGCGGCGCTGATCTGGGGAGTGACGTACTTCACGTCCGTACCGCTGCCCGTCCTCGTCTGGCTCGGCGCCTCGACCGTCACGGGCATCCTGGCCACGTACGAGGACACCGCCGGCAAGGAGTAAAGCGCCCGCTGGGGTGAGGAGACGCCGTGTCAGACTTGATCACAAAGACTCGTCGCAGTGATGACCGACGTCGCAACGGTGAGCGGTCACCGCAGGCGTTGACGGCCGCGGCGTCCATCGTGCGCCCACACCGCAACTTGCGCACGAGCTACTACGAGTGGCAGACGGAGGCGTGGAACTTCTACCGCACGCTGGGTACGTTGAAGTTCGCCATCGGCTGGCACTCACAGACGATGTCACGCGTCCGGCTGACGGCCGCGGTGGTTGAGCCCGGCGGTGAGGAGCCCACGCCGTTGACGGATGGGCCCGCCGCTGAATTGATGAGTCAGTTCTTCGGCGGCACGACCGGGCAGACGCAGTACATGCGAGAGATCGACGTTCAGCTTTCTGTGCCCGGTGAGGGTTACATCGTCGCGGAGGACGATCCTGATGATGAGGACGGGCACACGACGTGGTGCGTCAGGTCGGTGACGGAGCTGCGACCGACGACCGGTCGCGCGCTCGTTGACGGACGCATGAAGAACGTGGACATCTGGGAGATCGAGGTCGACGAGGGTGCGTGGCGTAAGTTGCCGTTCGAGTCGCACGTCTTCCGCATGTGGCGCTCCGACGATGAGAAGCACTGGCGCCCCGACTCGCCGACGCACGGCGCGCTGAACACGCTTCGCATGATCGATCTCCTGCGGCGACGCGTGATGGCGATGTGTGTCAGTCGCCTTGCGTCAAACGGGCTCTTCATCTACCCACAGGAGGTCGTCTTCCCCGCGAAGCCTGGGTTCGAGCAAGAGCCTGACCCGTTCCTCGCCGAGTGGCTGGACGTCGCCGCGAAGACGATCGAGAACCCGGGCTCCGCGCTCGCTGCGATCCCGATGCCCATCAAGGTGCCGCGAGAGTTCATCGAACACTTCAAGTACATGGACTTCTCCAACCAGTTCGACGAGCGCTTGATGGCGATGATCCAGCACGTGTACGACGTGCTCGCCACCGAGATGAACATGCCCAAGGAAGTCATCACGGGCATGGGCGACACGAACCACTGGAACGCGTGGGCGCTGGACGAGCAGGCGATTAAGATTCACATCGCACCCGAGGCGGAGCTGATCTGCCAGGGTACGACGAAGGGTTACCTCCACCCCGCGCTGAAGGCGATGGGCGAGTCGACGATGATGAACGGCGGGGAGATCATCGTCTGGTACGACACGTCGGAACTCGCTGTGCCGCCCGACCGGTCCGCGGCCGCCGACGCTGCACGCGACCGGAACACGATCTCCGACGCCGCGTATCGGCGGGAGAAGGGGTTCAGTGAGGGTGATAAGCCCACGAAGAATGAACTCCGCGAGCAGCTTCTCACCGACGCGGCGAAGGACCCGACGCTCTTCCCCGCCGTCGTCGAGGAGCTCACGGGAACTCCGGTGGCCGGTGCCCCAATCACCGGCCCAGGTGCAGAGGGCGACGAGCCGTCGTCCGAGCCAGCACCGGTCACCGGTCCCCCGCCCGAGCCGAGTCAGGCATCCTCTCGGGCACCCTCGGTGGTAGGTGGGTAGGTTGCCTTGGCGCGAGTTCAGGGGTACACCGAGGACGAGGTAGACATCCTCGTCGACGAGTTTGAGGTCGTCGTTCAGCGTGCGATCGAGACGGCGTGTGCCGCGGCCGCGGCGAACCTCAAGCCCGCGCAAGTACTCGCAGCCGCGACCGCCACCTCGCACCTCGGGCCGGAGGACGTCGCCGTCATCACGCAGGTGTGGCAGGAGCAGCTGGATGATGTGCTGACTCCGTACATCGCGGAGCTGTACACGGGCTCCGCGGTGTCGGTCGCGGTCGGCATGGTCGACGCGTTCCCGGACAGTGACCTCGCCGGAGTTCCACTGGTCCCCGATGCGTTCCAGACCGCGTACCTGCAGACCGCGTCCAACCGACTGGTGAACGTCGGTGACGAGCTCTGGGAGGACGTCAGGAACGAGCTGCTCGACGGCGTCGCCCAGGGTCAGTCCATTCCGCAACTCGCGGCGCGCGTGCAAGGTGTCTCGCAGTTCGACACGACGCGAGCCACGCGCATCGCGCGCACCGAGGTTCACGGCGCGGCCGAGGCCGGATCGATCGCCCAGGTGCGGTACGTCGGGTATACGGCCGATGACGCCGCGAAGGAGTGGGTATCCACTCACGACATCCGCACGCGGCTCAGCCACTCACTCGCTGACGGGCAGCAGGTTCCGCTGGACGAGAAGTTCAATGTAGGCGGCTCACTGCTCGACTTTCCGGGTGACCCGAGTGGCGCGGCCGACGAGATCATCAACTGTCGCTGCACGGTCGTCTTCGATCTCGACGTGGCGCCCAAGCACCGCTGTGAGGGCGCGCTCGTCGCGGCACCTGGTGACGACCCGGGCACGTGCGTCCTCCCGCTGGGCCCCGCGAGCATCGGGCACCTGACGCTCAAGCAGCGAGAGAAGATCTACGCCGCGCTCACGAAGGCGAAGAAGGGCATCTCGCCGGCGTACGGCGGTGCGGCGATCCACAAGGCGTACCTCGCCGCGAGAGGCTACCTCATCAGCACTGACCCGGACCTCGTCGACCTCGTCGACGAGCGGCAGTTCCTCGCCGCGGCGGACGAAGTGTACGCGGCGCTGCCCGGGCCTAAGTCCAAGAAGACGTTCCTCTCAACGTACGATGAGTGGTCGCAGACACCCAATGGGAAGAAGGCGATCGGTCCGGTCGCGACGACACCAAAGCACGTCACGGCGCCGACGCACGTCACACCGGTGCCGCCCACTCCGTCACCGACCACGAAGCTCATCTCGCCGTCGCCACCCACGGCTAAGTTCACGATCCTCGACGACCCGGGACCCAGCGGTGACGGGAACTTCAACGGTGATGGACCGTGGGGTCTGTACGGGTCATCGGGTGTCCTCGTGCGCGCCGTGGACGAGCACGGCGTCGAACGTTTCCTTCTTATCCAGCGCGGCGATAAGTACATCGGCTCGCAGAAGTATAAGTGGCAGCTGCCGGGTGGCGGCGCCGACGCGTACGAGGATCCGTACCAGGCGGCGGCCCGCGAGTTCTGGGAGGAGACCGCGGCAACGAAGGAGTACGTCGAGTCGATGGTTCCAATGGGTGAGTACGTGTTCACTCACCCGTCAGGCTGGAAGTACACGAACATCGTCGCGACGGCCAGTCACACATTCAAGCCGAAGGTTCACGGCTCCACGGGTGACGCGCGGTGGTTCACACTGCAAGAGATCCAAGAGATGATCGACAACGGGGACATCGTCAAGGAGCTCGCACCCACTTTGCGTCAGCTCGCCGATGATCTCAATGATGTCGCCCAGGATGTGACGAAGGTCGCGCACGCACCACGCGTGCTGCCACCCATCAAGGATGTGCCCGATCCCGCGCAGCTTCAGTTCACGGGACAGACGCTCGGCTCTCACGGTGCCCAGGTGTGGGTCGATCCAGCGACGGGTGATAAGTGGCTCTTTAAGCCGCAGGAAGAGTTCCTCATCGACCTCGACGTCGCGATGGCGAGGCTACAGTCCAAGGCGCAGCTCACTCGACCCGCGGTGTACAAGATCACGCTGGGCGGCAAGAAGGGCTCCATCCAGTACATGTTCGAGGATTCAAAGCCCGCGTTCCCGGGTGGGTCCTTCGATCCAGAGAAGCTCACCGCCGAGGATCTCGTCGTCTTCCAGATGGAGCAGATCTTCGACTGGCTCATCAGCAACCACGACACGCACAGCGGGCAGTGGATCCGACTCGCTGACGGTCGACTGTACGGCGTGGATAAGGGTCAAGCGTTCAAGTTCTTCGGGAAGGATAAGCTCGACTGGACGTACGTGCCCGTTACACCGCTGGGTAGTGATAAGCTTACGTACTCGAAGATCTGGAAGGCATTCATCGAGGGTAAGATCGACCTGAGTGATCCGACGCAAGGTGCCATCGGCGAGTACCTCGAGCGGCTGATGTCGATCCCGGACGGCACGCTACGCGCCATCGTCGCGCCGTACGTCAAGGCCGTTGTGGCGAAGTTTGGTGGCAGTAAGTCGAAGATGATGCAGGCGATCGTCGACCGTAAGAACGCACTGCGAAAGGACTTCGAGGAGTTCTGGGCACGTGCGGCCGCAGAGCGTCATAAGAAGGCGCCGCAGCCGACGCCACCTCCGAAGGCACCACCTCCGCCACCTGCGGCGACCGCACAGGTGATCGACGTCAACACGCCGCTCACTGCTGAGGAGCAGGCACTGCTTCACGCGATGTACACGGGTCAAGTCGATCCGAGTAAGATCCCTACAATTGGGAAGAAGACGGTGCCCAAGGCACCCAGCGCACCGGGCCTTGCTCCCGTCACGACGATCGACGACGTCACCGAGGCGATGGTCTGGAAGCAGTGGCTGAAGGCCAACGCGACGAAGGTCACACCCGCATACGGTGGTGCGAAGATCTGGAAGATTCTCGAGAAGGTGCACAAGTTCTTCGAGGACGCGCCCGACTGGCCGACGCTCACTCACTCGCAGATTCTCAAGATCCTCGACGAGAAGGGTGGGTACGTCGGGAAGCCGAAGACGTACGAGTCCGTGCTGCTGAGTTGGATGGACACGTCGTCGGGTAAGAAGACCGTCGGACTCTTCGTGCCCGAGGACCTCAAGCCTACGTTGGTGCCTACGTCGTTGACGCCGACCGTGAAGCCCGTCACGTCGCCGTTCTCGCAGGCGTTTCACGAGGCTGATGTGGTGATTGCCAAGGACGACAACCTCATCGATGACACCACGCTTTGGAGTGACGTCGTCTACTCCGACAAGTATAAGAAGGGTGACGTCGTTGCGTATGCGTCGACGAATAGTGGTGACTTTCTTAAGGTTGAGGCGTTCGTCAACGTGGACGGGAAGAAGGGCGTCTACGTTTACATCTTAAAGAACGGTAAGTGGGAGTTTGACGAGGTCTTCACCGACCTTGGAAAGCTTGAGCTTCACTACGATATCGGCGAGAACAAGGTGGGCGCGAAGATCTGGCACAGCGTCCCACCTAAGCACGCGCCTGCGTCTCATATCCCGGGTAAGGTCGCTGGTGACATCGTCACGACTGATGAGATCTGGACGTCGAAGTTCAAGTGGAATGATGGCGACGTCATCGCGATCTCAATTACGAGTAACGGCGAGTATCGACTGGTTTCACTCGGCAACGGCGGCATGCGACTCGAGGTACGTGTCACGGGAGACCAGAACTGGACGTTCGTTGACTCGTCTCTTCCGGACAAGACGTTCTACCCATCCATGTGGCCGCCTGACTCAAATGCGTGGAAGCTCGGCCCGAGCACTCTGGCGAAGAGGCCGAAGCCGAGTCCCATCATAGGTAAGAACGAGGGCGATGTTGTCACGTATGCGGACATCTGGGACGGCACGACGCACCTACACGCCGGGGACGTCGTCGCTTACGCTCGTACTTACCAGGATGACGGGTGGCTGAAGATCCAGTTCAGTCCCATTGACGGGACGATGGAGATACGAGTCCGGAACGACGGCTCCAACGCGTGGGGGTTCTATGGAGCCGCACACACTAAGAAGGACCTCGAGTTCAAGATCGGAAACGTCACGTGGTACGCGGCGAATGCCGATGGGAAGATACCCGACGTACTTAACCTAAAGAAGTCGGGTGGTAAGAAGCCGTCGAAGATGCCGGGTACGTACGAGGGTGATAAGATCACCGCGCAAGACATCTCTGACTTCGCGGACAACTACGGCGAGTACGAGGTCATCGCCGAAGGCGTTGCCGGCGGTGGTGCGTGGCAGTGGCGCATCTATCAGATCCAGGGCATCTACGTTCGTGAGGCGTGGTTCAAGTTCGGGAACCAGGGCTATGAGTTCGACGGCATCGTGGACGATCTCTCGCAGCCGCTCAAGGGTACGGTTTTCCAGGGACCGCATCAGTGGCACGCCGTCGCGTCAGGCACAAAGGTTCACCCATCCTCGATCGGTGCGAAGGCGGCGAAGAAGTCCGTCACCTCAAAGCTGAACGCCGCGGCTAAGAAGGGTACGAAGAAGGCCGCCGCGGCGAAGAAGGTCGCGTCACAGAACCCAGCGGCCAAGGCACAGCCACTTAAGGGCAACGACACGCACATCCCGGGTAAGTTCGTTGATGACGAGATCGACAATCAACAGATCATGGCCCACTACGACAAGTACGAGGACGGTACCATCGTCGCCGTGACGAAGTCAACGTGGGGTGCGACGCGCGTCGTCGTCGTCGACGGTAAGCTCGTATTGCAGGAGCAGACCGCGGCCAAGGCGTGGAAGAACAAGAAAATCGTCACGAACTACTGGCAGCTGTACGGTAAGTGGTACGCGTCCAACGAGAAGCTCCCGAAGCCGCAGCACAACGCCGCGAAGAAGTTCGTGCAGAAGAAGATCACGCCCCCGGCCGCGAAGGCGCCGTCGTACTCGTCATACTCGGGGACGTCCACGTCACCGACGCAGATCGCACCGTTCAGCATGCGTCAGGTTGACATCTCGCCGTGGAACGACTCGGAGATGCTCGAGATCTACGAGCAGTTCCGCACACACAATGCGTACACGTCTTCAAATCCCGAGTCGATCTGGGGTGCGCTGCAGGCGACGAAGTCGTTCTTCCAGGCGAAGTATGGCGGTAAGTACCTGCAGGCGAATGAGATCGAGCTTCTGCGAATGATCGACCTCGCACGGTCCAAGAAGAAGGGCCTGCCGCTCGACATTCATCCGTACGAGTCGAAGGTCGTCAACTGGCTTAAGACACCTCAGGGTAAGTTCTACGTCAATCGTCGCATCGACGCGCCCGTGCTCGCGCGGGAGATTCCCGAGCCGATGCACGCATTGGACGTCACACCCGATCCCGATAAGCAGTCGTACAAGATCATCAGTACGGCGGAGGGCAAGTCTTACCGCGAGGAGTCGCACAAGAAGTACGGGTCGTGGAAGCCCGGGCAGAAGGAGTCGCAGAAGAAGTACACGGGTGGATCGTATACATCGTGGAACGCGGCGATTCGGCGAGGTGACCTGGGTTCATACCGCGCCGACATCATCCGCGCCCAGCAGGGCGCGCGGCCGTCGACTCGCCCGATGCTACTTCACCGTGGCTGCAGCTTCGCGGAGTTGAACGACCCGTCCATCACATCATACGAGACGCTGCTGCCGTACGTCGGACGAACGTACACCACGCGCGGCTTCACGTCCACGTCGGTCGGTGGGACTCCCGGTTTCAGCGGCCAACTCATCATCGAGTTTGAGTGCCCCATCGGCACTCCGATGACGTACGTCGCGGACTTCAGCAACTTCAAGAGTGAGCGTGAGACGACACTGCCGACACACCTAGTGTATAAGATCCTAAGCGTCACTAAGAAGGGCCATCAGACGATCATGCGCGTGCGAGTCCTTGGCGTCGCGCAGACGGGAACGGGGACACCGCCGTGACTCAACCGATCACATACACGGGTGCACCGTTCACCACCGAGCCGGGTGCGATCATCTTTCTGCCCGAGGATGCCGACCGTGGCTTCACCGAGGATGAGGCGTACGCGTTCCTCAGTGGCGGCATCGAGGCGGTGAACGCACTCATCGCAGCTGCGGGACCGGCGCACACCGGAGCGATGATAGCACTGCTGCCCAGCCACGAGGACCTCACGGAGCTCGTCATCGCCGATGACGATGACGCGGAGCCGCTCGAGGAGTTGCACATCACGGCCGCGTACCTCGGTGATGCGGAGGACGTCGACACGGAGACGCGTGAGGAGCTCATCACTCAGCTGACCGACCTCGCCGCGAACCAACCCATCATCGTCGGAGACGTCATTGGGTTCGCTGTGCTCAACCCGGACGGACCCGAGCCGTGTCTCGTCGCAAACGTCAGTGGGCCCGACCTCGAGGACGCGCACGACTCGATCCTCGAGCTGCTCGACGACCTCGGCGTCAAGTTACCGTTCCAGCACAAGCCGTGGCTGGCGCACATCACGCTGGGTTACGCCGACGATCCTCGACAGTGGCTGACCGACGAGTTGATGGAGAAGACGGGACTCATCTCCATCGATCGCATTCGCGTCGCATTCGGTGGTGTCGTCACAGACATCCCGTTCGGGCATCCCGCAGTCGTAGCGGGTCAGGCGTTCCACCTCCCGGGTAAGCACGACCAGCAATCGCACGGCGGACTCCGGTCAATGGCGTCGTCTGATGAGGTGCGTATCGCGGGAAAGCTTAATAAGGGCAAGAAGCTTGATCCAAGTAATCCCGGTGAGGCGCAAATGAGAGGGGCCATTCAGAGCTGGTCGGGCGGCAGTCCGGGTGATGCGTCGTCGACGCCGAAGATGTTCAAGGAGGATGTGTCTCATACGATCTCAACCGACCCGATGAGCACAGACGACTCAGGCGTCTTTGCGAGAACCGTCGCGGCCGCACCAGCCGACTCGCCTACGCTCTACCGTGGAATGAAGAATGTTCCACCGGAGCAGATTCCACAGGCTGGTGACACGTTTGACCTCGGTCCAACATCATTCACACGTGATCGTAAGGTGATGGATGACTTCACGACTCTTCATCACCCAGCACAGGCTGACGGGCATCTGGTTCGCACTCGCGTGCGGAAGGGATCACGATCGCTTCAGATCGACCAAGAGTCAGGCGCGTTTAAGCATGAACGTGAACACGTTGGCATGGGTCGCTACCGCGTTACGAGTCGACGTGACACTGTAGAGTCACGTCGCATCGACGGCGAGGACTTTGATGTAAAGATTACTGATCTTGAGATCGAGCAGATTGACATGACGGGAGACGTCTCGTTTACTCGTCACTCACAGCAGCAGCAGCCGAGTGGATTCGATCCCGGAGACTTGAACTAGGTGATGAGATGACCGACACTGACCTGTCATCAGTGGAGCGACTCCAGCGACTTATCGACCCACTTGGCGGTTCGTGGGACGTGACGTTCGGCGAGGAACG
>Ga0207660_10000039_pt1 | contig 64340 bp, 94 predicted proteins | sample KBSC73BmetaG_FD_184335 | JGI IMG/M metagenome (GOLD analysis project Ga0207660, IMG submission 184335) | Corn rhizosphere microbial communities from Kellogg Biological Station, Michigan, USA - KBS C7-3B metaG (SPAdes) (version 2) | ecosystem: Host-associated > Plants > Roots > Rhizosphere ... | reverse complement strand
GGCGGCCGGCAACTGTTTGTCCTGGCAGAGCGTACGGGTGTCCAGCAGCGCATTGCCAAAGCTCGCTCGGAGCGGACAAATTCGGTCCGTCTGCAGGAGCGCTCTAGCCAGGGGCTTGGCGGCCCCACCAAGGAGTTCTTCCACGGCTCCGCAACCACCAATCCCGACGGGATGACGGAGACCACGGGATCGTTGGATGGCTCAGGCTTCATACAGTCTGCCAGTGCCGATCCTATGCGGTCAGGTAGTGTATCCGTCATCAATGGCGCCTCCCACTCCGAGTTGGTGGATTGGTTCTACCTGTACCATTGGGCATGGCGCGCCCTTGCGCACGACCTGTTCTACGTGGACTCGATCAAGCGGTCGCGGGATATGCAGGCGATCCTGCTCGAGAATACCCACCTGGTCGAGGCCAACAAGATCTGGGACAAGCTGACCGCCTACATCAATGGCGACAAGCTCCGGATGCCTACGTCCGTCAACGCTGACGGGGACTCTCTGTTCTGGGAGAATATGACCCCGAAGGTGGCGATCGATCTTATGAAGACCCTCACGCACATGCAGAGGGTCTCACTCGGAATGCCGGCTGCTGCCCCCAGTGACTTAGCCATCCTCGGCGGATCTGGCAGCGGTCCTGCGGCGCGTTCTCGGAGGTCCTCCAGCACAGGGGCGGAATCCGGTAGTTCCAGCGCGTCGTTCCTGACAGGCAAGGCCGTCAGGTCGGGAGCAGCCGGCAGCCCTCAAGTCAACACCAGCGGTAATGCCGCCAACACAGGAGGTGCCCAACCCAATGCTCCAGACTCCACAAGGAGCGGAGCTCTCGCCCCTGACGACAGAACTCGACGCATTGCTACCCTACTTGACCGAGCAAGAGCTCGCCGAGCTGGATAGCATCCTATCGGGAGTGGACATTCCAGTATGGAGTCCACTCCCTGGGCCGCAGACTGAAGCCTACTACTGCGAAGCGGACGAGCTGTTTTATGGTGGCGCTGCTGGAGGCGGGAAAACCGACCTCCTGCTGGGTACTGCTTTGGATAGTCACTGGCGGAGCATCATTTTCCGCCGGGAGTTCCAGCAGCTCAAGGGTATCCGCGATCGGAGCCAGGAGATCTACGGGGATCTGGGCAAGTACAATGGCGCAGACATGCTCTGGCGGATTGAAGATGGCCGCCGGATCGAGTTCGGCGCGTGCCAGTACGAGGGGGATGAGCAGAAGTATCAGGGCCGTCCGCACGATCTGAAGGCCTTTGACGAGATCACGCACTTTTCCCGCAGCCAGTTCATGTTCCTGAAGGGCTGGAACCGCACCACCAAGATCGATCCTAAGACGGGCCAGTTCTACAAGACCCGGGTCATCTGTGCAGGAAACCCGCCAACCACGCCAGAAGGTACCTGGGTAATCGACTATTGGGCTCCTTGGCTGGATCCTCACCACGCAAATCCAGCAAAACCTGGCGAATTGCGTTGGTTCATCACGGATGAGGAAGGAAATGACCGTGAAGTAAGCGGGCCCGAGCCCGTTTACATGAAGATCAACGGCCTGGAATCCGCAGTCCAGCCCCGCAGCAGGACCTTTATCCGCGCAAGGGTGCAGGATAATGCGTACCTGATGCAGTCCGGGTACCTCAGTGTCCTGCAATCTCTGCCGGAGCCGCTGCGTTCGCGCATGCTTCAGGGCGATTTTGGCGTGGGCGAGGAGGATAATGAGTGGCAGGTGATCCCGACAGCCTGGATCCTGCTAGCTCAGGCTCGCTGGGCACCGACATACGCAGAGTATCTACAGAAGCTTGCCGACCGTCGCAAGGAAGAAGCGGCCATGAAGGCTGCCGGAGTGACGGATAGAGCAGGCGGGGAAACCAGCGGAACCCTTTCCAACGCTTCGCGTCATGAGTCTGGCTCCCCGCTATGGCTGGGGATCAAGGGAATCCCCTTTGCCGGAGTGGATACCAGCTCCCTGTTGACGCCTGACCAGCGCAAGCTCAACGCTGATAACCTCAGCATCATCCAGGGATTGTCTCACGAAATCCCCCATTCCCATGAGGTTGGCGTGGATGTTTCGCGCGGTGGGCGCGATAAGACCGTGTATTCCGAGCGCATCGGCGCTTGGTTTGCTGCTCTTCAGTGCGTTCCAGGAGTGCAGACTCCTGATGGAACGGCTGTGATCGACAAGCTGGTTGAGCTGAAACTGCAGCACCTGCGGTGCAAGATCGACGTGGTTGGTGTCGGATCCTCGCCTGTCGACGTGGGAAGGCTACGCGGGATCGAAGTCGTAGCCATGAACGGCGCGAATTCGTCGGTTGCAACGGACAGATCGGGCGTATTGGGGTTCGCCAATGCTCGTAGTGAGTGGTTCTGGACCTTCCGAGAAGCTCTTGATCCGCAGCTTGGCCTGGAGATTGCGTTACCTCCTGACGCCGAAGCCGCAGCAGATCTGGCAGCAACACGCTGGACACTCAAGAGCACGGGCATCGCGGTCGAGGACAAGAAGAAGGTCAAAGAGCGTATTCGGCGTAGCCCAGACAAAGGGGACGCGATAATCAACGCCTTCGCACAGCCCATGATCGACGGTGCGGGATTCCTTGCGTACTATCGCGAGGAGGCTCGGAAAGCACAGGAGATTCTGAACAGAGCATCTGGGGGCCCCAAGCAATGATAACCGTGAATGGCGAGCAGGTTGCAAAGACGGTGGATGCCGCCCTTGCGGGCAACACTGTAGGTATCATTGCCTGGCATGCAATCCGGGAGTCTCTGATCTCCGGACGGAATATGACCTTGAAAGAGGTCGAGGCCTTCAGCGAAGCCTATGAGGAGATCATTGCAGATCCTCGAGGCGGGCTAGTCGTGAAGATGGGTAGGGGATAAAATGCCTTCTTTGCCAGTCGGCCCTCGCGGAGCTGTCGGTACCGTATCGCCGGTGATCCCCTCATTCGTCATGAGGAGCCAGCAGGCTATCCGCTATGCCATCGCAGGGATTACGCCTGCAACGTGGTTTGGGCCGCTGCAGCCCCTTGCACCCTTTGCGGATCAGAGCGAAGAGGCAGGAGTCAAAGGCCGGCGCTATGATTACCCGACAGGGCGCAACCTCAACTATACGCCCCGCGCAGACTCTCCCATCTCCTTTGCCGATCTGCGATCCCTGAGCCTGAACTGCGACATCCTGAGAGGGGTGATCGAGGCCCGGAAAGATCAGCTGGCTGCGCTCGACTGGGCTATCCGGCCTACCGAAGGGGTCAACCTTGACGACGGGACTCTCGACAATCCCGATCAGCCGATCTTTGCAGGGAAGCTTGCCGGAGGGCCTTCAGGAGGTCCTGGCGGCGCTGGAATGGGCAATGCTAGCTCGGCTATTCGGCCGGCCGCGATCCCGAGATCCCAGCTCAACACGCTGAAGCTGCCTGCCGACGTCCGGCAGCGGATTCGCAACGTGACGGACTTCTTCTCGTTCCCAGACAAGGAGAACAACTGGGATCAGTGGATGAGGCAGCTGAACGAGGACATGTTTGTCCTCGATGCGCCTACCCTGTGGAAGCGGAGGACTCGCGGTGGAGACCTGTATGCTCTGGAGCTCATGGATGGTGCTACCATCTTTCCCCTTCTGGATGCTTCTGGTCGTAGGCCTTCTGGACCTGCAGATCCTGCTTACCAGCAGATCCTGCATGGTATCCCGGCGGCGGATTACACGGCGTCGGAGCTGATCTACCTGCCCCGCAATCGCACGACGAACCGTGTCTACGGGCTTAGCCCCGTTGAGCAGATCGTCGTGACCGTCAATACGGCGATCCGCCGCTCGATCTTCCAGCTAGAGTATTACCTCTCGGGCAGCAACCCGGATGCATTCGTCGGCCTGCCTACGACCTGGACGCTACAGAACGTCAAGGATTTCCAGTCCTGGTTCGATGGCCTGATGGAAGGCAACCTTGCAAACCGCCGCAAGACGCGCTTCATGCCTGGGGAATTCAAGTACCAGGAGACAAAAGCTCCGCCCCTGAAGGACTCGTACGACGAGTGGCTAGCCCGTATCGTCTGCTTTGCCTTCTCAGTATCCCCTGAGCCCTTCATCGAGCATCTGAACCGGGCAACTGCTGGTACGGCGCGCTCGAGGGCCCTAGAGGAAGGACTTCTGCCTCTCCAAAGGTGGTGGAAGTTCCTGATGGACCTCATCATCAGGTTCGAGCTCAAGGAGCCCGGTCTGGAGTTCGTCTTCCTGGATGACCGGGAGCAGGACCCCAAAGCCCAGATGGAGATTGACATTGGATACGTCAAGGCAGGAGTGTTCTCAATCGACGAGGTCCGGCGCGATCGTGGAAGGCTCCCAGCAGGAGGAGTCGCTGAGCAGCCCATGCTGGCAACCACTTCAGGATATGTTCCGCTCGGTGCACTCACGGGGCCTGGGGCTGCTGCCGCACTGGCCTCTACCGGAAGCCCAGGAGCGAACGCTGTCGCCGGAACAGAGACAGGAGATGATGGGGGCGTTACTCCGAATGCGTTTGGTAAGGCTGCGACTGGTGGCGTTGAAAGCGGCACTGGTGGAGTCTCAGACGTCAGTGGCGCGGCTGTCGCTTCCCCCAAGCACCCGAAGAGCAGCGTAGACTACAGCCCTGGAGGGCTCGCAGAGCATTGTGGTATCTGCCACAACTACAGGAGCGGAGAGTGCCTACTAGTGGAAGGGGAGATCAATCCTGACTACTGGTGCAAGCTGTTTCTGAAGGCCCAGCCGAAGACGTAACGCTACAACCAAGGAGTTCCGTATGTCCCTCGCCCTTCTGAACCGCGTCTACATGATCGCTCCCGTAGCCAACCAGTCCTTCGAGACGCGGAGCGGCAACGTCTATCAGTCCGACAGCACCGGCAAGATCACCACAGCCGTCGCAAACGGCGATGTGGTCGACCTGCTGAACTCGGGATGCGTACTGTCAACACAGCAGTGGCTCGGACGCCTCATCGGCGCGAACATGAACGTCACCACCGATCAGGCGATCGCGATGGACGTTCCTGTGGGGCAGAGCTTCCGGGTGACGAAAGTCTCGGTGCTGAATGCCTCGGTCTCGCTGACCACTGCAGCCGGCGGCCTGTATTCGGCAGCCTCCAAGGGAGGTGACGCCATCGTGGCGGCGGCTCAGGCCTATACGGCCCTGACAACCTCAGGTCTGGTGCTGGATCTCACCATCGCAACGACGCCCGGCAAGACCCAGTACAGCGGCTCCTCGCTGTTCTTCTCCCTGACCACGGGACAAGGCGCGCCGGCAACGGCCGACATCTACGTCTACGGCGACGTCTACTGGTGATCAGAGCAGCCTGATTCACGGCTGAGCAGCTTTGACGGTGGGGGAACAAATGAGTAAAGGTATGCGGGCAGGTCTGTTACTCGGAGGGGCTATCGTCTGCTCCGGGCTAAGCTTGCCTGCATACGGGTGGGAGTTGCCTGCCTACCCAATGGAGGCGGCTCCCGGTACTCTCCCCACCCCAACGGGAACTGATCAGCCCTCGATCACTTCCCTGAGGCAGCTACGGGTATCGGTCGGGGACGGGGCAGGCAACGATGCGTCTCCGACCCACCCCATCTCGATCAACCTTGGAAAGGTAGGGGCGGCTGCGGTATCCTTGGGCCAGGCTGCGATGGCCGCTTCCATTCCGGTGGTTCTGGCCAGTGATCAGAGCAACCTCCCAGTCTCAGTGACGGTCAACAGCGCCATCACGGGAGTTCAGATCCAGCCAGCATCGGTACAGGCAGCTGCCTACTCGTCAGGCAACACCATCGGCGGGCTGCTGCAGTTTACCGCACCGGCGCAGAAATCCATCCTGCAAAACCTTTCGGTCACCTTTGCCAGCGGTATCCTACCGCCGATGCACCTGGTGATGTGGAACGCCAACCCAAGCGGCTCAACCGTAACCGATAAGACGGCGATCACGCAGGCTGTGGCTGATCTGGGCAAGCTGATCGGCTACATTCCTATCGGAGCATGCATTGCCGTAGGTACGCCCGCAATCTGCCAGGCTTCCCAGCTGCAGACTCCTATCCCTCTTGCCTCAGGTACCACGCTGTATGCGGCCCTGGTATTGGATGCAGCAGCCACATTGACGTCGGCCGATACCACGACCAAGCCGTTCATCACGATGGGTTTCCTGCAATGATCTGTCTGCCTCGCCGAGGCCTGCTATTTGGTGCAGCTGCGCTTGCCGCAGCAGCCCAGATGCATGCGGATGAGGCGATTGCTGCCTATCCAACCTTGAAGGATGCACTCCTCGGCAGTCTTCAGCGGCCCCTGATCTCTGCCGACTTTACCGATGGCATGGTCGGGGCACCTGGTCGCTTCGTCATCACCGCATCAGCGTCAGCAGGATTGCCGGCAACTTTCTCGGGCGTCACGCCGGGCGCTGTGGTCGTTTCGCCGTCATCTGGCGCCATCGCAAAGACCCGATCGCCAGCCTATGATGTCACAGGTACCAAAGCTCTGGGAATTGGCCTGTTTCCTTCGACGACTCTGGGCTTCGACAATTCCGCCGGCTACGTGACGCAGACGAACACGCTGCCGGTTGGCACCCATACTCTGTGGATGGTCGGCTCAGGCTCGGTTACACTGTCCGGCGGCGCATCAGGAGTGGCAACGGATGGTTCGCCCCTGGTATTCACAATCGCAGGAGCTCCGGCCTCCTGCACGTTCACGGTGGCAGGCTCGCCGTCGTTCGTGCAATGCGATCAGAATCGCTCGCAAGCGATGGGCATGACGGTCGGCGCGTTCAACGACACCATCGCTGGCCAGTCGCTGCAATGCAATTTGGCTACGGTCGGCTCGGTTGGCGCTAAGCGCCCAGATTTCACTCTGCTGATCGATTACATAATCCCGGCCTTACTGGTGGCCGATGTGACCTCGCTGCAAGGCGGCAATTACATTGCCTGCGCCGGCCCCAGCACCGTAGGAACCGCCAACTCCGGTCTGCTGATATCCTCCACCTCCTCGACTCAGGTCACTGCCACATCCAACAGCGCCGTCGGCGCAGCTTTGGCGACACTGACCCAGAACAGCAATGGCCTGAATGTCCTCAATCGGATTGTCGTTGCTACCGATTCCAAGAGTATCGCCATGTCGGTCAACGGCCAGGCGACGAGCGTGTCAGCTACTGCGGCGCTTGTAGCCACCACAGGGTTCCTGACCTTGGGGTCGCTGGGTCTCAGCAATCTGAACGGCAATGCTCAGTTAGGCGGCTACATCCGCCGCTTCGCTCTGTTTCCTGGACGTCTACCGAACCTACTTCTGCCCCAACTCAGCAGGATAATGCAGACTTGAGTGTCTACGAACAAATCCTGAGTCATAACCTGAAGGAAATAAGCACATGAGTCTGAGGATCTTCCTGCCAATCACCAAGGTAGACGCGGCACAGCGTCTGGTGTACGGCGTTTTCACCGAGGAGGCAGGAGATCGCTCCGGTGAAATCATGGACTACGCCTCCTCGAAGCCCAACTTCGAGAAATGGTCCAACGACATGTACGGCGCGAGCGGCGGCAAGAACTACGGCAATATCCGCGCTATGCACAAGAACATCGCGGCCGGGCTGTTCGCTCAGCCGATCGACTTCCAGGACGACGTCAAGAAGATGTACGGGTGCGCCCGTATTGTCGATGACGACGAGTGGCGGAAGGTGGAAGAGGGCGTCTACACCGGATTCAGCGTCGGAGGCCGCTACGGCAAGCGGTGGGCCGATCCGGAGAATCCGAGCCTGATCCGCTATGAGGCGATCCCCACCGAGGTCTCCCTCGTGGATCTCCCCTGCGTGAAGGGAGCCACCTTCGAGTTCTTCAAGGCGGAAGGCGCCGCTCCGGAAGCCCGCGCATTCACCAGCGTTGGCGAGCCGGAGGAGCCCCCACCGCCGCTGAGCGCTCCTCCCAATACGGTCATCAAGTCTGCAGCTTCCGAGACCAAGACCGAGGAGGAGACCAAGGAGGCTACCAGCACCGAGGCGACGAAGACTCCCGAGCAGTTGGCAACCGAAGCTGCTGAGGATGAGGGAGTCAAGAAGGGTGTCAAGACCCTCAATGAGGCCCGGATCGAGCGAGGCCTCGAGGCTCTCCCCGACGAGCAGGTCCTGAAGACTCTGGCATCGGAGTTGGAGCAGGTTTGGAAGACTCCGGACGGCCAGACCTTCAGCAAGAAGGCCGAGGCAGTCAAGCATATGAGCACTGCGGCGACTGCTGCAGCCGTGGAAGCTGTTGCTGGCCCTACGGAAGCGGCTCTCACCAAGCTTGACCAGCTCCTTGGCGGCACGAAGCCCGAAGACGAGCCCATCAAGGCGGGCGATCCCAAGGTGACGAAGCCGCTCGAGAAGAACACCGAGCAGCCGAAGAAGGCATTCGACCTCTCCACGAAGGAGGGCCTGAAGAAGGGGCTCTACGATGTGGGCCGGATTGCCTGCATCATCAGCGAGCTCAAGTGGATCCGCACGGACATCCTGGTGGAAGAGTCCCTCGAAGGCGACGGCACCTCAGCATTGCCCAGCGCAGTGCAGAAGGCTACCGACGCCCTCTGTGAGTTCCTCCTCACCTTGGTGACCGAGGAAGTCCAGGAGATCATGTCCAACACGGACGTGCAGCTGGAGGAAGAGGACACCATCATCATCATCGCCAACGCGGTGAACACGATGCCGGAAGGCCTGAGGAAGGGCCTACTGGATATCCTCCCCACCGAAGGCGACAAGGTCGAAGTCTTCACCAAGCTGGCTGGCATGTTGAAGACTGCAAGCGCTGCCGCGGACGAGATGACCCAGAAGTTCGGCAAGAACTTCAAGGGTCTGCAGGAAGCGGATCTGTTTCTCGACAACCCGAACCTGCCTCCGGCAGTAGCTTCGCTGCTTGCGAAGTCCAACGGGCTGGAATTCCGGTACGAGAAGCTGCACAAGATTGTTGAGGCCATGACTGCGAGGATCGAGAAGATCGCCGCGCAGCCAGAGCCTCCAAAGGGAGTCCTGCGCGTCATCACCAAGGCGATGGACGCAGGATTTGCTGGGACAGGTCAACTGTCACAGGACGATCAGGACGTGGTTGATGCCTATCGGAAGCGTCTCGAGGTGATGACTCCCGAGCAGCGGGCGCGCGAACTGATCAAGATGTCCTTGGCAAACCCAGTGGCTCATTTCGACTGATCCGGGGACGGTGAGGTAAGCACGAGCCTGAGTGCCTACGCGTAGACTTTGTGCAACTCAACAGGATGAAAGACATGCAACCGTTCAACCAAAACGGTTTGTCGCTCACCCAACAGACCCTGGATATGATGAAGGGGTCTCTGGGAGCGCCAACCGATCGATTCGGGAAGCCCCTTTCGAAGGGCGTCTCGATCTCCACCGGCCTCACGTGGTACGACCTCGAGGCGCCGGCGAAGAACATCTACCCGACGATCACGCCTCTCCGGAACAGCATTCCGCGCGTCAAGCGGAAGAACCCTGGTGACGCCGCACACTGGAAGCAGGTCAGCGCGCTGATCGGCTCCGGATACGACGCCATGGGTTGGGTGCCGGAAGGTCAGCGCTCGGGAACGATGTCGTACACCACGGCGAACCTCGCAGCCTCCTACGTGACGCTGGGCGAGGAAGACTACCTGACCTTCGAGGCGGAGAGCGCCGCCGAAGGGTTCGAAGACGAGAACGCCATGGTGACGTTCCGCCTCCTGCAGAAGACGATGCGCAAGGAGGAGATCGCGATCCTGGGCGGCAATGCCACGATGGCGTTGGGCACCCCAGCCACTCCCACTGGTACCGGCAACACCGGGTCCGGCGGAACGCTGGCGGCGGCCACCTATCTCGTCAACGTGGTGGCACTCACCCTCGAGGGCTTCAAGAACTCCAGCCTGGCGAACGGAGTCGCGACCTCGAAGGTGATCACCGGTGCGGACGGCAAGAACTTCACGCTGTACGGCGGCAGTTCGAACAAGTCCGCGGACTCGGCAGGCATCGTCGTCGGCGCAGGCAATAGCCTGATCACGGTGGTCACGCCACTGCAGGGTGCCGTGGCGTACGCGTGGTTCGTCGGTACGGTCAGTGGCTCGACCACGCTGCAGGCCATCACCACCAAGGCTTCCATGACGCTCAGCACGGCGATCGTGGGAGGCCGGCAGTCGATCGCGGCCATCACCCAGGACAACAGTCGCAACCCTGGACTGGCCTTCGATGGACTGCTGTCGTGCGCGCTGAACGTCAATGCGCCGTTCTACGCGAACACCACGCCTGCGCAGGCGTACGTCAAGTATCTCGCGAACACCGCCGATGGCGTTGGCACGGGCCTCTCGGCATCCGGTCGCGGCTCGGTGAACGAGATCGACGAGATGCTGAAGACCATGTGGGACACGTACCAGATCGGGCCGACCGTTCTGTACGTGAACTCGCAGGAGCAGAAGAACATCACCACGGCATGCCTTTCGAACTCCTCGGGGCCGCTGCTGCGCTATGAGGTTCCGACGACTCCTGGCCAGGCCTACGGCATCGTCGCGGGTGGTGTGGTGGACTTCTACTACAACCCCCATGCAGCCGACGGCGGCTACAAGCTGCCGATCAAGCTGCATCCGGACATCCCGGCCGGCACGATCCTCGCGTGGTGCGAGAATCTGCCGCCGTGGTACCAGTCCAACGAGGTGCCGAACGTTGCGGAGATGCTGCTGCGCCGCGACTACTACCGCATTGACTGGCCGCTCCGGACTCGCCAGCGCGAGTACGGCATCTACATGGAGGAGGTGCTTGCGGTCTACGCCAACTTCGGCATGGGCGTGATCGCGAACATCGCCAACAAGGTCAGCTAACCGGGTGTACTCGGCTCCATTCGGTTAGTCTGATGTTTGGGCCCTACTAGCTAGGGCCCATTCATGAGACCAACCACTGTAACCACACAGTAGGACTCAATGGCATCGCTTGACCTGACCACGGTTGCCCGAGTTAAGGACTGGCTATCGATCTCAGGTAGCACCAGCGACACTGTCATTGCTCGGGCTATCACCCGGATCAGTGCAGACGTCATGGGATACCTCGAGAGAGGGTCCTTCCTCAACCAGGAATACCGCGAGTACTTCGACGGGCAGAACAGCTCCTTCCAGTTCACGGAGCGCTGGCCGGTCAACAGTGTTATTGCCGTGGTGGTAGACAATCGTACCATCCAGCCTGCCAATATCGTCTCGCCTGACGGCTCTACGAACGCCAACTCCATCGGCTGGCGGATCGAAACCTACGATGGTATCCCTCCTGGTGAGCCTCAGGCAATCGAGCTTATCGGCTACACCTACTGCAGGGGCAGGCAGAATTGTCTGTTCCAGTACACCGCTGGCTACCTCGAGCTGGCTGATGTCCAGGTTGTTGCCTCGGGGCTGGCAGCTGCCAGCATGCCCTACGGCGTATGGCTAGCTGATGCAGGAGTCACCTACGTCAGTACGGGAGCAGCCTTGGTAAAGGTTGCTACAGCTCCGGCTGTTGGCCAGTATGCTCTGAATCCGGCCGTTCTTGGAGGGTACATCTTCAACGCAGCTGACGATGCCGCATCCGTCAACCTGTCCTACAGCTACTGTCCCTACACTGTCGAAGGGGTGGTCTGGGATATGGTGAGTGACGCACTCGCTCGTAGGTCTCGCCCGAGCCAGGCATCCCGATCACTTGCAGGCCAGGAAACTGCATCCTACGTTCCTTCGGACATCCCGAGGTATGCTGTTCGGGTCTTGCAGCCCTACAAGTCGGTGATCCCGCTATGAGCGGCAGCATCGACGTTAGCTTCACCTTCAAAGGTCAGGAAGCCCTTGTTGCCAAGCTCAAGGGAGCTCCGCCAAGGCTTCTGCAGTTCCTCAAAACGGACCTGGTGTTTGTTGCTGCGGATACCCGTGACCTAGCGGCAAGGCTTGCAGGCAGCAGATCCGGAAAGTTGGGTGCCTCAATCCAAGGCCGGGTTGTAGCGACATCGAATGCCGTATCCGTTGTCCTATTCTCGGAGGGGGTCCCTTACGCAGCCATCCAGGAGCGTGGCGGAACAATCGCTGCTCGGATCATATCTGCAGCCAAGGCGAGAGCACTAGCCTTCGTTTGGGGAGGCTCGGGAGCTCATGCTGGCGGCTACGCCTTCTTCACCTCGGTCAGCTGGCCGGGAGCAACCATCACCCCAAAGCATTACATCCGCAATGCCATGGTGAACAAGCGAGCAGAGTTCGAAAGAGTCTGCCGTGCTGCAATAGCCAAATCGTTGGAGGTGTAGCTCATGAGCATTCCTCCTTCGACTCGTGAATCGGTCATGACGGCGCTGCTAGCCAAGCTGACACCTCTGTCTCCCAATACATTCCCAACCGTCAGCCGTAAGCTCAGGATGTGGGATGACGTTGGAGCAGAACAGCAACCTGCACTGTTCATGGTCGAGCACACGGAGAAGGCACTTGCAGTTCCTCGAGGCCTCCCACGTAAGGCTGAGTGGGACGTCATGCTGTTCATCTATGCCAGGGCTGATGGTGAGGGTACTGTCGGGGCGACTACCCTGAACAACTTGCTTGATGCGGTTGAGGCGGCTCTAGGATTGGATCCTGGAACAGCCAAGACCACACCAAACAACGTTCTCACCCTCAACGGCACTGTCTATCGTATCTGGGCCGAAGGTGACATCATCAAAGACCCGGGTGACCTGGAGGGTCAATGCTTGGCTCTCTATCCGATCAAGATCCGACCACCGTAAGGAGCACAGAGATGACTGGTGACGAAGAAATGGTCGAAGAGCTCGGTGCTATCGAGCATAGCGACCATGAGTCTCATGACGAGCCTGCAAAGAGCGATACCATGCGCGACAAGATCGACGCAGGTATCCGCTCCTGGTTCGTCGAATACATCCACAATTCCCCTGTCTCGCGGTCGGGGGAATCACTGAACCACGTGAGTGGTTCCTTGGGAGCCCTCCGCGAATCCATCATGAAGGAGCTCGCATAACATGCAGTTTTCGTTTGGCTCCGGACTCCTGTGGGGCTCGAGGACCGACGTGGCAAATTCCACGCCTGTCCGTTTCGGGGCCATGCAGGATGTCTCGGTCGACTTCGACGGTGAACTCAAGGAACTGTTCAGCCAGTACACGTTCCCGGTTGACGTCGCACGCGGCAAGACGAAGATCACAGGCAAGGCGAAGATGGCGCAGATCATCGCCGTCCAGTTCAACAACCTGTTCTTCGGCGGCACCGCGAGCACCGGGCAGAACCTTGTGGCATCCGATGAAGCGGGTACCATCCCAGGAACCCCATACCAGATCACGGTGGCCAACGGCGCCACCTTCCTCCTGGATCTGGGTGTCCGTGATGGCACCACAGGGCTGCCCCTGACGCTCGTGGCGTCGGCGCCCGCAACGGGGCAGTATTCGGTTGCAACCGGAGGCGTGTACACCTTCGCCGCAGCGGATACCACCAAGACGGTGCTGTTCGACTACGCCTACACCGCGGTCACCGGCAAGAAGGTCCACGTCAACAACCAGCTGATGGGCAGCTCGCCCCGCTTCAAGCTGGTGTTCAACGACACGTACGAGGGGAATCAGATGACCTTGATCCTCTATTCCGCGGCGTCGAACAAGCTGTCGTTTGCCACCAAGCTGGACGACTATACCATCCCGGAGCTGGACTTCAGCGCGTACCAGGATGCTGGCGGCAACGTCTACGAATTCTCCTCGGCAGCATAAGGAGGGCACAACGAAGCGGACAGGGTCCTAGAGCCGAAGGACCTTCGTTCGCGTCCATCAGAACTTCCCTAGCAACTAGCCCCCGTTAGAGGGGTAATGGAGTTACACGATATGGATTCTCCCGATACCCAGACACGGACAGCGAGCCTCCTCCTTGGAGGGGCACAGTATACCCTCCTGCCAATGAACCTTCGCACCCTGAAGGTTGCCTGGCCCATTCTTTCGCGGTTGAATCGCCTCACCGAAGAGCAGCAGAAGCTATCGGACTCTCTGGCCTCCGATCCTGATTCGGGAGAGAAGCTGATGGCGGCCCACGCCAATCGGATGGACCTCATCGCTCAGGTGATGGTTGCATGCCTCCAGCAGGCTGATCCCGGCATGAACTTGGACAAGTTCGAGCAGCTGATGGTGTACGATGAGACCGTACTGATGCTTCAGACCTTCACCGATCTGCTGGTGATATCCGGGCTCGATAAGTCGGGGGAAGCTCAGCCGTCGGCCGAGGCAGCAGTGAGCCAGGATTCGACGGCAACTGGGACGGGATCATTGCAGAGCTGACCGCGCTGGGGATCGGAGGGGGAAACTGGGATACTGTGGAGACTACCATCACACTTCCCAGGCTTGGAGCTCTTAGAGCCTATTGGGCTAAGGTTCCTCCGATCTCCGTCCTCATGGCTGCCCGGTATGGTCTGAAGGGAGCTGAGCCTAAAGGGGAAGTGATCCGAGGCAAGAAGCTATTCGACATGATCATGGCGGCAGGTGGGAAAATAAAGAATGTCGGGCTCAGCGGGTAACGTCAATGCTCAGCTTACTGCTAACATTGCCCAGTTTACTGCGGCGATGGCGGCAGCAGCTGCCTCAGTCCAACAGTTCACCACAGCTTCCCAGAATGCCGCCAACCAGGCAGCCGCGTCGATGGCTACGGCCGCAGCCTCCATCAACGCGTCAGCCAATCAAGTCACAGGCGCGTTCAACAACGTCTCGCCTGCCATAGGCAAGACGACTACCCAGCTCAATACTTTAGGCCTACGTGCTAATTTCGTAGGCCGAGAGCTGCATGCAATCGTCGATGAAACCATCACGGGCCGCTGGACCCAATTCAGCGGTACGATAGCCAACGTGGTTGGCACGATGGCCCAAGCCAACCCGATCCTTACTGCTCAGATCGGCATTGTCGCTGCTCTCGCAGCAGGTGTAGCTGTCCTAGCCTATCAGTGGGCAGCAACAGCTACTGCTATCAACCATGCCGAAGGTGAGATGCTCATCGTCGGGCAGCATGGTGCTGGGGCGGTCAATGCAATCAAGAACAGCCTGGCTGACTCCTCCAAGACCTGGGATATGTGGGGGAGCGATGCACGTAAAGTTGAGATTGCAATCCGGTCTCTGGGAGGGCCCTCAGCCCAGTACTCCCAGCAGATAAAGGACATCGCGGCAGCTCATGCCACTCTCATGGGTGGCGACGTTGTCAAGTACACCGAGGAGATTGCCAAGAAGTTCAACGAGGGTGCCGAGGGCGCTCTCACCTGGGCTGACAGTATTCATCTGCTCGATGGCCAGACAGCCAGCAACGGCTCGACGCTCCATACCTACGTAGATGACCTGATCAAGGCTGGGCAGCAAACCCAGGCAATGCAGATCATCGTCGATGCGGCCAACACCAGGTTTGTCAAGGCTGCTAAGGATAGAGTGTCTGCCTCCCAAGAGATGCGGCGCCAGGCACTGGTCTCTGGAGAAGGCACTGGATTAGCATTCACTCCTGAAATTGCGTCTCCTCAGCCCCTTCCAGATCAGAAGGTTGCCGATCCTCGCGCAGCCGAGGACAGTGCGACTGTTGATAAGATCAACGAGGCCTTAAGACGTAGGACTCAGTACACGCAGGAGCTGGCTGCAGCCCAGACAGCTTTGATGAGGGCTCAGGAGTCAGGAGATGCTCCGGCTATCATTGCGGCCAACGAGGCTATTACCGCAGTCGAGCAGAAGCTCACCCAGACCCATACGGTCTCTGAGCAGCAGCAACATGAGGCTACCCTGGGCAGGCTGCAGCAAGACCTTGCAGCGCAGAGGGACTTCGCAGATCGCCGTATACCTATCCTCAAGTCAATCGCTACGGAGGAGTCGAAGTTCTACGGGGAGAGCAGCGCTCAGGCTCGTACAGCGCAGAACCAGATTGCTGAGGGGCAGCGCGCTGCAAGCGATGCAGCTCTGCGGCTGAAACTGGCCGAACTCCAGGGGCAGGAAGTAGCCGTACGTAATAGCGTAGGCGCCCAGATTGCCATCGAGGATCAGAAGCTTGCAGTCCTTAGGGCCTATGGTAAGCAAGGTACCATTGAGTATCAGGAGGAGCTGAACAGGCGTACGGCTCTGACGGTTACGGCCGGTAACCGTTCAACCACCATGGACATTGAGGCTCTCAGAGCCAAGCAGGCTGCTCATGCTGGAGACTATCAGTTCCAGCTGAACATCGAGAACCAGATCCTTGGCATGCTGAAGGATCACTATGGGCAGGCCTCGATCGAGTACCAGAAGGAGCTGATCCATAGGGAAGAGCTGCAGGTTGCCGCAGCTAAGCAGGAATCTGCGATCGCAAGGGACGTAGCCAACACTCAGCGTGAGGTCTCGCGCTCACAGCAGCGTATGGCTGAGCAGCTCTTCAAGTCCCAAAGCCATGGAGGTACCTTTAGCCTCCTTGAGTTGCTCGGAGGTACCGACGGAACTGCCCAGTTCAAGGATCAGCTTGCTCAGATCACCGAGGCGCATAAGCAGGCTATCGATGCCATCAAGGAGCAACAGGCTGAGGCCGTCGACCCTCTGCAGATGCAGAAGGCCTTGGATACCGAGATCAGGGAGAATCAGAGCTTTGCCGAGCAGATGCAGAGAGTCCAGCTGCAGGCGGCCGATTCAACCCGTAAGGCTTGGGAGAGTGTTGGAAACGGCATCGCCAGCAGCATAGCTAACTCCCTATCGGGCATGCTCACTGGTACCAGGACGGTAGCGCAGGGCATCGGCTCAATCCTGCAGTCTCTGATGACGAAGGTGCTAGATTACAGCCTGAAGATGGCTGCTCGTTGGTTGATTGACCGAGCCCTAGAGCTAGCGGGGACGAGCTCAACAGAGGCCGCAAAGACAGCTGCAACAGCTGCCGGCACGGCTACACGTACTGGCCTTACCCAAGCAGAAACCGCCGCGGAGAATAGCAGCTTCATCCTTAGGGCTTTGAGGTGGATTGCCTCCGAGCTGGGGATGACTGAAGCCACTACGGCAGGAACAGCCGCACGCGCCACCGAACAGGCAGCTGCGGCAGCTGAGACGGAAGTCACCGCAGCAACGGTCAATGTTGGTCAGGTCGAGTCCTATGCGGCGATTGCAGCAGCTGGAGCGGCAGCTTCTGTCGCAGCCACTCCGTTTATCGGACCTGAATTGGCTGTAGCTGCCGCTGCTTCTACCTATGCAGCCCTCCAGCCTTATGCAGCCATAGCCGCCCTGGATGTGGGTGCTTGGAATGTTCCTCAGGATATGGTCGCTCAGATCCACAAGGACGAGATGGTGGTTCCTGCAACCTTCGCTGAAGGCGTAAGGCAGCGAGGCGGATTTGGGGGAGAGAGCAGCTCAGGCGTTGTAGTGAACCACTCTCCCAGCATAAGCGCTTCCGGAGGAGGTGTGACTGCTAACCAGATCGAGTCGATGCTGTCCCTCTCCAGGAAGGATATGTTCTCCTATCTGAATAGCATCACCCGTAATGGGGGTTTGCGACTTCCTGGAAGGGGTCTGGCGTAATGGGCCTATTTGTCTTCGAAGGCTGGGACCACTACGGCAGCGCCAGCACTGACATGCTCACCAGGAGCGGCCGGCTGCAGTGGACGAGCTCTTCCTGTGCAATCTCTGCTCTTAATAGGGCAGGAACAGGAAAGAGTCTAGCATTCGGCCAGGGAGGTTCCCTATTCGGATCCCTGTCCCAGAACTTTGGCACGATCATCTTCGGCATGGGGATCATATTCAACCAGAGTAGCGGCAACGATAACTTCCGCATATTCCTGTTGGATGGAAGCATAGGTACCCAGGTCGAGATCGAGCTGAAGCCGAGTACTGGCCAGATTAACCTGTACAGAGGTCCGGGTACAACCCTCATCTACAGCAGCCTGCTGAATCAGTTTCCTGTCGGCGTATGGTGCTTCTTTGAGTTCAAGCTGAAGGTTGACAATACCACCGGAACGTTCGCCTTCCAGGTCAACAGCATCCTGAAGGACAGCGTCTCAGGTCTTGACACTCAGACTACGATCAACTCGTGGGTTAACGTACTCGAGATAACCACCTTCCCAGCAGGCTCGGGCTGGACGGCCAACGTTGACGACCTGTACATCAACGATATCACCGTCGATCCGGGCCCCTATCCGATGAACGACTTTGCCGGCGATCTCCGAGTCGTTACCCTGTTTGCTGTAGGCAACAATTCGGTACAGTGGACGCCTCTGGCAGGCACTAACTGGCAGGAGATCAGCGAGGTAGCCTTTGACGGGGATACGACGTACAACTCCACCACCACTCCTGGCCAGGAGGATACCTTCAACTATGGAGCTCTTCCGGCCACAATCAACCACGTCATCGGTGTGCAGGCAACAGGAGCTTACCGTAAGACCAATGCATCGACTGTCACGTTCCAGCAAGCCGTCATCTCCGGGGTGACCGAAGTCTACGGTACGTTGCAGTCAGCAGGCAACAACTATGCGTACTTCACCGATCTCTACCTGACGGATCCTAATTCGGGAGCCGCCTGGACAACCACAGCAGTCAACAGCATCAAGGTTGGCTACAAAGACATCACCGTCTAATGGCTGAGAACGCCTCCCAAATCGTAGCGGAGATCCTAGGTGTCGATGTTTCGTTCATCCGTGTCTCGCAGATCGTGGTTGAGGCTACGGCTGTCGATGTGTCTTTTATCCGGGTTACTCAGCTGGTCACGGAAGTGGCGGCTGTCGACACGAGTACTGCTCGGGTGTCACAGATTGTTACCGAGGTTCTTGGATTCCTTCAGACCCTCCGGTGCTCTCAGCTTGTTCTTGAAATACTTATCCTCAACCTCCTGGTGCCTATTCCTCCTCCACCAGGGCCTCCACCACCAGGAGATGGTCCTGTGGCACTAGTTTATCCTGACCTGATCGGCCTGGGCTACAGCGTCTTCAAGCGGCCTATCTTCAAGACCGGGGTCAGTGAAGCCACTAGCCTACGTGAGGCTCGCATAGGCTACGCTCAGAACAATATCTGGGAGTGGGATCTTTCGTACGACTACCTGCCTGATATGCAGGCGAACGGTACCACTGCTACGGATCTGAAGACCCTTATGGGCTTCTTCCTGGCATCGCATGGAGGACTGTTCGGCTTCCTGTTCACAGATCCTGACGATCACGCAATCGTAGGTCAGGGTATTGCAGTTACCGATGGGACGACCAATACCTGGCAGCTCTGCCGCAACTTTGGCTGGGGTACAGTCTCCCCCTCGATCGTGTCCGAGACTCCCTTTGAACCTGTAGGGTTCGTAAACCTCACGAAGCCCTTCACGGTATATTTCGACGGCGTCCCGATTGACCCCTCGACCTATGACGTAGTGACTACCGATCCGTACAATCAGCTTCTGCGGATGCATTCGACTCCCACTGCAGGGGTCACCGTCACTGTAGACATGTCGTACTACTTCTACGTCAGGTTCAAGGATGACCAGTATGACTTCGAGAAGTTCGTCAACCAGATATGGCTGACGAAGAAGGTGACTCTCCGGTCGTTGAAGGGGGCGTAGATGCGAACTGCCAGCCCTGCACTGGTCTCCTTCCTGCTGAGTAAGCAGCCCTATCTGAAGGCTGACCTATTCACGTTCACGTTCCAGGGAGGCAGTCAGCTTCTGGTGACGAGCTTTGACTACCCGGTTATCTATGGCCTTCTGGAGTGGGTGGCTGTTGGGCCACTAGTACAACGCTCCAAATGGTCAGTCAAGAACACGATCGAGGTCCCTACCTTGGAGGTCAACCTGTTCTCCAATGGGGAGGACTACAACGGGCAGAACATCAAGCTGCTCATCCATCAAGGGCTGTTCGACGGCTGTAACCTCCTACTGCAGAGAGCATTCATGCCTGCACTAGGCGATACCTCATTAGGCTTGGTTACGCTATTTGGCGGACGCGCTGGCCCTGTGGAGCTTACGGCGCGGGGAGCCAAGATCACCTTCAAAGGGTCCAATGTCCTGATGGAGCAATTCATGCCACGGAACAGATATGAGCTCGGCTGTATTCATGCGCTGTATGACGCAGGCTGCACACTGAACAGGGTGTCATTTACCTCGGCCAACACTGTTGGCGTAGGCTCTGATACCAACACCATTGTCTGGGGCACGTCACCTGCCAATGCGGTGAACTATACCAAGGGCTATGTAACCTTCACCAGCGGCAGCTCTAACGGCCAGCGGCGGACTATCTCGTCGTCCGATGGGACTTCGTTCTCCATGGCATATCCTCTCTTCAGCACTCCTGTTGCTGGGGATACCATGAATGTTACCTTTGGCTGTGACAAGACTCGCGACGGAGGTCAGGGCTGCGCCTTCTTCAGCAACCAGCAGAACTTCCGAGGGTTCAAGAATATCCCGCCTGCGGAGACAGGGCTGTGAGCAGTCAAGAATTCGGCATCCCTACCGATCCAATCCCTCTGGCCGCCTGTCTGCCTCTTACTCCTGAGCGAGAGGCCGACCTGAGGCTGAAGGTTATCCAGGAGGCCCAGAAATGGATCGGTACTCCATATCGGCAGCAGGCTGACATTCTGGGAGCGGGGATTGACTGCTCGATGCTGCTGGTGCGTGCTTGGGTGGATTCCGGAACGGTACAGCCTTTCGATCCTCGGCCATACCCACCAAACTGGCACATGAATAACGATGAGGAGCGGTATCTTCATTGGATGGACAAGTGCGCTCTGGAGGTTGAGCAGCCTAAAGCCGGAGATGTAGTCCTGTTCAAGTTCGGCAGATGCTTCTCCCATTCAGGCGTCTTGGTCAACGAGACCCAGATGGTTCATGCCTGGGCAGCAGACGGCAAGTGTTCTCAGGCCGATCTGAATGAGGCTTGGGTAAGATACCTCGGGAAGACCATGACCTTGAGGCCCCGGAAGTTCTTCGATGTGTGGGCCAAGATCCGGCAGATTGCTGGGGGGTCCGTCTGATGGCCGGCATATTCGGAGGCGGCAAGGGCTCCAATACCCAGGTTACCAAGTACACTGGGCTGAATATCCAGACTAGCTCTCAAGGCCTCTGCATACCCATTGGCTGGGGCCGCTTCAGAGCAGGCACCAACATCATTGATGCCGTGAACTTCATTGCCACTCCTGTGAAGTCGGGAGGCAAGGGAGGCAAGGGTGGTGGTGGCGGCAAGGGAGGAGCATCCTCCTACAAGTACTCGACAGCCCTGATTCTGAGCCTGTGCGAGGGCCCGATCCAGGATGTGACAACTGTCTGGTCCGATCAGACAACCACCACCCTTGCAGCCCTCAACCTGACGCTCTTCACGGGTACGGCTGTCCAGACTCCTCCTGCCTGGATGTCGAGCAACTTCCCTTCCCATGCAGAGTCCTATGCTCGCACTGCCTATCTGTTCTCCAGCCTGTACGATCTGGGCTCATCTCCGACTGTACCGCAGCACAACTTCGAGGTAGATGGCTACCTCTCAGGCTCCCAGAACTTTGCGCCATCCCATCTGCCGGATGCGAACTTTGCTGACATCATCCAGGATTTCATCACCAATCCTCAGTATGGGATTGATCCCAACGCAACGTACATCGATGCGACGAGCTGGGCTAACTACAAGAACTACTGCCAAGCCCAGAGCTTGTGGGCTTCTCCCTATCTGAACTCGCAGGAGCAGGCGACTTCCATAATCACCCGCTGGGCTCAGCTGTCCAACTCCTTCATCTTCTGGTCAGGCGACCAGATTAAGTTCGTCCCTCTGGGTGATGTCAATATCATCGCCAACACTACCACGTTCCTTGCCAATGTTACCCCCCTGTTCGATCTCGGGCCTGACGACTTCGTCCAGGCGACCTCTTCTGATGAGCCGTTGACGGTCAACAGGACAGATCCAACCGATGGGTACAATATCGTTGAGCTGGACATCCTCAGTAGGCCCAACTCCTACAATAACACACCTATCCGTGCCGAGGATCAGGTCTCGCTAGACCTGTACGGGCAGTTGCAGTCGCAGATTATTCAGGCCAACGAGATCTGCGATCCCGGCGTCGCCAACATCATGGCGGAGCTGATCAAGCAGCGTGCGGTCTACATCCGCAACAACTACTCGTTCAAGCTCTCGTACGCGTACGTGCTTCTAGAGCCTGGGGATCTGGTAACCCTCACACAGGATGGGATTGGCCTGTCAAGGTTCCCTGTGCGTATCCTGACTGTTGAGGAGGACAGTGATGACATCCTGTCCCTCACGGCAGAGGAGTTTCCTTTGGGGGCGGGTCGAGCAGCGGCCTTCACTAGCCAGCCTTCCGAGTCTACTCCTCCGCCCGAAGTGCTTGCGGATCCTGGGAATGTGAACCCTCCTGCCATTATCGAACCAAGCCCGGTTGTCACAAATGGACAGCCCGAGGTATGGATCGGTTTGAGCGGAGGCCCCAATTGGGGAGGAGCCAATGTCTACATCTCCGCGGACAATGTCAACTTCGGTTGGATTGGAGTAGTCAATACTCCCTCACAGCAAGGCGTATTGACTGCCCCGCTTGCCAACCATGCGGATCCGGATAACGTCAATACCCTGGCAATCGACACCTCGGAGAGCGGGGCGGTAGTCTCAACAGCTGTTACTGCAGCCGATGCCGATGCATTCAGGACAGCCTCCCTGATCGACGGCGAGATCGTGTCCTATGGCACAGTTACCTTAACCGGGCCCGATCAGTATTCACTGACAGGCCTACGCCGTGGAGTGTACAATACCTCTCCTGCTTCCCATACTTCAGGGGTTCAGTGGACCCGTATTGATCCGACGGTAGCCTTTGTCTACGCACTGCCTCAGCAGTACGTTGGAATACCCCTGTACTTCAAGTTTGCCAGCTTCAACCAGTTTGGCCATGCTCAGCAAGATGTTGCTACGGTCCCATCTTACCCGTACACTCCTACAGGCGTCGCATTCACGATTGCTCCTCCTACCTCCGCAACTCTGGTAGCCTCCCGAGTTGTCCAGGCTGACTCTACCACCATCCTTGCTATGACTCTTGGTTGGGCAGCTAGCACAGGACCGATGCTGGGTTCGTATGAGGTGCAGTTCTCTAGGGACGGAGGCGTAAGCTGGTTCACTGACAACTCCGTTGGAGCCACTGCCGTATCCTACACCCTATCACCTGCCGTTGCCTCAACCAGCTATCAGGCTCGTGTGCGAGCGGTATCCCAGAGTGGTTTGGCCATATCTTCCTGGCTAACCTCAGCAGTCGTCAATTCAGGCACACTGAACATCGTAGTGCCTTCCACGCCTACGGGGCTCTCGACTACCGGAGGCATCGGGCAGATTGCTCTCACCTGGAATGCTAATGCTGTAGGAGACGCCGTTCTATCCTACACCCTGCTTAGGGCTCCAGGTCCTGGAGGAGCCTTTGGATCGGCTACAACCCTTGCTATCACCAGCGATCTGAACTATACGGATACGGGGCTAAGCCCTGGATCCGTGTACACCTACTTCCTCATTGCCTCGAATGCAGCAGGCAGCTCAGGACATACAGCCGGAGTAGATGGGACTGTTCTCACCCAGCAGAACCTGTGGAATCCGGTCGTATCCCTAACGGATCGAAGGCCGAATCCCAACGAGGAGCTATTCCTCATCACGCTATCCTACGCTACCGGATTGCCTTCAGGGCTGACCAATAGTGCCGGTAGCTGCGAGGTAGCCTTCACCAACTCTGCGGTGTTTACCTTGTACAAGAACGGGATCTCAATCGGGACTGCCACAATACCTTCGGGTACAACTGGTCGCAATATTGCCACGTTCTCGTTCCTGTCCAACGTAAGCTTTGCCGCGGATGACACGTTCAGCTTCAATGCCCCGACCGCGCAGGACCCTACCGGCAAGGGCATCTCGTTCTCCTTCTACGGGTCAAGGTAAGGATCAGTAACATGTCCCGGTCGCGAGTCTACACCGTCGGCTTCAACAACGTCACCCTGGCAGCTGTTCAGGATCTGTTCTCCCTGCTGGCTACAGCCAATATGGCCTTTGAGGTCCACTACGTGAAGTTCGGCCAAGTCACCCAATCGGCGATTGGAGGACTGCGTCTCAGGCTGCGGAGACTGCCTGCCACAGTTACGGTTGGCTCAGGTGGTACTGCCCCAACGCCTGCTCCTATCTTCCCGAACGATGCGGCAGCAACAGTCACCGCGCGAGTGAATGATACGGTTCAGGCTACCACCTCAGGTACCGCCATCGATCTGCCTGATACCTGGGATCTGCCGTTCGGCTATCTCTGGATGCCTCCGGAGAGTGACCGCATCATCATCAAGCCCAGCCAGGCCTTCATAGTATCCCTCGATAGCACGCCAGGTTCTCTGGTGGCGAATGGCCACATGGCCTTCGGCGAACTGTTCTAGGAGTCGGCAGTATGTCACTTCTTGCGAGCGAGGGGTTTGGCTGGTCTACCACTGCAGCCGACTACGCTGCGTACGGATCTTTCGTCACAGGGCCAGCCTCTATCAGCACAGGCGGCCCTCTCGGGGACAATTTCGCAGGTCTAGGTTCTGGCACGATGCTGTGGTCAGTCCCCACGACCAGCGCAACCTTCTTCTTTGGGTGGCGCTTCAACAACAACGGGCTGGTAGCCGACACCATCACGATTGACTTCAAGGATGGTTCCGGCGTCCAGATGCGGCTGCAGTACGTGTGCTCAACTGGCGCCGTGTCATTGGCACGAGGCACGGCTACCAACATCGGATCGTTGGCAGGATCGGGGATCCCGACTACTGGCTTCTGCTACCTGGAGGCCGGTAGCTTCATCAGTGCTACCGTCGGAACCTTCTTCCTGCGCCTCAATGGTGTCACGATCTGGAGCTTGACAGGCCTCAACAATAAAGGCTCTGCGACCTCGACTATCACGCAGGTATCTATGACCACCAATACAGGCACTCAGGTGTCCTTTGCCCACCTCTACCTGTGCGATGATACTGGGTCGGGTCCGTGGAACACCTTCCTTGGCGATGTCCGTGTACAGACGCTCATCCCAACGTCCAACGACGCCGTGAACTTCACCCCCAACGGCCTGGCCAACAACTGGCAGAATGCAGCCAAGATCCCTCCTGTTCCTGCAACCGACTTCAACTCCGATAGCACTGTTGGTGACCAGGACACCTTCAATTGCGGGACGATCTCAGCTAGCACTACCACCGTCTTTGGGGTATGTGTCAAGGACATCCTGCTCAAGAGCGATGCAGGTGCTCGCTCCGGCGAGACCATCCTCAAGTCCGGAGCAACCCAGGTAGCAGGGGCTTCGACTGCCCTATCTACCTCAGGCCAGCAGCTTCGGACTATGTACCAGACGGACCCAAACACCTCAGCCCAATGGACTGTGGCTAACGTCAACGCGGCCAAACCTGGGTATGCTGTGAGCGCATAGTATGACCGACGTCCGTGCAGCCCAAGCAATACAGGAGAGCATAGCCTCCAACCCTTCGCCTGATGCTCGTGCAGCACAGGGGTTGATGGAGACTGTTGCTGCCAACCCTTCGCCTCCTGCACGGGCGGCTCAGGCTATCATGGAGGTGATCACCTCCTCCCAGATACCCAGATACAAGGGGGTAGAGCCCCACCAGATAAGGCTATCAGATGGTGAGCCGGAGGATGATACGCCCTGGAGAGCCTATAAGGCTCGAAGGTACGTACCTCCATCAACAGGCTATAGCGGTCCTCCGCCTCCTTTAAGACGGATGCTGGCCGAGCCTCCTGAGGACACTACGCCTTGGCTGAATGCAAGGCATCTAGCCCATGCATTCTCGCAGAGTAGACCTTACCTTCAAGTGTACGTATAGCCGGAGGACTTCAAGTGTCAGATCCAACCCCGTTTCTGGAGGGTGCTTCCGACTGGGTCAGATGGCTCATAGGTATTGCTGTTGCTCTGATCCTTGCAGTATTAGGAGGGCTGGGACATCTCCTGAAGCACCTGTTCGCCCGAGTCGAGGCAGTCGAGGCTACTGCTAGGGAGGTTGCATCAAAAGGGGATGCCAAACTCTGGGCTGAGATCTCGGCCATCCGAGCTGAGAGCCGTACGGCTTACGGAGAGCTACGCACTGTTATCGAGTCCCACCATACTGAGGCGGAGCACTATAGATCCAACATCCTAACCATGATGGCCAGTAAGAACGATGTGCACCGAGAGATTGATAGGGTGATCGACGAGATTGATCGGGTTGTAGATTCCATCACCTCGGTATACTCTCCGATGAGGCAGAGATCTAGCCCTCCCCGCCTAAGGCGTACCAGAACTGCGGGAGAGGATACGGGTGGCGAGCCGGAAGCCTGAACGCAAAGGAGCCGTAACATGCCTCTGACTAAAGACGACATATTCAACATGGCAGTCAAGATCATCCTGCTGGATGAGGGCCGGATGTCCGACGATCCTGTGAATGATCCCAGCGGAGGCCTGACCAAGTTCGGCATCTCACAGACTCAGCACCCTGAGGTGGATGTAGCCTCACTGACTCAGGATGGAGCCGTCCTGATCTACCGCCACCAGTACTGGGATGCGGACCGTTGTGGTGAGATGCCCTGGCCTCTGTGCCTGATGGTATTCGACACCAACGTCAATCAAGGGCCCGGACTCGGCCCGAAGCTCCTGCAGATGGCTCTGAACAAGTTCGGAAGCAATCTGAAGGTGGATGGCCGGATAGGCGATGTCTCCATGAAGGCTCTTCTAGCTCAGGAGCCTTGGGAGCTTACAGCCAGGATGCTCGCCATGCGACTGGTTGTCTACTCACGATCCTCGCTATGGCCCAATGACGGTGAGGGCTGGTCATACCGAGTTGCCAAGAACGCTCTCACTGCTGGCCGTCTATGGCCATCAAAGGAAGGATATGACAATGCACACAGTTGACCTGACGTTACTGGTTCCGATCCTGGGGCCGATACTCCTCGCGATCGTCACGGTATTCTCCCCGTTCATCCTCCGCAAGCTGGCAATGCTGCTGCACATCAAGTACACCGATGCGCAGATGGCTCAAATGACAGCCCTGGTGGATGATAAGGCCTCCAAGGTGTACGCGTACCTTGCCGAGAGGGGCCTGACGTATCTGTCGGTGAACGTCAAGAACGAGCTCCTCGCACGGGTCTTGACCGAGATCATCGACGAGGCTCCAGGGTTGATTGCCTCGCTGGGCCTAACCCAGGATGCCGTCCACCAGAAGCTGCTGGCCGCCTACAGCGACAAGCTGGTTGCAGATACGGCCGTAACGCTGGCCCCCTCACCAGCGCCGGTATCAGCCACAGTCAAGACTCTGGGGATGCTGCTGGTATGCAGCCTCGTCCTGTCGATCTCGGCCTGCAGCGATCTGACACCCCAGCAGCAGAAGGTCATCATGGCAACCTGCACCTGGGACAAGATCCAGCAGCCCTTGCTGAAGCAGGTCGTTCCGGTACTTCTGCCGCAAGCGGCTGCGGGAGTCTCCCTGGATGAGCTGATCGTCCATCCTTCGGTGGTGGCTGCCTGCGATGCTATCGGGGCGACCCCTTCAGCTGTGGCTCCCGCGTCAGCGCCAGCCCCAGCCCCATCGAAGTAAGGAGGTTGGCCGGGACCTGAGAATCCTCCGGCCAACCACGCTTAGGCGTGAACTTGCGGGGCCTTCGGGCCCCGCCTTTTTACCCGGAGCTCACCTCTCCTCGATCACCTGCAGAGGCTCAGCCTCTACCGCAGCTTGCGCGCGAGCAGTCTTCTGGAGACGCCAGGTAGGAACCGCCCCGGGATTGCGGTTGAGGGTGAGCCAGATAGCCATGGCATCTGCAATCTTCAGAGCCTCGACAACCTGTTCGAGATCAAGCAGAGGCCGAGTCCCCCGAGAGACCTCTTCAAGACGTTCATACGCCCACAGCTTGACCTTCTCCGGAGCCTTAGGGTCTCGCCCCAACAAGCAGAACTTCGGCTCTCCAGGCAGGGCAGACTCTTCGCAGCAGAACTTCCCAGGGTTCTCCTTCGAGCCGTAGTTCGCTGGGGTATGCATGGACATGGAGACAGCCGAGAACGGCTCGTTCATATCTGCTTCCCTCCCTTTGCTGCCCGGTTCTCCAGCTTGTGATCCTCCCGGGTCATGTTGTAGCGGGCCTTTGCCTCATAGGCCTCGCCCAGACGCAGTCCCTTGGCGCCGGCATAATCGAAGATCCGATGCAGAGCGTCGGCCAGCTCCTCCTCCTCGTTGGTGAAGCCTGGGATTTTGGTACTGGGAGCCTCAGTACGATTGCCTTCCAGCGCCTCGCTGATCTCGCTGTGGATCAGAGCGATCAGCTCACCGCAGTTGCGGTTCGAAGGGACGATCTCTCCTGTGGCCTTGAAGTGGTCCAGATCGGACCACCAGCCGGGAGCCGCTGATAGCCCATGGCTCATGCGGCAGAACTCGTCAATCCGGATAGCAGCAGCGGATATGTGGTGGGTGAAAGTATAGGACGCCAGATACTCACGAGCCTCGAGGGCGGTCATTGAGGAGGAGGTATACCGAGCCATTATTCGGAGTCCTTTCGGGTGCTGAAGTGTCGACATGCAGGAGCTTTGGATTCCACCTTCGGCCAGCCAGAATGCTCCATGATTCCTGGCGTCTCTCCTTGCTTCTTCGGCGGGATGAGGAAGTACTGGACCTTCGGAACGTCACCGTGACACTCCCTGACGGAGAAGTCAACCTGGCCGCCAATCTGGGCTACTGCCTGGGCGTATATGCACCTGCCGCAGCTACGCTCGGGCAGATCCTTGACAGGCATGATGTTCTTCAGGCTTGCCAGTGAAGAGTCACTTGACATCGTAGATTCCTTTCAGATTAGGTTGCTTCGGGCCAGAGATCATCTCGGTCTGTAGTTGGAGCAAAGCCCCAGACAGTCGAGCCGTCGTCGGAAGTCCAGTCTGAATCGTCCTCATCGTCGTCAGAGCCCAACTCAGAGGCACTCCAGGTAGGCGCGGGTTTCTCCACCCCGAGCTGACCTTCCAGTACATCTCCGTGCGCATCCCTAGAGGCAAGAGCCCTAAGGACGGCTTCATTGGGGATGTACCACTCTTCTGGATTGCTGGGCTGGTATTCATACCTGAACTCCCTTGGATTCCTGTATATAGACCACCTACGGCCAACGTCGGCTTCGGCTATGAACGGTATCTTAGTCAGACCCCACTCAGGGGCTATCGACTCTAGACAGGTGACGATCACATGCTTAGCCCAGGCTATCACCTCTGGGATATCTGGGCATTCGAACATTACCTCATCGTGTACCTCATTAACCGGATTGATTCCAAACGGCCTCAGGATAGGAGCTGCCTTTGCTCCTCCTAGTAGGCAGATATCGTGTGCGATGGACTGATGCGGGAAGTTGGAAGCCTCGTTCTGCAGACCCATCAGGTTCTCTTGCGTGACTATCCAGTGCCGCTTCTTGCGGCCGAATACCGTCACCAAGTTCTGGCCCTTCAAAGGTGCAGCTCGGCATTTGCCGATAAACTCCCAAGCCTTCGGACTACGCTTAGCCCACTTGTCGATGAACTTCTGGGCTTCCCCTACACTGATCTTGAACTCCTCGGCAATCGACGGGGCGGTTCTCCCGTACACAATCCCAAAGTTCACAGCCTTGGCCCTCATCAGCTGCTCTAGGCCTTCAGGATTCTTATCCCTGCCGCGCGCAGTCCAGCCGGGGAAGAACTCTTCAGCAGTCTCATGGTGAAGCTTTCTCTTACTGCCTGGCGCATACACTCCCAGCAGGTACTCGTCTCCCGAGAGTACAGCAAGTGACCGCAATTCAGCCTGATTGAGGTCTGCCTTAATGAATACGTGAGCAGTTGAGGCCATGTACATACTGCGGATAGCAGGCCCGCGCGGTACGTTTTGCATGTTTGGTCCACGAGAAGAAAGCCGCCCACTGCGGGTCCCGTGAATGAGGTATGTGGCATGGACTCTTCCATCAATGTTGACGTTGCGCACTAGGGAGTCTACATAGGTACTCTTGGCCTTCTTGGCCTTCCGGTAGTCCTGCAACCCTTTGATAACTGGATGCGCAGGGAGCTCAAGTAGGACTGCCTTAGCAGTCGAGCGATTGCCTGGCCTCTTCGGCTTCAGCTTGAGTAGGTCAAACAGGACTACAGCTAGCTGCCTGGGACTATTCGGGTTAAGCTCCCCTACGTATCCGGCCTGCTTAGCCACAGCTTGCAGCCTTGCATAGGCATCATCGATCTCTCCCTGCAGCCTCTTGGATTGGTTTTCCACCCTGTTGGGGCATACGGCAATACCTTGGGTCTCGACTCTGTACAGGAACTCAGATGCCTTCATCAGGACTTTGGTGTAGAGCTTTTCCAGGTTTGGATCAGCGGAAACTCTCGCCCTGAGGATGTCGAATACCTGCCTGGTATTGCTCGTATCGAGAGCCAGGTAACGATATAGAATAGGCTTAGGAATAACTCGGTAAGAGGTCTTCTTGTTTGGCAGGTAGGGTTTGAGCATATGCTTGTAGTCGGGCGCTCCGATGAGGTCGTTCCCTACCTGCTCCAGATCGTGAATCCCTCCCTGTTCATCCAGAGCGTAGGACAGGAGCATGGTATCTTCATCGCAGCGGGCTATCTCACCAAGCTCCCGCTTCATGAACCGCATATCAAACTTGCCGTTGTGCCAGATGAACCTACCCTCGGCTTCCTCAAATAGAGCCTTCAGGAGAGGCACCAACCGCTCAGGGATGATGTAAACAAGGTCCGCGTCCGCGCAAATCCCAACCGCCAGGACCTCATCGGTCAGCTGATTGAAACCCCCAGTCTCCGTATCGCACGCGATAAACGGTTTAGATTTCAACGCTTTAGCGAGCTGCCTTACTTGGAATCCGTTACGTAGAACCAACCACCGAGGAACCACAGGCTTCTTCGGCGGTATTCCGTTCAGGAGGTCGAAGCAGTATGCGATGTCCTCCCGGAACTGCCGATAATTCCCTGTTCCACGTAACAGCGCTGCAGGATGTAAGACAGGCAACAAGCCGATACGAGCCATCGAAGATGGCAAAAGTTGTCCCCGAATCTGGGTGATCTTGTAGCCAGAGTTCCCAGTCAGTGAACGTAATGCGTGGTTCCCCATTGCCACTATCAGGTCTCGGGGGTGCTCCATAACCTGCCCAAGCAATCGTGATTGGCATGCAGCCGCTCCTTTTGTCACTGCCGCCATATTCTTCTGGGCGTCTTTTGAACGTGGCGGTAAGCATTGGCAAGCGTTCAGGATCAGTATGTCATCTGAGGTGTCGATACCCCACTCCAGTAGCTGGACTGCAAGCGGGAGGGTTCTCCAGAACACCTCTCCTGATGGGCCCGTCAGAGGTGTCTTGTGCACCATCTCCTGAGTACCAGGAGCTTCCCCTACAAAAACAACCCTGGCCTTAGGGTTTCCTCTTGATCCTACCTTCGGACCACCATATGGGCAGTTCTCACACGGTAGGAGACAGCTCTCATATTTCTGAGCCGGCCCGGATTGCTTCATCGGGTGGCTACGTCCTTCATGTCACGCATGGCAAAATTGCGGTACTCGTTCTTGTCCAGGTCCAGAGCATTCAGGAACCACTGCTCACCTTGATGGTAGGCTGAGCTACCGTACCAGACACGCATCGGCAGGACATGCCGACGCTCGGTCTCCATCTTGTAGTTCGTGTACATGAACGTCAGCTCGCGCCAAGCCCCGTCACGCTTGAAAGATGCTGACTCCACTACCATGGTCATTGGATCCTCCTGCTTAGTACTGCCGCGTCGCTTCAGGAACGCTGGGAACACATCGGCCCCACTTGTAGCCGTGTAGATCACCGGCCCTGCGGGCTTGCAGGTAACGTCGGGAGGCTCAGATCTCGCGGAAACCCTGTCAGAAGCGCCGCGCGCTAGTTCGTGGCTCCCGTAAGACGTCCTGACGAGTCTCCTGATCGCTGCAATCATCAGGTAGCCTCCGCCAGCCGGCTATCGGCAAACCAAACAGCATAGGATGTTCCGTTGTGCATCCAGGATACCTCCACCTCGTGGGCTCCGTCAGAGTGCCAACGGAAGCCTGTTACGGTTCCTTTGATGGAGGGGTCTCCGTCGATGATGACCCGGTCGTTGTGAGCCCATCGGCTGATGAAGGTACTTCGGTAGACACTGGGCGGGTTCTGAGCCATACGAGTTGTTCCTTCAGCTCGGCTAGCCTGGCAGCTCGCCAGGCAGGCAGCATCTCAAAATAGCCGTCGTAGTCCTGATACACGAAGTTGCCATGCTCGGCGACGATGTATTCCGGGAATGTTACATCCAGGAACTCTATCTCCCTTAGGATGGCTTCTTCGGTATCAGGAGTCGACATTAGCGGGCCTCCGAACTAGTGCGCAAGCACTTGGATTGGATCCAGTCGCGTGTGTTGTGCCTAGCCGTATTGGATCCAGCTGCGCACGAGGCTGAGATTCGCGACCGTCTCCGGATGGATGAAAGGCACTGCGGTATCCCACCAATCGCCTCGAGGTGCGTGTGCCTTCTGCTTCCGAGAGATCATCTGCCTGTTCTGGCCCATACGTACTGGGACAGCCGAATCGATCCCCAGAACGCCTGGCAGCTTGGCGCACGCGATGTCATCCTCCATATTCTCGGAGAACCCAAGCAGGTGAATGAACGGCCCATGCTTGCGAGCTGCTAGGTGCAGCTCCCGAGTCTCCCACAGCCACTTGACGAACTCTGCGCGGCTGCCGAGCATCTCGGTCACGAACCTCCCGACTCCCCAACAGCCTACACCCTCGATGTAGCGCATCTCGTAGGCACATTCCTTCAGTTCCTCCAGGGAGTTGCCTTGAGGAACGACCATGAATTGCTGCGTACCGAAGTTGAGCAGGTTGCTGAAGAAGTCGGCACCCCTGAAGGACAGCTCCAGAGTCTCGTCCTTCTTCCTGATCACGTCAGGAAGTACGACTACTTGGGAGGGTACGATACTCAGAGCCGTCCCCATGACTTGCGGAGTCACAGGGTAGCCCAGCTCGATGATGCTGTTGTCCATGATCACCATGCTGTTGGGAGGCAGCAGCTCCTTGTACTCATGGGGCTTGGCTGCTACATCGTGAGCCAGCAAGAGGTGGTACCTGCCCACCACATGCTCGCCCTGCTCCCTCAGGGCACGTAGCAATTGGGGAGGAGCAACAGGTGCGAATTGGGTCATGTGGCTACTCCCTCCGGCCGATGAGCGAGAAGAACTCACTCCGCGCTGCTGGGACATCCCGAAAGATTCCCCGCACGCATGAGGTTGAGGTTGACACTCCCGGAACGTTGACTCCCCTGCAAGCCATGCAGGAGTGCTCGGAGTCGATGACGCAGATCACTCCTTTGGCATTGGTATAGCGGTCGAGGGTATCGACGATCTCCTCACACAGCAGCTCCTGCATGCTCGGGCGGCTGGTGCCGATAGCATCCACCAGGCGAGCCAGCTTGCTCAGCCCTACGACCTTAGTGTTGGGGATGTAGCCGAGGAAGGCCTTCCCTACAGCCGGAAGCAGATGGTGCTCGCAGCACATCCGGAAAGGGATGTTGCGTTGGACAACCAAGCCGTGGATCCCCTCGGCTCGCGGTCCCTCGAATAGCTCTCCCAATACTTCGGAGGTGTCAGATTGACGGTTGAACTCCCCGAGGTATCGTAGGAACCTCCCAGGAGTCTTCTGGTAGGCTTCGGTGCTCAGGGTTGAGCCGAATATTCCCCACAGGGCGTCCCGAATCAGCTCCTCGCGGTAGCTCTGCTGGGGATGCACGGGAGTTCCCTTCCAGATCTCTTCGCCGGCCGTCTCCTCTGCTGCTCCCATCATATCGGCAGGCGCATAATCGAAGGTCTCGAAGTTCTCGACGGTCTTGTGGGGCTTCCGAGGAGAGCTTACCTTCTTGCCAGCCTTGCGCGATGTGGAGGTCTTCCGGTTCTTCCGAATTGCCACGATCAGACTCCTTGAGTATGACCCCAGAGCAAAGCATGCATCTGGGGTAGGATTGTTACATTACGCCACTCCTGATTGGCCAACACCTCACTGGAGATAGTCCTGAAGCGATCCAGGATCCCCTGTGTGGTGAGAATCAGACCTTCGGCCTCTTCAGGCCGGTCAGTCCCGATCGAGAGGAAGAACCTGACTCGGGGATACCTCTGGTGGAGGAGCAAAGCCCAATCAAGATCCACGCGATCGAATACCACTACCTTGAAGCTTAGGACGGGTATTCCGAGATGCCTGATAGGTTCGAGATTATCCACGTACCAGTCAAGCGTTGCGCTGTTGAGATTGCCAGCCATGCCTGAGCTTGGAGGCTTCGGAGATACTGTTACAGCCTGGCAGTACTGAATCCACCTCCGGCGCATTACTCCTTGGGTCTCAACCGCTATCTTGAAGCCATCATGCCTGAGCCTCACCACCAGATCCTGCAGCTCGTGGATGCAAGGATCTCCTCCGGACAGCGTGACCCACGGAGAGGGGTTGAGCTGGTGGACTGCCTGCATGATCTGGTTGTCCGTCAGGTACTTGGCATGCGCCTTGATCTGATCCGGATCTACTGCATGCATGCTATCGCACCAGGTACATCGATAGGTACAACCTCCGAACCTGATGAAGTGCGATACCTGGCCGCACAGCATCCCCTCACCTTGGATTGTGGGGCCGAACATCTCCATCACCGGGTGCTTACGATAGCCCCCGATATTGGGCTTGTCATCAGACATTGGTTGTCCCCATATTATCCCGGATAAGCGACGTGAACATCGATCCAGGAGCGGCTTTCATCGTTGGAGGGTAATAGGCGATCCCGTTGGGAGTCTCCTGGACAACCACTTGGGAGAGGGCTGCCTTGCCTCCCGATATCTGTGACACTCCTGCCAGCATCCGGCGAAACCAGAACTCGGCAAGCCGCTCAGCCGTTGGGATGAAATTCACCACCAGGAGCTTGGTCTGAGCGAGAGCCTTATCTTCAGGCTCGAAGTACCAGCCTTCCTCCTCGCAGACCTTGCGAGCCTTACTGGTGTGTCGCAGGAGGAATCGATCCAGCCAAGGATCGTCGATCCATAGACACATGCCGTGGTCGCAGAAGTCGTAGATCTGCCCCACCATGACGTTCTTCAGGAAACCGAAGTCGACGACCATATCCGTCTGCTCTCCGCCCTCCTGTAATGCCTGCGACTGGGCTTCTGCGATGATCACGTAGCGGTGACCATGCACGTTCCAGCATTTCGATCCGTGTGTCGGTACACGGTGAGCCATGTCGATCTCAATCCGCCGACTCATTCCAAACGGCATTCTGGGCCTCACTTGATGTTGGGGCTACTTGAAGATGGATGCGCGCACGGCGCAATCCTTGGCCTCGAGCAGTTTGCGCAGTGCTGTCGTACGCTCCGGATTCCTTGGCAGGCTTTCCACTAGGTGGTGAGCCAGAGTGTGGAACGGCTGAGAGGCGGCCTGGAGAGCGACAGGCAGATGGCTGTACTCGAAGAACTGCAGCAAAGCTTCCTGGTCTGGCCCCATCGGCTATCTCCTCGCCGGGGCTTCGGGAAGGTTGTCGATACGCCTCTCCGGCCCTCCTGGCGGCCTCGTTGAGACATTGCTGGGCTTCAGCTTGAACTTCCCTACCTCCACTATCTGCAGCCCTGCCTCGTCGAAGGACAGGATCTGCTCCTTGCCATCCTTGTCCAACGTCTGGGAGGTGACGCCGCATCGTACACAGCCGTACAAGAACTCAGTACGGCTTGAGACCACGCCTTCGAACCCCGTGATAGGATCCCTCACCAGGTCTCCCAAGTCAACTCGCCCGTCACTCATGATATGTCCCCTTGTATGGTGGTTGTGGTTGTGGAGGACAGTCAGGCGGCGTAGACTGTCGGATCCCTGACGGCTGCCTGGATGAACGCTTCCTTGCGCGCCCTGCAGGTTGGACAAATCCCACAGTGCTTGTCGCCTCCAACATAGCAGCTCCACGTCAGCTCGAAAGGCAGGGCGAGCTCGTCACCGTAACGGACGATGTCGCTCTTGAGAGAGTGGATGAATGGTGTGACGAGCCGCACCTTGTGGTATGTGCCAATGTAGATGGCATTGGCCATCGCACCGACAAACTCCGGAGTGCAGTCCGGATACGCCCAGTTGTGGGCATCTTCTGCATGCGCTCCGAACCAGACGGTTGCCTCGCGGTCTTCGTCCAGCTGTACCTTGCCATCAGGCAGGAGGCTAACTGCCGAGGATCCATGCAGGCGGATCAGCTCCTCGACAACGCCAACTCCCTGGTTCTCGAGGATCTGCTCCTTACCTTCCATCACCCAGGCTTGCGCGATGCCGGCAATACGGCTCAGCAGTTGGCCATTGCGGAAGGGAACGTAGGTTGGAGACATGCCTTGGATCTCGTCGTAGCTGACGTTCGGCACTGCCTCGGCCTTGTTGGTGAGCATCGACTTGGGAGGCCTTGCCATGTCCACAGCCATGTGCTCGATGCCGAGACACTCGCAGAGCTTCTTGGCATAGCCGGTCTCAACCAGATGACGTTGCCCGTAATTCACCGATACCGAGATCACGTCGATCTCAGCCTCGAGCCGATGACAGGCCACTGCCAAAGCAGTGGAGCTGTCGAGTCCCCCGCTATGAAGAACGTAGGCTCTCCTCGTCACATGTGTCATCTATTCTTTCCCTGTTGCCACTACGTTGAAATCTGTTGTACTCTTCCAAGTAGACCCTGTAGATACCTCCTACCCTGTGGGTTTGGATTTGACCGGCATCTCGCATCCGCAAGACTGTCGGATAGGCGGATCCTACCAGGAACGCGAACTGGCTGAGCGATACCCAGCCACGATCGGCGAGCAGCCGAAGAATGGCTGCCCGCTTCTCGTTGGCTTCGGGAGAGTGGTTAGACCCCCGCAAAGCCCGTGCCACCGGCACCGCCGGTCTCACTCGGAGGCAGAACGTCCTTCACATCGTTCCGCTTCTGGCCTTCGTAGGTCCGGATGTCGACCCGGATCTTCGCCCGTGCTCCGAGCAGCCGACCCTCGTTGGCCACTGCTTCGGGGCTGAACGCTCCACCGAGAAGGACCTTCTCGTAGCCGTCCTCGGTCTTGATCCGCGCGAGGGTGCGCTTCACCCGAGGCATGCCTCCCTCGTTGAAGACGGTGTGGTAGAAGAACTTGCGTCCTGCGTACTCACCCTCCTCAACCTCGAACACCCAGGTCCACATTGGGTTGTTCGAGCGCTGGCTCATCGAGAAGTCCAGCTGGGAGACCGTGACCGGGTAGTTACCGCGAGGCACCGCCTCGAAGTTCCCGTTCTCGTTGACCTCCCCCAGATTGACCATGAGAGCGCCGTCACCCTCTTCGGCGGTCACTCCGGCAGTTTCTTCGAACGTGTCGCTTGGCATGCTAGTCTCCTTTGCCGGCGCCAGTACGGCCCGGATTGTGGTTGCTGTTGCGGTCAGTTCATGCAGCTGCGACTGCCTATGGCTTCGTCGGGGTAGCTGCCTTCAACAGCCCTACATCGTGCAGGATTCCTGCCATGGTTGGGTTGTCGAAGAAGGTTCCGCGGTACCGTGAGAACCTGGACTTCGCTGCATAGCGAGCTCCAGGCTGCACGTACAGCCGTCGCGGTGCCGGCTGTCCTTCTTCGCCCTGTCCGATGACAAGATATCCCACCACATCCATGAAACCTTGGATCTGGCTGGAGAGCTTGCCTGTCATCATGGGCGAATAGATGTGGCGCTTCATCTCGTCCTGCACGTAGGCTCGAGACGCAGTGAACAGTACGTGCATTGGGAGATCCCGGAAGTTGCGGATCATCCGCTGCACCATCTGATGCTGCTTCTTGTACTCGGACCACTCTGCTCCTTGGACCTCCTCGTCCATCTTGGTGGTATCGTTGATGCCGAGTAGCTGCGCCATGCAATAGGACTCGACCTCAGTGAGGGAATCCACAATCACCGTCCGGTATCGCCGGATACGTTCGTTCTCTGCCATGTTCGGCATGACGAGCTTCTGCAGCTTTACCAGCCGCTCCTTTGACTCCTCGTCCTCCTTGTCACGAAGTAGGCAGTGGATCTTGAGGAAGTCGTAGATCCTTGCAACCGTCTTGTAGTCCCCCACACGTACAGGATCGATCAGGTGAAAGGGGACCTTGTTGTCCGGATCGTTCAGTGTTAGCTCTCCAGCCTCTGCACTGATCATCAGGACGTCTCGCATCTCAGGGACGGCGGCAGCAGTTCCCCATAGCCATGTTTTGCCAACTCCGAAGTCCCCATATACCAAGCCCTTGAAGTGGGGTAGGTTGGTCTTTTGAGCGTCGGTAGGAATGACGAACGTTGGACCTCGGACTGGGCTGGTTCCGGCAGCTGGAGCAGTGCCTGGTGCAGGCTTTGGATCGCCTGGCTTAGTCGCGACTTGCCCTGCGGGCGGACCGCTCTGAACCTTCTGTCCTCCCGCTGCCTGGACAACCGCTCCTGCCTTTACCGCGGGGGCTGCCGACGGCGCAGCCGTGCTAGGTGCAGGCGTGGTAGGGGTTCCGGCAGCTCCGGATACTGTACTCTGCTCCGCCATGATAAGTCATCCTCTTCCCGGTTGATGGTGCTCTGTTCAATCTCATGCACCCAATCGCTGCCATCATCCATGTTTAGGCAGGCTGTCCTGAAATCACAGTCCCACGAACAATCCCTTGTAGGATTGGGGTATAGGGCCAAGTCAGGATTCAGCATGTCGTAGGCCTCCAAGACGATCTTGGGGCCTTCGGCATCGATCTGGTGCTGATTGCGCTCGACCTCATTCCGGGCGATGAGGGAGTCTGCTCTCTGGCTCTCTTGAGCCGCTAGCTCGTTGAGGAATGCAATGTTGGCATCCGGAGCTTTGGTAACATCCCCGTAGAGCTTCAACAGTGCATTGCGATATAATGTATGGGTGGTAAGCTGGTTCTTGGCAACGCTGAACATCTTGGTGGACTTGAGGAATGCTGGCTCGTGGGCAACAACCTTCCGATGCTGCTGATACAGGAAGCCTGCTACCGGAAGGTTATAGATCTGCTGTGCAGCCCAACAGTAAGCGGTGATCTGGGGATCGGTTTCAAGGTGGGAAGTCTGGATGGCCTTGGCTGTCTTGTAATCTACCAGCCAGATTCTCCCCTCGTCGTCTAGAACAACCCGATCGATTGTCCCTGTGTATACAGCTCGGTCATAACCCAGGCTATTAAGGAACTGAGGGTCCAGATTGATAGGGACCTGAAAATTGACCTCAACCTGCGGAACCCCGCCAACTTCCAGAGTGACAAGTGGATCTCGGTATCCGAGCCACTCGGCATAATAGTCGAACATTCCAATTCCAAGCTCGAGATGCTCCTCCCAGTCAGAGGGCATTTCGAATCCTGGCGTTCGACGACATGCGCTAACGTATGCCCTGAAGGCATCGGTAGGAGTTTCGAACATCCGAAGACCATGGTAGTCCTCCATTGCAAAGTGGAAGCCTGTTCCAAACCACAGAGGAGCCTTAGCCTTACGGCCTGTCAGATTCTCTCGGTGAATGTAGGACCAGTTGAACTTGCGTCGGCATCTCCTGAAGGTGATCCGGTCGGACGTTCTGATGAACGCGACCCGGGCCACTCTTTGCACGGGAAATACTTCGTCGATGTCCAACGGGGACTCCTCCTCACCAAACTGGAATTAGGTCACTTTAAGCGGTATGCGGGGACCATCTTGTTTCTATACCGCTATTATACAACATTTTAAGGAGGCTAATCAAGAGGAATCTGATGGTCGCCCGCAAGAAAAATTTATGCAGGGTCCAGATAAAATCTGCGTGAGCTCAACCCCTTCGAGGAGGCAGATCCCAAAGGCCAAACATAACACGTTCTAGATCTTCTGGGCTCAGACGTCCTGCATTGCCGCCCATAATCTTATGTCGGAATTCTCTAGCAGCATCCATGGCAGCCCGAGCCTGCTCCGAGTCCCCAGCCGGTGTTTCTGTCTGAGCTTTTGCCTTTGCCTTTGTCTTTGGCTTTGGGCCCGGCTTTGTATGGAGGGTCTCTCTTGGCCAGGGAAGAAGCAGGAGGATTCGGATACCGCTCAGCTTGAACTTCCGGTCCCTAATTGCCTGCATCAGCTCTCCAGCAGGTACTGACCATAGTCCCGAGGTGGTGAGATCCCCGATCAGCTCAGCGGCAGACTCCTCGGTGATGTACATGTTCTCGGGGTACTCACCTGTACGCTCCTGGATGTTGTGACTAACAGTAGCTAGTTCGGCGAACTTCACTGGCTGCTCTTCCTTGTCCACTGGTCGCATACGAAGTTGTCGGCAGGCATGTAGATGGTAATGTTGTTGATGACTATCGGCATCAACATGGTCTCATTGTGCCCCTTTGTGCACTTGAAATCCCCTGACTCGGCAAAAAGCTCAATGCCCAGCATGACTGTCAGGATTATTATTAGCACTGTTATAACGTAGCCCATCACGGTCTGCCTATGTTGGCCTTGAGCATTTGACGTACCCTTTCCATGTTCCCGAGCACCTGCATAACGTTGTTGACCTTGGTATCCAAAGCCCCCAGCATTAGCTCCCTATCGATTCCTCCGGAGTGGGAGATGTAGTACAGCGTGACAGGATCAACTATCTCGCCACGGTGAAGTCGATCCTCAGCCTGCAAGTTGTCCCAGGCGTCCCATTCATAACCAAGGAATACTCCCCAGGTGGCTGGGATGAGATCAAATGACTCAGCGTAACGGATACTACATATGCATATCCCTCGGCGCGCTCTGAAGACATCAATACGTCGCACAAGTTCCTCGACGGACAGTCCGCCAGAGAGCTGAATGATACTTCCTGGATCATGCCCTTCAGCAACAAGGCGCTTCTGTACGTGAGGCAGGGCGGCAGCGAAGGGGCTGAAAATACACATGTGCTTATCGTCCGCCTCATCAAGCATCTCCACTACTCGGTCTATTCCTGCGCCATCCTCCGCATTGGGATCAAGCAGCTTGGGGGTGACGAGAACCTGGCGTAGACGTAGGATCTTAGCCAGGAGATTGGGTGCTGTAATGTATCCACCGGCAGCCAGTTCTGCTACGGCATCTTCAGATATATTCCGGTAGAGCTCCTGCTGTCCGGGAGTCATGACGAGCACGTTAGAGTCCAGATCCCGAGTCTTAGGAGGCATGTCGGGCCTAACCAGCTTCTTGGTTCTGCGGATCATAATCTTAGCCAGCTCTCGCTGTAGGCCTTCCTCATTCTTCGGTCCTAAGATCTCCCACCCAAACGGGCCTTCCTTGTCAATCTCGCAGTACTTATCAATGAACTGGTAGAAGGACTTATACTGCCAAGGCCGCACTACGTGCAGGAGGCCCCACAGATTCTGGTTACCTCTGCGTGAGGCACTGCCCGATAATAGCATGCCCTTAGTACTGTTACCGAAGAGGCTCTTGATCAGCCTCCAGTTGCCGACCTTACGGTTCGAGTCCTTGTGAGCCTCGTCGACTATGACAAACTTGAATTGTTCAGGCTTAACTACTCCGCTCTTGATGTCCCGCTTCAGGGCCTCTCGGGTTGTAGTAGTGAGCCCTTTACCGTACTTACTCCACTGGTGAGCTCTCTCAGCAGGGGTACCTCTGATACGATTAGGGGCAGGGCATCCCCAGTCCTTAGCCTGGGCTGCCCAAGTCACCTGGGCATTGACGCCTGCTAGGATCAGGCAAGGCATCGGGTAGCCTAGAGCCCTCCAGGCTAGGTAAGCCTCGCACGTCTTACCCAGACCCATCTCATCTGCATTGATTGCCCTGCTCTGGGCTTCCTTGATGAACCAGTCTACAAACTCCTGCTGATAGGGACGAGGCGTCTTTGTCAGGGGTAGCTCTTGCATGTGACTGGTTCCGTATTGTCAGGTAAAGTCGAAGTCAGCCTCGTTGGGATCCATACCTGAAGCCTCTAGCCACTCCCTAATCTCAGGAGCAACCAGGGTCCAGCCGGGGAATCTTTCCTTCAGACGTAGCCATCGACGCCAGTGGCTCTCCACGTCAGAGCACCGTAGGAGGGTGAATGTCTTGTTCTTGACGTCCGTCAGGAAGTCCTCCCGGATGTTCAAGCACTCCCCATCCCAAGCAAGCCGGCAGATGCCGAAGTCGCATCTGGAGGCAATGTACTCTGAGCTCACGGGAGCGTCAAGAGCAATGATCTGGACGTCCTCGCGTTCTATCCTCAGCCCGAAGACCTGCACCACATCACTGAAGTTCATCGCGTAGACCTTCAGCTCGGAGAGGGCCCGACTGTCGTAGGGCAGATCGCCCATCCTGGAGTAGAGTAGGGCCGCGGTCTGAGACAGGTCCTCAGAGGTCCTCCAAGGTACGAACACGTCAATGTCCTTGTGCTCCTTCTCCAGGATGAGGTCTCGTAGACAGCCTCCCCCTATGACGGCCTCAGGAAACACTATTCTCACCTCAGAGAGGATCCGCTGCCACTTTTCGGGTATGGCGGGGATATCAATCGAGAAGGGCTGGTCGGTCATAAGAGTTCCTTCAGGTTCAGGTTCAGGTTCAGGCTAGTTACTTCCGGGGCTTTATTGTTATGTTGCCGACAGTACCATCGAGGAGGGCGCAGAGTTCGGGGAAGTCATGCTTTGCATAGATGGATTGCCGGGCGATCTGCATGAGGCGGATGAGAGCAGAAATATTCTTCTCCTCCAGAGCCTTCTCCCACAGGCCGCTAGAGGCAATGCTGGGAGCGAACTTCCGGATTGCGGCTGTGATGTCGACCTTATGCTTCTCCAGGTAGTCAAGCCAGGGCTTATCTGCTACAGGCACCATCTGAATCACAGGGGAGACATAACCATCAGGACGAGGGATGCTCTGGAAAGTCTCCTTGAGGGTGGTAATCAGTCGGCCGTTGAGGGTCGTACCGGGGATATTCAGAGGCAAGCCTTCGGTCCACATATCTACTCCCTCTCGATCGATGAACGTCACCTTGGCTTTCAAGGTATCGTAGCTCATCTGAACGTCGAGGGTTTCATCGAGCCTGTCAGGCCCTGCCACAAGGCCATTACCCGCTAAGGGCTGATCGGTACGATCTGAGATCCAGAAGAAGTGCTCCTGAGGCTTCAGCAGTCCCTTGTCGTCGACGTAGAGAAGGTCTCCGTTACGGAACCTGAAGCCCAAGCAGATCCCATCGCCGCCAATGAGCCTGGAGACATCACCCAACTCGTACTCCACCTCGGTAATCTTCCGTGCAGCAGAGTCAATGAGGAACGCCTTCATGTTTTGTGTCCTTCCGATTGCCTGTGATTGGGATCTGCTTGAGTCCTGTTCAACCTCTCCTTACGAAAGGTGCCTTTAAACCCTACAGCAGGGTGCGTCGATACCTCCTCGGCAATACGCCTAGCGAGCTCTGGGTATGACTCCGAGCTCCAGCTAGTGCTACCGTAAAGTACTGCCAAGATCTTATCCTTTAGTCTCATTCCTATCCTACCTACTGAGCCAGGAGATAGCTGCCGCCTGCGCACGGATGTAGTGCTCGAGTGCATCCTTGCGATCGTGATGCGAGCCTCCCTCTTCGTAGCAGTCCATCAGGTGGAGGCAAACGTCTGCGAGTCGCTCGACTACCTGAGGAGGGAAGTTGGCATAGCTAGGCTGATAGACCCCATCCTTGTAGTTGTACCTATCTTTGACAGGGATGTTTGCCATATTGACACCGTTGCCTAACATGGCCCAAGCAGCAGGGAACCTCGCCTTGAATGGGGTTGTGTAGGATCTGCCCCGCCGACGCGGTTCGTTGTCGTTCATTTGCAGACTAACTCCCCATAGCTTGGTAGTTCCTTGAGCCGTAGGCAGGTATACTTCTCAGTGGCTCTGGCACTGTTCTTGATGCTCGCCACGTCAAACTGGACGAGCAATAGGAATATCCAGATCATCCAGAGGATGAATAGTCGGGTAGAGTCCTTCATGCAGGGGATCCCATATCGATGGGATCTCGGAAGCCGAGGAATACAGGGTGCCTCGGGACATCCTTCATTCCCACAGGGAGGTACTTGTACTTGACAATCTTCCCTAGGTAGGCTTCTTTTCGGGCCCAGATTGTCCTTCTTGTCGTATGGTCAAACCCGCTTCCAATTCCAAACTCCCATCTGGGCCCAGCTGTATCTCGAACCAGAATTGTTCCAAGCATCCCTGATGCTCTCTGACCACTCTTGTGACTGCTTCGAGTAGTGAAGCCTCGAGAGTCGGTTGTTGCAGGGTTGCCATTATGCATCATCTCCTCAAACCCAATGATCTCAGCCTCACGGTCTACGAACCGCTTGAGCTTCCCCATGTAGCCTTCACGAGGAGTAGCACGTCCTTGCTTGTAGGGAGCTCCTGGCTTACGGACTATCACCCCCTCGTAGCCCAGTTCCACAGCCTTCTCCTCGAAGGCCTCCAGCTCCGCAATGCTGCCCACTACAACCTGTTCAACAAGATTGACCTGGAAGCACACTCCCAGATCCTTCTCCAGAGTAGCAACGGATCCCATCACGTTCTGCAGGAATAGGAATCGCTTAAAGTAGGGATCATTATGCTGGGCAGCAACGTCAAACACGTGGAAGACCACATTGGGCGTCCCTGCGTGGGACATCACTCCAGAGGAGGTTCGAGCAAACACTCCCTCTCCAGAAGGATCTCCCACGATCAGCTCTCCGTCGAAGCCTTCAGCCCACTCCCGACTGAACTTCTGCTGCACAAATTGATTGGGTATGGGCTTTAGAGTCCGGGACACCAACTTGCCCTCACGGACGATGCAGCGAATGCCATCCAACTTGTAGCTTACCCAGAGAGGGCCTTCGTTCAGGAGCTTCTCGTAGTAGGGCAGCTGAGCGTCGAATGCCAGCATTGGGCGGAATGGTACAGTCATAGAGGTTCCCCACCAGGCTTGAGTATGACGGTTACGTCTATTGCTTTGTCTCTCAGAGCATACCACGTACCAGCCTTCATCATTCGGGCACGCAACTGCTGGTATGAGATCTTCAACTCGTCCGCTAAGGTAGCGGCAGCAATTCTTTGGCCGGTCTTCGGATGCAGGACGAAATGGGTACTCCGCTTGTTGACTCCCTGCTCCTTAGGCGTAGCCCACTTACAGTTCGTAGGCTCGTAGTGCCCGTTTGCATCACTGCGATCGAGGGTGTGTCGCCAGCTGGGTTTGACTCCAACGTCAGCCACAAAGCAGGCAAAGGCTATCGCCCTCTCAAAACGTATGACCTCGGGAACCTCTGTCTCGCCTATCTCCGTATCCCCAACGCCGTTCGAAGCGAGCTTGGGTCTCCAGCGGACACAGACTTCGATCCCTCTGCCGCCATATTCCTGGTAGCTAACATGCTTGGGGTTGTAACACCTCTGCAGCATGTTATTCCAAGACTGGTAGGTTCGGGCTCTCAGGTCGGCCTTGGACCCTTTACGGGCTTTCCCGGGCTTCCTTCCGTGCCTCTTTGTTCTTGTCTTTGGGGTTGCTACCATAGAGCTTCACGTATTCCTTCTGGTAAGCACGTTGATAGGCTATGTAATCCGGATCCGTTCTTCGGGCTTTCCCGTAGGCTCGGATCTTCTCCTTGTTCTTCTTCCGGTAGGCTTTGGCTGCCTTTGCTAGGCATGCGGGACATCTCGCTCCGTTCCTAGATCCTCGGCGGCTCAGAGCTACTCTGCATTCCGAGCACTCCGTAGCAGGTTTCCTGCCTCCTCCAGGCTTTCTAGGCTTGAAGGGTTTTACTCCTCCCACGGGAAGACTATCCACTGTCCCTGCGGCCGGTAAGCTCCCGCTATGTGGGGAGTACCTGCAAGTCTTGGGGGAGTCTTTACGACCAAACATGCCCTCATGGCTATGGGCCAAGTCTCGCGGATGAATGCCTGCGTAGCACCGGAATCGCAGATGTCGTCCACCACCAAGAATAGGTGACCCTTGTAGGGGATATCAGGGACAAACAGGGGATACAGTGGCTGGGCTTTAGGTACCTTGTCGAGGATGATCTTGCTGACGATATCCTCGTACGATTGGATTGCCAATACATGGACGTCTCTGATCCCGAGTTTGTTGGCAATGATCGCAGCAGGTACAAGCCCTCCACGAGACACTGCAATAATACCTATAGGCTTGAACGGGATCCTCGACATCTTGACGCAGATGATCTCGCACAGGGATGAGATGTAACCCCAGGTGAGATATTCGCGCGGGCTACTCTCGGGGGGTCTTGACTCCGACATACTTCAATTCCTCACGGCTAGTTACAAGCACTGCGTTTGACTTGTGCATCTGTACGGATACGTACGTCTTTGGCCCGTCAGCACAAGCTAAGCACCAGTGATAGCCTAGGTACCATCGTACAGGATTTACATCCCCTTCGCATCTATCACTCGTTCTTCTGGTGCACTCGGGCCAATCAGGATCTTCTACCAGGGCTGGTCCTCCGCCATCTCCCCGATGATCAGGCCGTACTTTCCTTGAGGCTCCTTGGAGGCAGCATCCACAGTATAGGTAGCCCAGAAGTAGGCCTTGAGTCGATCCCTCATCAGATATCTCCCCTGGCGCATGGAGAGCTCCAGCATGAAGCTGCTGTCCTCGTTGTACAGCAGTGCCGTATTTCCCACAATGGGCATCTGGATCTTGACGATGATCTTGTGGCCCAGCTTAGGCCAGTATTGCAGTGCCTTATCCCACTCGTATCTCGGCAAGTTCTCCCATAGGAATAGGAGGTAATCACCGTCGAGAAGGGGTCTCTCTTCTATCTTACCAGGATGCTCACTCACACTCATGCCTATCTCTCCTTCGCCCGCTTGAGCTCCTCATCGATAGATGCATCATGCTCCTCCAGCTGTTCCTGAAGGCGCATTGCTTCGTCGAGGTGAAAGTCCTCGATGTGGTTCTCTAGCTGGCCGAACCCGCTTACGGTTCGGCCGCTAGCAAGCCTTCGGTACTTGCCGACCTTGAAGTCACAGTACCTGCATCGGAGATAATCATTGGACGTAGAGCTGCTTGACTCAGCGCTCTTGCTCTTGCTCATGTGAGTACACGCCTCCTGCTCTTGCTACGGCGCTGGTATTAATCTATGCTATTATACAACAATCCTTAATTGACCTCAAGGGTCAAAATTGAGGGCGACCGCAAGAAAAATTTACGCCCTGTTATATGGCAGCCCTCGAGCGCTCATGTTCTCGATGATGAACGTACACCGAGAGCCAATGTTCATGATCGGCACCTCAATAGTGGGTACCTGGAACATCTCGATAATCCCCCTCAGGGTGCGATCGAATAGCATTCGGGATCCAAAGGAGCTGGTGCGCATCCCGTCCGTCTGACCGGGGAAAGTCGTCAGGGGGAAGTAGAAGACGAGTCGGTACTGCGATATGGCGGCATCCACAAAGTCCATCAGGTCTGCCAAGTCTCGAGCTGTTAGGACTTCGTGGCAGTACTGGAGAGCGTAGGCAAACTGATCCATCTGTGTGCGGTCGGCGATCCTCTTTTGCCCGGAGAGCTTGAGTGACTCGTTCAGGTGAGACATCTGGATGTCTCGCTGTAGCTCCCAACGTTCCTGAGGGGTCATATTGAGCTGGGCCTCCTCAGACTCGACTCCCCTCCGGGCAAAGACTGCTCGCGAGACGCTCGGGAGGAATTCGTAGTCCGCCAGCTTCTCGCAAAGGCTGAGAGCTGTAGATGTCTTGCCGACCCCTCCGGCTCCGCAGAATCCGATGAACGTTCCGTGCAGTTTGCGCATGACGTTATCCTACATGTTGGCCAGCAGTCTTCGAGCGCACACCTCTCAGGATCTGCTGGCTGGTTAGGGCCTTCGGCGGGAAAAGGATGTAATAGCAACCATGCCTGATAGCATCACGGGCATGTCTATGCCCTGTCTTGTAGAACCCCCAGGCTCGGAGCTTGTCATCGGTGACAAACTGCTTGGGAGTCTGAGCGGGCTGCTTGTGAAAGGGAATCTTGCCTTGGAGGCAGAGAGTCTCGATCATCCCGATTAGTCGTGGGGTTGAGAGACTCGATCCGATATGCTGTTCGGCTCTATTGCCGTATACTCGATAGTCCTCTAGGACTACCTCGTTAGGCTGGAACTTGGCGAAGAGCTCAGACAGCTCCTTCAGGGCTGTATCAACGCTGGAGGTGTTTGGTTGGCCGCTTGCAAACAGCTTCGGTCCGTGAAAGATCGCTACCCCTGTGGTCTCTCCAGGGTCAAAGCAAAGCAAGCAGTTAGGAGCAGCCCTGATGCTAAGGCGGTCCACTCTCGTCTTGTAGAGGGCATCAAAGGCAGGTATCACAGGTGATCTGCCGTTCGAAGGTCTGGTTGGGAGAATCCCGAGCCGCCGTTAAGCAGCTCGGGAACTCAAGTCGAGGATTAGCCGAAGCGGCAATTACGCCGCAGCAGCCTCGCCTTCGCCTGCACCAGCGCCTGTCGGTGCCCCTGCCGCAGCGGCTTCTGCCTGCTCGGCTGCCGCCGGAGCATCCGGGCCACCTGGCTTGCCCTTGGTCGCAGAGAACACGATCTGGTAGGGAACCACCGGCGAGCCATCGATGCGCCGCTCGTTGATCTCCTTGGTGATCTGCGCCCGGCTGGCCTTCTCCGCCCAACGCTTGCGGATGAAGTCGATCCGCGGCGTGCCATCCTTCAGCAGGACCTTGCTGCCGTCCTTGCCGCTGGCCGAGGCTTCCGTGGCTGCCGTGGCTGCCTGCTCGGTGACCGCGCCTTCCTCCGTGACCGCGCCCGTCTGCGCCTGGGCACCCGTGTCTTCCTGCTGCATTTCGGATCCGGTCTGATGTTCGGTCACGGCGCCACTCTCCTGGTTCTTGTGCTTACTCATGGCGTGTTTCGACTCCTGTGTGTTTCGTAAGGCCGCGGAGGGTCTGCGGCCGCAGGCGTAGCTACCCTCTCTTATTCAACACCCCTATTATAGCGTAATCCCATAGGGGTAATCAAGTGGTTTCTTGAGGGCGACCATCATTCTCTTTTTTGAGATTAGGGTCGATCCTCTTGCCGTAGGTGAAGCCTGCAGCCTTCAAAGTCTGCGCCTCCCGAGTAACTGGGTTGAAGATCGTGTACTTTTGTACCCCGCTCGGGCCGGTAATCAGCCACATGGAGAGCCTAGTGGCATCGGAGTGCCTCTGCGCAAGGACTTCGATGTCCTCTTCCTCTTCCTCTGCCTGGTCAGGCCGGTTTGTCATCGATCTTAACTCCGTAACGCTCCTTAGTCTTGTCACTGATTACCAGCCGGTACTTCATGGCATTACCTGCTATGCCTGCTGGAATGATTCCCAGACTCTGCATGAGTTGGTGGTTATGGTTTGCCATATACCTCCCGAGCTTGCGCACATTGCTCATGATAGGGTTCTCGCAGAAGTCCGTCTGGCCTAATCCCCACTCGTAGACGTCTCTTGCCATGAACCTGATGCCTGGATTGCTCTCGAGCATCTCCGTGACAAAGCAGGTAATAGCCTCAAACGTCCAGTCAGCCTCTGTGAGGGTCCGATCCTGAGTCTTCTGGATTACCTCTCCAGCCCATTCAGCCTTAATGCCTAGGATGCGGCCTGCGATCTCTAGGCATTGCTCAAAGTGCGACAGGCGATGGGAGGACTTGTATTCGGGATTCCATCCTCCCGGCCCCTCGTGTGCTGCGATCCTGAGGAACCTGTGGAGGAAGACCAGGTGATGAGCTACCCACGCCTCACGGCCACCCTTCTCCTCGATCTTCTTGAGCACCCAGTCTCCGTCCGGAGCTTGCCCAAGCTTGATGAAGTGGAAGATGGCGGCTCTCTGGAAGAGGTCGGCATTCTGGAACGGTTGGTTGATAGCAGTAAAGGCAAACGAGACGTCAACAGGGATCCGTACGAGCTCGTTGGTGGTGAAGTACTTACGCAGCTCGACGTGAGGAACAGGCTCTGTGATGAGCCGGCAGACCTCGTCACTGATCTGCTGCTTAAGGTCCCTCTTGGTGAAGTGGACGTTGTCGAAGACGAGGAGCCCGCCACTGTTTGTGACGGAGGCGTTCCAGTCCTTCAGGTCACTCGGGATGTTCCTCAGATGAGGCCGCCCTGTCATAACCTGTAGACGCATGTTGAAGATGGACGACTTGCCACTACCCGCTTCGCCGATCATGAGCTCGACTGGCATCTGAGCTCCCTTCCATCGGTTCAGGAACGGAGAGATGTAGAATAGGAGGGTTGCATAGTCTCGCATCCTCCTTCCCTCTTCCGTAACGGTAGTTATACCGCCCTCTACGTCAGGGAAGGTCTTCCCCAGATTCGTGTCCTCAAGGACCTCTCTCCACCAGGGAGTTAAGGTAGGAGCCTCTGTACGATACTGGTCAAACAGGTCGAACATATAGTCAACGTCGAGGGGTTCGACATGATCCTGCTCAAATAGGATGCTCTTCGTCCCGTTGGTACACAGCTCCACTGGTTTCTTTGGATCGGGAGAGATTGCAAGGAACTGCGAGTCACTTATCTGCAGAGCTAAGCCAAACGGGTTTGTCGGATCCTCCTTCTCCGTGATCAACGTTCGGATACGTCTGGGAGTTACCTCCTTGATAGGCTCCTCACCCGTGAACTGGCTAGCAAGGAATAGCAGGACCTTATTGTCCACCGCAGTCAAGCCGAACTTCTGGTACAGTAACGTACCAAAGGGAGTCTCATGCATTACCTCGCCGCCACGATTGACGATCTGAGCAGGCATGAGCTTGTGACTTGATCGGTCAAAGTAGTAGGGCTTGCCGCTGTGCTTCTCTCGGAACCTGATACCTGCGGCATCCAGCTCGCTCAGTACCACACTGGAGATCTGCAATAGGCTTCTTCGGTCCTGAAGCCCATTCAAGTGTACGTTCAGGAAGCCTCGAGGATTCGGATGCATAGGGAATGCTTCGGGATCCCCGTGCGCCTTTATCAGCATGTCGATGAGCGGAGCAGCTCCTCGGGCCATCAGGAAGTCGTCGAGACCTGTCTTGGGATAGTTGCTCGGGTCTCCGTCAGGCTGATCTCGGAGGGTGTATATGTCAGGGAGGATTACTTGCTTGACCTGGCTAGTCTTGATGCCTAGGTACCTGAACTCATACGCAAGCATGGTTGCCGCTCGCTGTACCTCCGACTTCAGAGTTCCATTCCGGTCAGAGTCGTAGATGATGATCGGCGTGAGCCCGTGCTGTAGGACCTTGTCGATCAAGGATCCAAATCCCTGTGCAAGCATCTGCATCTCAGGAATGGTCACATCGGTCGAAGGCAGCTTTGCTCTGATGGACTTCTTGGTAGCTGTGAGCTCCGATTCCTTGGGTAGGATGATAGTCTTGGATCTCCAGCTGTCGACACCTCCCAAAGCTATGCAGGGTATACCCATCTTGACTGCACAGGCAGCCTTCTTCTCACCCTCGGTAATAACGATGAGCTTGGTTGATGGGTGCTTCTTGCACCACGTATGCAGCACATCTTCGAGGTCTGGTGGGAAGTAGATATGGTTGGGAGTTGATCTGGGCTGCTTGTACTTCGCTCCTACTTCCTCGTCCGGGTTCAATACCTTGACCCGATAGAAGGGAAGCATCAGCCCGTCCATCTCGAAGTACGGGATTACATACCCTCGAGTAGCTACGCCGCATCCAGTGGTAGCCCTCTCCTGAGGCCCTAACTGGCGGATCTTCATGTCGGAAGGTACTAGTCCGGACTTCTTCAGGTCGTTCAGGATCTCGTCCGGCACTAGTACCCTGTTTTGGGGAGTACCAGGTCCACTCACAGCATGACTCATGGTTCCGCTTCTCTCGAACGTCGACCGAGCTAGCCTAAGCCGCTGCTACGTTTGGCGCAGCCGCTCCAGAATCCACTTGCCTGTAGCTCTCCATCAGCTCCTCCAGCGGAACTGGCTCGGACAAGCTCAGGATCGTTACCGTACGATACTGTCCGATAGGGGTGGTTACTCCTCGTTCCTCTCGGGAGATCTTGCCCTCCGTTACCAGCCGCTCGAGAATAGGCCTCCACCTGCGTGGAGGGACGTGCGGGCCGATGCCTACTTGAAGCATCGTGGGAGTCAGGCGCGGGAAGAGTGTGAGCGTGAACACGATCTTCTCGCCCAAAGCGCTGTCGCTCTCGGCTTCCTCGTTGCCCTGAGCGCCAGTAACTGAAGTCGTACCCATTAGTCGTTCTCCTTAGTCCAAGGCTTACGGCGCTTTTGGATCGACAGGTACTGGTTTCGGCGAGAACAGCAACTTCTTCATTGTCAGTGTCGCCATAACCTTCGCAAGGGTGTCGGCGTCGAGTACCTCACGGCACTTCTCGGCAGAGATCCTCTCCTGTGTCTCCGTCGTCAGAGTTGCGACGTATTTTTCCCCCTCAGCCTTCGTGCCCTCCATTCGGGCTTTTAACGCGGTAGAATAGTAGGCTTCCAGCTCCTTCAGGCGATTGAACTCGTCCCGAATACTCTTGGTCTCGTCCACAAGGTACTGGACTGTCGCATTGCGTAGATCCGGCATCGCCTGCTTAGCCATTACTCATCCTCCCAATGCTCAATGTTACCATAATTATATCATATGTCTATTAGGCATATCAAGAGTCCAAATGTTATGCGACCATAATTATTTTCGGCATGTAATGAATACGCACTAGGAGCCAGGAGGTTCTGCTGCTGCCTCGAAGACGTGGAATACCAGAACGCCCTCCTCGAGCAGGAATGAGCCCATATAGGATCCTGGATTTTCCGGTATAGTATGGCCCGTACCGTAGATCCTGAATATCCGAGTGACTCTCTCGGATGTCGGGCTCACCAGAACCCACATGCAGGGCTGCCTTTTCATCTGGGTACCTACGTGTAGGACCACAGCATTAGCAGGCATGCTAATCTGCATCTCATCTACTGCCTCCAGCGGGTACTTCCAGACTGCCTTACTCACCATTATGCTACCCCCTTCTGTTCTGCTCTTCCCGGACTGTCTCGAGGACTATCTCCCGGATGGTATCCTCGATCGTCTGGCTGCTCGCTCTTGGATCGGGATCCTCTGGCTTGCTAACCAGCTTCTGACCTCCCAAGGTATCGAAGCACTGGTCGCACCAGAAGGTCTTTCTCTGGGGTACTCCTCTGGTCCAGTGCCCCTCTTTGCTGTGCCCATAGTTGCCTTCATAGACAAGCATGGTTATCGTGTAGAACTTCCGGGTGCTCTTGGATGCCTCCCGTTCGTAGCCACAACGGTCGCATTCAAACATTTGCTTGACGGGCATCTAGCCCTCCTCACTGATCGACAGGGCGCTCTCTGCTAGCCCCGGCATCGGGTAGAACCGATCGTCTAGGGAGTTGTAGTAGACAGGCTGTCCTCCTGCCAAGTTCTGTACCTGAATTCGGATCCAGCGAGCAATCCAGGGGCCATGCTTGCACTCCTGAACTGGCCTGTTTTTGCCTCCCCAGGTTGCTGGGCAGTTACAGCTCCACTTCTTGGGTGTCAACGGGTCTCCCTTGACCTCGTAGGTCTGGCTAGGAGATCCATCATCTCCTCCTCCAGCCCCTTCGAATTTGGCAAGTTGCCAAACTCCTGGAGAGGTCTCACGGATGTAGTAGCTTGCGGGCTTAGCCCTGTACGGTTTCCCCATTAGGGATCTCCTTGCGTATTGCCTCGGCTACTCCCAGGGCCATATCAGCTGCCATAGCCTGTCGTCTTGAAACCTCGACATGGCCGTCGATGGATGCCTGCCTCCCCTGAGATTTGTGTAGGAGCCCCAGAGCCTCGTAGTAGCCAGCTTGCGCCGACAGGATGTTAATGTAGTTCATTGTAGCCCTCCTAGAATGGTATGTCGTCGTTGTCGTCCCACAGGCTTACTGGGGGGCCCGGATCGAGATCATCCCCCAGGGAGGATGTCGCAACTCTCTGCCTGGAATTCAAGGACCGCAGCAGATCTAAAGCTGCCTCGCTCACACAGAACCCCTCTATATTCCGTAAGCACCAGTCAACGTACGAGGGATTGGCTCTCGCTACGGTCTCGAGAGTCTCTCCGTAGTACCTGCCAAACTGCAATGGATCCTGCAGGTCGTAGTACTTCGTCTGCCTGAGGACGGCTTTGACAGCAATCCTGACAAGGTCAGTTGCTGTGATCCCTCGGGAAGTAAGCACGGCATCCAGGTTGTTCATCAGCTGTTCTGGCAGCCTTACGCTCAACAGCCTGGTATCCTCGTCGCGCTTATTGTCGTTCATCTACCGCTTCTCCCTCTCTGAGCGTCTTAGCCTTATCTCGGATGGCTTGCTCGATCCTGAGGTCTATCGCCTCCTGGAGGAGTTCTGCCGCTCTCCCAAACTCAGCTATAGTGTGGGTTGCAGCGTCAAGTACCTCCTGAGCCTTATCCAGTGTTGCCTTCACTCTTGCAGACTCGTCAACAAGCTGATCGAGAGTCCACCCCTTCAGAGCCTCCGAGAACTCCTTTGCCACAGCCTGAGGGTCATACGCGTTTAGGAGCTGCTCGAAGCTCTTAGGCTCTCCAGTAGCTCGCACTCCCAGAGCCTCCAGAGCCTCCTCGGAGAGCCTCTCGAACTCAAGCGGGCCGGTCGGATCCTCAGCCACCTGACTTCTCCGAGGGCACGTTGCTCCCATAGTTGGTGTAGGAGATGATTGTCTCGTCGTTCATCCCCTTCACAACCTCAATACTGCCCTGGGCCGTCATGAGGCCTTTCAGATCTCCTGCCGCAATGACGATCCGGTTGTCCTCGGTCTTTCTGACGAGGTGCATCAGGGTAATCAGTAGGCCGTACTGCCTCCGATTGGGGTTCTCCTTGCCTACCTGTAACTCGTAACGCAGTAGGTTGCAGAGATCGCTGGCTGCTTTGGATCCTGTGCCATCTCTGTGCCCGATAGCGTAGGCCTTATGGAGCTCCTGCAAGAGACTCTCGAGTAGCTCGGGGCTTATTACTTCCATCGGGCTAAGCAGGGCTCGGAAGGAGGCCACCACCTTCTCGAGTGTAGGAGCTGATACCATCTTGTGGTTGGGCCACCGCTCCAGACGCACTTCATAGGTACGTCGGTCCCCCAGCGCTCCCTCCGATCTGCCGGAATATAGTACCCCCAGCATCTCTGTAGGGTGGTCAATCTCGTAGGAAGCACAGATGCCCTCTACCACCGCAAGTAGAGTCTGCTCCATATCAGGAGGCAGCTCTACGAGGAAGGGAAATTCAACGGAGATCCGTCTGATTCGAGCATCCTTGTCCGGTGGGGCGTCGACAATCTTCATCCCCCTCTTCTCCATTGCCGCTATCAAGTCTGCGGTAGTCCATTTATCCAGAGTCTCCGTGACCTCGACAAGGGACTCAGCCAGCCGATAAGTATGGGAGTGGACGACTCTGGCGGCATCAGGGTTCTCGACCATCAATGCACCTGCAGATTGTGGGTTGCGAGGTAATAGGTAACCCCTGTCAGTAGGAGCATCAGGACCACGAAGCTTGCCTTGATAGCCAAGGCGATCACGGCCCTCTTCTTAGCTCTCCGTCTCTGCGCTTCCAGTCGGAGGCTCATCGTCGCGTCGTAGGTACTCGCACGGTACCCTCCCCGCTCGCGAACGGGCCCGTGTCTCATAGAGACCCCTCGGGAACCAGCTCTGGACCACACAGCCTTCTCGTTGAACTCAGCCACTTTGTGCTACTCCTGTGTAAGTTTGTCTAAGCCTCGTACTACGTCCTGGTTCTTGTAGAACTCCTCCTCGTCGGCGTCGAGTCGGGCATTTAGCTGATCAGCCATCTCAGGGTTCACGTGGAGAGTCTTGCATGCCCTCTCGTAGAACTCCTTCCACCTTGAGGAGAAAACTGGGAACTCATCAGGCCCACAGTACCCGATCACCTCTGCTGCATGGACGAAGTGGACCACATAGTGATTCGGGTAGTGATCCCAGGAATTCATGAAGGGTACGAGCCCCGCCCACCATTTCCCGGCATCACGCTCTTGCCAGATATAGGTTTTGGGGTTGGCAAACCTCCCACAGTGGGGTACGAGTACCGCACCTCTCAGCAGTCTCTGGGATACCTTGCTAGGATCGTGCCTGATGGCTATATCGCAGCCTCGGCCTACTCCAGCGATGAGAACCCCCTGGTGTCTGAGCCCTATCTCCTGAGCCCAAGGTTGCCAGATACTTGGCATGTTATTGTACCCTCCCCGTTTCTGGTTTGTAGGCTCTAGGTCTTGAGGCTCCACCTGTGGTGTTTCTGTGTCGATGACCTCCGGGCTCTGCGGATCTCACCCTCCTCCTGCATCTGATGCAAGAGCCGTGCAAGTCCGGCACGATGCTTGGCAGGTGATCCTCCACCCAGGATCTTCCGTACGAGCGCCACGGTTGTTATGGGCTCGGAGATCTCGCCGAGTTCCTTGAGGATCCTCGTACGCACCTCACTGGATGGAGTGTTCTCCTTGATAGTCATTGCAGGAGCCTCCAGAGCAAGGAGGGGAACTCGTACAGGCCCCGTCAGTGCCTTCTGCTTCGGAGGTCTGCCAGAGAGATTTACCGTGGGGCCCTCGCTGCCGTTGGACAGCTCAAGTCCGATGGTGGCTCCCTCAGGAATCGTGAGGGTTATGCCACCGATACTGATTCGGGCACTCATGCCAACCACCAGATCCCAGAGTACGAGATGTAGGAGAAGGTGCCCTGCTTCGTTCCACCATCAGAGCTCACCATCTCGATCTCGTCCGTGGTATGCCTGACGGTGTTGACGTTCTTCAGCACCCAGTTGCCGAACTTCTTCCCGGAATACCAAGAACGGATTCGGGTGACCTTGTAGATCACCCCCGCATCGGACCTTCCCCAGAACTGCAGTTCAGTGCCCAGGCTGATATCCTCCTTCAGGAAGAACACCCGATCGACTGCCGCGCTGCCGCTCCTCTTCTGGGCTTTGCCCATATCGGCAGTGTTGTCCCTCTTGATAGGCAGAGCAACAACGTTTCTCCGTGCGGTATAGCTCATGTCTATGACCCCTTCTTGTCCTTGATGGTGATTGTAACGTCCCAACCGTGCGTCTCTCCTAGTATCCGGATGCGGTTGTACCATCCGGTAGCTATTCCCCTGGTGATTACCTCTTGGGGGAATTTCTCCTGCATCAGAGCCTGAGCACAGAGCATGTCGAAGGCATCAGCCTCACTCAGCTGCCATCTTGGCCCATCAGGACTAGATTTGGGATGCAGTCTCGCCCAGCGGAATCCGAAGAAGGGCATTAGGATTCTTCCCTCTCGGAGACCTTCTTGACACTGCTCTCCCCCAGGATGAACTCAATGTCAATGACGTCGCCGTTCTCGAGATCTGCCCAATGCTCGCTGCAGTAGCTGTACGCCGCATCTATTGTCCTGCCGCTTGAGAATGGATCTATAACACCCTTGCCTGCATCTAGCCTGGTGAGGATGATTCCTGGATTGGTGAAGTTATGCCAGCCAGCCCTCCTTAGGAGGTATTCCTCGCCAGGGTCTGTTCTGAAAGTTGGCCCTATAGTAGGCCCCAGTACTATGACGAGCGCCGGGATGAAAGTATGCCGATCCCTGATCTCTACTGCTATGGTCTTCATGTCTACGGCTCTTCCGTTGATGGTGGATCGAATGTCTCGACCTTTAACCAGGCATTACACGTAAGCATTGCATGCACGGTGAAAGCAATCTGGAATACCTCGGCCCAAGGAGGGACTGTATCCACTTGCTCCATCTGCTCGTGCATGATGTTCAGGGTGATATCACGAACTGCCGCCACAAGCTCCGGCGTGCCTTCAGCACATACCAGATCCCAGACATAGTCATCCTCGTCTGCATTCATACAGGCCTTGATGACTACATCCCTACTCACTAGGCCTTCGAAGTCCCTGTGAGTGTCCAGCCCAAAGTGAGTTGCAAGGTCGTTCACGTAGTGGAAGTTGGGATCCTGCCCCGACGCGATCTTCTTCAGAGCCCTGGTATTCATCACTTCCCACCTTGCTTGTAGGCTTCACGGGCTTTTGCAGGATCTAACGCCTTAGCTATTACATCCCTTGCTGCGCGCTCCAAATCGCGGGCACGCCTGATCTGAATCGGGAGATTGTACCTCACGACACGGATGTTGCGAACAAATGGCAGGAGAGCTCCTGTCGCTGCTCCTTCAAGGAATCTCTTCACCTCAGATCGCGTCATGTCGTCAGGTACACCCTCTACTGTAACTAAGAACTGCAGGGACTTGCTGTGCTTGTCTGTCGTACTGCTCATTCACTTTGGTCCCGCTCCGTGGTGTATTTGGGTTATTTCTTTCAATTATACAATATCGCCCAAAGGGACATCAAGTGTCCAAATTGCGGTCGACCATCATTTTTCTGGTGGTCCTATTCGGTTGTTGGCCCTTCGTGAATTTCCTGGCCTACGCTAGGCACTTCGGTAGCCATCATAGGCTTGCCCGGATTGATCGGGTGGTATATCATGATTCCACCAGGCACCTGTTTGTATGTGGCTATGGTACCAAAATGCTCAACCAGGTCTTCTTCGTCCTTATATGTAGTAGGGCCTTCGGGAAAATCGACACGGTACTGAGGCATGCTGTACTCCTGTTGATCAGTAGCGGATTAATCCATTGTGGCTGAGACTATGCCCACCACTATGGCCTAGTCCGAATGCCATCATGATGATCAGGATCCCAAGGCTGATGCAGACCATCACGAAGATGCTCCCCTTGATATGGGGCTGCTTCGCCGGAGGAGGCCTGTTGGGATCGATAGCTGGTGGGATTGGGGCTCCCTGCTTTGCCAGCGCATCAGCAATGGCCTTCTGCAGGTGCGGAGCAAGATGAGGCAGCTCCCTTGCCGAGATCCTTCCTGCCATCAGAAGGTCTCGACAGTGAGCTTGAGCTTCTGGGGATAGGCCCCTCCAGGATTCGTAGCTCTCGCTAGGGCAGGCTTCCTGAGGTAAACAGTACCAATGACAGTACTGGGCTCGGTCATTTGTGCAATCTTGCCATTGCTATCCAGCTCGGCATACCGCACTGCTCCTTTTGTAACCGTTACCAGCTCGAGGGTTATTTCGTGTTTCACCTATTCAACTCCTTGTTATGGCTTGTTAACCCTTGTTAACCTCGCCTTTGGGGGTGGTAGTGAACCTCCTCAACATCGATGCTCCTGGCTGAGTTTCTGCCTGTGCTCAGGTTCACCAAGGAGACCAATAAGGTTCTCAGGTCTAGCAGGTCGCTGCTCTGGTCATTTAGAGGACCAGGGAACAACTCGATAAAGTAGCGGGTACGGGTCTCACTGACTGTCGGTTTCTCGTCCTGCTTCGGCTCGTGTTGGATGTCAAGTATGGTACTCATTGGGTAGCCTCCTTGGTTTGGGTTAGTTCGATCACATGGACGCCCTCACACTTGTAGATGGCCACGCCATCAAGGGTGAACACGTCTCCATCCTTCAGAGCATCGGATGTCTGGTACAGATCGTAGAGGGCGTGATACATATTCTCTCCGTCCTTGCTGATCGTATCGACATCGCCCTCATTGTATCGGACGATCAGAAGCTCGTCGACCTTCTCACCTTTGGCTGAGGTGCCCACGAGGTGATAGCATCCGTCTTTCTTGATGAGGTTGTATATCATGGTCTCCTCCTTCCCAGAAGCGTTACCTGTGGGAGATTCAGCATCGACTGCTTGGCCTGTTCCTCGGGGATCCTCCAGAACGCCATAGCTGTCTTGCCGAGGCTGAACCTCTTGACATATCGGTGATTCCCGTCGACGATGATCTCAGTACCGTCAGGGAATGAGACTATGATGCCTGGAACATCCAGTCTCAATGAGGAGATGGCTGTCAGATGGCTTAGCTCGATACCGTGGTAGGCAACGATATGGCCTGCCTGTTTGGCATCCACCTGATACCTGACGAGCTCGTATCTCATCGGCTCAGCCAGGGTCATTGCAATGAGGTCGGGCACGTAATAGTGCCTCTGGACGCCAAGGAGATCAATGTGGGTGTGAATCTGCTTCGTCGGGTCAGGAATCCTCAGAGAGGCATGGACTCCACCTTCCCGGTGCAAGTACGGGATGAATACCGTCTCCACTGTCAGCCCTCCTCACGGAAAGCGATCATGGCCATACCCAGGAGGGTCGACCTTGCCCTCTCCAAGCTCTTGTACTGCTCGTTGAATAGGTCTATCAGTTGGGTATTGCGGAGGGTGTCCTTAATGACGAAGGCTAGGTGATAAGGTCCCTGCCCATCAATCCTGGCATACTCCTTGTCTACGGTGGGGCCCCGAATGCCCTTTACCGTGACTGGCTTTCCGGGTTCCCAGACTACGACCTTATCTCCGTTTTCGGTGCTCATGTTACTACTCCTTACTGGATATGCCCTCGATCTCACCCTATGTTGCTGTCCACCATTTCTGCCAGGACAGCTGCATCGTAGCGGTTCTCGACCTCGGGAAACTCGGTGTCGGCAGCTTGCCATGTTCCCCAGGTATCGAAGATGGCCCAGATCTTCTCGTCCGAGAGCACGAGCTGCCTGTCCGGAACGTACTGACTCCACATCTGCCGGAAGTTGCTGACGACGCTGCTGTGGACGTCAGGATTGTAAGGTGTGGCCATAGTTGACTCTCCTGTTATCTGCTGTTTGGTGTAGGCACGTGCTAGTTGAACTGTTTCGTCTGCGTGAGTCGGTATTTTCTTTCTATTATACAGTATTACACTCGAGGCCCGCAAGCGTCCAAATGATGGGCTACCACTATTTTACCTAACCGCGCACTAGCGGGGGCTAGAACTAGCGACTTTGTCGCTTGCGCGGACGAGGCTTAACCTAGGTAATCCACGTCACCTCCGTAGTGGGATCAGTCCTTGTTAGCAGGTACGCTAAGGAGGGTCTTACCTGGCTACTTAGGTTGTCGAACCCAAACTGGTAGGCCGCCTTAGGGTGGACACGTCGTACAGCACTCTCGAGGAGCTTCCGCATTGCTCGGAGCTCGTTCTCGCCTAGCTCCTCCTTGGTACTGCCATAGTCCTGACGGATGCACAGGAGGTCATAGTAGTCACCTCCCTTCCGCTTACGGTACAGTCTGGGTCTGTACTCTTCCGGGATCCTATGTAGTGCCTCACACAAGGCCGCCAACATAGTGGACATGTTATACTGGCAACCTCTCATGCTCGCCCTCGTCGCCACGTAGAAGTAGAAGCCCTTACCATCCAGAAGCGTTGGTGTCTCGGACGTTGGTGTCTCAGGCATCCTAGGTATGGCTGTTGTTGGTGTCTCAGGCGTCCGTGTCACCATTATGGGTGCTCCCTTTATTGGCTGCGGATCCCTATTATACTCTGGTGATCCAGCTGGTATCAACTGTCTAAGTGATGGTCGCCCCTAAGAATGCTGTTCGGCCGCTCAACTGAGGCTCACGGTAGCACAATGGGGGCAAATCATGCCAGATCACCCTATGGTCTTATCTAGGATCCTCAAAAAAGGCAACTACTATAACTACTTAGGTATAACTAAGCTAACTCATTGAAATCATTAAGGAAGTAGTAGTTATGTAGTTAGTTATATTAAGGTAAAAAGTAGATCACTGGAGACTTTTAGGCAATTGCAGGTATTGCCTAATGCTGTTCAGGTTAGGTCATTGGCAGGTCAAATTGGTCCGGAGGGACGTACAGGTTATGGTATAGTGACAGGATATACTTGATTTACTAGATTTATATACTAGTAGAAAAAACTAACTAACTACTGCACCACAAAAAACCTAATGATTTCAACGAGTTAACTAATGTTGCCTTTTGGAGTTCCAGTAGTTAGCCTCAAGTTGACACAGAGATCACCCAAAGGACTTATCTATAACGTCCTCTAGATGACCATAATTTGCCCAAGGTTTCGATCGCCCTCCCAACACGTCGGTCCCATACGGCCGAGTACAACCCCGACCTTCAGGTCTGTGATCCGAGCCGCGAAGGACCGCCCCTTCGCTCGTCCAAGCGCCTTAGCGCTAGTTCTGGCTCCCGCTAGGGAGCCTCATCTGTCTGTACCACCTCCTTCTCAAAGGGCTAGACCGAGCTAGCCCTTAGGGAAGGAGGGAGGGCTTTCGCCCTCCCCCGCTCGTACCGCCGTTAGGCTGCGGCCTTCTGCTCCGCCGGCTCGTCGACCACGATGTTCAGCTCCATGCCGGTGACCTGACGGACCGCATCCGCCAGCTCCTCAGGGGAAAGCCCCTGGGATTCGGCGATCTCGGCCAGCTTGCCGTTGGTGATCTGAACCACGTTGTTCGGCTCACCCTGCGGCATCGCCGCTTCGGTAGGGCGCTTGACCACCTGTGTGAGCACGTTCCGCGCGTGCTGATACAGGATGTTCAGGTGCTTTGCGATCTGGGTGGTCTTGTACCCATCGGCGTGCATCCGCCGGATCCGTGCGCTCTTGTTGGGCAGGCCGTCGAGCATCTTGTTGTAGTCGTTGGAGGGCGGGAAGGTGAAACCCTTGCCGACGGTTTCCGGTTTCGCCTTCTCCTCGACGAGGATGTCCTGCTTCTGCTCGGCGTTGTTCTCGGCGCCGCCCTCGGCAACCGGATTCTCGTTGATGGGCTTGTCGGCATTCACCACCGGATCGTGCTCAGGTGCGGAGGTGGTGGTGGTGGTGGACTCGGGATTGCGTGCCATGGTACTCGGTCTCCTTGTTTCCGTGCCGATGATCCGGCTCGGGGTCGTTGATGCAGCAGCTCCGCTGCAACAACTGACATAATTATATAGCACCCATTGATGGGCCAGCTAGTGGCAAAATGCTGGGCGACACTCATTTTACCCCGGGCCAAAATGACCGTGATTCAGGCTGCTCTTGACCGACAAGTCAGGTAGGGCCTTACTGGGCGGATAGTTGCGACCGGGACCTCCCCTTTTGCGCTGCAAAAAAAAACAGGCCGCCCGGGCCCTATAGGGCCAAGGAAAAGGGGCGTTTTCCGCCCCCCGTCCCTATAGCCCTACCGGGATCTGACGAACCAGCTGATGTATGACCCTATATAGGCTGCCGCCATGGCCCAGGGGAGTATGAACGCTCCGCACCCCAGTAGGCCGAACTGGTTGACCGAATCGGGGAACATGTCTAGGATAGTCTGTGCCATAGGGATCAGTTCCTATACTGGTTGGACACTGCGGACAGTCTGGCCTCGGAAACGACCGACCTACGTGTCCGGTCTGTATGCCACGAGATTAAGGACCTGCAGATTAGGACCCAAACGATCAGTCCGACTATTACCCAAGCACCTGCTAACATGACGGGGGTCTCCTTATTGGGATGGTTGGTTGGGGATCCCTTTCGGGATCCCCAATCGGATTAGTGGGATTTCAGGGGGGTATTGAGGACATTCCGGACGTGCTGGTACCGGATCCCCAGGATCTTGCTGATCTGGGTGGTTTTGAACCCATCGGACCTCATGGCACGGATTTTTGCACTTTTGGTAGGAAGGTGATCGTAGGACCCCACGGGACGGGAGTGGATGGTGGTGTTGACCTCGAGTTCGACCTGATCGTAAATGGTGTTCATGTTGGTGTTCCTTATGTTGGGTAATAAAGGTTCTTCTTTATTACAGTTATATTATACCCCCCTTTATATTACATAAAGATGGACAAATCAGTAAAGTTTGTTAATAATTCAGTTAAATTATTAACATTTATTCATGTAATAATGTGTTAAAAAACCAACTAATTCGTTCTAGTTCGGCAGCGCCTGGCGTTCATTACCAAAAGGTAAAATCCCAGTTCAAACCTGAGGCACATGTCCTTATGCATTAACAAGATTTAATCTTCCGTACTACATTTCTTCCTTGATTTACATGAGGCAACACGCGTATAATATCAACATACTAGGGCTACAGGGACCTACCTACCAAACAATCGCATGGATGTATGGACATAGGATCCACCAGTACCCCGAGCGGTCCAAACGGCCCTGACGCTGGAGGAGGGAGCGATCTCCCTACCCGTGCGCAGATCATACGTGATGCCTCCCAGCGAGTCCCTCTCAATGGCTTGGGTCTTCCGGAGGGCTATCACCGCGCAGACCTGCTGGATCCCGAGCTGGTTGTAAAGGGGCGTCTAGCCCCTATCACCTTGGATGAGGTGCATCGCCTGGCGGGAAGCGCTGCGGATGCCGCAACCCATGGCAACTTCGCAGCTCGACAGGTTGTTCAGAACCAGCAGAGGTCCCCTGCAGCACCAGACGCTCCTGCAGCTCCGAGTGCAGGGTCCCCAACGCCGTCCGAGAAGGTGAATCTCAAGGGTACCCCAGAGCTGTCGGAGGACTATCGAGTCCCCGTACTGGTGCTGGATGAGCGCGTCCTTCGGCAGGCGTACGTCCCTCTGAACTATGACGAGGGGTACCCGATGCTGGATGAGGGTCATCCCTTCTGGCAGAGGCTATCCTATGAGCCTCTGGATGCCTATGTGGCATTCCAGGCGTATATCGAGCAGGGTACCTCAGGCAGCCGGCAACTGTTTGTCCTGGCAGAGCGTACGGGTGTCCAGCAGCGCATTGCCAAAGCTCGCTCGGAGCGGACAAATTCGGTCCGTCTGCAGGAGCGCTCTAGCCAGGGGCTTGGCGGCCCCACTAAGGAGTTCTTCCAC
>Ga0207660_10000038_pt1 | contig 64382 bp, 63 predicted proteins | sample KBSC73BmetaG_FD_184335 | JGI IMG/M metagenome (GOLD analysis project Ga0207660, IMG submission 184335) | Corn rhizosphere microbial communities from Kellogg Biological Station, Michigan, USA - KBS C7-3B metaG (SPAdes) (version 2) | ecosystem: Host-associated > Plants > Roots > Rhizosphere ... | reverse complement strand
GCTTGCCGCCCGGCGTACCGGGCGACCGAAACTCAATCGTCCCGTTCTGGTCCGTACGATACCACGCGACGTGGTGCGCGCGATACACCGCCTTCGCCTGCTCGTGCATGTGCCCATAGCTGTTGACGGCGCCGACACTCGCCGTCGCGATGCGCGGCCGCAGCGCATCGAGATACGCGTTCGTCACGCCGTTGCAGCTACCGTGGTGGTCGGCTTTCAGCACGTCGACGCGCATGCCCGGGTTCACATCGTACCGTGCTTCGCCGAGGAACCAGCCGATCGCCTCCTGCTCGGCGTCGCCGGCCAGCCACATCGTGAATGATGCCGAGTCCGGGCCCACGAGCTTCACGGCGGCGGAACGGTCGTTGGGGTTCGTCGCGTGTGGATCGGGACGCATGATGTGCAGCAGCGCACCGCCCTTCATCGTGATCGTGCAGATCGGCCGGCCGTCCGCGCATGGGTCGTCCGTGTCCCGGTAGACGAGCTGGCCTCGCGCGACGCGTGCGTTGATCGAGTCGCGCAGGTGCCGGAGATTGGCCGCGGTGTACGGATCCTTGTTCTCGAAGAAGTAGCGCGGCGTGATGCGGCGCGACGTATCGAACAGGTCACGCAGGCCGACGAGATGATCCGCATGCTGATGCGTGAGAATCACGACGTCGATCGTCGTGCCGTTCAGGTGCAGCGAATCAAGCAGGTGGCCGAAGCGCGCCGTGTCCGGCCCACCGTCGATGAGCACCGTGCTCGAACCGTTCTGGATCAGCGTCGCATCGCCTTGGCCGACGTCGAGCATGCGGACGACGACCGGGGCGACGTGCGGCGCCGGCGGTGTTTGGCCGGCGAGCGTTGCGGCGAGCAGCGGCAGCGCCGCGAGCCGGAAGGCAAGTTTGAGCATGAGTCTGTGGTGAAGGCAACGCGACCGACCGGCGCGAGCGCGCCGGCAGGTGATCATCGCCTGCCGGCGCGTTGCGGCATCATCGATTCACTGCCGGTCGGATGCGAATCCCGCACCGGCGGCGCGCGTCATTGGGCCAGGGTCGAGTCCCGCTTTGCCTTGAACTCGCTGCCCGGCTTCCACTGCGGCATCTCGTCTCGCTGCGCCACGACGTAGCCGACGCGGAACAGCACCTGCGCGTCGTCGACCGCACCCGAAAGGTCCCAGTCGGGCTTCACTTCGTCCGAGACCTGGTGGTAGTCGTGCTCGGTGTACTCGTTGCGCTTCTGCATGCCGTAGCCGGCCGGCTTGCCGATGTACTCGATGCCCGAGTCGATGTCGAGCGCCGGCACGCCCTGTTTCGCAAACTCGAAATGGTCGGACCGGTAATAGAAACCCTTCTCCGGCTCCGGATCGGGACGCACGGTACGATGCTCGGCCGCGAGCTGGTCGGTGAGCACGTCGTCGAGCGTCGACTTGCCGAGGCCGATCACGGTATAGTCCGACGTGCGCCCCCACTGATTGATGCCGTCCATGTTGATGTCCGCTGCCGTCTTGGCGAGCGGATACAGCGGATGTGTCGCATAATAGCGTGCGCCGACGAGACCTTTCTCCTCCGCCGTCACCGAGAGGAACAGGATCGATCGGCTCGGCGGCGTCTTCAGGGCCTTGTACGCCTTCGCGATCTCCAAGAGCTCGCTGCTGCCGCTCGCGTTGTCGGCGGCGCCGTTGTAGATCTGGTCGCCCTTGAGCGTGGTGTCGCGGCCAAGGTGATCCCAGTGCGCCGTGTAGATCACGTACTCGTCCTTCTTGCCCGAGCCCTCGAGCTTGGCGACGACGTTATGCGACTGGATCGTGCGCGAGTCGACCTTCACGTGAAACGTCGCCTTTGCGTCGAGCGTGACGGGCTTGAAATCCTTCCGAACGGCGCGGGCCTTGAGCGAGTCGAAGTTCTGCCCCGCGTCGGCGAGCAGCTCCTTCACTTTCGGCAGCGTGATCCACCCCTCGACCGGCACGCGCTTGTCCGCGTCGGGTGAGATGATGTCGAACTGTTCGGCCGAGTTGCTCGTCCGAACGACGTCGTAGGGGTAGCCCGCCGGACCGGTTTCGTGAATGATGATTGCCGCCGCCGCGCCCTTCGCCGAGGCGATCTCGTATTTATAGGTCCAGCGGCCGTAGTACGTCATGGCGTTGCCCTTGAACATCGCCGTGTCGAGCGCGGTATCGTTCGGCAGGCGCACCGGCGGATCGTTGACGAGCATGAGAATCGTCTTCCCTTTCACGTCGACGCCCTTGTAGTCGTCCCAGCCGTACTCCGGCGCCACGACACCGTAGCCGACGAACACGATGTCGCTGTTGTCGACGTCGACCTCGGGCTTTTGATGCCGCGAGTTCGCGATGTAGTCGTCGGGATACTTCAGCGCGACATGCTTGCCGCCGGCGGTGATCGTCGCCGTCGGGTGCGACAGGTATCCGACGAGCTGCACGTTCTGGAGGTAGGTGCCGTCGGGATTGCCCGGCGCGAGCCCGAGGGACTTGAACTGCGACTCCATGTAGGCGACGGCCTTCTGCTCGCCCGGCGTGCCGGGCGCGCGGCCTTCCATCGAGTCAGCCGAAAGATCCTCGATGTGCTGGAGGAAGTCAGTGGCGTTGATGACCTTCTGCGCGCTGTCGGCGTCGGCCATCGAGATCGTGCCACCGTGAGCGTCCTCTGAAGAGGCGAGGCCGCAGGCGGCGAGGGGGATGGTGATCAGGAGCAGCGCGGGGAGAGGAAGGCGCATTTGAGAGAGGAGACGGGAGAGAGGAGAGAGGAGAGTAACTACCGAGACTCGAGTCGTGAGGCGTCAGGTATCAGCGCGCTCCAGCGCTCCAGCGCTCCAGCGTTCAAGCGTTCCAGCGCTGCAGCGTTCTAGCGTTCTAGCGCGTCTGCCACGATCCGTACATCGGATTCGGCAGGATGAAGAACCGTCGCCCGAATTGCGACAGCACGTTCGGATCGTTGCGGCTCGCCTGTGAGAGTCCTGGAAAGTCCAGGATGTTGTCGCCGACCCACGCGACGACCGTGAGGGGCGGCAGACCGGACGCCGCGGTGCCGTGCTGCACGCTCTCGAACCGCGGATTCTTGTCCGATTGCGATCCCGGCTCGCAGAGCACGAGATCCGCCGTCACGCCGATGCCGCGGAGATTGTCGCGCGTGGCGTCGCACAACGGCGCCGCGCGGTTCGTCACGATCACCACCCGTCCCCCGAGTTCGTGCACGCGGCGCATGAAGTCGACGGCGCCCGGGATCGGCGTGGCTGCGCGCTGGTTCACCCACTGATTCCAGCTCGCGTCGGTGTAGCCGCTATCGACGGTGAAGCGACGCACTTCGTACTCGGAGTTGTCGAGTATCGTCTCGTCCGCGTCGAGAATCACGGCCCACGCTTGCGGCGCGAGCCCGCGCGACAACTCCGGCAACCGATCGCTCGCCAGCAAATACGTCTGCCGTGCGATCGCGCGATACTCGGCCGAGGTGCGAAACCAGCGAACGTCGTTCGGAAGCTGGCGCGCAGCCACAGGCGCCGCGCCGGTGGCGCGCATCGTCGGCGTGCCGCTGGACGCGCACGCGGTCGCGGCCAGGAGGAGGAGTCCGATGGAGGAGCGCATGACCCGGGATAGTACGCTGATGATCGACGGGAGTCCATGGAGCGTGGTCCGTGGTCCGTGGTTCGACTACAGACTAATCCTCTTTCGTCCAGATCACGATCGCACCGCAGGACGGGTCGCCGCCGTCGAATCGGGGCGGACGCACCTGGCCCGATGGATAGACCTCGATTCCCTTCACGTTCAGCGGATTGAACGGGCTCGGCTCGGTATCGGTCGGTCCTGCGAGCGGATTCGGCAGCGGCGGCGACTTCCAGATCATGCCGTCGACGTATAACGTTGGCACGCAAAGTCCCGGTCCAGCCGCCCACATGCGTCCCGATTTGTCGTGGACGGTTGGAGTGAACCGGATAAAGTCGTCCAGGCCGCGCGACGGATACCGCGAGATCGAGTCGCCGCGAAAGCACGTCGGCTGACCGCTCGCACACCGCGTCTCGAACCCGGCGCGCGTGCCCGCGTCCTTCGACATCTGAAGATTGGCCCGTGTGACGACTGTCGGGAGTTGAGCCACCGCGAGCGACATCGCGACAGCGAACGGCGTCGGCACGAGCGGATCGACGAGTAGCGGCCCGGCCGGCGCGTAGCCGACCTTCCGAATCTCCAACATCGCGCCCGACGCGCGCACGAACTCCGGCACCAGGCCGGCGTTCCCGGTGCGCGATGTCTTGACGGTATTGCCCGTTACGAGATCTCTGATCTCCGCACCTTCGATCGGCTGCTGCGTCAGCGAGTCGTACACGTACACGACGCGAAGAAAATGCGCCGGCGCCGCGGCACTCGAGTCCTGGGCGCTCGCCGAGGCGCCAATCAGCCCGAGGCACATCGCACACACGACCGATCGCGGCATGCCGATGAACTACGTACCGCGCTCGCAAGCCGTCAAGCTCGCTCGAACGCCACTCGCCGGTGACACCGACCAGCAAAGAGGGCCGAGCCTCTCACGAGACCCGACCCTCCCAGAACCACGGACCACGGACCACGGACTAATTCACTCTCACCCGCTCGATCCGATGCTGCTTCGCCGGCACGTTGTACACCCGCAGCGACACGATATCGCCCGCATGCATGCCCGCGATCGCCGACCGAAGGTCGTCCGGCGAAGTCACCGACTTGCCTTCGACCGACTCGATGATGTCCGGTCCACCGGTGTTCGGCGTCGCGAGATGCGTTCCGGCCGAGCTGCCGTCCTCGACGCCCGTGACGAGCACGCCGTGCACGTCGTTCGGCAGCCGGAGCTGCTTCGCCGTGGCTGCATCGAGACCCTCCACGTTCACGCCCAGCTTGTGCATCGCCGAGCCGGCGGCGTTGTCGCTGTCATCGTTGTCGTTCGCGCTGGACGCGACCTTTGCGCCATCGACGCGCTGGAGCGGCACGCGCAGCGTGACACGCTGGCCACCCTTGCGCGCGACCTGCACGTTCACGACGTCGCCCGGTTTGCGGAACGCGATCGCCTCCTGCAACTGCGCCACATACTCGATCGGCTTGCCGTCGACCGCGACGATGACGTCACCGGCCTTCATGCCAGCCTTCGCCGCCGGCGCCGAGGCGTCGGCGAAATCCTCGACCAGGACGCCGCCGATGTCCTTGAGGCCGACGTACGCCGCGTCCTCCGGACTCGCGTCGCGCACCTGAATGCCGAGCGCTGCGCGCTCCACGTGGCCAGTCTTGATGATCTGGTTCATCACGTCGCGCGCGACGTTGATCGGCACCGCGAAGCCGTAGCCGGCGTTGTACCCGGTCGGGCTCTCGATCGCGCTGTTGATGCCGATGACTTCACCGTCGACGTTCACGAGCGGGCCGCCGGAGTTGCCGGGGTTGATCGCCGCGTCCGTCTGTATGAAATCCTGAATGGACTCTTGCGACTGCCCGGGCAGTTGCAGGGCGCGGCCCTTTGCGCTGATGATGCCCTGCGTCACCGTGAAGGTGAGATTCTCGCCGAGCGGATTGCCGACCGCGAGGACCCACTCGCCGACGCGCGCGGCATCGCTGTTGCCGAGCGGCGCGGGCGTGAGGCCGGTCGCATTGATCTTGATGACGGCGACATCCGTGTTCGGATCGCGGCCAACGACTTTCGCCTTGTACTCGCGGCGGTCGAGCAGCCTGACGGTCAGCTCGGTCGCGCCGTCGACGACGTGATTGTTGGTGAGGATGTAGCCGTCGGGTGAGACGATGAAGCCGGAGCCGGAAGCCATGCCGCCGCCGCGCGGGACACGAGGCGCATTCGGCTGGTCGCCCATGCCGGGCATCTGCTGGAAGAACTGGCGAAGCTCGGGCGGCAGCTGATCGAGGCCCATGCCCGGCCCTTGTGAGCGTTCGCTAACAGGCTGTGCCGCTTCCTTGGCGGTGATATAGACGACGCTCGGCTTGACCCGAGCGGCAATCGTGGCAAACGCGTCGCTGAGATCCTGGAGGCGAGCGACGGCGGGTGTGGGGGCGGGCGCGTGAGTTGCACGGCCGAGGAAGGTGGTGTCGGACGAGGTCGGAGCGGCGTGGAGCACGGACGGCCGTTCGGCGATCGCGGCCGTGGTCCCGACAACGACGACGGTCGCGACGGCGGCAACCACCGAGCGCGCCCCCCGACGATTACGCCAACGTGAATTCATGTTTCCTACTCCTTCAGTTGAACTGGATGGATTGGATTGTGAGGCCGGTCCCAGGCACTGCGGCTGAGCGCGGTGGCGCGTGGCAGCGTGGAACGAACCCGCGTCGGTCGAAGGACCGATGGCTCGACGGAGGCGAACGTCGCCGGCGGAGCAGATGGTGATACACGGCACTGGCGCAGAGGTGCCGTGGACGGCGAAGCGGAGGAGCGGAGGAACGGAGACGCGGTGGAGCGGTTAGTCGGCGCGGGCCAGCTTTTCCAGCACCGGCAGCGCGCGGAGGATCAGCGCCCGGTCGCGCGCGCTCAGTCGGCGGAGCGATGCGTTGAGCGACGCGACACGGCGGCGCCGACCCTCGTGCAGGAGGCGCGCGCCGCGTGTGGTGGCCTCGATGCGGCTGATACGCCGATCGTCCGGGTCCACTTGGCGTTCGACGAGTCCCGCCGCCTCGAGCGTCTTGATGAGGCGGGTGATCGTCGGCGGGCGAACCTGTTCGGCCGCGGCGAGCGCGCCGAGCGTCTGCGGCCCGACAAAGACGAGCACGGAGAGGGCGGACAGTTGCGGGGCCGGCAGGCCGGACGCGTCGTCCTCGCGGCGCAGGCGTCGGAGCAGGTGGATGGCGACCGAATGGAGGCGATCGGCGGCATCGGGCGCAGTGCGGCTTGACATTTAGCTCGGCTAAGTAAATATTGGGCCCGCTTTAGTATGGCTAACTAATGGGGTGCCCGGACGACCGGCAAGAGCCGCCGCCCGCCGCCCGGCCCTTCACCCGGGAGGTCCGCCGTGCCTGCCCTCGATGGCGCCACCATCCGCCAGGTCAGCATCGTCTGCCGGGACGTCGCCCGCGCGACCGCGTTCTACCGCGACCGGCTCGGCGTGCGCTTCCTCTTCGCCGCCGGGCCGCAACTCGCCTTCTTCGACGCCGGTGGCACGCGGCTCATGCTCAGCCCCGCCGAAGGAGAGGCCGCCGGCACCTCCGTCCTCTATTTTCTCGTCACCGACATCCATGCCGTATCGCGGACGCTGGGCGAGCGCGGCGTCACGCTCGTCGGCGAGCCGCACATGATCGCCCGCATGCCCGATCACGAGCTCTGGCTCGCCGAGTTCCGCGACTCCGAAGGCAACGTGATGGCGCTCATGGAGGAGAAGCGGCCCGCCTGAAATTGGCGCGTCGCCCTGGCGTGGCGAGCACGGCCGCCATGTCGGACGCTGCCGTCGCCACGTCGGGTGCTGTGCTCGTTCTCTAATCGCGCGACATTTCGTCGCTCGGACGCTCCTCGTGCACGACGGTTGCTCTACTGAGTGGGACGCCGGCCCTGCCGGCAGACTCAGACGTAACCGATTCCCACGAGGTAGACCCATGAAGCTCACGATTATCACCGCCGCCGCGCTCGCCCTTGCGGGCACGACTGGCCTGCAGGCGCAGGTCACGAGCACGACTCGCATTCCGATCCAAAAAGAAGCACCGAGCACGACGGGCACTGCCAGCGGGACACTCTACACGCCCGACACCTCGTACATGACGATGCCCGATACCATCGCCGAGTGGTACACGCCGATGAGCACGACGTGCAGCAGCGTGGATCCCGCCGCGGCCGCCGCGGTCAACATCAAGACGGATCTCTATGATCCGAACACGATGATCTCGCCGGATTCGGCGAAGATCGTCGCGCTGTGCGCCGTCCCCGGCCAGATCGGCTCCGGCGAGATGAACATGACGAACGGACGCGCCAACTACGCGGTCGACATCATTCCGAATGGCAAGAAGACGCATACGAAAGTGATCGTCGACGCGCAGACCGGCGCCGTGCTGTCGTCCAAGCAGTTCGGCGGGCTCCGCGGGCTGACGGGCTGGGTGCGCGAGAGCTGGGAACACAAGAAGAACACGCCGCCGCAGCTCTGATCAGGCGATCAGCGCGAATCCCACGGCGGTATTGACCGCCGTCTTCACGGCGCCGAGCGCGGCATTCATCGCGGCCTCGGCGCCGAGCAGCGCCAGCCCCTCGAGCGTGAGGAGCACATTCTTCGAGGCGTGCGTCTGCATGTCGAGCAGCAGCGTCGCCTGTTGCTCCGTGAGCTGACCCGACGCGACCTGCTCGCCGATCGAGCGGATGGTCAGCGCGATCTTGGTGAATTCGACTTCAGCAAACGCCCGCGCATCCATCGCGCTCTTCGACAGCATCGGCAGCGCGGCGGCGAGCATCTGGCCGGCCAGGCCGTCGACATCGATGGTCGTCATGGTCAACGCTCCGGCGGCGGTGTGGACGCGGGCGGACTGCTGCCGCGCTTCAGCGCCAGCTCGAGCTTGAGAATACTCTCAACAGACACCGCGATCGAAGACTCGACGCTGCCGATCGCCGCGGCCGGAAACGGCCGCGCCATGCTGCTGTCGAGCCGGCGGAAATCGGAATACTGTGCCTGCAGGTTCCCGAGCTGCTGCGTCACGATCGCATACGTCGGCAGCGCCGCGGCGCGCGTCTTCAGCACCACCAGGCTGGCGGCGACGCTGTCGTGGAACGCGCGGTCGAACGGCGCGCCGGGAGCAGAGCGCAGGTGCATGAGATAGAGCTCGGTTTGCTGCTGCACGGCGGTGACGCCGCGATCGAGCGTGTCGTCGTAGTCGCCGATGAGGCGCACCGCGCAACCGACGGAGACGACCAGCGCGGCAAGGAGGAGCGCGCGCGGTATTAGCCAGCGTGGAACGCGAGCGCGATACATCGTCCACTCGGCGCCGTGCGTGCGCGCGAGAAAGGGCTCTTCGTTGAGAACGACGCGAAGGTGGAATGCGATCGCCACGCAGGCCGCGTAGATCGCGAGCGTCGTCGACCGAAAGGCCAGTGCCCACCCGGCAAGAATCACGAGAACGGCGACGTACATCGGATTGCGCGAGAACCGGTACAGGCCGACGATCACGAGCCGTTTCGGCGGCGCCCACGGCGCGAGACTGCCGCGGCCGATCACATGGAAGTCGCGCACGCACCAGAGGAGCAGCGCGACGCCGATCAGCAGCACCGCCAGTCCGTCACCGTGCACGCTGCCCGCGTCAGGTTTCAGCAGCAACGGAACGAGGAACGCGACCGTGCCCGGCAGAATCAGAAATGCGGTGAGACTTCGCCAGAATGATCCGGACTGCTGCTCCGTCATGGCCACGCTCCGGTGAGCGGAATCGCCGGTGGGCTGCGAGAGAACTGTCCTGAAAGATCTCGGAGTGCCGAGTCGGATCCTCGGTAGCGCACTTGCAGGCCGCCACGATCGTCGACGCGCGCAATCCTAGCGCGCGCAGCACATGTCCGCCAGTCCGCACCCGGTGTTCCCGATGCGCCGCATCCGCGCACTCACGCCGGCCACCGAGCGCCAGGGGCACGATGTCGCCGCACCAGATGCTCTGCCATCTCGCCGACACCGCGCGCCTCACTCTCAACGAGCGTCACGCGACGGCGGTCGGCAATCCGGTGGCGCACACGCTGATCGAGCTGCTCGTGCTCTACGCACCGGTCCCGATCCCGCGCGATCGACCGACCACTCCGGAGCTCGACCAGACGCGGAGCGGGACGCCACCGGGCGAGTTTGTCGACGATATGAGAATGCTCGACGCTCAATCGCTCCGCAGCGTCGACAGCAGGACGACGTAGGCCCGCTCGACTCGACAGGGCGAGCACCGCGTTCGATTTTACTCGCGCGACACGCGCGCTCCCCACGCGGCGAGACTCGCGCGGCACCACGCGTCGAGCCGCTCGGCATACTCGCTCGCGTCGAACTCGCCGAGATCGGCGATGGTGATCGACCGCGCAGCGATGCGCTCCGCGAGTCGCGGCGGAGTAATCCACTCTGGCGGTATGCCGCCGCGCTGCGAGACGAGCCGCTCGAACACGCGCTTCGGCCGCTCTCCGTCGACGTAGATGCGGGTGAGCACGGCCCACGCGCGATCGAGCGACTCGGCATGCGTCGCGGGATGCTGCAGCGCGAATGCCGCAAACGCCTGTCCGTGCCGGCTGCCCCACGGCTCGCGACGCGAGTGGTCGAGCGCGAGCAGCGCGGCGAACCGAACGGCACACGAGTCACCCGCGTCGCGGTACATCGCGCCGCATTCGGGGCACGTGTGACTCACCTTCGGCACGAGACTAGCTGCCGGAACACACGACTCGCGCAGGAGGACGCCATGTGGTGGTGGTGGTGGATTCTATTCATCGTGATCTTCTTCTTTCTTCCACTCGGCTACGGCTGGGGTTATCGCGGCTGGGGTCCCTGGTATCGCCGGCGGCCGCCAACGGATCTGGCGAACGAAAGCGTGCCGCCCGAGGTGGACACCGGCTGGGGATGGATCGCGTTCTTTCTCTGGATCGTCTTGATCCTCGCGATCATCTGGCTCGTCGCCGGCTGGTGGGGTTGGGGCGGATGGTGGGCGATGCACCCGCCGCGCTAGGAATTCGTATTTCCGGACGTGCCGCGACTCGGCAGCCGTGATGTCAGCCAGCGAATCTGGCCGCGGTGATTCAGCTCGTCTTCGCCGACGTGGTACCAGGCCCAGAGATTCGTCGCCGGCTGCTTGCGCCACGGCAGCTCGAACTGCTCGACGAGCCACGCGTCGTCGACGGCCCGAAGGCCGTCCAGCGAGCGACCGCGCACTTCGGCCAGCCGCTGCTGGTGCCACGCGAGATCGCGTCCCTCGATGGCCGACTCCGCGGTCGGGCCGAGCCGCAACGCCGCGCCCCAATTCGACCATTCCGACGCGTCCGGCGTGCGACGCTCGAGCGTGGCGCTGAGATAGTACCACTCGCCTGCCGCGATGTGCGCGAGCAGCGCGCCAATCGAGTTGGCACGTCCGTCGTGACGGTGTTCGAGGTCTGGCACGGTCAGCCCGTCGACGGCGGCAAGCGTCGTGGCGCGCGTGTAGCCGAGCATGGCGACGAGCGAGCCCACCATGGGCGAGTAGCCCGGTTCCGGTGCAAGGAGCGGGGATGGCTGAGGCATGAGAGATGTCTAACGTTCCGGGCTGGCGAGTGGGCTTCCATAAAAGGGCCGGCACACTCGCGCCAGCGCGACCTCCTGCTCCGCCGAGAGAAAGATGACGTCCAGCGGAACATCCGTGTTGAAGCGGCGCCGCAGGATCTCGCCCACGCGAACGACGATGGATTTGTCGTCCGGCCGGTCGGACACGATGCAGAGTGCGGCGGAGGGTTCGGCCTGCGGCGGAAAGATGACGCTCGCGAGGTAGGCGCGCCGAATCACCGGTCGCGTCGCGAACTCGAGGATCAGCTCACGCCTGAGAGTTTCCTCGACGGGTCCATGTTGTGCGCCGACGAAGTCGACGTTCTCGTCGCGGCGCTCCATCGCCCGTCGCGCCCAGGTATCCAGCAGGCCCATGTTTCCGGAGTTCAACCTCTGCTATGTGGCCGTCCGCCGGCCAGGTTCATTCAGACGCGTTGACGATGCCGAGAACGATCCCGATGCTCAATCGCCGCGGTACCACTTCAGGACGCGCAGCGCTCGCAACGTGATCCAGCGGTTCGGCCCTCCGACTTCGCCAGCGCATTCCTCGTGCACGGTGTTCTTGTGTCGTACGTCGAGCAGCCACCGGCCGTTACTCTGCCGGCGCTGGGCGATCATTGCAACAGCGTCGTCGACTCGATGGTCGGGCTGCACGCCGGCCGCGCGAAGATAATCGAGCGCGCGCAGGACGTCATAGTGCCAGAGCGTCGGAAAGGCGAGCAGCGTCCACTCCGGATTGATGATGTCGCCCGTCGACAAACGCCGGAGCAAGCGACGCTCCAGGAGATACTCGTGGGCGCGCCGCCGGGTATCGGTGATCTCGGCCACGGATCCGAAGGCCTGCTCGTACGCCAGCAACCCTTCGAGGACGCAAATCGTGGTATGGAACGATGATCGCATCGAGCTGCCCGGGGCCTCGCAATTCCAGCCGCCGTCGGCGAGCTGCTCGCCAAGCAATCGATCGACGAGCCGATCGCTGCGCTCGCCGAAGTACGCGCCGAGTGCAACGACCCGGCCATTGATGCATGGCTCGGACTCCCCATCGAAGAACGGCGAGTGGCCGTGCCACGATCCCCACGTGACGTTGTTGCGCACGAGACCGATCGCCCGTCGCGAGCGTTCGCTCGTTGGATCGACCCCGAGGTCCCGCAGAAACAGCAGCGTGTACAAGTTCGACCACCAGAGCCGTGTCGCGATTCCATCGCCCCAGTTGCCGTCGGCACGCTGCTGATCCAGCAGGCGTGCGCCCCATCCTTCCACGGCGACACGCGCCCGCTCGGCCGTGACGACGTCCGGCGGCGCGTCGGTGAGATCGCGCATGACTTGCCAGCGGATCGACGGATCGGCATCGAGCAGCCAGTCGAGAATGGCGTCGTTCACCGGGATTCGCTCGTGTGCTACGGCCTGGCCTCCGCCGGCCTGGCGCGCGTCAGCATCACGCGCGCGAACGGCCGCAGGCCGTGCGCGTCCTCGTTGTCCATGTGCCACGCCCACGTGTCGGATTTTCGATCGTACACGAACGTGTTGTGAAACCGGCTGGCCGAATCCGTGAACACGAACGGAATCGAATCTCCCACCGCGCGGCCGCGCCCGACGCCGGCCGGGTAGAACGCGTTGTAATCGGTGTTGTCCATCCACAGCGCGCCGTAGTCCTGCGTGTGCGGATCGTGCACCAGATAGACGATTGCCTCGTATGTCGGCACGCCGGCCGCCGTGCGCTCTCGCGATACTTCCGTCATTTCAACGTACTCATTCCCGAGTACCCACTGGAACGTGACGTCGTGGGTGACGTTCTGACCCGCCATCGGACCGCGAAGGACCCAGGCGCCGATCAGGTGATCGAGCAGGCTGTCGCGCCGGGGGGCCTGCGCGTGTGCGGTGGGAACCACGATGCCCACCAGGGCCGCGACTGTCAGCAATGCGCGCGTCAGCATGAACAGGTGCTCCAGTAGCTCGGCAGGGGAAACGGGGCGGGCCAGAGAGAAATCCGCGGCCACCAAGATGCGATCCCCGGCCGGTTTCGCAACTCGAATTTACCACTCCCGAACTTCCGCACGCCTCTCGGCTGTTGTGTTCAACTCGATGAGCATGCGATAATACCCGCCCACGTCATCCCTCTCGTCCCTCTCCGGAGTGCCGCCATGAAGTGCCTTCGTGCCGTGCTTCTGCTGGGCATCGCCATTCCGATCGGATCAGTCCAGGCCCAATCCGCCGCGTCCGGTCCACAGCCAAATCCGATCACCGCCGCACTCCGCGGCCGGACGGCCGGCCTCCGCCACAACATCGCCCAGGCATTCGATTCGATTCCCGAATCGAAGTTCGGGTACAAGCCCACGCCGGCGCAGCTCAGCATCGGCTACATCGCTCAGCACGTAGCCGAGGACAATTATTTCTTCTGTAACAATTTCGGCGACAAGAAGGCCACGCTGCCCGACGAGGATACGTCGACCCCCGACTCGGTGAAGGCCCAGTGGCCGCGCGAGAAGCTCATCGCCAAGCTGAAGGACTCGAACGACTTCTGCGACGCCGCGATGGCCCAGCTCGATGACGGCAAGCTCGCGGAAACGGTCACCATCCACGGGCCGAACAATGCGACCCGGGAGGTCCCGCGGGCGAATTTCGTCGTCGGGCATGCCCTCGATCTGGCCGACCACTACAGCCAGCTCGCGAACTACATGCGGCTGAACGGTATTCTCCCGCCAACGGCGCTCCCCCGCAAACCCCGCAGCGGCAACTGATCGCTCGGCGGATTCACGCTAGTGCTTGCGTGAGTCCGCCGTGTTCGTCGTCGTCGACGGCAGCGCGGCGAGATTGTCGTCGCGCTGCCGCTCGATCAGCTTGGGCGCGCTTCTTCTTCGTCCGCTTCTTGGGTGTCATGGCCGGAGGCATGGCGGGATTTTATGTCGTGCACGGCGTGTGGGAAAGCTGGGTGGTCGGCTTCCAACCTTTACGCTCGATCGCGTGTCGAACGGGCTATAGTCGGAATGACCCTATCTAACGATCATGCCCCGATCCACTCGCGACCCAGAAGCGCTGCTTCCGCTCCGCCCGGTCGAGACGCTCATCCTCACGATGCTCGCCGCCGGCGATCGTCACGGATACGGCATCCGGCAGGACATCCTCGAGCACACCGGCGGCCGCGTCGAGCTCGAAGCGGGTAATCTGTACCGCTTCATCCGACGGCTCGAAACCGAACACCTGATCGAGCCGGCACCGCGCAAGACGCAGAGCGACGATCCGCGCCGCATCTACTATAGAATGACGCCGTTCGGCCGCCGCGTGCTCGCGGCCGAGATGATCCGCATGCGCGAGCTGGTGCGGCTGGCGGAAGCACGGCGCATCATCGCGCCGCAACCGGCCTGATTGCATGCCGACGATTCCGCGCGTCCCGCTGCTGCTTCGCGGGCTCATTTGCCTTGCTCCCGTGGAATATCGCGCCCGATTGGGCGACGAGCTGCTCGCCTTTCTCGGCGAGCGGTTCGCCGATTCCACTCGTACGTGTGAGCCCCGCGCGCGTGTCTGGCTGCGCGTCACCGTCGATCTGGCGACGGCGATTGTGTTGGAGTGGCTTCGCGTGCTGGTGCAGCACCGGAGTGTCGGCGCAGTACCGCCGGTTCACGAACGCTCATTGTCCGCGGAGGACCAGATGTCGGTCATCGGCCAGGAAGTCATTCACGCCGCGCGCTCGCTGCGCAAGAACGTCGGCTTCACCGCCGCCGCGGTGCTCACGCTGGCGCTCGGCCTCGGCTCGACGACCGCCATCTTCAGCGTCGTCTATTCCGTTCTCCTCCAGCCGCTGCCCTTCCCCGCGAGCGACCGCATCATCATCCCCGAAGCGAGTCGCATCGGCAGCGCGGATCGCTGGTCGATCACGTACGCCGACTATATGGATTGGCGCGACAATCATGTCTTTGCGTACGTGGCGCCGTACCGGGAGAGCGACATGGATCTCACGGGGAGCGGCGAGCCCGTTCGCGTGAAGACGGCCGTCGTCGGGCCGCAGTTCTTCGGGGCCATCGGCACGAGAGCCAGCCACGGACGCCTGCTCGCGCCGATCGATTACGGCGCGGACGCCGCGCGCGCGGTCGTGATCTCCGATCGGCTCTGGCGCACACAATTTGGCGGCCGCAGCGACATCGTCGGATCTGTCGTCGATATCAATGGGCTCAAGCGGCCAATCGTCGGCGTCATGCCGCCAGACAGCCGCTGGCCACTCGATGCGGACGTCTGGGTACCGCTGCGCATCACGAGCGAGCAGGATCCCGATCTCCAGCGTCGCGACAACTTCATTTTCGACGGGATCGCGCGATTGGCGCCCGGCGCGACGATGGCGAGCACGAGCGCCGCCATGGCGGGTCTCGCCGCGCGTGTCGCCGCGGCCCACCCGTCGATCCGCAAGGACGTGACGATGGTGCCCACGCCCGTGCTCCAGTGGATGCTTGGCGACAGGACGCCGCGCGCGCTCTGGATTCTGCTCGCCGCCGTCGCGCTGCTGCTTCTCATTGGCTGCGTGAACGTCGCGAACCTGCAGCTCGCCCGCGCGACGTCGCGCCAACGCGAGCTCGCCGTGCGCACTGCCCTCGGTGCGAGCAAGCTCCGACTCGTGCGCCAGACGCTCGTCGAATCGATGCTGCTCGGCCTCTCCGGCGGAGTGCTCGGTGTCCTCTTCGCCTATTGGATGGTGCGTGTCCTCGTCGCCGCCGCACCATCCGACGTTCCGCGCATCGCGACGGCCTCGGTTCACCTTCCGGTGCTGGCTTTTGCGTTCGTCGTGTCGCTGGTCGTCGCGTTGCTGTTCGGCCTCATGCCGGCCATGCAATCGTGGCGCAGCGATCCACATCTCGCGATTGGCGAGGGTGGTTCGCGCGCGAGCAGCGGCCGATCCTCGGGTCGCGCCCGGCGCACGCTGGTCGTCGTGGAGCTGGCCTTGTCCGTCTTGTTGCTGATCGGCGCGGGGCTCGCAATGCGCAGCATTCAGCATTTGCGAAATGTCCAGGTCGGGTTCGACGCCCGCTCGGTGTTGACCGCGTCCATCTCGATTCCCGGATCACGATATCAAACGTCGGGGGACGTCGTACGACTGCTGTACACGCTTCGCGATCGACTGGCCGCTGCTCCCGGCATTCGCGCGGCGGCGATCGTGAGCGCCAGTCCGATCGGCGGCGGCGGGTTCTATCTGGGCCGGATGATGGCGATGGAGGGCAAAGCACCCACGCCTGAGAACGAAGTGTCGGTCAACTGGAACGTTACGACGCCGGGCTATTTCGGCGCGTTGAACGTTCCCGTTCATGGCCGGGATTTCACGGCGCGCGATGACACCGCGAGTACGCCGGTGATGATCGTCAACGAGGCGTTTGCTCACGCGATGTTCGGCAAGCAGAACCCGATTGGCCATCGGGCGATGTCGACGCGAGACGAGAAGGTGTATCGCGAAATCGTCGGCGTCGTCCCGAACTTCAAGTATTACGGAGTCCGGGACAGCGTGCGCGCGCTCGTGTGGGTGCCATATGCCCAGCGCAATGCGTGGCCAATGGGGATCATCACTGTGCGCACCGACGGCCCGCCGGCCGCGGCGACGAGCATTCTTCGGCGCGAGCTCGGTTCCGTTGACCCGAACATCGCGCTCTCCAACGTGATGACCATGGACCAGGCGGCCGCTCGCTCGATGGCGGGTGATCGAATGCTCGCCGTCCTCCTCACGGCATTCGCGGTACTGGCGCTCGCGCTCGCCGCGGTCGGCATCTTCGGCGTGCTCTCCTACTCCGTCGCACAACGTACGCACGAGCTGGGCGTCCGCATTGCGATCGGGGCGCAGCGCCGTGACGTGCTGCTCCTCGTGCTGCGCGAGACGATGCCGCTCGTGATCGGCGGGGTGGCGATCGGGCTCGGCGCTGGACTCGGTCTTACGCGGGTCATGCGTGCGATGCTGTTCGAGGTGCAGCCGACCGACCCGGCGACGTTCGCGACCGTGGCGGTGCTGTTGACGATCGTCGGCATGGCGGCGTCGCTGGTTCCGGCGCGCCGCGCGGCGATGATCGATCCGGTGATTGCGCTGCGGCGGGAATGAGACTCGGATGCCGCTGGCGCCCTGGCACGCATCCGCTCATTGCTTAGCGATGTACGTCGAAGTCACGAGGTGAGCTCCGAGATGGAAGAGCAGTTCAGCCTTCGTATGGAATTGCGCGCCGCGGGTCTCGAACGTGGCGAGGTACCGCCCGATGAAGCGCTGCGTCGCGCGCGCAAGTCGCCCCTGACGTGGCCATTGGCGTCGGTATCGCGCTGCCTCACTCCGACTCTCGCTGTTGCACATCGCGCTTGATCGTCGCAAGGTCGACGCCGTATCGGGCGTAATACGCGATCGCGCCGATACCGGACGGAATCTGGCGAAGCTCCGCCAGCGTAGCCTCGAAGCGTTCAGGTGTGAGCTGGCCGCCCGAACCAAGGTACCGAAAATCGTCGGCCGTGAAGCCGATGCGACGGAGCTCGGCGTCGATCAGCGGGAGGTATCGCGCAATGAGCTCGGATTCGTCATCCATGTGACACCCGCGCGCGCTTGCTCCGCTGCGTCAACTGAAGCTTGCGCGGCCGATCGGCGCGGTTGACTCATCTGTTGCGTCGGTACTCCGCGGGGACTGCGGCGTTTCGCGCGAACGCCACCACTGGCTTGCCGCGACTCCACCGACGCCGACGAGCATGAGTCCAATGTGCGGGTAGAACCCGTGAATGGCCGGCGCACCCGTGAGCAGATCGAGGAGGAACTCGACGCCCTGCGAGATCGTCAGCCCGCCCATCACAACCGCCGCGACACGGGCACGCAGCTTCATCGCGATAGCGGCGCCGATCAAGACACCGAGTGGATCCGTCAGCTTGTGGATGAGCCAGGGAGCCCCGAGAAGCCCATCGATCGTAGCGAAGAGGCCGAGCGCCAACCAGCCGCCGACGAATCCGACTGCGTTTCGCAGAACGCGCTCCTGCCACGAAGGTCGAGGTTTCCGAACCGCGTGCCCGCTCGCCCGCCATTCGGCGACGGCCCGATCGAATGCAGCGCCGGAGATGCCGGCCTCGATTGCAGCCTCGCGCAGCTGCCCGAGCTCGCTTCCGTCGGCGTCGATCGCCGCGGCTCGGGCCAGCAGTTGTCGCGCGATGTCATCACTCACGTTACCGCGATCGTTCGGCGGTACGCTCATATGAAGCTCCGGTGAGAACCATGCCTGGATGGTGGACGACCCGCGCTGCGACGTGGTAATTGTACGAGGTTCATGGCCCTCCACACAGCCACCCGGCGCTGGTCTTCCAACATTCGCTCGTGGCCGCAACATTCACTCTCGACAATTCGATCATTCAATATTATGTTATCCCGCATGACATCCCGCTGCCTCCCGTTCTACACGATTATGCTGCCGGCCACCGAAACCTCGGTAGGCCAGGAGCTTCGTCGCGTGTAGACCGGTAGGAGACCAGCGAGACCTTCGCGCCCTTCCGGACATCCCGGAAGGGCGTTTTTCATACCTCGGGGGTCCGGCATGGGCGTGCTCTTCACGACGAGACCGCCATGCATACCGCCGTCGACCTTCAGGATCTTCGAAAGAGCTTTCGCGCACGCCGGAGCCGCGGCGCGGGCGCTCGCGCACGTCTCGCCGACCTCGTCGCGCCGCGGACTGAATCCGTCACCGCCGTCGACGGCGTGTCGCTTCGCATCGGCGCCGGCGAGCGCGTCGCGTTCATCGGACCGAACGGCGCCGGCAAGTCGACCACGCTCAAGATCCTCGCGGGCATTCTCCACCCGGATTCCGGGAACGTCCACGTCGACGGGCTCGTGCCCTGGCGCGATCGGCGAGCGCTCGGCTTCCGCATCGGCACCGTATTCGGCCAGCGCTCGCAGCTCTGGTATCAGCTTCCCGCGCGCGCGACGTTCGATCTGCTCGCGTACGTCTACGAGCTGTCACCGGAGGTGCGCCGCGCGCGGCTCGACGCGCTCGTCGCCGCATTCGGGCTCGAGCCGCTGCTCGACCGCCCGGTGCGGCAGCTCTCGCTCGGCGAGCGGATGCGCTGCGAGGTGGCGGCGAGCCTGCTCCATGCGCCGCGCGTGCTCTTTCTCGACGAGCCGACGATCGGCCTCGATGTGACGGCGAAGGCGACGATTCGCGAGCTGTTGCGGCATCGCGCCGACGTCGACGGCACCACGCTCCTGCTCACGTCGCACGACACGGGCGACATCGAGCAGGTGTGCGACCGCGTCGTGATCATCCATCGCGGGCGCATCCTGCTCGACACGTCGATCGACGAGTTGAAGCGTCGGTACCTGCGCACGCGACGAGTCACGATCGTCACCGCCGCCGAGCAGCTCGACGCGGCGGTGTGGGCCGGTGTGCGCGCGTCGGTCGTCGCCGCGGTGCCGCACCGGACGACGGTCGAAGTGGATGCGTCGGACGCGATCGTCGGCATCCTCGTCGACGCCGTGACGAAGCAGACGACCGTGCGCGATCTGATCATCGACGACCCGCCGCTCGACGCGGTGATCAGAGATCTCTACAAGGCGGCGGATAGTCCCGTACACGCGAGAGCAGAGGTTCCGGCATGACGACATTCCCTTCGAGAACCGTTCGCGGCGAGCTGGCGAAGTACGGCGCGTTCGCGCGCGTCGGACTCGCCGGCGCGCGCGCCGAGCCGGGAAAGACGTACGCCGGCATCGTGTTCCTGTTCGTCATCCTCGGCGTCTTCTCCGCATTGTGGCGCGCCGTGGGCGCCGGCGGCAGCAGCGCGGAGACGCGCGGAACGATGGTCTGGTATCTGGCGATGACCGAGTGGGTGCTGTTCTGCGCACCGCAGCTGCACTTCGACGTCGAAGCCGACGTGCGGCGCGGCGACGTCGCGTATCAGATCGCGCGTCCGGTGTCGTACCTCGGGGCGCAGCTGGCGCGCGCCGTCGGCGGAATGGCGCTCCGCGCCCCGGTGCTGCTCGCCGGCGCGTGCGCTGCCGGTCTCCTGTTCGGCGGCCGGCCGGCGCACCCGGCGGCGATCGTACGCGTCGTCGTGATCGGCATCGGCGCGGCCGTGGTGATGTCGGCCTGGTACGTGTCGATCGGTCTGCTCGCGTTCTGGCTGGGCGACATCGCGCCGGTGTATTGGATCTGGCAGAAGTTGACGTTCGTGTTCGGCGGCTTGCTGCTGCCGCTGTCGTTCTATCCGGATCTCGTCGTTCGGATTGCCACCTTCACGCCGTTCCCCGCTTTGCTCACCGGCCCCGCGTCGTTCGTGCTCGGTCATCCAATGTTCGGCACGATCGAGCTCTTCGCCTTGTTGATGCTGTGGTTCACGGTTGCGAGCGCGTTCGCGGTGATGTTGTTCCGCCGAGCGACGCGCACGATGCAGCTCAATGGAGGATGAAACATGAGAACATCGACAATTGGCGGAACGCTTCGCTTCGCGGTCGCACTGGCGCGGACGAGTCTCGCCGCGGCCATGGCGCATCGCGGCACGTTCGTGATGCAGGCGGGACTCATGGCGTTGAACAACGCGATCTTCTTCACTTTCTGGATCGTGCTGCTGCGTCGCGTCCGGACGATTCGCGGCTACGGCCTCTCGGAGATGCTGGTGCTGTACGGCATCGTCGCCGCCGGCGTCGGCCTGGCAATGGTCGTCGCCGGGGGCATGCGGCAGCTCGCGCGGGTGATCGATGAGGGAGAGCTCGATGCCGTGCTCGCCCAGCCCAAACCGACCCTTCTATATGTACTCGGCCGACGTTCAGGTGCGTCCGGTGTCGGAGATATCGTGTCGGGTCTCGTGATGATCGCGCTCTCGGGCGCAGTACGCCCAATCGGTGCGCCGGTCGTGTTGCTGGCGACGGTGGCGAGCGCCGTGATGATGGTGTCGTCCGCCGTGCTGTTCGGCAGTCTCGCGTTCTGGCTCGGACCGATCGACGCGGCCGCGCGCCAGCTATCGGATCTCGTCGTGACGTTCTCGCTGTATCCGGAGCCATTGTTTGGCGGCGCGTTGCGCGTGCTGCTGTTCACGCTCGTGCCGGCAGGCTTCGTCGGTTACGTGCCGGCCCGGTTGATTCGCGCGCCGAGCATCGGGGGCGCGGCGGAGCTGATCGCGGTGGCTGCCGCGTACGCTGCGCTGGCGACGGCGGTCTTCGCGCGAGGGCTCAAGTCGTACTGCGGTGGGAGTCGACTCGATCTCGTAGGCTGAAGCGCTTGCGACGCTAGCGAACGTCGACCGTATCGTCGACGGTGGCGATGAGCGAATCGTTGAGCACCCGTCGAAAGTGCACGATCGCCCGGCCGCGTCCGTCGGTGGCAAATCGGAACTCCTGATTTGCGCCGCCGGGCGTGTACGGCGGAATGTAGCTCGCCGTTATGAATGCCAGGATTGGCGATGTCACCTGCGGCGGCGCCTCGTACTCGCCCGGTCCCACAGCCCAGAGGGTGATGCGGACTTCCTGGCCGAGCAGGGCCGTCACCGTTCGGCTGTGGCCGTCGACAGTTATGCCGGCGATGCTCGCGGGGTGGCACGCCAGGCCGAGCAGCATCAGGCAGGGCAGCAGACGGACGAATTGTGACAGACGACTCGGCATATGACGGGCCTCCGCCGCCTGAGCTTGTCGCGCGCGAGCTGACAAATCAATAGGCGTCGTGCTGGAGGCCGGATACTTGCGTTCGCTTCGCCTCGCACGCTGACGACAGGAGAACGCCCACATGGCCGACGCCAGCGCGGATGTTCGCGGCATGCTGACGCTGGAGCAGCTACGCAAGCGGGTTCCGAGCGGCGACATCGAAACCGTCGTCGTCGGATTCACCGACCACTACGGCCGACTGCTCGGCAAGCGCTATGACGCCGAGATGTTCGTCGAGAGCGTGGCGGCGGACGGCGCGCACGGCTGCGACTATCTCCTCACGACCGACATGGAGATGGATCCGGTGCGCGGCTACCGCTTCGCCAACTGGGAGCTGGGATACGGCGACTTTCATCTCGTTCCGGATCTGTCGACGCTGCGTTGCGCCACGTGGCTGCCACGCTCGGCGCTCGTGTTGTGCGACGTGCACGACACGAAGACGCACAAACCCGTCGCGATCGCCCCGCGATCCATTTTGCGAACGCAGACGGATGCCGCGCGCGCCCTCGGCTTCGACACGGTCGCCGCATCCGAGCTGGAGCACTATCTCTTTCGCACCAGCTACGCAGCAGCCGGCGAGAGCGGGTTGCGCCAGCTCACTCCGGCGGGCTGGTATCTCGAGGATTATCACCTCATGCAGGGCGCGCGCACCGAGGACTTTCATGGCGCGGTGCGCCGGCATCTCAAGCAGTCCGGCGTGCCCATCGAGAACTCGAAAGGCGAGTGGGGGCGCGGGCAGCACGAGGTGAACGTCCGCTATGCTGAAACGCTCACGATGGCCGATCGGCACGTCGTGTTCAAGCAGTGCATGAAGGAGCTGGCCGACTCCATGGGTGTGAGCGTCACCTTCATGGCGAAGATTGCGTCCAACCAGGCGGGCTCGGGCTGTCACGTGCATTTCAGCCTGTGGCGGAACGGACGCAACGCGTTCGTCGGCGACAAGACGCTCGGTCCAATCGCCTGCTCCGACGAATTCCGCTGGTTCCTCGGCGGATGGATCGCCCGCGTACCGGAGCTGATGGTGTTCTACGCGCCGACGGTCAACTCGTACAAGCGCTACGTCGATGCGTCCTGGGCGCCGACGCGCCTGGCGTGGAGCCGCGACAACCGCACCGCCGGATTCAGAGTCGTCGGAGAGGGCGAGAGCCTGCGCATCGAATGCCGGATCGCCGGCGCGGATTGCAATCCGTATCTCGCGTTTGCCGCCTCGCTGGCGTCGGGACTGGACGGCATCGCCAATCACACCGAACCCCCGGAGCACTTCAGCGGCGACATCTATGCGGCGCAGGATTTGCCCCGCGTGCCATACACGCTCGCCGAAGCCACCGACCGCTTTGCCGCCAGCACGTTCGCGAAGCAGACGTTCGGCGACGACGTCGTCGAGCACTATCTCCATTTCTTCCGGTCGGAGCAGCGCGCCTACGACATGGCCGTCACCGACTGGGAGATCCAACGCTACTTCGAGCGGATCTGACGCGTGAGACTCGAGAACAAAGTCGCTCTCATCACCGGCGGCGGCAGCGGCATCGGACGTGAAGCCTCGTTGCTGTTCGCGCGCGAAGGCGCCGCGGTCGTCATCGCCGACGTCGCGGACGACGCCGGCCGCAAGACCGTCGACCAGATCAAGAGTCAGGGCGGCCGGGCGTCGTACGTTCACGCCGACGTTTCATCGTCGACGGACAGCGAGGCGATGATCGCGCACACCGAGCGCGAGTTCGGAGGGTTGAACGTGCTGTTCAACAATGCCGGCATCATGAACTCGGCCGACGACGACGCGATCTCGACGAGCGAGGACACCTGGGAGCTGACGATGCGCATCAACGCGCGCGGCGTGTTCCTCGGCTGCAAATTCGGCGTTCCCGCCCTGCGCCGCGCCGGCGGCGGCTCGATCATCAACACGGCGTCATTCGTCGCGAAGGTCGGCGCCGCGACGCCGCAGATCGCGTACACGGCGAGCAAGGGCGCGGTGCTGTCGATGACCCGGGAGCTGGCGGTCATTCACGCGCGCGAGAACATTCGCGTCAACGCACTCTGCCCTGGCCCGCTCAAGACGCCGCTTCTCATGAGCTTTCTCGATACGGACGCGAAGCGCAATCGCCGCCTCGTGCACGTGCCGATGGGCCGGTTCGGCGAGCCGGCGGAGATTGCGAAGGCAGCGCTCTTCCTCGCCTCGGACGACTCTTCCTATATGACGGGCGCCGAGCTGCTCGTCGACGGCGGCCTCACGGCCGCGTACGTGACACCGGAATGAGCGCGACGGCGACAGATCGCGTGTTCCGAACGGTGTCGCCGATCGACGGATCGGTCGTCGTCGAGCGGCCGCTCGCGTCCGACAGCGACGTGGACGCCACGCTTGCGCGCGCCGTGGAGGCGCAGCGTCGCTGGCGAGAGGTGGCCGTCGCCGAGCGCGCCGCCATCTGCACGCGCGCGATCGACTGGTGCGTCGCGCGCGCCGACGAGCTGGGCGCCGAGCTCACGTCTCAGATGGGACGGGCGATCGCGCATTCGCCGTTCGAGCTGCAGCGCGGCTTTCAGGAACGTGCGAAGTACATGGTGGGCATCGCCGAGTCGGCGCTCGCCGACATCGAGGTGGAGCGAAGCGCAGATTTCCATCGCTTCATCCGGCGCGAACCACTCGGTGTCGTGCTCGTGCTGGCGCCGTGGAATTATCCGTGGCTCACGTCGGTCAACGCGGTCATTCCCGCGATCATGGCGGGCAACGCGGTCATTCTGAAGATGTCGGAGCAGACACCTCTCGTGGCGGAGCGCTATGCGCAGGCGTTCGCCGCGGCCGGATTGCCGGAGGGCGTGTTTCAGTATTTGCATATCGATCACGATCAGGTTGCGCGGCTGATCGAGGACGATCGCATCGCGTTCGTCGCGTTCACGGGCTCGGTCGCCGGCGGACATGCCGTTCAGCGCGCCGCGTCGGGTCGATTCATCGCGACGGGCCTCGAGCTCGGCGGCAAGGACGCAGCCTACGTCCGCGCCGACGCCGCGCTGGACCATGCGGTCGAGAACATCGTCGATGGCGCGTTCTTCAACGCCGGCCAGTCGTGCTGTTCGGTACAGCGCGTGTACGTCGATCGTCGCGTCTACGATCAATTCGTCGACAAGGCCGTCGCGCTCGCCAATACATATGTACTCGGCGATCCGCGCGACCCCAAAACGACGATCGGGCCGATGGTTCGGGCGGATGCCGCGGCGTCGGTGCGTGGCCAGGTCGACGAAGCGATCAAGTCGGGCGCGAAGTCGCTGGTGGATCCGTCGCAGTTCGGCGCCGAGAAGACGGGCACCGCGTACATGGCGCCGCGCATCCTGACGGACGTGACTCACGACATGCGAGTGATGCGCGACGAGACGTTCGGCCCGGTAATGACGGTGATGCCGGTGTCCGGCGACGAGGAGGCAATTCGACTGATCAACGACAGCCGATACGGCCTGACGTCATCAGTGTGGACGACCGATCCGGATGCCGCGCTGCGCATCGGCGACCGCATCGCAACGGGCACGTGGTACATGAACCGCTGCGACTATCTCGACCCTGCGCTGGCGTGGACGGGCGTGAAGGACTCCGGGCGCGGGTGCTCGCTGTCGCGGCTCGGCATCGAGACGTTCACGCGCCCGAAATCATTTCATCTGCGAATCAGGACCTGAATCGCGCAGACACATACAAGCCCGGCTACCAGTCCCCTGCCGGTTGCAGCGTGCTGATGTTCACTCGATTGAACAGGTTCGTCAGCGCAACGTGCAGCACCAGCGCCGCGAGCGCCGGCTCGTCGAAATGCTCGGCCGCACGATTCCAGATCTCATCCGGCACCGGATCGGACCGATCGGCAAGACGCGTCATCGCCTCGGTAAGCTCGAGCGCCGCGCGTTCGGCCGCGGTGAACTGCGACGAATGGCGCCAGGCGGCGACGGCGAGCAGACGCTCATCGAGCCGTTGCCCCGTTTTGTGCGCGTGATTGATCGAGCCTTCGATGCACGCGCTGCAACCATTGATCTGGCTGGCGCGCATATGCGTCAGGTCGAGCGTGGCCTGCGGCAGGCCACCCTTGTTCACGGCAACGAGCAGCTTCTGAATTCCCTGCCAGGCGTCCGGTAGGAGGCCGGCGGGATTGGCAATCCGGGGCTCGATCGCGACCGGCGACTCGGCGGAGTCGGCGGACGCGGCCGACCGGGCAACCTTCTGCATGGTAGACATCATATTCTCCTGGTCACATCGGGTTGATTCACTTCGTCAACCCGATGACGGATTGAAACCCGAGAGTGTGACGATGGACGACCGCGAGTTGCTGGCTCAACGATTCGAAGCACATCGCTCTCACCTGCAGGCGGTTGCATCCCGCATGCTGGGATCGACCGCTGAAGCGAACGACGCCGTGCAGGAAGCCTGGCTGCGCGTGAGTCGCGCCGGTGATGACGACGTCGACAACGTCGGCGGCTGGCTGACGACGATCGTCGGCCGGGTGTGCCTCGACATGCTGCGCGCTCGCAACGCGCGCCGCGAAGAGGCGCTCGACACGCACGAGCCGGAGCCGGCGCCGCAGCGACGACATGAGCGGAGCCCGGAAGACGACGTGCAGCTCGCCGACTCGGTCGGACTGGCGCTGCTCGTCGTGCTCGAGACGCTCGAGCCGGCCGAGCGCGTGGCGTTCGTGCTGCACGACATGTTCGATCTTCCATTCGACGAGATCGCACCGATCGTCGGACGCACGCCGATTGCGACGCGACAGCTGGCGAGCCGTGCGCGCCGTCGCGTGCGCGGCGCGTCAGCGAATCATGCGGATCGCGCGCGGCACCGCGAGATCGTCGAAGCCTTTCTCGCCGCGTCGAAGGCCGGCGACTTCGACGCGCTCGTGGCGATTCTCGATCCGGACGTGGTGTTCAGGACGGACGCACAAGGCGTCCGTATGGGTGCACCGGCCGAGCTTCACGGAGCGGCAGATGTGGCTGGGATGTTCAACGGCCGCGCAAAGGCGGCGGTGGCCGGACTCATCGACGGCGAAGTGGGCGTGCTCGTGCCGATCAAAGGGCGGATGCTGCTGGTCTTCGAGCTGCGATTCGGCGACGGCAAGATCGCCAGCATCGACGCGGTGGCGGAGCGTGAGGCACTCGGTGCGTTGGAGCTCAAGTCCATGGATGGCGGCGATCCGCTCGCACCGTGAGCGTCAATGGTGACGTGCACCGCCGAGCTCTCGACCCCCGTTCGGCTCACCGCCGTCACGTAGGCCTGCGTCGCTCGCTCGGGCAGTCGGTGCAAGCGCAGCCAACCAGGCAGAATCTCGGTCGTCCATCCCGTGTCGATCCGTGAACGCACGGTCCACAGCCAGACTTTCGGACCGCTGCCCGGCGACATCACAATAGTCTGATCGTTCGTCGCCGGATCGCGCCTGAGCTTCACGGCCGGACGTCCGGGGCGCGCGGCGCCGAGCCATGGCGACGCCGGCACGAGCGCCGGCTGCGCGTACAGAATCGCCAGCTTTGCGTCGAGGCTGTCGGGGCTCTTCATCAAGGTCGACGCGTTGAAATGGATGTGCCCCATGTCGCCGCCGCGGACCCGCATCGAATCGATTTCGGCCACGATCTCGTCCGACGGAATGTGCGTCGCGTTGTGCGCGGCGATGCGATACGTCCCCAGGCCCGGCCAGATGTGACGGTGCTTCGTGTTCTGCGTGCGCCACCAATCGTATAGTGCGACAAAACTCTGTTGCGGCGGCGAGATGGGCCAATAGAGCTGCGGCGCGAGGTAATCGAGCCAGCCGTTCTGCAACCACTTCTTCGAGTCGGCGTAGATTTTGGCGTACGCATCGAAGCCGGTGATCTGCGGCGGGTTGCCCGGGCGCCACATGCCGAAGGGACTGATTCCCACTTTCACCCAGGGCTTCGTGGCGCGCACTCCCTTGTACAGCGCTTCGACCAGCTCATCCACGTTGTGGCGCCGCCAGTCGTCTTTCGACAGCGTGCCGCCGCCCCGCACGTAGCGCGCGTACGTCGCGGAATCCGGAAAGTCGATCGGCTTGCCCGCGGAATCATTCTCCGGATACGGATAGAAGTAGTCGTCGATGTGCACGCCATCCACATCGTAGCGGCGCACGACGTCGACGACGGCCCGCACCGCGCGCCGCCGCACAGCCGGATCGCCGGGATCCATCCACACGAAGTGACCGTACGGCCGTACCAATTCGGGGTGCGTGATGGTGACGTGCGTGCGAGCGTTTGCGGTATCCGTGACGTACGCGGCGCGATACGGATTGAACCACGCATGCAGCTCGAGGCCGCGCTTGTGCGCCTGCTCCACGGCAAAGGCGAGCGGATCCCACGGCGGCTCGGGTGCGCGGCCCTGCCGCCCGGTGAGGAACTCGGACCACGGCTCGTACGGCGAATTGTAAAAGGCGTCCGCGCCGGGACGGATCTGCAGGATCACGGCGTTCAGCTTGAGCGCCGCGGCGCTGTCGAGAATCGCCAGCAGCTCGCGCTGCTGATCCCAGGTGCTCAAGCCTGGCTTGGAGGGCCAATCGATGTTGCGTACCGTCGCGACCCACACCGCGAGGAATTCACGCGCCACCGGCGGCGGCGTCTGCGCGGACGCCAGCGTCGCGGCCGAGAGAAGCGAGGCGGCGGCCGCCATGAAGGATTTTCGCATGTCACAACGTACGCCGGATCGAACCCGCGTGAACTCCTTGCGCGAGTCAGCCGAGGCGGCGTACGCTTGCTCGATGTCTCCGACTCGCCGCGAAGCTCTTGCCCGGATCGCCGCGCTCGCCGCGGTGCCACTCGCGCGCATCAAGTGGACGGGTGAGATCACCGCTGCCGACCCGCTCGACGGTACGATCGCGGACTACCAGGCCGGTCGCCACCGCGGTGACTGGACGGCGGCCGAAGTTACTGCGCGCGCGCTCGATCGCTGCACGATCGACGGCGCAAAGTGGCGTGCCATCGACGCACTCGCCGCCACCGCAATGGCCGACGCGCGCGCAGCCGACCAGCGGCTTCGCGCGAACCAGATGCGCGGCCCGCTCGACGGAGTGCCGGTGTTCGCCAAAGCCATCTACGACGTCGCGGCATTGCCGACGACGGGCTCCAATGCCGACTGGGCGCGACTCTTTCCAGATCCGGTAAGTCGCGATTCGCTCGAGGTGTCGCGGCTTCGCGCCGCCGGCGCGATCATACTCGGCAAGACGGCCGCCGACGACTTCGCATATCACGGCACCGGCACGAGCAGCCACACCGGCCAGGTGCTGAACCCGCACGATCCAACCGGCACGCGCACACCTGGCGGTTCGAGCGCCGGGTCCGCGGTGTCGGTCGCCGGCGGAATGGCGTTCGCCGCACTCGGCACCGATGACGGCGGCTCCAATCGCATTCCCGCGCAATTCACCGGCGTCGTTGGCATGAAGCCGACGTTCGGACTCGCGCCGCGCAGCGGCGTGATTCCCACGTGGCCATACCTCGACACGCACGGGCCGCTCGCCCGCCATGTCGCCGATGCGGCGTTGCTGCTCGCTGCGATCGCCGGGCCCGACGCCGTCGACCCGCTCGCGCGCACGAACGCATGGAACGCCGCGCCACTCGCCGCGTTGCGCGACGACGCGGTCTCGGGCGTTCGACTCGGTCTGGTTGACGCACATGTGCCGCGCGCGCAAATGAGTGCCGAGGCGCTCGCCATGTGGGATCGTGCAGTGGGCGACCTTCGCGCCGCCGGTGCGACGGCGGAATCGTTCGCGCCAGCGGTCACACTCGCGACCTACCGCGACGCATTCGCCGCCGCCGCACGGTCGCGCGGCGACGTTGCGCCGGACTCGCGATCGCCAGCGCCAACGGCCAACGCGCTGTTCCAGTACTTCGCTCACCGCAGCGATAATCCGCGCGACGCCATACGCCGCGGCTACGCGGCGTATCGAGCATTCTATGATGTGCTCCCTGCCACGTTCGAAGACTGCGAGCCGCTGCTGATGCAGCCCATGGAGCGCGACGCCGCCGGCCAGTCATTCGCACGCTCGCGCGCCGACGTCGTCGCCGAACTCGCCAAATCCATGCGCGCAGCTGGCGTTGCCGCGATGATCTACCCGACGCTCCCGTTCGATGCGTTCCGCCTCGCCGACGGTTGGCCGAACGTCTCCACCGCACTCGGCTACGGCAATTGGCTCGGCCTGCCGGAAGTCTCCGTGCCTGCGGGCGTCGGCGCCGACGGAATGCCGGCACTCAACGTGTCGTTCGTCGGTCTTCCGGGCAAGGACGCGCACGTTCTCGCGCTGGCGCATGCCTATGAGCGGCAATCACGCCGATTCGTGCCGCCGCCGCGCTCGAGGCTTTAGCGCCTTGAGTTTTCCCTGAACGCGGGATGTACTGCATGCAAGCGCTGATCGGCCTATTGCTCCTCGCCGCGGTCCAATCACCGCGCGGCTCCGTGCGTGGCGATGCCTTCTTCGCGCCGTCGCTTGGCGTCGAGAAGCATTTCATGGTGTACCTGCCGCCGTCGTACGACACGAACCGAAGCGCGCGATATCCGGTGGCGTACTACCTCCACGGCCTTTCGGGCACGGAGACGGACTGGCTGTCGCGCGCGGCAATCGACGCCGTTGCCGATTCTCTCATTGGCGCTGGATCGCCGGAGATGATCATCGTCATGCCCGACGGCGATGACAGTTGGTATTCGTCCGCCGGCAACCCGATGCCGTACGCGACCTGTCGCGACAGCATCCGGAGCGAATCCGCCGAGCGCGGCTGCGTGAAGTCGTCACGCTACGACGATTACATCGCGCGTGATCTCGTGAGGTATGTCGACGCACACTACCGAACGCTCGCCGATCGTGCGCACCGCGGCATCGGAGGTCTGAGCATGGGCGGCTACGGCGCCATCAAGCTGGCGCTGCAATACCCGGACGTCTTCGCGGCCGCCGCAAGCCACTCGGGTGTGCTATCGCCGCGACTCATCGGGCCGAGTCCGTTCGCGCTGCCGCCGCAGTATGCCGCGAGCGCGGACACTCTGCTGCGACTGAAGCTTCCCGGTCCCACGGTCAACGGCCGCGATCTGTCGGTGTGGCTCGACAACGATCCCGCCATTCTCGCCTCCCGCCTCGAGAAGACCGGCCACTCGATGCCGGCGATCTATATGGACGTTGGAACCAGCGATCCGTTCCGTCACGAGAACCAGGCATTCGACTTCGAGCTCCATCGGCTCGGGATACGCCACGAGTATCATGAGTATCCCGGAACACACAACTGGCGGTTCTGGAGTACGCACGTCCCACAGAGCCTGGCCTGGATGCTCTCCATCATTGGTTCGGGGAACAGCCGGCCGTAGCCTGTCGGCCGTCACCCGCGCGCGATCGCTACCGGCAGCGGCGGACGATGGCCAGCGCGTCGCCGACCGCGCGCTCGCCTTCCTTGTCCGATGGATGATTCACGATCCGCAGCGAGTCCCCGCGATCGGGTTGCGCGACCACCATCGTCGTCGAGCCGCCGCCATCGAGGTTGATCGCGTCGCTCGCGCCAAGGGCGAGCATCAGCTCCGCCAGCTCGCGAAGTGTCATGCCCGCGTTGTGATACTCGCGGCCGTCGACCGCGACGAGGATGAGCTGCTTGCCGTTGCGCGCGATGCCCGCCGCGGTGCGCGGGTTCCGCGCGCGGAAGCCCGCGTTGCCGAACGTGTCCACCTCACCGGCGATCGCACTGTCGCGCACGAGCACGGGCCGACCACCCACCGCCTGCAGCGGGTGATACGGACGCAACCGGCCACTGTCGAGCGTGAAAAATCCGATGTGCGGTGCGCCCGTTGAGTCGAACGCCAGCACCGGCTGACGGATCGGCAGCGTGCGAATGGCGCCGTTGACGACGAGCAGATTCGTCGGGCGGCCGTTCTTGAGGTTGAAGAAATCCGCGTTCACCCCGCCGAGCACCGGCTCGTGGCGTCCGAGCGCGGCGAGCATCTGCGTCGTCCTGGTGCGCCGGAGCGAGTCATCGGCCACTGCTTCGGCGGTGGTGCACCGATCCAGGCCGACGTAGAGCGCGTTGATCGCCCACGGCCCTTTCGACGAGTAGATGACCCGGTGCGTGACGCCGTCGGCGACTGCCTGCGTGCGCTCACTATCCATTGGAAACGGCATCGCGCCGGCCGAGGGCGCAATGGCCACCGGCCTGTGCACACAGGCGGCAAGGGCGAGCGCGACGGCGGCAGCGCCCATCGGAATTTTTTGTTTACGCATCAACGACTCACCGAACAAGTATATGGGGTCCCTTGACCGCGGCGAGCGGTGGCGACAAGTTCGCGCCTTCGCCCGGCACACCTCATCCCGTTTAAATAATGCTAAAGACAAGCGTACTCGCGACACTGCTGGGAATATGCCTCGTTGCGGCACCAGCCTCGGCGCAGCAACGGCTGATTCACGGCAAAGTGATCAACGACGTCGGCGACCCCCTCTCCAACGTACAGGTCACCGTCACGGGCACCAGCCGCATCACGAACACTAACGACGCTGGTACCTACGTCATTCCGGCCAGGACCGGCGAGATCCTCCAGTTCCGTTATATCGGGACACAGCCGATCGAGCGAACGGTGGGAACGAGCGACACGATCAACGTGCAGCTTCGACGCGTCGCCGTCAGCCTCAACACCGTGACGGTCACGGCGCTCGGCCAGTCCGCGGCGGAGCGCTCGCTGGGAACGGCGCAGCAGACCGTCCAGGGCAACGACATCGCCAAGACGCAGCGCATGAACTTCACCGATGCGCTCCAGGGGCGCGTCGCGGGCGTTCAGGTGAATCCGACGTCCGGTGTGCCGGGCGCTTCGAGCCAGATCGTGCTTCGAGGCATCAGCTCGATCAGCAGCAGCAATCAGCCGCTGTTCATCCTCGACGGCCTCCCGATGAACAACGACGTCTTCAACTCCGGGGCGCTGGCCTCCGGACGTCCGAACTCTCAAAATTCCTTCGAGAACCGGGACGTCGACTTCACGAATCGCGCGGCCGACATCAATCCGAACGACATCGAGAGCATCGTCGTCTTGAAGGGACCGGCGGCGTCCGCGCTCTACGGCATCGACGCCGCGAACGGCGCGATCGTCGTCACGACGAAACGCGGCCGTCCTGGTACGGGCGGGTTCGAGTTCAATACCTCCACACAGATCCAGTCGCCATCGAAGTACCCGGAGATCCAGACGCAGTTCGACACCACTGCGTGCTGCTCGAGCGGCGGCTACACCTACTTTGGACCGGCGTACGCTCCCGGCACGAAGCTCTATGACAACGTCAAGAACTTCTTCCGCACGGGCGTCTCGACCCGCAACGATCTCGCGTTCTCCGGCGCCTCGCCCGATTCGAGAATCACCTATCGCGTTTCGGCTTCGGCAGACCGCGACAACGGCGTGATCCCGAATGCGAGGTATGATCGGAACAACCTCACCGGCCGGTCGACGGCCCAGGTGACGCAGTGGATGAACGCGGATCTCTCCATGATGTATTCGAATTCCGTGAACAGCCAGCCGTTCAATGGAGTGGATGGACCGCTGCTCGGCCTGCTCATCTGGCCGCAGACGGACAACGCGGCCAACTATCTGACGCCGGGCGGCGACCGCCGGCTGATCGGCAGCCAGAGCACGTACACGGGTTCATACGACAATCCGTACTTCAGCGTCAACAAGAATCAGAACAACACCAAGGGCCACCGCTTCATCTCGAACCTCGGCGTCACCGTCACGCCGTTTTCCTGGGGCTACCTGAAGAGCAACATCGGGATCGACGCCGACAACTCCGACCATCTGGTCCTGCGGCATCCGGAGAGCGAGACGGGCGCCAGCTATACCTCGGGTCCCGGCACAAACGGCGGCGTGCTCGACGTCGCCAACGTCACGACGCCGCATCTCAGCGAGCAGACGCTGTTCAATGTCAACCCGTACTCGATCACCGACAACCTCTCGATTACGGGCCTGGTCGGCCAGGCAGTGGTGGACGACAAGAGCACCACGGTCGCGGTGACCGGCAACAGCTTCCTCGACCCGAACTTCGTCTCGATCAACAACACCATCCAGTGGATTCCGTTGACCACCAATCAGCAACGGCGGGTCGTGAGCGGGTTCGGACAGGCCACCCTGAACTACCATCAGTACCTGTACCTGACCGCCACGGGGCGGAACGACTGGACATCGACGATTCCAACGGGAAAGAACTCCTTCTTCTACCCCTCGTTCAACACAAGCTTCGTCTTCTCCGACGCGTTCCCGAGCATCGCGAAGTACGTGAGCGGCAAGCTGACGGCGGCGTACGCGGAAGTTGGGCGCGATGCGAAGCCGTACGCGTACATCCCCGTGCTCCAGCAGAAGACGACGGCGTACGGCGGCTTCGGCTACGACTTCTGGGGTCCGAATCCCAACCTCAAGCCCGAGTGGGCGAAGGACTGGGAGTTCGGCACGCAGCTGAGCTTCCTCAACGACCGACTCGGCGTCGACGCGACTTACTACAGCAAGCGCACCTACGACGAGATCGTCCAGAACATCAGGCAGAGCTATGCAACCGGGTTCATTCTGTTCAACCTGAATGGCGCCGACACCAAGAACGCGGGGCTCGAGCTCACCGTGAACGGCGTGCCGATGCTGCGGCACAGCTTCGAGTGGGACATTGCCGCGAACTTCGCCAAGTCGGCCGGCAAGACGGTTTCGCTGCCGTACGATTTGCCGGAACTGTACAGCTCCGACAGCTGGGTCGCCGGCAACGTGCGTAACGGGACGATGCCGGGGCTGTCGACGATGTCGCTGACCGGTAACTTCTGGCTGCGCAACGACCAGGGCAAGCTGCTCATCGACCCGGCGACCGGCCTCCCCATCGCGTCTGGTGATTTCATCGATGCCGGCTACGACCGGCAGCCCGATTTCACCCTCGGCCTGACGAACACGTTCCGGTACAAGTCCCTGTCGCTCGACTTCCTCCTCGACATCCGAAAGGGCGGCGACGTCTATGACGCCACGGACTGGTATCTCACGACGCACGGCTTGAGCAAGCAGACCGAAGACCGCTGGACCCCGCGCGTCGTCGACGGCGTGCTGCGGGATGGCAAGGAGAACACGGCCAACCCGACGCCGAACAACATCGTCATCGTGCCGGCGATCAACACGAACTACTACACGGACATGAGCCCCGAGCAGTTCATCGAGAAGAACATCAACTGGGTGCGGCTCGCCGACATCACGCTCAGTTACACGCTCCCGCAGCGGCTGCTGCCGAATGCGAGCGTCTTCGTCACCGCCACCGACTTGTTCATGTTCACCAACTATACCGGTCTCGATCCCCTGGGCAGCGCCAGCAACCCGAACACGGGCGGCTCGGGGTCCGTCGGCATCGACTATGGCAATTTCGGCATTCCGCGAGCGGTCAACATCGGCGCCAAGGTGAGGTTCTAATCATGAAACTCACATCGATCACCCGGACGACGATCACGCGAAGCGTGGTGCTTGCGGGCGTCCTCGCCCTCGCGGCGGGCTGCGACAACTTCCTCGACGTCAACAACAACCCGAACGGGCCGAGCGCGGCGACCGTGTCGCCGAACCTGTATCTCGCGCCGATGCTGAACTGGCTCGTGACCGACCCCCAGTGGGATGCTCCGTACGGAATTCCCAACTACGTCCAGAACTTCATGGACGTCACCACCAACTACCATCACACCATCCTCGATGAGATGGGGGATTTCAACACGGACGTCGGCAAGCAGGCTTGGCGAGACGTGTACTGGAGTTGGGGGCAGAATCTCATCGACATGAACACCAAGGCCGAAGCCCAGCAACGCTGGGATCTCCTCGGCGTCGGCATGATCCTCAAAGGCTGGGGCTGGGAGGAGTTGGCCGGCTTGCACGGGGACATCATCGTGAAAGAGGCGTTCGACCAGTCGAGATCCAAGTTCGATTACGACACCGAGAAGTATGCGCTCGACGCGGCGATGACCTATCTGGACAGTGCCATCGTGCTTCTGCAGCGCACCGACGGCGCCGTGGACGCCGCGTACCTCGCGGTCGGCGATCACATCTACAACGGCGACCGCACCAAGTGGCTCAAGTTCGCGTATGGAGCGCGCGCGATCCTCGAGAATCGCTACTCGAACAAGGCCTCGCTGTACAACCCGACCCAGATCATCGCCGACGTCGACAAGTCATTTACGAGCAACGACGATGATGCCCTGATGAAGTTCCTTGGCACGCAGCACGACGACCTCAACTTCTTCGGACCGACGCGGCAGAACGTCACCACGAAGCGGCAGACCCAATTCACCGTGCAACTGATGGACGGCACCGTCTTCGGCGGTACGGTGGACCCTCGCATGAGCCGTATGCTGGCTCCGTCGCCGGATGGGCAGTATCGCGGTCTGGATCCCAACCAGTCGCTGTATGGCGCGCTTTCCACGTCCGAGCGGCCGATGAACGCGTGGGGATACGTGAACACGCCGCCGGGGGGCAGCATCGGCCGATATCTCTTCGCCGATCATGAAAAGACCCCGGTGATGACCTACTCGCAGCTCCAGTTCACCAAGGCTGAAGCGGCCTTCCGCGCCGGTGACAAGGCGACGGCACTCGAGGCATACCGGAACGGCATTTCATCGCACATCGACTTCGTGAACGCGCGGAATCAGGACGACAACCAGACCCAGGGTGGCCGCTGCTCGGCGCCGACGGTCTGCGCTCCGCCGGTGACGCTGATCAGCGACGCCGAGAAGACGGCGTTCCTCGCGGACCCGAACATCGTTCCCGCCGCGGCGAACCTCACGATGTCGGACATCATGGCGCAGAAGTACATCGCGCAGTGGGGCTGGGCGTTCTACGAGCAGTGGATGGACATGCGCCGCTTCCACTACACGGACCACTACGCCGGTGAGGCCCAGCAGGCGTTCCCGAATTTCGCGGTTCCGACCAACCTGTACGTGCTCAACGCCGGCAAGGTCATCTATCGACTGCGCCCGCGCTACAACTCGGAGTACGTATGGAACGCGGACGCCTTGTCCAAGATCCAGCCGATCAGTGGTCTCGCCGATGATTATCAAACGTCGATGCTCTGGATCGTCGAGCCCGACGGAACCCCTGAGCACTAACCGGAATCAGTCATGAATAGATACGGATTGGTCGCCGCCCTGCTGGGTGCGGCAGCGCTGGCCGCGTGCGACTCGTTGAAGTCCGATACCGGCCTGCAGGACATCACGAATCCGCCGGCCTCGGCTCGCGTCAAGTTCCACAATTTCTCGCCGAACGCGGTTGGCGTGAACTTCTACGCCAACGATGTGAAGATGACCGCGATCGCCAGCTCGGCGTGCGCGTCCCCGTCCACCGCAGCCGACTCGACGGCGTGCGCGACGACCGGCATGGAATCGACGACCGGCACGAAGTACGGCCAGGTCGCGTCGGGTGGACTGTACGACGGAATCGCCCCCGGGCAGTACACGCTGTCGGCAATCATCGCCGGCGGCTCCACGGTCGTGTCCACGGCCAGCCAGGCGATCGCCGACGGCAAGTCCTACTCGTTCTTCATGAGCGGGCCCTACGACGCCACGACGAAGACCGCCGACGCATTCGTCCTCGAGGACGACGTTCCGGCGAGCGTCGACGATAACGTCGGCTACGTGCGCCTGGTCAACGCAATCTCGGACGGGGCCGACGCGTTGACGCTGTACGCCACCAATACTCAATCGAAGCAACAGGCGGCGGTCGGGTCTTCAGTGGCGTACAAATCCGGCGGCACCTTCGAGCAACTTGCCCCCGGCACCTACACGATCTCCGTGCGCTACCCCGGATCGACCACCGACGTGTACGCCAGGACCAGCACCATCTCCGTACTCGGCGGGCACGTGTACACCGTGACAGCCTACGGCAGCACCGCCAGCAGCAAGACACTGGGGCTGGATTTCACCGAGAACCAGCGATAAGAACTAGCCAAAGATCGCGATTTGGCCTGAACGGAAAGGGCGCGGAGCCATGTGGCTCCGCGCCCTTTCTGCGCGTCGAGCACTTCGGTGCTCGTTTACTTCTTCTTGAGCGACGCCGAGACCGAATCGATCGTGTTCAGGTAGGCGTTGATCACCGGTCCGTCGAGGCGAATCGACCAGTTCTGGCCAGTCCGTGGCCGGAACGTCACGACCAGGCTGTCGCGATGTTGCCGCAGCCACTCGTCCGGCACTCCCAGTCCGATAGTGCGCCGCGGCGAGCAGAGATGATCGAACCGGCATGCGTCCGGATCCTCTTCGTTGTTGGCGTTGCGCAGGAGCTTGCCGTCCTGGGTCACGGCGTGAGCAAAGCCGCCGTGCGCGTCGACGAATGCCGTGCTCAGATACAGTCGATGCTCGCCTCGTCTCGCCTCTCCGATGTCCTGGCCGTCCCGGTTGATGCGGGTGCGCAGGCCGTAATCAGCGTCGCCCGCATCCCAGGCGAGGATAGGGATTGTGGGAGCGTTCGCAACGTCACGGACCTGCACGACCGGCGTCTGGAATCTGGCGAGCGCGAGCAGAAAGACGGCGGGAAGCAGCGCTGTTTTTTTCATGTGGCAAAGTCGTGTGGAAGGCGAGCACGGGATTGGTGTCGTACCCCAACCCGTGAAGTATGGTTCGGCGCACGGAGCTTTGCGAGGCCGGAAGTCGCTCATTCCGATCGGAGCGCCTCCAGCGGGTCGACCCGCGTTGCCCGCCGCGCGGGAACGAGCGACGCCGCGGCGGCGATCGCCAACATGAAGACGGCGACCAGCGCGTACGTCAGCTTGTCGGTCGGAGCGACGCCGAACAGCAGCGTGCCCGTAAGCCGCCCGAGCATCCCCGCGCCGACGAGGCCGAGCGCGAGACCGATCACCGCGAGGACCAATCCCTGGCGCAGCACCATTCGCAGCACGTCGCGCGCGCTCGCGCCGAGCGCGATGCGGATGCCGATCTCGCGCGACCGCTCGGTGATCGAGTAGGCGAGCACGCCGTAGGTACCAACCGCGGCAAGCACCAGGGCCACCGTCGCGAACACGCCAAGCAGCTCCGCGATGACGTGCGGCCGCGCGACGGCGGTCTCGAACACCTCGTCCATGCTGCGGAGCTGCGAGATGGGCAGCGACGCGTCGAGCGACGACAATGTCCGGCGGATACCCGGCGCGAGTGCGGCGGCATCGCGTTCCGACCGCATGACGATGTTGAGGTTCGCGGGCGCGTATTGCACCGCGTGCGGGCTCTGATCGTAGTCGAGGTACAGCTCCGTGCCCGTCTTCGAGTCGACGCCGCCCTGCTTCACATCCTTCGCGACGCCGACGATCGTCATCCAGACGGTGTCGCCGGACGGGCGTATGCGCCGGCCGATTGGACTCTTGCCCGAATAGAACAACTTCGCCGCAGTCTGATTGATGATCGCGACTGGCGGCGAGCTCGGACCGTCTTGCGGCCCGAAGGCGCGGCCGGCGACCATCGGAATGTGCATCGTCGAGAAGTACGAGGGCATCGCGTACTGGTAGTAATCGATGTTCTCGGCCGGCCCGGTCGGCGTCTGGACGTATCCCTCGATGTCCGTGTCGTTGGCGTTGATCGAGCGCTGCGGCGGCAATCCAGTCATCCCCGATACGGCAGTGACTCCGGGAATCGCATTCAGCTCGCGCGTGAGATTATCGTAGAATGCCACGCGCCGGGTGAAGTCGGCGTAGACTTTCGTCGGCAGCGCAACGCGGAACGTCGTCAGGTGCGAGCGATCGAAGCCGGCGTCGACGCGCATCAGATTCCAGAAGCTGCGGACCAGCAGCCCGGCGCCGACGACGAGCATCACGGCGAGCGCCATCTCGAGGATCACCAATCCGCTCCGAAGCCGTGCGCGGGCCCCGATCGTCGTCGTGCGGCTCCCGGCCTCGCGCAACGTCAACGCCAGGTTGCCTACGGTCATCTGCAACGCGGGCGCGAGCCCGAACACCACGGCCGTGCCGAGCGCCAGCAGCAGGGTGAAGCCGAGCACCCGCGCGTCGATCGCAATTCCATCTGCGCGTGGAATGCTGGAGCCGGCCGCACTCACCAGCGCATGCAGCCCGACGTAGGCGAGCACGGTACCGAGCACCGCGCCGGCGAGCGACAGCACCGCGCTCTCGGCGAGGAATTGTCGCACGAGTCGAGCGCGTCCGGCGCCGAGCGCCGCGCGAACGGCCAGCTCCTTGTGCCGTGTCTCGGCCCGCATCAGCAGCAGGTTGGCGAGATTCGCGCAGGCGATCAGCAGCACGAAGGCGACGGCGGCCTGCAACGTCCACAGCGCGCGGCCGATGCTGCCGATGGTATCGGCCTGCAGATCGTCGTAGCGCAGCCGATGGAACTTCGGATCGGGCGTGTGCACGAAGCCGGCGCCGCAGCACTTCGCGCCGACGGTGCCGCCGTCGGCGACGTTCCACTGCTCGAGCATCGTTTCGAGCTCGCTGCGCGCCTGGGTCAGCGAGACGTTGTTCTTGAGTCGCGCGATCATCTGAAAGTTGTGACCGCCGCGATACTGCTGCCGCTTCGCCGGATCGAGGATGAGCGGCAGCCAGACCTTCACACCTTGATCGTGCACGTCGAAGCCCGCCGGCATGATGCCGACGACGGTGCGCGCAACGCCGTCGACCTGGATCTGCTTGCCAAGAATCGGCCGGCCGCCGAACGCGCTCTCCCATTCCTCGCGTGACAGTATGACGACGGGCGCCTGATTGGGCAGCGTCTCCTGATTGGTGAAGGTGCGGCCGCGGAATGCCGGCACGTCGAGCGCGCCGAACAGCGACGCGCTGGCGTTTGCCGCGACGACACGGATCGGACTGTCGTCCGCGCCGAGGTTGACGGCCGTCACCTGGTACGCACCGACGGCGGAGAACGAGCGATTGCGTTCAGCAAAGTCGAAATATTCTCCCGCGTCGACCGGGAAATGGTCGAGTCCCATCGTCGGGAACTGGCTGGTGACGTAGATCAGCTCGTGCGGCAGCGGATACGGCAGCGGCCGGAGGATGACGCCGTTGATCACGCTGAAGATCGCGGTGTTCGCGCCGATGCCGAGGGCCAGGGTGACGATGCAGGCGATGGCGAAGCCCGGCACGCGCGTGAGGCTGCGAACCGCGTATTTGAGATCCTGCATCACGTCGCGCAGCCAGCCGTGCGGCCACATGTCGCTCGTCACCTCGCGAATGGTGACCACGTCGCCGAGCTCGCGGCGCGCGTTGCGCTCGGCATCCTGGCGCGATTCGCCGCGGGCCATGCGGTCGCGAATCGACATCTCGAGATGCGTGCGCAGCTCGTCGTTCAGGCCGTCCATCCGCGACGGATGGTTCCACCAGTCGCCGTTCGACATCTCAGATCTCCTCGGTGGATGGTGGGACGAACAATCCCTCGATCGCCTGCGTGAGTTGCTCCCAGCGCGACCGCTCGGCGGTGAGTCGTTTCTGTCCGGCGGCAGTGAGCGTGTAGACCCGGACGCGCTGCTTGTTCCCGGACACGGTCCACTCGGCCTTCACGAACCGTTGCCGCTCGAGGCGATGGAGCGCGGGGTAGAGCGACCCCGCGTCGACCTGGAGCACGCCGTTCGACGTGGCGCGAATGAGCTGCACGAGACCGTAGCCGTGTCGCGGTCCCCAGCGCAGCGCCTGGAGGATGATGAGATCGAGTGTGCCCTGGAGCAGCTCGATGCGGGCGAGCGCGGGCTTGGCGTGTCGCTTGGTCATACCGGTCGCGGGAGATGGGTATAGGCTGTCTATATACCTGGGTAGAGACATTCTATACCCACTCCAACGCGGCGCGCCAGCCGCCGGTTTCAGCCCCGGCGTGGTCGTACAATCTCCTTACGACGCGAGCGATGCGGCGCGGCGGGCGGGAAACGAACCAGGCTGCCTCACCGCTCGCGGTGAGGCAGCCTGGTTCGAGGATCGCCGAGCTCTGCGAAGCGTTACTGCAGATTTGGGTTGTTCTGCGTCTCGACGTCCGGCAGCGGCGTGCACGTCATATCGCTGTACGTCTGACCTTTGCGATTGACGCCCGACTGGAACGGCAGGTTGTAGCGGAGCATGTCGCCGTAGCGCTGCCCTTCGCTGAACAGCTGGCGGCGGCGCTCCTCGAGAATGAGATCGGTGTACGCCTGACCGGTGGGTGCGGGACCAGCCAGCGTCGGAACGTTGTTCGCCGTGCGGACAGCATTGATGGCATCGAGACCCGCCTGGCCGCCAACCGCCTCGGCGTAGATGAGCTGCGCCTCGTTCCACGACGCGATCGGAATCGGCGAACCCGACAACTGCTTCACGTACTTCTGCTGCTGCCACCAGGGCGTGACACCGTCGTTCGACATCTTGCCCGTGTTGACCAGCGTGACGCGCGGGTCGGGGATGTTGCCGGCCACGCCGTTCACGGTGAGGTTCTGATACGCGGGCGGGACGGTCAGATAGTTGTTGCGGATCGTCAGGTTGTAGAACCGGTTCTCACGATTCGCGGTACCGCCGTCCGTGAACTCCGCGTTGCGCACGAAGCCCGCCGGCACCTTCTGCGCGTCGGCCGCGGCTTCGGGGAGCTTCTTGAGATCGAGATACGCCCGTGCACGGCCGTCGAGCGCCATGTTGAGGATACTCTGATCGCCGACCGCGGTGGCCTGCGTGATCGCGTCGCTGAATCGCGACACGGCGATCTCGACCGACGAGTCCCGCGTGATCTTGGGGCCGCCGTTCACGGTCATGTCGCACATGCCTTCGCCCAGCAGGAGGTAGGCGTAGCCGGCGTAGGCGCGCATGGTGGCCATCAGGTCTGCCCGGTTCGCCACCTGGTCGTCGGTGAAGTTGCTGAGCCGATCGTACGCGTCATCCAGCTGGAAGCGCGCCTGCTGCAACGGCGTGTAGAAGCCCATCGCCGTCGTATTGCGACCGTAGTTGCAGCTGCCTGGCGCCTGCTTGATCTGTACGATGCCGCGCCACTCCCACGGGTGATTGTCGACGAAGCCGTTCCCCGACCAGTACTCGCCGGCGAGCATCCCCGTCGAGGCGTCATACTGCATGACGCCGCACTGGAGCGTCTGCATGGCCGCAGCCGTGAGGGTCGGCGCCAGCGTCGGATCGGAGAGTGCGTCCGCCGGAACGCTGGCCGGATTCGTGACGTCGAGCAGACTGTTGCAGGCCACGAGGCCGCTCGCCGCGGCGAGGACCATGGCGACGCAAACGCGTCGCGCACGACCGCCAAATCGGGCGAGCTCCGTGACCGACTGATGCGTGATTCGCAATGACATCTATGAGTTCCTCGGTCAGTAAGTGAGACGGAACGAAGCAACGACGCTCGCGGTCGGCGGCAGAATCGTCTGGTAGCCGTTCGAGAGCGAGCCGATGGCGCGGATCTCGGGGTCCCAAACGTGCTGGTTGGCAACGTCGACGAACACCTCGCCGTCGCGCGCCGTGTTCCAGCCGTTCTGCGCCGTCCAGAGCATCGCCAGGTTGCGGCCGGCGAGCGTGACCGACGCGCCGGAGGCACGCAGCCGCGAGACGAAGCGGGGCGAGATGGTGTACGACGCCGACACTTCGCGAAGCCGCATGAAGCCCGCCTTGTACGTCGCGGGTGCATCCGCCTCGATGGCGCGATAGGTCTGGAGGAACGGGTCGTTCCCCAGAATGACCGCCTTGGTCGAACCCTGGTTGTGGAGCGCCCGGATCTCCGTGTCCTCCTGCAGGTTTCCGCCGTTGCCGTCGACGCGTGCATACAGCCGCAGGTTCTGCCACAGCGTCACCTGCGAGTTGAATCCCATTTGCCAGGTCGGTTGCGAGTGGCCCCAGTAGACGCGGGGCGCCGCCGTACCGGTATACGTTCCAATCGGGCACGGCGCATCCGGGCCGCCCGGCATCAGGCCTGACGGGCCGGTGCCTCCGTCGCAGATGGCCGACAACACCTTGCCATTCGCGTCGAGCTGGGCCGAGCGCACCTTGTACATGAACAGGTCGGCGATGCCGAAGCCGACGCGATTCTGCGCCTGGCCGCCGCCGCCGACGGTGAGGAACTGCTGACCGCCCATGTCGAGGATCTGATTGCCGTTGTTGGCGAGCTGCGTCCCGACGTCCCACGCCACGCGACGGCCCCGGAGAATGTGGAGATTGCCCGAGAGCTCATTACCCCAGGCCTTCACCTTGCCGATGTTCACGACCTGGCTGCCCGGGAATCCGATCGACGGCGCGACCGGCACGTTCACGATCGCGTCGCTGATCCGGCGGCTGAAATGCGTGTACGACAGATCCAGCCGCTGATTGAACATGTTGGACTCGAAGCCCATCTCGAGCTCAGCGCTGCGCTCCGGCTTCAGGTCCGGGTTACCGAAGGACGACGGCACAAGGCCCGGCTGGTTCTGATAGCCGGTGCTCGGCGCATACAGCCGCTCGGCGTCGAACGTGCCGGGCTGCGCGCCCGCGGCGCCGTACGCCGCACGCAATCTGAGATCGTCGAACACGCGGCCGAGGGACGCGAGTTTGTCGTGCCAGAACGGCTCCTCGCTCACCACCCACGACGCGCTGAGCTTCGGGTAGTACGCGGCGGAGTAGTCCTTGCCGAAGGTGCTGTTGTCGTCGCCACGCAGCGCGGCCGTGATGAAGAGCCGATTCCGCCAGGCGCCCTGCTCCTGCACGTACACGCCGACGGATGAGTTGGCGGCGTAGCCCTCGGACGAGCTGTGCGTCCCGGTCGTGCCGGAAACCGTCGTGATCGGCGACGCGGGGAACGTGTTGCCGCTGGCGGTAATGCTGCTGGCTTCGTTGCGCAGATGCTGGAAGCCAACCGTCGTCGTGAAGTCGACGGAGCGGAGCGAGTACTTGATGTTGCCCGCATAGTCGAGCGTCAGGAAGCTGCTGGTGGTGCGCGTGACGCTCTTGTTTCCGAAGCCGTTCGAGCCGTAGTAGCCGGCCATGTCGGCGCTCTCGCGGGGATAGAGCGCCCAATCGCTCTCGGAATTCTGGTCGAGACCGATGCTCAGCCGGTGCGTGAACCAGCTGAACGGCTCGTAATCCGCCGTGACGCTCGTGGTGGTGCGGTTGTTGTCGGTGTGATCCTCGACGTCGTCCCAGAGGCTGGGCGGCGCAAACCCGAAGCCCGCCTGCGGCGTATCGAGAAACTTTGGCGAGCCCCATACGAGATTGCTGAACGGATCCGGGTTGATCTCGCCCGGCTGGGCGAGACGAACGCGGTCCTGCACGTAACCGAGGCTGCCGTTGATGCGCAGCTTGGTGTTCGGCTGGACGTCGAGGTTCGCGCGCCCGCCGAACTTGCGGTCCCAGTTCCACGGCACGACGCCGACGTCACGGTCGATGGAGGACGACAGGAAGTACCGGGTGACATCGGTGCCGCCCTGGAGGTTGGCGGAGTAGTTGTGATTGCGACCGGTCGAGAAGATCGGGCCGACGCCGTTCTGCTCGGAGTACTGGTAGAGGTTGACGCTGTCGAGGCCTCCCGACGAATTCTTCGCGAACAGCCAGCCCGCGCGCCCTTCGGGATTCTGGAGCCAGTTGGCGCCGTCGCGGGCGGTGAAGTCCCAATGCGCCGCGCCTGTCTTGCCGCGCTTGGTGATGATCTGCACCACGCCGTTCGAGGCCGCGGTGCCGTAGAGCGTCGCGGCCGCGGGACCCTTGATGATCTCGATCGACTCGATGTCTTCCGGGTTGATGTCGTTGAGGCGGCTCGATCCCGCGCCACCGCGCTGCGACGGTCCGTTCGAGGGATCGGCGTCCATGCGCACGCCGTCGATGTAGACGATCGGATCGTTGTTCAGCGACAAGCTGCCGACCGAGCGCACGCGGATCTGCGAACCCGTTCCGACCTGTCCGGTCGAGGGCAGCATGATGACGCCCGGCGTGCGAGCGCCGATGAGTTGACCGACGTCGCGCGGCGCCGCGAGCGCGGCGACCGAGTCGGCATTGATGCTCTCGATCACGTTGCCGACGGCGCGCCGTTCCACGGCGCCGCCGGTCCCGGTGACGACGACCTGGTCGAGCTGCACGGAGCGCTGTGCAAGGGCGAAGTTCGCCGTCGTTTCCTGGCCGGCAGCGACGGTAATGACACGATCCTGCGGCGCGTAGCCGAGGGAGCGAGCACGAATGTGCGCCTCCCCCGTGGCGACGCTCGGGATCACGTAACGTCCTTGCGCGTCAGTCCGAGCGCCAGCGAGCGTGCGTCCGGCGTCGCTCACGACGGCGACGTCGACGCCGGCGAGCGGTCGAGCATTCGCCGAGTCGGTGACTTGTCCCGTGACTCGGCCGGTCTGCGCCTGCGCCGCGCCGCCGAACAACAGCGCGAGGGAGGAGGCGACAAGCCAGCGTGGAACCATGCGATGCACCATCGATCGTTCCCTCCGAAGTGGGTAGAGCCGTGCGTAAAATGTTGGGGCGTGCGTCGGCAGCAGGTGGGGCGGTGCGTCGCTGCGGCCAGCGTTGACGCTCCGCTGCGGCAGGACGGCGGCGAACATGCCGCACGGGCGAATGGATAGCAAGATGCTAAACACAACTCGGCCGAGCGGCAGCGCGTCACGTTTTCTTAATCGAGCGCCGCCGCGACCGATCTCATTACGCGCAATGCTCTCGACACGTTCGATCCGATCGACGTGAGGAGCCATGTCGTCGAAATTCCGGACCGTTCAGCCCCCACGATCAGCCGTCAGATACCAGCGACCGATCGAGAACGACGTGAGGATTGTATGGGAGCCAGAGACTCAGCGCGCGGGCGGTCGAGTGGTATCGGCTGACGAATCGCGCGATGCACCGGGACGCGATCGCGAAACGCGCGACGAGTCCTCGGCGAGATAGCACGGCACTGCCTCGACCACCGGCATCCGGGCGTGCGATGTGGAGTCGGGTCTGGCAACGGGCATTGGCTCAGGTGCGTGACCGTGCAAGCCGGCGAGGTCCGTGCGGCGCGAACTTGCACACCGCTACACGCTCTTACTCATTCCGCATGGCGATCAACGGATCCAGGCCGGCCGCGCGACGCGCGGGCAGCCAGCAGGCGAGCGCGATTGCCAAGGCGATGATCGCCAGGGCGGAGGCGAGCGTCACCGCGTCCCACACGCTCACGCCGTACAGCACGGATTCCAGGGCGCTCGAGGATTGAAGTGTGCGGCCGATGCCGACGTATGCCGCGAAGCCCGCCACGACGCCGATGGCGCCGAGCGCCAGGCCCCAGCGCAAGACCATCCGCGCGACGCCGGTGGCGTCGGCGCCCAAGGCCATGCGGATGCCGATCTCCTGCGTGCGCTGCGCGGTGATGTAGCTCAAGACGCCGTAGATGCCGAGCGCGGCGAGAATGAGCGCGAGGACGGCGAAGCCGCTGAGGACGAGCATCGCCAGGCGCCGCGAGCCGACGGAGCGGGCGATGCGTTCCTGCATCGTGTGGATATCGGAGACGGCGACACGACTGTTGACATCGCGCACCGCGGCGCGCGTTTGCGCGATGGCGACGGTCGGATCGAGGGTCGAACGCACCGCGACGTGCAGTGCGCTGATCCAGCCGAAATGAGCATAGTCATAATAGATGGTCGCGTGAGCCGGCTCGCCGAGCTCGGCACCATCCACGTTCTTGACGACGCCGACGATCGTCGCCGGGCCGTTGCCCTGACTGATCCGCTGGCCGATCGGATCCCGACCGTGGAAGAAGTGCGTTGCCAGCTCCTCGTCGACGATCACGTTTTCGACGCTCGAATCCCGGTCGGTCGCGTCGAATGCGCGTCCCCGGAGCACCGGGATTCCCATCGTCTTGAAGTAGTCGCCGTACACCGCGCGCATGTTCGCGTGGCGCGGCGGGTCGCTTGCCTCCACGGCTTCGCCGGGCAGCGTAAAGGGTGAGCTGGTGCCCCCGCTGGCGAATGGGAGTCCCCACGTGAATCCGACGCTCTGAACTCCGGGAATGGCCGCAACTCGGCGTTCGATCTGATCGTAGAACGACTGTCGCAGCGCCGGCGTACCGTACTGCGCCGCGGGTGGCGCGAGACGCATCGTCACGACGTTCTGCGGACGGAACCCAGGATCAGTCGCCAATAGCCGCATCAGGCTGCGCACGGTGAGCGCCGATCCGAGCAGCAACACGAGCGTCAGCGCAACCTGGACGATTACAGTTGTTTGAAGGAACCGGTGCTGCCGCGCGCCGAGCGAGCCGCCGCGGCCGCCTTCGCGGAGGGCGTCCTGCAGGTTCACGCTTCCGGCGCGCAGCGCCGGCGCCAGGCCGAAGACGATGCCGGCAGCAACCGACACGAGGGCCGTCGCGACGAGCACGCGACCATCGAGGTGCACGTCGCGCAGCAGCTGGAACTGCTGAATGTCAACCCGCGCGAGCAGGGAGATCAGGGCCTTTCCGACGAGGACGCCCAATGCGCCGCCGCACAGCGCGAGCAGCACGCTCTCGATCAGTGATTGGCGGACAATCGCCGCGCGACCGGCGCCGAGCGCGGCACGTACGGCCGTCTCGCCTCCCCGGGACGCGGCGCGCAGCAGTTGCAGCGCGGCGATGTTCGCGCATGTGATGAGCAGCACGAGCCCCACGGCGCCGATGAGGACGAGCAGGATCGGATGCAGCGTGCCGGCAACGAAGTCGATGAAGCTCTGAGGACGCAACGAGAACTGCTTCGTGTAGAATGCGTCCGGATACTGCTGTGCCCAATGCGACACCTCGTCGCGAAGTCCGGCGACGAGGCGCTCGTTCGTCACACCGGTGCGCAGGCGAAAGATCGGACTGATGTACAGCGAGCCGCGCATCTGGGGCCCCAGCTTCTGCGGCGATAGGATGAAGGCGCGGAAGTACTGCGCCGATGCGGGAAACTTGAAATCCGGCGGCAGCACGCCGATCACGGTCGGATGAACGCCCGGCGGCGGTCCGCCGAAGTCGAGCGACCGGCCGACGATCTTCGGATCGCTGCCGAACACGTTGCGCCACGTGTCGTACGTGAGATCGATGACGTCCGCGCCGCCGGGCCGATTGTCGGCCGCGGTGATGAGGCGCCCGAGATACGGCCGCACAGCGAAGATCGAGAAGAAGTCGCCGAACACCGCGGCGCCGGCGAGCTGCTGCGGATCGCCGTGGCCGGCGAGCGTCGCCGCGTCGGAGGAGTATCCCGCCCCGGCGTCGAACAGATCCTTGCGAGCGATGAGGTCGACCGTCTCGCCGGGCGACAGCTGCGCGTCGAGCAGGTTCAGACTCTGGATGTCCTCCTTGACCACGACCAGTCGGTCGAGCGCCGGCGCCGGCACCGGGCGCAGCAGCACCCGCTCGACGACGCTGAAGATTCCCGTGTCGGCGCCGATCCCGAGCGCCAGCGTGAGGATGACGATCAGCGCAAAGGCCGGCCGCCGGAGCAGCGACCGCGCGGCGTAGCTGAAATCGCGCGTGAGCGAACGGAGGGCATCCATCATGGCCGGCCGGATCGGAGGTGAACGTGATATGGCGCGGGACAGCGGATTAGATGATGAATGGCCGGCGATGGTTTGCGAACCGGCGCTCGCCGGGGACCTACGGCTTCTTGCTGGTGGCCCCCGTGCTCGAGCTCGACGCAGGAGCTGGAGCCGCATGTGCCGCCGCCGCACCGGACGGCGGACCGCCCTCGGTCACCGAGGCGGGGCCCGAGCCCGAGCCGGCGGGCCCGTTGGTCATGCCGCTGATCTTGTAGTTCGGTTCATTGTGACAGGAAAAGCCAAACGTCGAAACGATTGCGACGGCGATTCCAAGCCTTTTCAGTTTCATGAGCGATCTCTGGGTGAGCGCTGATTGAGCGACGATACTGCAGCTGGCCTCTTGATTATAGCCGTCGAGGCGCCCGCGAAAACCCCCGGCCGCCTCCCGCCCCTGCGACAGCACCATCAGGGCGACGCGGCCGCGCCGCTCAGCGGATCGCCGCGCCCCCGACGATCATCGCGAAGGCGTGGAGCACGGCGAGAAACGCGACGACGAGAAGCACCGCGCGCACCACATTGCCGCGCGACCACTCGCGAGCGGCTTTCCGCAGTCGATCCGCGTCCTCGCCGAGCGGCTGCCTGAACATGATGTCGAGCCGCGGATAATGAAACGCGAACGTGATCGCGTCGCCGATGACGAGCGCCGCGAATCCGATCAGCAGTCCGACCCGCGCGTCCTGCACGCGCCAGCTCACGATGACGTCGATGAGCAGCAGCACGAGAGTGAGCGGCGCGATCACGCGGAAGTAGTGCGCCGGCGTGGTGCGCTCGAGAAAGCGGCGCGCGAGGCTGATCGAGTCGGGAATGTCGCGCTCGTAGTTGGGCGCCATGACGACGCTCTCGTACACGGTGGCGCCGAGCAGGAGGGTGAGGCCGAGAAGCGCGAGGGTAGTGAGTAGCTGGGGCAATGGTCAGGATCTCGTCGTCGTCATGTCGTTATTGCGGAGGGACGCGGCAGACGTCACGCCCCGTCTGCTCGCAGCGCCGACGCCGGATCCGCCCGCGCGGCCCATTCCGCCGGCGCAAACGTGGCCATCATTCCGACGAGTGTCAACGCGACCGCGACGCCAACGAGCGTTCCACTATCGGTCGCGCTCACGTGATACAAGAGCGCCGACACCCCACGGTTTGCGCCGAGCGCGCTGGCGCACCATCGTCGACATCACGCCATACACGCCGATCGCAGCCAGCACCGCCGCGGCGAGCGCGAACATCGCCAGCAACACCGCATCGAGTCGCGGCTCGGCAAGCGGTCCGCGCATGTACGTGTCGAACGCCGCCGCGGTCGCAAGCTGCACGCCCGGCGTCGCGTCGTCGATCGCGCGGCGGATCTCCGAAATCATTGTAGCGGGCGTCCCACGCGTGCGGATCGCCAGCGTCGTCGGTGCGAACGGAAAGGCACTCTGCGCGAGCGGGAAATAGACGGTCGGGGTTGCCTCGCGCAGATCGCGGTAGCGTGTGTCCGGCACGACGCCCACGACGGTGTAGGTGTGATCGGGCGACGACATGACCAGCCGCTGTCCGATTGGATTCTCGTTCGGCCAGAAATGCCCGGCCATGCCCTGGCTGATGACCACCACAGGCGTGGAACCTTCGCGATCGCCCGTCGTAAACGCGCGGCCGCGGAGCTCGCGCCATTCCGGTGGCGCGCTGCGCAGCGCATAGAACGCGGAAAGCTCGGCGCCGCATCGGCGATCGTTGCACCCGGCGCGAGTCGCCCGACGAGATCGAGCGCGGTGTACGCCGTCGGATCGGGATCGGTATGCAGCCGCGCCGGCACGAACGGCGACGACAAGTCGGCGCCCGCCGGATATTCCAGCCCTCGCGGCATGACGCCGACGATCGCGTACGTCGTGCCGAATTCGGCGAGCGACAAGCTCTTCGACAGCACGTTTGGATCGCCGCCGAATCGCTGCTGCCAGGCCTCATAGCTGATCACCGCGACGGGCGCGGCGCCCACGACGTCGTCCGTCGTTCTGAGCGCGCGGCCGAGCACGGGATGCGCGCCGAGCACGTCGAAGTAGTTGCCGGAGACGAGCGCGCGGCGCAGGCGGGTGAGTTGATCGCCATCGCGCACCGCGACGGGCCACGCACCTTCGTAGGCGACGTAGGCGACACCTTGCAATGTGCGCGTCCGCCGCGCGAACGCACGGGCTGTGCGCAGCTCCAGCGGCCAGTGGTCGACATCGCCCGACAGCTTGCGCGCCCACAGCGTGATCAGAGACTTCTGATCGCGCATCGGCAGCCGGCGGAGCAGCAGTGCGTCGGCGACGGTAAACACTGCCGTCGACAGGCCGATGCCGAGCGCGAGAATCGCCGCCGCGGTGAGCGCGAAGCGCGGTGCGCGGATGAGCGAGCGGATGCTCGATCGAACGGAATCGGTGGCGTGCATCGAAGCTCCCCTCCGCACAGACAGCGGAGCGACCGCGGACCCTTACTATTTAGAGGCTGCCCGGGGCGCTCGTACAGGCTTCGGAGGCACGAGCCGACCGTTCAGGGACGCGAATGTGACGCATCGCGCCATGAAGTGATTGTATCAGGGGACCACACGGGACATTCGATCATGCGAACCCTTGGCGTGCTTCTCCTCGGTGCAGCACTCGTGGCGTGCAATGACACGACGGCTCCCATGACGGCTCAGCCGGCGGACGACGTGCTGATGACCGTGGAGGTGCCGGGCCGGTGCCTGGTGGGCGGGTGCGACCCGGCGAGCACCGATCGCGCGACGCTCGGGCTCGTGACGATCACCAATACGGGCACGTCGACCGCGTACCTGCGCACCTGTGGTGGCGTACCAGACCTGATGGAGCAGCAACTGCAAGGCGGCAAGTGGGTAGCATCCTCGACCCTCGTACCGCAATGCGCCCTGCCGCCGACACCGTCGATCGCGCTCGCCGCAGGCCAGAGCGTTCAGGTGAACTGGTTCTTCGAGCTCGTCACGTCCCGACTCCTGCTCGACGTTGGAACGAGCGCGGATCTCTCGGACGCGCAAACCGACGCGTCGGCGGCGGTGGTGTTGCGCACGATCGACACGCCCTGAGGCATGAACACACAACCAATCGTCCGCGCACTTCGCACGATTCTCGCCGAAATGCTCCACGGTCCCACGGCGAGCGGGTACCTGCTCAACCACAATGACGTCGGCATCCTCCGCTCGCTCGACCGTCTCTCGGCGCAGGCAGCGTCGGCGACGCACGGCGGCGGCGCGTCGATCGCGGCGCACGTCGATCACCTGCGCTACGGCTTCTCGCTCATGAACCGGTGGGCCGCCGGCGAGAACCCATACGGCGACGCCGATTGGACCGTGAGCTGGCGCAAGAACGTCGTCTCCGACGCCGAGTGGGCAAAGCTCCGCGCCGATTTCGGGCGCGAGGCGAAGCAGCTGCTCGACGTCGTCGCGACGCCGCGCGAGGTGAGCAACGAAGAGCTGAACGGCGTCATCGGCAATCTCGCGCATCTCGGGTATCACTTCGGCGCCATTCGGCAGATCGATCGCAGCGTGCGCGGGCCGGCGGCGACGGACTAGGCGAATCGTTCAGCGCGAGTCGCTCAGCTCGAGCTCCATGGCCTGCGATCGCAGCATCGAGCCCGGACGCATCGGCGTCGACTCGCCGACCGCGACGAATCCGGCACGTTCGTACATCCCGAGCGCTGCCGAATTCCCGCACGTGACGTCCAGGGCGAGCCGCTGCACGGCGCGCGCGCGGGCCCAGACAATCGCTGCATCCATCATCGCGCGTCCGACGCCCTGCCGACGATGCGTCGGCGCTACCCAGACCTGATACAGATGAGCGATGCGTGGATTCGCCGCATCGAGCCGCGCCCACGTCAGGCCGACGAACGCGTCGTCGTCTTCGGCGACGAGCGGCAGGCAATCGTCGGCGCCCGAGACGGAGTCGAAGCGTGCCTTCCACTCCGCTTCGCCGAACGCCGCCTCGCGCGCGTACGTGCTGCCGAACGCGTCGGGCGCGTCCGCCAGCGCGCGAAGGCGTACGTCGCGGTAGCGTGACCACTCATCGACCGTCAGCGGGCGAATGCGAACAGGCATCCGATAATATGCATGTCGCACCGGCGAGCAGCCGACAGTATCTTCGGGCGATGAATCGACCCGGGATACCGGTTGCGGGAGGATAGCATGGCCGACGATCTCGTCCGCGTGCGCCGCATTGCCCTCTCCCTTCCCCACGTGGAAGAGGGCACCACGTTCGGCTATCCGGCGTTCAAGGTCGGCGGCAAGCCGTTCGCCTGGTTCCCAAAGAAGCAGGAAGTCGAACCCGGCTCGCTCGGCGTGCGCATGAGCTTTCTCGAACGCGACCACCGCATCGCGTCGAACTCCGACGTCTATTATTACACGCCGCACTACAAGGACTATCCATCCGTGCTGGTGCGTGTCTGGCTGCTGAAGGACGCCGCGCTGCGCGAGCTGCTCGCGTCGGGCTACGAGTTCATGCTCGGCGAAGCCAGGCGCAGGAAGAAGCGGGCGCGCTAAGACGCGTGACTCGCCGGAACCCCGGCGCGTCGTTCACATGGGCACCCAGCCGCGCCGCGGCGATGACATGCCCGCTCCCCGCGAACGTGAACGCGCCCGTGAACGAATCACACAATTCTAATCGGCGGCTGCCGGCGCTCGGCGTCGCGATGTGTCTCGTCCTGATCGTCGCCGCGTGCGGCGGAAGCGACGGTGGAACCGGGCCTGGCGGCGGCATCGATCTCGACGCGCGCATTGCCGCCGCGACGACCACCGCGCAGAGCACCAGCAACGCCTGCGCACCCATCCAGCCGTTCTACTGGGAAGTGGGCGACGAGACCGGCCGACTCGCATCCGGATCGGTGCCGTCGAGCAATCCGACGTATACCAGCACGACGCTGATGTCCATCGCGTCGGCGTCAAAGTGGCTCTATGGCGCGTACGTCGTGCAATTGCGCCAAGGCCAGTTGTCGGACAGCGACGTCACGTTCCTCACCTTTCGCAGCGGCTACACGCACTTCACCAGGTGTCTTGCCGGTCAGACCGTGGACGAGTGCGTGGCGTATGCGAACAATGGCGTGCACTCCGCGCTCGCCGACGGCCTCTTCTCCTACGGCGGTGGCCACATGGAGAAGCACGCCAGCCTCATTGGCCTCGGATCGCTAACGGGCGCCGGTCTCGCCGACGCGATACGCTCGCAGCTCGGCGCCGACCTCACGCCGCTCGTGTACAGCCAGCCGCAACTCGCCGGCGGCGTCGTCACCAACGCCGACACCTACGCGATCTTCCTGCGCAAGATCCTCTCGGGAAGTTTGCTGATGAAGGCGGCCCTCGGCACGCACGCGGTCTGCACGAACCCGTCGACGTGCGCCCAGGCGCTCAACACCCCGGTGCCGCAGAGCGAGAGCTATCACTACTCGATCGGCCACTGGGTCGAGGACGATCCGGTGAACGGCGACGGCGCGTTCAGCAGCGCCGGCGCGTTCGGCTTTTATCCGTGGATCGACGCGAGCAAGACCTGGTACGGCATCGTCGTGCGCAGAGATACGACGGGCACGAGCGATCCCGGCGATCCCGATTCGGCCGGGCACGGTTTCGCGTCGGCGCAGTGCGGACAACTCATTCGTGCAGCGTGGATCGACGGAGCGGCGCGGTAGAGTGGTCTAGTCAACCGGTGGCTGCCAGAGCTCGACCTTGTTGCCCTCTGGATCGATCACCCAGCCGAACTTGCCGAAGTCGGATTCGTCGATCTTGTCGAGGACATTGCACCCCTCCGCCTTGAGCGCGGCGATCAGCGCATGAAGATCGTCGACGCGGTAGTTGACCATGAACGACGCGCTGCTCGGCGCAAACTGGGTGCTGTCCTTCGGCGTGATCAGCCACGCGGTCGTTCCGCCCGTCGGCTTGCCGTCGGCGTCGGTCCAGTCGAACGCCGCGCCACCCCACGGCTGAACATCGATGCCGAGGTGGCGCTTGTACCACGCTTGCAGCGCAGGAGCGTCATTGGCCTTGAAGAAGATCCCGCCAATGCCGGTGACTCGCTTCATATGAGCGCTGTTGAATTCCGGGTGATGATACTCGGTTGAGAGTTTCCTGATCAGGCCACGACCGGCACCGGTTCCGACGACTCGCGCTTTCGCCGAAGCGTGCCCGCCGAGACGAGCGCGATGATCACGCCGACCGGGAACGGCTCGAGGAACGTCATCGCCGCAACCCAGGCAGGATTCTCGGCGTTCTTCGCCATCGCGTCCATCGCCGCCTTGGTCTGCGCGACCTCCGCGTCGCTTTTGCCGGCCTTGCGCGCCTGATCCACGGCCGACTGCGCGAACTTCATGTAGAAATCGGGCATGAACTTGTAGTACAGCACCTCCCACGAGGCCACGTACCCCAGGCTCCCGATGGTGGCGATGAGGAGACCGACGGTCAGCGCCCGACCAAACCTGATGGTGCCGCCCAGCACATTGTCACGGTACGCCCGCACGCCGAAGTAGATGGTGAGAAACCCGGCGACGATTCCCGCATAGCCGACGATGTAGCTGTGCTGGCCGAGGCCGTTGAGGAATGGCAGCGTGGCGAACATGAACGCCGCCATGATCGCAGCGGAGATCAGGCCGAACGTCCAGACGATTTTTTTCATCGGAGTCGGGGCGAGAGGTTGGGGTGGACGCCAATCTGCCATCTCGCGGAGATTTGCGCATCACCCGTTCGGGTGATTTTCGCGGTTTCCGCAGCGAATCACGCAGTCAGGCGATCAATCCCTGCTCTTTCGCGATCTGAACGGCTTGCGTGCGGCGGCGCGCGCTGAGCTTGACGAACAATCGGCTCGCATGCGTCTTCACGGTATTTTCGCTCACGAACAGCGTCTGCGCGATCTCGCGCGTGCTCAGGCCGGCGGCAATGTGCGTCAGGATCTCGTGCTCGCGCGACGTGATGCCAAGTTGCTCGAGGCGCGCCCGGTCGACGACGAACGGCGCCGCCTCGCGAACGGCGACACTCTCCTTGGCCGCGGGGCGCCCCGTCATTTTGATTCCCAACCAAATCCCGAGCGCGGCAAAAATTGCCGCGACCAACCCACCATAGATCTCGATCGAGTGCTCGACGACGAGGAAGCGGTACTCGATCAGCTTGAGGATGACGAGCAGGACGGCGCCGAGCAGTCCGTAGGCGATGGCGGTGCGACGCATCGTGAGCCGCGGTGAGTGGCGTTCAGCGTTTGAGCGTACGCGTCATCCGAATGAACGGGACGTCGACGACGCCGTCAAGTGTCGACACGACGCGCTCGACCGCCGTGAACCCGAGTGCGCGATAGAGCGGCTCGCCCGGGAGTGTCGCCATCAGCTCGAGCTGCCGAAAGCCGGCGGCGTATGCGGCCTCCTCGCACGTCGCATAGAGCTGACGTCCCAAGCCGCGCCGCGTCCAGTCGGGGTGGACGAAGAACGCGCGAATTCGTGCCGCGTCGGTGACGGGATTCAGCAGCGGGTCGTCGGACGACTTCATCTGGTCGCCGCCGTAGAGTGTGCGACGCGCGCTCCAGCCGCCGATCGCTGCCGGTCCCGACGGTCCGCAGATCACATAGTAGGTGCCGTCGGCGATGAGCTGCGTGTCGACTCCGAAGACGTCGCGCATCGCGGCGTCGATCTGGGCCGGCGAGTAGAAGCCGACGCTCAGGCGACGCACCGATTGCTCGATGAGCTCCTGCAGCGCGGGGACGTCGGCGGTCGTGGCGCGGCGGATTGGCATCATTCGCGATGATAGTGGACCGCGCCCTTTCGACTCGCAAGCCCGCGTTGCCGGGCATTAAGATTCATGGATCGACGAACGGAGGCCCGGATGATTCGCTCCGCCTGTGCCCTGCTCTGCCTCGCCGCCGCCGCGATGCTTTCATCGTGCACCAGCCGCGGCGATGCCACCGTCCCCGACTCGACGCCCACCGGCACGCCACCCGTCGCCGGCACGCACGACTGGACCCGCTTCGGCTGGAACGCCGCGCGCTCGAACGCCTCACTTGACTCGACCGGCATCACGGCGGCGAACGTCGCGCGGCTTACGCGCCAGCAGGTGGCGCTCGACGGCACCGTCGACGCGTCGCCCATCTATCTGCACGGCGTCCAGATCAAGGGCGCCGCACACGACGCGTTCTTCGTCACGACGACGTACGGCAAGACGATCGCGATCGACGCGAACGACGGGACGACGCTGTGGGAATTCACTCCATCCACCTATTCGGCAGTCGCCGGCACGTACCGGATCACGACGGCGACGCCGGTCGCCGATCCCGACCGATCGGCGATCTACGCCGCGGCCCCCGACGGCGTCATTCGCAAACTGGCAATTGCCGACGGACATGTGTTGTGGTCGACGGCGATCACGAGCTTGCCGGCCCGCGAGAAGATCGCGTCCTCGCTGAACTTCGACCGCGGGCACGTCATCGCGACGACCGGCGGGTACATCGGCGACCAGCCGCCGTACCAGGGGCACGTCGCCGTCATCGACGGCGCGTCAGGCAACCTGCTGCACGTGTGGAACTCGCTCTGCAGCGATCGCGCGGGAGTCCTCGATCCCGCCACCTGCAGCTCGAGCGACGCGGCGATCTGGGGCCGCGCCGGCGCGGTCGTCGATACCGCCACGGGCGACCTGTTCGTCACGACCGGCAACGCGCCGTGGAACGGCACGACGGACTGGGGCGACGCCGTCATCGAGCTGAGCGCCGACGGAACGCGCATTCTCGGCAACTACACGCCGTCGAATACGGATGTGCTCAACTCCACCGACGCGGATCTCGGCTCGACCTCGCCGGTGCTGCTCGCGCCCGGTCTGATCGCCCAGGGCGGCAAGGACGGCAAGATCAGAGTTCTTCAATGGCCGGCGATGCAGGGCACGACGGCGCACAAGGGCAATGAAGCGCAGGTGATGTCGACCCCGTCGGGCGGCGATCTGTTCACCGCACCGGCGGTCTGGCAACACGGCGGAACGACCTGGATGTTCGCCGCGGACGGCGGCGGCACGACCGCGTGGACGTTAGCGGGAACGCAGCTCACGCAGACGTGGCACAACGGCAACGGCGGTACGAGCCCCGTGCTGGCGGACGGGCTGCTCTACGTGTACGACCCGGGCGGCCATTTGCGCGTCTACGATCCAACGAACGGCACCCAGCTCGCCGCGCTCGACTGCGGCGGTGGGCATTGGAACAGCCCGATCGTCGTGGACGGGAAGGTGGCGTTGCCGGAGGGGAACGCAAACGGTCACGCGACCAAAGGTGTGCTGAACATCTATCGAGCGCCGTAGGGGCCGACAGCCTCCGGTCGGCCGCTACCCATTCCCTGCGGCTAGTAGGTGAAGACCGATTGTGTCTGAAACTGCCGCCCAGCGTCGGTGCCGTTGGTGATCACGAGGGCACCGATCTTCGTCAGCGGACGATGGTCGGCGTCGTACGTATACGTATAGTCGACGCGGTAATTCTCGCCGTCCCCGGTCAGGGTTTCCCTCCCCGGGTTGCCTTTCTGGAGTCGTACCGCCGGCAACAGAAAGAGGTGATCGAAGAAGTCGTTGTGAATCAGACTGAAGGCGTCGACGTTGATGCCGTCGTCGTACTGCTCGAAACGATCGATCCTCGTCGTTTCGCCCTGGAGTCCCTCGATCGCCGGACGATGCTCGACGATCTCGAGCAGATTGCCGTCCGAATAGTACGAGAACGACATCGTCTTTGACGGGACGAGATCGGAGCCCAGTCGCCGTGTCCAGGCGATGCTCGTGAGCTGCTGTCCGGCATACGAGAGGCTCACCCGCCCGCCGAGCTGACCGTCCGGGCGAACGTAGCTGACTTCATCCACTCTGCCGGCCGGGTCGTACGAGTACACCAGCCGGTCGGTGTTTCCCAGCGCGTTGTTCGTCATCTGGGCGATCCTGCCGTTCGCATACGTCACGTCGTAGACGAAGAACCCCGATGCGAACGACGCGAGTCGAATGCGTCCCGCCGCATCGTACTCGAAGTGGTAGTACGGCGACGGCAGATTCGGGACAAGGATTTCCTTCAACTGCGCCGCCGGCGGCGTCGGCACGGGCGCGGTCGGCTCGGCGCCGTGCCCGCATGCGACGAGCGATGCGGCGAACATGAAGGCTACTGAATTTCGAAAATGCATTGGTGCCCGCGGAGAATGATCAGTCGTGGCCAGAGAATGTCCGGCAGTAAGCATAGCGGGTTCACAATGGTTCCCGCGGCGAGTCGAGAACCCCGTGCTTTTGCCGAAGCGATGCGCGTCGCATGCTTTCGCCACTCCATCGAGGCAACGCTCGCCATGCGATCGAGATACGCCGCCCGCTCAGCCGTCGTCGCCTTCGCGCTCACCTGCTCGGGCCTCTCGGGCACTGACTCCCCGTCGACTCTGCACCTTCGAACCCTGTAAAGTCATCCCCGGGCAGCCAGAACAGGAGCTCGTTGCCATCGATGTCGCTGACCATCAGCGTCGGCCGTCCCCAATCGACGCGCTCGCATTGAATGCGATGTGCCGAGAAGTGCTGACGCAGCGGGTCGGCCTGATCGTCATCGAGACCGATGAAGACGCGCCCCTGGCCGGCACGCGTCTCGGTTCGGTCGCCGATTTCGTTGAGGATCAACTCGAAGCCGAACAGGCTGACCTGACCCACGACCGTGCGGCCGTCTTCTCGATAGTTCCAATCCTCGCAGAAGCCAAGCTGCGCTACGTAGAATCGCAACGAACGCTCGGCGTCGTGGACGAAGAAGACCGCTCGCGCGTAGAGGTTGTTCATGTGTCGGCGCTCAGCGTCTCTCCAGGAACCCTTTGCCTGCGTAGATCGCGGGCATCGCCTTTTCGATGCGCGCCGCTCGCGTCGCCGATTGCTTGGCTTGCGCAAAGTGGTACAGATAGCTGCGCTGGCGGCCCGGCGTCAGCGCCTCGAAGGCACGTTTGAAGCGGGGGTCCGTTCGGAATCGCTCTTTCAGCTCCTCCGGCACCGGGAAGTCCGATGTCTTCCGAGGCGTCACCCGCAGCCCGGCCTGTTCGACGGCGATCGCTTCGCGCACGTAGGCCTTGATCGTCGCCGCCTTCGCCGTGATCTGTTTCGCGCTGGTGAACTTCATGACGCGGGCGGCCTGCACCTGGCCGAGCTGGACGAGCAGCTTTTTTGAGTCCTTCAATAAGGCTCCTTGAAAGAAGCCGAGTGCGAAGTAGTCCTTGAAGCCCTGCATGATGACGACGTTCTTGCCATCGACCGTGTAGGTGGGCTTTCCCCACTTGCACTCCTCCGTCATTCCCAGGCCAGCGAGAACGCGGCGCATCGCCGCGATCTCCGCCTTCCACTGGTCTCCATACGCCATTTCCATGAATGCACGAGCCTCAAGACTTGGTAAACGGACGTTGGCCGCCGCCGGACTGTGACGGCGCGCACCCCCGGCAAGAATTTCCTATTGGACGATGCTAATCGCCAGTTACCTCCGGCCGGGTCGTGCACTCCATCTGCTGGATAGCCGCTGTGCGGTCCAACTGCATGGAGACCCTAATATGTCATCGCGCCAAGTGACTGATGAAGACGGACGTGTCTGGGAGTGCAAGCCGGAGACGGCGGAAGTGCCGGGGCGGGACGTGAGCCTCGTATGCACGACGGCCGGCTTGCGCACGCCGCTGCGGCTCAAGGTCAGCTGGCAGTGGGCGAAGATGGCCGAGAAAGGATTGGCCCGGATGATCGTTGCCGCGGCGCCGCGAATGGTGGCCGGGTAGAAGTCGTCGCTCGGCAATCTTCCTTCATTCCGAGGTTACGGTTCACCTCAGCTCCTCCGCGAGCCCAATGAGGAGTCCTTCGGGCCCGCGGATGTAGCAGAGCCGGTATGAGTTCTCGTACTGCACCACGTCGCCGACGAGCTGCGCGCCCCGTTTGCGGAGTCTGGCGAGCGTGTCGTCGATGTCGTCCACGGTGAACATGGCGCGCAGGTAGCCGAGCGCGTTCACCGGAGCGTTCCGGTGATCGGCGACGACGGGTGGCGTGAGAAATCGCGACAGCTCGAGTCGACTGTGGCCGTCCGGCGTGATCAGCATGGCAATCTCGACGCGCTGGTCGCCGAGTCCGGTAATGCGGCCGGCCCATTCGCCTTCGACCACGGCTCGCCCTTCGAGCCTCAATCCGAGTTCGACAAAGAACGCGATGGTGTCGTCGAGGCTCTCCACGACGATGCCCATGTTGTCCATGCGCTTGACGGTCATGCGGTCTCCATCGTGTGTCGGCTCCCCGATGCGTTACGTTGGCGGCGCAGGAACATTCTATTGAAGCTCCGCGGCCGGTCCGCATTCGCGAACGGAAGCGGCGCGAGCAACACACCGTCGACGATACTGAACATCGCGGTCGTCGCGCCGATGCTGAGCGCGAGTGTGATGACGATCGCGGTCGCAAACCCGGGACTGCGGCGCAGCGAGCGGAATGCACGGCCAATCAGTCGCATGTCTTTTCGGACACTCGATCGGTCGACGACCCCGACCGTCGCTGCTTCACGTCGGATAGGCGGCTCACTCGATCAGCGCACCACCCCAGCTCGCGGGGTCGACGTCAGCGATGGTCTGCGAGAAGGTCCAGCGGTGGCCTGCGAGGTCCTCCGCGGTGTATTGCCGCTCGCCGTACTTGTGGTCGGCCGGCGGCAAGACGATCCTGGCTCCTGCCTCCTCGGCGCGACGGCAGTGCGCGTCGACGTCGGCAACTCGCACGAGCACCATGCTGCGCGCCGCGCCAGACAATGGTCCGTCGGTGACGACGAGGTGTCCGCCACCAAGCGCGAGCTGGGAGCGGTGCGTGCCAATGCGAAGCCGCTCGACACAGCCGAATGCGGCGCTGAGCCACGCGACTGCCGCTCGCACGTCGGAGTACACGAGCACCGGCATGACGACGCTGTCCGGGATCGAGCGGTTGTGCGGCGTGGGCGACTGAGTCATCTGAGGCTCCGGAGCGTGCGAGTGGCCGCCGAGGATTCGAACCTCGCCCCGCGTGCTCCGCCGACCTGGATGACACACGGGAATCGAACCCGTATTCGGCGGCCTTCAGCAGGGAGCAACCGGATCTGCGGCCAAAAGAAAAGTACTTGTCCGGCCGGGCGAGATGCGATCAGCGCTCGACCTCGTCGATCATGTGTGGGTGCCGAGCTCGCGCGAGGATCTCTGCGACGAGCGGACACGCCTCGACCGGTCCTCCGCATTTGTGAGTGTAGATCGACCAACCACAGCGCACCGCGTAGTCGGGATCCTCCTGCGATTCCTTCGACAATCCCGCGATCATCGCGGCAACCTTCGTCGGGCCCGGTGAGAGTTGGCTAAGGCGGCGCGCGGCGATGCGTTTGAGGTGGGCCGACCGCGGCATCCCGACGGTTGCCGGCCGACGCCTGAGGCTCAAGCTGCAGTGGAATCACATACGAGGAACCGCAAATAGCGGGTGCTGGTCATCTGGCATTCACGCAAGCGGCGATACAACTCGGCGTTCTCGGACAGCACCGTCTTGGCCGCGAGCTGAAATTGCTGATCCGGCTGACTGCGGAGGTCACGGAGCACTGCGCCGGCGAGCACCTCGGGCGAAACCCGCAGGCGCTCGGCAATTGCCGCGAGTTCGCGCTGCTGGACTTCAGTGAGATCAACGTTGAGGCGCCTACGCCAAATATACGAGGACAGCCGGTAGCATGCTAAGCGAGACGATCCTCGAAGTTGAACCGACAATGCGTTGTACCTTGTTGCCCCAAGGCGCTCGCGTGTTATGCAGCGTCGCTTCGCTTGATAGCGTGTAAGTTCGGATTTCGTCACCCTGACCCGCCCACGAGTAACCCGCAGCGCGAGTTGCCCCGGACCCAATCGTTCCCCACTTTGGGTCCATCTCGCAACCCTTCGCCACCTCGATCGCTCATGCGACTCGTCCGTCACACCGTTCCCTTCCTCGGCGCAATCATCGCCGCGACGCCGGTCGCCGTCCGCGCCCAGCAACCCACCGCCCCGCGCACCATCGCCTCGCAGACCGCGGGCATGGAGCGCCACGACGGATTCATTCCGTTCTACTACGACCAGCGCACGGGCAAGCTCCTGCTGGAAGTCCAACATCTCGATCAGGACTTCCTCTATCTGCCGACGCTCGCCACTGGCATCGGCTCCGATGCACTCGGTCTCGATCGCGGCACCACCGGCAGCGAGGGCATCGTTCAGTTCCAGCGCTTCGGCCCGCGCGTGCTGCTCATCGAGCGCAACACGCGCTTCCGCGGAACGGCCGACTCGCTCCAGGCGCACGCCGTCGAGGAGTCGTTCGCCACGTCGACCATTGCCTCCATGCCTATCGTCGCAGATGAAGGCGGACGGCTGCTCGTCGACGCGACCGACTTCGCGCTCGAGGACGCGATGAACGTCGCGTCGACGATTGCGCGGCAGCGGCAGGGCACCTTCCGGCTCGATCGCACGCGCAGCGCCATCTACCTGCCGCACACCAAGGCATTTCCCAGGAATACTGAAGTCGAGGCGCTGCTGACGTTCGCCAGCGATGCGCCGGGCCGCGAGGTCGCGCGCCATGCACCGGACGCGAACTCGGTCACCGTCCGCGAGCACTTCTCGTTCGTCGAGCTGCCCGACTCCAACTTCACGCCGCGCGCGTTCGATCCGCGCATCGGCCTGTTCACGGTGACATTCACAGATTTCTCACGGCCGTTCACCGAGAAGCCGGAGGTCCGCTGGATTCATCGCTGGCGGTTGCAGAAGAAGGACCCGTCCGCGGCGATATCGGAACCGGTGAAGCCGATCGTCTACTATCTCGATCCCGGCATTCCCGAGCCGTATCGCACCGCGTTCCGCCAGGGCGCGTCGTGGTGGAACAAGACGTTCGAGGCGGCGGGGTTCAAGAACGCGTTTCTCGTCGAGGATCTACCGCCCGGCGTCGATCCGATGGACGCGCGCTACTCGGTCATCCAGTGGGTGCACCGCAGCGATCCGGGCTTCTCCGTCGGCCAGTCGTTCGTCGACCCGCGCACCGGCGAGATCATCAAAGCGCTGCTCAAGATGGACACGTACCGCTCCATCACCGACTACAACATCTTCGCCGGGCTCGAGCCGGCGACGGACTTCGCGTCGCCCACCTGGTACGCGTCGTCGGATCCGAAGGTGAACGGTACCGAGTTCGCCATGTCGCGCCGCCGCCAGCACGTCGCCCACGAGATCGGCCACACACTCGGCCTCGCGCACAACTACATCGCCCACACGTTCGGCCGAGCGAGCGTGATGGACTATCCGGGCCCCTT